>Ga0123333_10000822_pt1 | contig 33326 bp, 29 predicted proteins | sample BioC12SIPDNA_3_FD_89957 | JGI IMG/M metagenome (GOLD analysis project Ga0123333, IMG submission 89957) | Anaerobic biogas reactor microbial communites from Washington, USA - Biogas_R2_B C12 SIP DNA | ecosystem: Engineered > Bioreactor > Anaerobic > Unclassified | place: Washington, USA...
AATACAAAACGTAATACGGCGGGTGCGGGCCGTATTTACAAACGTTCCGGGCACAGAGCAAAAAATCATCCGCAGGGCTTGACGAAAATTAAAAAATGTTGTAATATACGCCGGATAGTTCAGAGAGTTCCGGCCGCCGAGATTAACATCGGCAACAATAGGCTTGATAACTGCGGGACGGTGTGGTAAAATCAATATCCGCGGGTGCTTTAACTGAGACCGTGCACCCGGGTTGCCGTCTGATCGCGCTTGTATAGCTCAGTTGGTAGAGCAGCGCATTCGTAATGCGCAGGTCGTCAGTTCGAGTCTGACTACAAGCTCCAAAACGCCTGAAACCACGTTTCAGGCGTTTTACTCATTTCGGGCGGCGACCGGAGCCGGGACAGTGTGCGGCCCCGATCACGTTTATTCACTTTACAATTCGGGAATTATTTGTTATAATTTCTGAAAATCCGCTAATTATTGGAGGACGCCTGAGTATACGACATCCCGACAGGGTGGATCATAGCCATAGAAGACCCTCAGAATGATCGGCTTCAAAATGACGGACATCCGCGGCGGTCTGCCGCGCTGCAGTCCGGTACCTATATCTTGCAAGACTTTTTCGGAGACGGCTGAGCCGCAGCGGGAGTTTATCCGCCGGAGGATTTTTGAGATACTGAAAAGGAGCATATCATATATAGTGAACGGGGGGTCTTTTATGTCGGACTTCATTATTGTTACGGATTCGTGCTGCGATATGCCGGACGAACTCGCGCGCGAACTGGGCGTCGTCGTGATACCCATGGTGTTCACCCTCGGAGGAAAGACGTATCACAACTATCTTGACTGGCGGGAATTGTCGGCGCGGGACTTTTACCGGATGCTCGGCGAGGGAAAGCCGGGAGCCACCGCGGCAGTCAATCCCGAGACGTTCATCGACGTGTTCGAGCCGCTGCTGAAGGCCGGACGGGACATATTCTATATCGGTCTCTCAGCCGCCCTGAGCTCGACAAACAGCGCGAGCATAATCGCCATCGATGAACTGCGCGGCAGATACCCCGACAGGACCGTTCACTCGACTGACACCCTGTGCGCCTCGCTCGGTGAGGGCCTGCTCGTCTATCTGGTCGCAAAGAAACGGCAGTCCGGCTGCACTCTCGCCGAGGCCGTGGAATACGCCGACGCTGTCAAGCGGAACGTGTGCCATTGGTTCACTGTGGACGATCTGTCCCACCTGAAGCGCGGGGGCAGGATCTCGGCGACGACGGCGCTCATAGGGAACGCTCTGAATATAAAACCGATACTGCGCATTGACGACAACGGCTGTCTTGTCAGCGCGGGTAAAGTTCGCGGGCGCAAAGAAGCCATCCGCACTTTGGCGCGCAGCTGCACGGATTCGCTGCTCCCCTTTGATGACAGGCGGATATTCATTGTCCACGGAGGCTGCGAAGAGGATGCCGGGATCCTTGCGAAAAGCCTTCGCCGCGAGTTGGGCGACGAGGGGATCTCGGTCAGCCCCATAGGCCCCGTCATCGGAATGCACACGGGTCCCGGCGCCCTCGGTATCGCCTTCCTTGGTACGAGCAGAAGCGGAGATTCAGACTGCGCGTTCTGACACAAACCGCATCCAAACGCGCCGCGAGAGGTATTTTTTCCCGCAGCCGCGGGGACATGAAAGGGAAATCTTAATGAACAGCGAAGAAATCAGGCGCCAGGCGAGCAGCGCGATAGAGGAACTGCTCACCTCCACCGGCGCCTCAAAACTCAAACCGGGTTCCATATTCGTGGTCGGCTGCTCGAGCAGCGAGATAACAGGCGGGCATATCGGCCATAACTCAAACATGGAAGCGGCTCTGGCCGTGCTTGACGGCATCTGCCCCGCTCTTACCTCAAGGGGCATCTATCTTGCGGCCCAGTGCTGCGAGCATCTCAACAGGGCTATCGTCATAGAGTCGGAGGCCGCGCTGAGCTACGGCCTTGAGCCCGTGTGCGTCAGGCCCCGGCGCGAGGCCGGCGGCGCTTTCGCCACCGCCGCATACGAGCGCATGGCCTCGCCCGTTGTCGTGGAATTCGTCAAAGCGCACGCCGGCATGGACATAGGCGGCACGCTGATAGGCATGCACCTGAAACACGTGGCGGTCCCTGTCCACCTGAGCATACGCAGGGTCGGCGAGGCCGTTCTGACGTGCGCCTACACGAGGCCCAAACTCATCGGAGGCGAGCGAGCCGTCTACAAGTAAAGAACGATATTTAAGGGCGGCCTTCAAACGCGCGTTTGAAGGCCGCCCTTTCTCTCTTTTTCCTTACATTTTGCATGCAGGGCCGCGGGATTCCGGCTCGCAGCATGAGCTGCAGCGCGAGCAGCCCGGGCAGCAGCCGCCTCCCCTTTTTTTGCGGCGGATCCCCGACACTATCGCAGCGGCGGCCAACGCCGCCAGGCCTACGACTATTACGTAATCCAAAAAACCCATGCTCTCACCTCAAAACAGCAGCGATCCCACCTGGTATACGACCGCTCCGCATACCCACGCTATCGCGCACTGCAATACGACAAAAAAGCCCGCTTTCCATGTCGACGAAAGCTCCCGCCTTATGGCCGCCACGGCCGCGACGCAGGGGGTGTACAGCAGCACGAACACGAGAAAGGCCGCCGCCGAAACCGGAGTCAAAAGGCTTATTATCTCGAGCTTCCCTACAAGCACGCTCAGTGTGCTCACCACGGCCTCCTTGGCCATGAATCCGGTTATGAGCGCCGTAGATATGCGCCAATCCGCAAATCCGAGCGCTCCGAAGACCGGAGCTATCGCGCCGCCAACGCGCGCGAGGATGCTCTGTTCGTTGTTCGTGACGACATCAAGGCGGATGTCAAACGTCTGCAGGAACCATATCACGATCGTGGCGACGAATATGACCGAAAACGCCCTGTGGAAAAAATCCTCCGCCTTCTCCCACATCAGCAGCAGCGTCGTTTTCATGGAGGGCATCCTGTAGTTCGGCAGCTCCATCACGAAGGGGATGGGGTTGCCGTGAAAAACAAATTTTTTCGATACGAGCGCGAACACGACTCCGGCCACCATGCCTGCGACGTACATCGCCGTCATAACAAGCCCGCGGTACCGCGGGAAGAAAGCCGCCACGAGCATCGAGTAGACGGGTATCTTTGCCGAACAGCTCATAAACGGCGTAATGAAGATCGTCATGCGCCTGTCCCTGTCGCTCGAGAGGGTCCTCGTCGCCATAACGGCCGGCACTGTGCACCCGAAGCCTATCAGCAGCGGCACGATGCTCCTGCCCGAAAGACCTATCTTCCGGAGGATCTTGTCCATGACAAAAGCCACCCGCGCCATATAGCCCGTATCTTCAAGCATCGAAAGGAAGAAAAACAGTACGACTATGATCGGAAGGAAGCTCAGCACGTTCCCCACGCCGCCGAAGACTCCGTCTATAACGAGGCTCTGCACGACGGGATTTATGCCGTATGCCGTGAGCCCTCTGTCCACAAGGGCGGCAGCCTGATCGATACCGAAAGCCATAAGGTCCGACAGCCATGCTCCGATCACGTCAAACGTAAGGTAGAATATCGCCAGCATGATACAAAGGAAGACGGGGATCGCGAAAGTGCGGTGCGTGAGTATATTGTCTATCCTGCGGCTCCTGATATGCTCCTGGCTCTCCTCGGGCCTTTTCACCGCACGGGCACAGGCCGACTCAATATACGTATAGCGCATATCGGCGATGGCCGCGTACCTGTCCAGCCCGGTCTCCCTCTCCATCTCCAATACGCTGTGCTCGCAGAGCTCGTATTCGTTCTCGTCCAGCGCGAGGCTCTTTGTTATATCCTCTATCCCCTCGATTACGCAGAGCGCCGCGTAGCGCGGGCTGATGCCCTGCCTCTCGGCGTGGTCCTCGACGACATGCGTGACGGAGTGGATGCAGCGGTGGACCGGGCCGGGCGGGCAGAAGTCCGATATCTTCGGCCTGATGTGCCTCGCGGCCGTCTCGTACGCGATCTCGGCCAGTTCCCCGACGCCCTGATTTTTCGCGGCGCTGATCGGCACGACCGGTATCCCCAGCAATTCGGACAGCTTAGCCGTGTCGACGGACCCTCCGTTTGAGCGCATCTCGTCCATCATGTTCAGAGCGAGCACGACGGGCGTCTGCATATGTATCAGCTGCAGTGTCAGATAAAGATTTCTTTCTATATTCGTGGCGTCAACAATATTTATGATGCAGTCGGGTTTTTCGTTAATGATGAAATCCCGCGCCAGGATCTCGTCCGCCGCGTAAGGGCGAAGGGAGTATATCCCGGGCAGGTCGACGACGGTGCAGTTTGCTCTGCTGCGGATCTTCCCGGTCTTGATACTGACCGTTACGCCCGGAAAGTTGCCCACGTGCTGGTTTGAACCCGTGAACTGGTTGAACAGCGTGGTCTTGCCGCAGTTCGGGTTCCCCACAAGAGCGAATCTCATAGCACGGTGACCTCCACGTTCTTAGCGTCCTCCTTGCGCAGCGTGAGCGTGTAGCCGCGCAGTCGCACCTCTATCGGGTCGCCCAGCGGCGCTGTTCTCGTGAGGGTTATCTCTGTTTTGGGAATAACGCCCATGTCGAGCAGCCTCAGCCGGATGTCCCCCTCTCCCCCGACATGCTCTATAACAGCCGTCCGGCCTATTGGAACAGCGTCAAGCGTCATATAAAACCTCCGGTCTGTAAGTGATCGCGTCGGCGGAATAAGTTAGTATTAACTAACTCTTGCTGTATTGTACCTCACCCCTCCCTTCTTGTCAACAGTTTCGACTAAACAATCACCGGTTTTTTGTCGAAAATATCGAACAGGCAGGATCGCTCAGCGGCACGGACACGCTTTTTTGGCCGGCTGCCGCGTCCGGCGGGGTCCGCCCGACGCGGCGCACGGAGCTTTGCCCGGTTTATATACCGGAAATAATCTATAAACCCGCGTACCACTCAAGGAGAGGCTCCAGGTTTTCGGGTCTGACCCTGCTCCCGTTGTTTCTTATCAGATCGAGCTGGTCCGCTTCCTCGGGGGTCAGGTCCTGCTTCTTTTCAAGAGATCTGCCGAATGTATTGACAACGATCGAGAGCGCGAGCTTGTTGATCCCCTTCAGCTTATTCATATCGAGGCCGCCCTGAAGATAGAACACATTCAGGGATTCCGGCATGCCGTTCGTTTTTTTTATGTTCGCGACAGGCTGGCCGCCCGGGGTAGCCATCCCCACCGCGCATAGTGCGCGGATGTTAAAAAGCGACGCCGCTTTCCTGTATCCTTTGACGCGTCCCGCCGAGAGCCAGCCCAGATAGATGATCTCTCCGCCCTTTTTCACTCCCCCCGCGCTGTGAAGATCGTATACAGGCAGCCCGGTCTTCTCCCCCAGGATCCCGGCGTATTTTTTCGTGAACCCGGTTTTTGATGTGTAAACAATTGCTTCCATAATATCTCCTTTCTCATTTTTCGCCAGGTTCTGCGGCCCGCGGCTGTGTCGGGGCGCAGGCGCCTCCGCGTATGACTAAGGCGGGCCCTGTTTTCACAGATCCCGCCCGTAGATTTCAGTATACGTCAGCTTTCCGTTGATGCGCTCCGATTTCATCAGCGATATGCGCTTTACGGTCATCGTCGCGCGTTGCATGTTTACCCTGATATGCGAGCGCGGCTGAACCCGCCGCGCCAGCGTGATGTGGGGCCTGAACGGCTTTTCGTCTATATCAAAGCCTCCACTGCGCAGCTTCTCGCGCAGACTGCCCGCCAGCCCGGAAAGCTCAGGGCTGTTCTCCACGCCCGCCCAGTACAGATCGCCGAAATTGCCCGACCCCGCGACAGCCATATCAAAGGGCGGCACCCCGCACTCGTCAATGACGGCGCGAATAGTCTTCACGTCGTCGGATTCCCCTATGAAAACGAGTGTCAGGTGGAGATTTTCAGGCCTTGTGAAGCTGCCCGACACCGCCCGGCCGCGCAGGTCCTCTATGGCGCGTATCAGGGCGTCTTTTACCTCCCGGTTAAACCGTATAGCAATAAACAGGCGCATATACCCGGTCTCCGTCTTCAATTTTTTCTCAGTCAGCCCTTCCGGCGCTTCCCGGAGAGGCTGTTCACCCTGAGCCTGAGAACCGCCGTGGCTTCGAGCGGGCCGCTCCTGTAGCTGTAAGCCCCAGATCCCGACCTGTCGCACTGATGCATGATCCTGTCGAGTGCGGCGAGCTTCCCGCTCTCCGGGACGTAGTCAATATCGCCCGTCCCCGTCACGCTTTCATAGCATATCGAGCTTGAGCACGGGTCTCCGGGAGGGCCTAAAACGACGTCCCCCACGACCGCCATAGAGAAGGCCGCCCTGCCGCAGCTTTTGATGAGGTCGTGCTTTTTCCCCTCGGCGGCCCCGTGGAAATACAGCGTGACATCCCGCCCTTCAACGCTCATCCCGAAGTTCATGGGCACGACGTACGGGTATTCCCCTCCGCCGAAGGCGACGTGGCAGACGGTACACCTGCTCATAACCTCTATGACGGCGTCGAAGTCCGTTATCTCTCTGTCGCTCCTTCTCATATCCAGCCTCAGTCGCAGAGCTTGAACCCGTTGCTGCGCAGCGCTTTCTTGATTCGCTCGAGGTGCTCGTGGTTTCTCGTCTCCATAGAGATGTTCAGATAACACCCGTTGATGTCCATATTCTCTCCCCCCGGCGTGTAGTGGACCCGGATGACGTTCGCGCCCTCGTCCGCGATCAGTGCGGATACGGCTTTCAGCTGCCCGGGTTTATCCACGAGCTCTATGGACAGGTTTGTCAGCCTGCCGGAGGTCAGCAGGCCGCGGTTTATCACGCGGGAGAGTATGTTCACATCGATATTGCCTCCGGAGACGATAGCGCAGGTCCTCACGCCCTCGAGCGGCAGCTTGTTGAACATCACGGCCGCGACGGATACCGCTCCCGCGCCCTCGGCCACGAGTTTCTGGCGCTCCATCAGTGCTAGGATAGCGGCGGCTATCTCGTCTTCCGAGACAGTGACGATGTCGTCTGCGTACGCGGAGCACATATCGTAGGTCAGATCTCCGGGAGCCTTCACGGCTATGCCGTCCGCGAACGTGCACGCAGCGTCGGTGACGCAGTGGTTCCTGCTGCGGAACGAGCGGTACATGCCGTCAGCTCCGGAGGCCTGAACGCCGTACACTTTGCACGCGGGCCTGAGCGTCTTGACCGCGAAACCGATGCCCGACAGGAGGCCGCCGCCGCCGACGGGCACCACTATCGCCTCGACCGAAGGGAGCTGCATCAGGGTCTCGAGCCCTACGGTGGCCTGGCCGGCGATCACGTCCTCGTCGTCGAACGGGTGCAAAAACACGGCCCCCGTCTCCTTGTTGAAGGCGATCGCCTCCGCGTACGCGTCGTCATAGGCGCCGTCGACCAGCCTGATCTGCGCGCCGTACTGCCTGGTCGCCTCGATCTTAGAGATCGGCGCGGAACTCGGCAGGAAAATGGTCGACTTCATACCGAACTGCTTTGCGGCGAAGGCCACGCCCTGCGCGTGGTTGCCCGCCGAGCACGCCACAACGCCCCGCTTTCTCTCCTCGGGTGAGCACTGCGACATCTTGAAGTAGGCTCCGCGGAGTTTGAATGACCCTGTCCTCTGCAGGTTTTCGGTCTTCAGCCACAATTCGCAGCCGGGCGCAAGGCCCGAGGTCTGGATCATGTCTGTCTTTCTGGCTACGCCCTGCAGCATCGACTCCGCAAGGCGGACCTTCTCCAATGTGAGCATGGCTCCTCCTTATCGTTGTATGACGGCGCCTTTGTCGGCTGACGAAACAGACTTCATATAGCGCTCAAGATAACCGGTTGCGTTTCTTTCGGGCCGCTTTACGGTTTCTTCTCTTCTGCGTGCAAGCTCACTTTCGTCCGCGAGCAGAGACAGGGTGTGCCCCGGGATGTCTATACGTATCCGGTCCCCGTTCCGGACGTATGCAATCGGACCGCCCGACGCCGCCTCCGGCGATACGTGTCCGATAGCCGCGCCGCGCGTGGCGCCGGAAAAACGCCCGTCGGTTATGAGCGCCACCGACTCGTCAAGGCCCATACCGACTATTGCGGACGTAGGCGAGAGCATCTCGCGCATACCCGGCCCGCCTGCGGGACCTTCATACCTGATGACCACGACATCGCCCGCGCCGATCTCACCGCCGTAGATAGCCTTGATCGCTTCCTCTTCACCGTCAAATACTTTTGCGGTACCTGTAAATTGAAGCATGGAGTCCTTGACGGCGCTCCGCTTTACGACTGCGCCGTCCGGGGCAAGGTTTCCGAAAAGCACGGCGAGGCCGCCCTCCTGTGAGTGGGGTTCGTCCAGCGGCCTTATGACCGTTCTGTCTTTCGGCTCGCGGCCCTTGAGGGCGTCGGCGAGGGTCATGCCCGAGACGGTCCGGGCGTCCGAGGCGAGGAGGCCTCCCTTCATGAGTTCGCTCATGACGGCGTACACTCCTCCCGCCCTGTCGAGATCCTGCATATGGTGCTCCCCTGCAGGCGCCAGCCTGCACAGGTTCGGTGTCCTGTCGCTCACCTTGTTGACGGTGTCGAGGTTCACGTCGAGCCCCAGCTCGTTTGCGAGGGCAAACAGGTGCAGCACGGAGTTTGTCGAGCATCCCAGCGCCATATCCACTGTGAGAGCGTTCCTGACGGCCTTTTCCGTGAGTATGTCGAGGGGCCTGAGATCGTTTGCGAGCGCCTCCATGACCGTCACGCCCGCCTGTTTTGCCAGGCGGAGGCGGCCCGAATAAACGGCGGGTATTGTGCCGTTTCCGGGAAGGGCTATCCCCAGCGCCTCGCAGAGGCAGTTCATCGAGTTCGCGGTGAACATTCCGGAGCAGGAACCGCAGCCCGGGCAGGCGCTCTCTTCAAGCTCGCGCAGCGCTCTCTCGTCGGTCTTGCCCGCGTGATAAGCGCCGACCGCTTCAAAAACGGTGTTGAGGTCGCTCCCGTCCGTCGAGAGCATCGGGCCGCCCGATACGAAGACGCTCGGGAGGTTCAGCCTGGCGGCCGCGAGCAGCATTCCGGGCACTATCTTGTCGCAGTTCGGTATAAAAACGAGAGCGTCAAAACAGTGGGCGTTGACCATGCACTCGATGCTGTCGGCGATAAGCTCGCGGGACGGCAGAGAGTACTTCATCCCCGAGTGTCCCATCGCTATGCCGTCGCACACGGCGATGGTGTTGAACTCCACCGGCGTCCCCCCGGTGGACAGCACGCCGTCTTTGACAGCCCGGGATATCGCCCCCAGGTGGATGTGGCCCGGGACGATCTCGTTGAAGGAGTTCACTATGCCCACGATAGGCCTTTTCATCTGCTCCTGCGTGTAGCCCATCGCGCTCATAAGCGCCCGTTTCGGGGAGTTAGATATCTCCTGAAGCTGCAGCCTGTTCACTTTTTGTCACCCTGCCAGCTCATCCTGGCGCGCAGCTCTGCGCCCACGGTCTCAACGAGCAGCTTCGATTCCTTTTCGCGCCTGGCCAGGAACTCGGGGCGGCCGGCTTTGTTCTCTTCAATCCATTTGCGCGCGAAAGTGCCGTCCTGGATCTCCGAGAGCACCTTGCGCATCTCTTTTTTCGTCTCCTCGGTGATGATCCGGTCGCCGACGCTGTAGTCGCCGTACTCGGCGGTGTCGCTTATGGAGTAGCGCATGAACGAAAGGCCGCCCTTTATGACGAGGTCGATTATCAGCTTCATCTCATGGACGCACTCGAAATACGCGCTCTCCGGCTGGTAGCCCGCGTTGACCAGGGTCTCAAAGCCTGCTTTCATCAGGGCGGACACGCCGCCGCAGAGCACGCACTGCTCTCCGAACAAGTCGGTCTCCGTCTCTTCCTTAAACGTCGTCTCGAGTATCCCCGCCCGGCCGCCGCCTATGCCGCAGGCGTAGGCGAGAGCGATGTCGTGCGCCTTCCCGTCGCAGTCCTGATACACGGCGATAAGGTCGGGCACGCCCTTTCCTTCGAGGTACTGGCTGCGCACCGTGTGTCCGGGCCCCTTGGGGGCTATCATTATCACGCTGATATCTTCCGGGGGAACGATCTGTTTGTAATGGATATTGAAGCCGTGCGCGAAGCACAGGACCATGCCGGCCCGCAGGTTCGGCGCGACTTTGCTTTCGTAGATCGCGGCCATCTTCTCGTCGTTGACGAGCATCATGACCACGTCCGCTCTTTTGACAGCCTCGCCCGTGTCGTAGACTTCGAACCCGTCCTGCGCGGCCTGCACAGCGCTCTTTGAGCCCTCATACAGCCCTATGACGACCCGCATACCGCTGTCGCGCAGGTTTTGCGCGTGGGCGTGGCCCTGGCTGCCGTAGCCCACGACCGCGATCGTCTTTCCTTCCAGCAAAGACAGGTCGCAGTCCTTCTCATAGTACATTTTTGCCATCTCAGTGTTCCTCCCGTATTGTTTGTTTATTGTTTAATATACGGCCGTCACCGGTCGAAAGAGCCAGCGCTCCGGATCTGCACAATTCAAGTATACCAAAGGGCACGCATTTTTCTATGAATTCCTGAATTTTTTCCGGGCTCCCCGTAAGGTCGGCCACGAGGAAGCCCGCACCCAGGTCAACTACCTTGCCACCGTACGTATTTATGAGAGCCGTGATGGGTCCGTTGCCCTCACCGTTCAGTTTCAGCTTGATGAGAAGATGCTCGACGCATATGGATTTGTCGTCCTCCAGAAGAACGGCCTCAATGACGTCATAGAGCTTATTGAGCTGCCTAACGACCTGGGTGCGCGTGTACATGTCGCCTGTCGAGACGATCGTCATCCTCGATATGCTGGGGTCCTCCGTCTCCCCGACCGCGAGGCTGTCGATGTTGTAGCCCCTCTTCCCGTACAGGCCCGCTATCCGGTTCAGAACGCCGAACCGGTTCCTGACGATAAGTCCGACTGTAAAACGTTCGCTCATGTTTTGTAGCCTCCTAGCTGAGCCTTATATCTCTGACAGAACCCCCGGGCGGGATCATCGGGAAAACCATCTCGTCCCGGGCTATCCGGCAGTCCAGAACGAAAGGCGAGTCCTCCGGGAATCCCCGCTCCATAGCGTCTTTCAGAGCCGCCATCGAGTCCACCCTGCAGCCGTCTGCGCCGAATGCCCTGGCGAGGGCCACAAAATCGGTCTTCCGCCCGAGCGTCGTCGAGGAGTACCTGCCCTCATAGAACATGTTCTGCCACTGCCTCACCATGCCGAGCACACCGTTATTCAGGATGACTATCAGTATCGGTGTTCTCTGCATAACGGCCGTGGCCATCTCGTTGAGATTCATGCCGAAGCTGCCGTCGCCGGTGAAGAGCACTGTCCGCTTTCTGCCGGAAGCGATGCAGCCGCCTATTGCGGCGCCGAGGCCGAACCCCATCGTCCCCAGCCCCCCCGATGTGAGCAGCGTTCTCGGTTTTTCGAAAGCGTAGTTCTGCATGACCCACATCTGGTGCTGTCCGACGTCGGTGGCGACCACGGTCTCGCCGCCGAAATATCCGTTGATGCATCTTATTATTGCGCGCGGCGAGAACCTGTCCCCGTCGCTGCAGGCCGCGTCTTTTTCCTTGCTCTCGAGGACCTCGCGCCTCCACTCCTCGTTGCGCTTCTCTTCGGTCGATTCGAGCAGCGCCGCGAGAACGCTCTTCGCGCTGCCGCAGACCTCGATTATATTCGGTACGTTCTTGCCGAGCTCGGCCTCGTCGATATCGATATGGATTATCTTGCTGTTGCTCGCGTACGCCGACACGTCGCCCGTCGCCCGGTCGCTGAACCTGACTCCGACCGCGATGATAAGGTCGGCCCGCGACTGCATCAGCGTCGAGGGGGCGCGCCCGTGCATGCCGCACATGCCGAGATTCAGCTCGTATGAATGCGGGACTGCCGAAAGGCCCATCATGCTGAGCGTGACCGGGGCCGAGATCTTTTTCGAGAGGGCGAGGACCTCCTCCTCGGCGCCCGCCGAGACAACTCCCCCGCCGCAGTAGATCAGCGGTCTTTTGCTCTTCGAGATCGCCTCGAGAGCCTCGGTTATGTCAAAGCTGCCGCAGCTGTCCCGCGCGGAGGGCCGCAGATTGCCCGAATATTCGCAAGAGCCCCTCTGTACGCTCTTCGGGATGTCGATGAGCACCGGCCCGGGCCGCCCGGAAGTCGCGATGGCGAAAGCCTCGGTGACCACGGACTCGAGTTCCCCGACGTCCCTGACGATGAAATTGTGCTTGACTACGGGCTGAGTGATGCCGACGATGTCGACCTCCTGAAAGCTGTCTTTACCGAGCAGGTTCACGGTAACGTTTCCCGTCACCGCTATCATCGGCACCGAGTCGAGATAGGCGTTCGCGATGCCCGTAACAAGGTTTGTGGCGCCGGGGCCGCTTGTCGCGAAGACCACGCCTGGCCTCCCCGTGACCCTCGCGTAACCGTCGGCCGCATGGGCCGCCCCCTGCTCGTGGGCGGTCAGTATGTGCCCGATCCTGTGCGCGTTCCTGTAAAGTTCGTCGTAAATATCTATTACCTGGCCCCCGGGATACCCGAAGACCGTATTTGTTCCGTGGCGTACGAGCTCTTCAATGAGGATCTGAGCGCCGCTGAGAACCATTCAAACCGCCTCCTTATAAAAAAACCAGGGCCTTCAGCGTTTTGCTGAAGGCCCTAAAGAGTTTACTTTAACTCCTTATCTGCTCCCGTCAGCGCAACGCTCCGCGGCATTACCGACTACTACGATAATGCCTACAAGAATTATTACGCCTAGGCTGAAAACGGGTGCAAACATGGCTGTACTCCCTGATGGATTTTTCCGTGTCACTTTTGCTATTACTGGAAGAATATCATACGCTTTTTTCGTAGTCAACAATTATTTCGACATTGCGCGAAATTTATGTCTCCGCCGTGGGTCTTCTCACCTGATATTATCCAGTATACGTTCTGTGATCTCATTTGTGCCGTTCCCGCCGCCCGTCATATGCCCCGCGGCGCCGACCTGCGCCGCCAGAACGGCTTTTTCGATGCATTCCGCCTCGCGCGGGAGCGAAAAAGAATACCGCAGCATCATCGCGGCCGACAGCACGGCCGCTGTCGGGTTTGCTATGCCCCTGCCCGCTATATCGGGGGCGGAGCCGTGTATCGGCTCATACAGTCCGAACGAGCCGTCACCCAGGGAAGCTGAGGGTATGAGACCTATGGAGCCCGTCAGAGCCGCCGCCTCGTCGGAGAGGATGTCCCCGAAGAGATTGCTCGTGACGATGACGTCGAACTGCCCCGGGTCGATGATAAGCTGCATGGAGGCGTTGTCGACGAGCATGTCCGCGTACTCTATATCCGGGTATTCATCACAGAGCCTGTGCATGACCTCTCTCCACAGGCGCGACGTCTCGAGGACATTGGCCTTGTCCACGCTCGTGACCTTCTTCCTGCGTCCCCGCGCGGCCTCGAATGCTCTGCGCCCTATCCTCTCGACCTCGGGCGCGGAGTACCTCTCGGTGTCGAACGCCGCCTCCACCGGCGTCGTGGTCCTGCCCCGCTCGCCGAAATAGACGCCGCCCGTCAGTTCCCTCATAAAGATGAGGTCTATGCCCTTTTGCGCTATATCCGCCCTGAGGGGAGAACCGGACGCCGTCTCGGGATTCAGCTTTACGGGCCTCAGGTTGGCGTAGAGCCCCAGCTCCTTTCTCAGGCCGAGTATGGCTCTTTCCGGGCGCAGTGCGGGCGGCAGCGTATCCCATTTCGGGCCTCCGACCGCGCCCAGGAGCACGGCGCCGCACCGTCTGCAGGCATCGACGCTGGCCTCCGGCAGGGGTTCCCCGGCTTCGTCGATCGCGGCTCCGCCTGCGAGGACCTCCTCGTATACGACCTCATGTCCGTATATGCCCGCCGTCCTGTCAAGGACGAGCGCGGCCGCCGAGACCACCTCCGGCCCGATGCCGTCCCCTTTTACAAGCGCTATCTTAAGTTTCATGATAAGCGAACCCCTCCCCGCCTGCTCTGCGGACCACGGCTATTTTCCCGCGACGAGCTTTTCCGCCGCTTTCATCAGGCCGCCCGACGCTATTATATCCTGCAGGAAACCGGGGAACGGCGAGGCCGAATACTTCGCCCCGGTCGTAAGGTTTTCTATTATCCCCCCGTCGAGGTCGACAGCGAGTTCGTCGCCGTCCGAGCACCCCTCGACAGCAGCGGGGCACTCCAGTATCGGCAGACCTATGTTTATCGCGTTCCTGTAAAAGATGCGCGCGAAATCCTTAGCTATGACGCATGATACGCCGCTCGCTTTTATCGCTGCCGGGGCGTGCTCCCTTGACGAGCCGCAGCCGAAATTGCTGCCCGCCGCCATGATGTCCCCCCCGCGGAGCTTTGAAGAGAAAGCGGGGTCGATGTCCTCCATGCAGTGCGACGCGAGTTCCTTTTCGTCCGTCGTGTTCAGGTAGCGGGCCGGGATTATCACGTCGGTATCGATATTGTCTCCGTACTTTATTACCTGTCCCCTGAGTTTCATTCTATCGCTCCTCCTGTCAGCTGCTCCGGTGAGACTATCCTGCCCTCTATCGCCGAGGCCGCCGCGACGGCGGGGCCCGCGAGATATACCTCGCTCCCGGGATGGCCCATCCTGCCGACGAAGTTCCTGTTCGTCGTGGAAACAGCCCGTTCGCCCTTTGCGAGAATGCCCATATAGCCCCCCAGACAGGGGCCGCAGGTCGGCGTCGATACGGCGCAGCCGGCCTCTATGAACGTTTCGATGTACCCCGCCTTGAGCGCCTCGAGATATATTCTCTGCGTCGCGGGGATTATTATAGTCCGCGCCCGGGGGTGGACCTTTCTGCCGCGAAGTATCCCCGCCGCGACGGCGAGGTCCCCGAGGCGGCCGTTCGTGCACGAGCCGATGACCACCTGGTCGATCGGGATATCCCCCGCCTCGTCCGCATAGCAGGTGTTGTCCGGCTGATGGGGCTTTGAGATGACCGGGCGCAGCTTCGAAAGGTCGATCTCGTACGTCTTCTCGTAAACCGCCCCGGGGTCGATCGAGCACGGCACAGTTTTTTCCCTGCGGCCTTTTTCGTACTGTACGGTCAGGGCGTCCGTTTCAAATATTCCGTTTTTCGCTCCGGCTTCTATCGCCATGTTGGCTATCGTGAAGCGGTCGTCCATAGAAAGGTGTTCAAGACCGTCGCCGTCAAATTCCATAGACATGTACCTCGCGCCGCTGACGCTTATCATGCCTATGATATGGAGTATGACGTCCTTTCCGCCGACCCATCTCGCGGGCTTGTTTCTGAGCGTGAACCTGCAGGCCGCCGGGACCTTCAGCCATGTCTTGCCTGTCGCCATGGCGAACGCTATATCTGTCGAGCCCATGCCTGTCGAGAAAGCTCCGAGCGCCCCGTACGTGCAGGTGTGGGAATCGGCGCCGACAACGAGATCACCGCTCCCCACGAGCCCCTTTTCGGGAAGGAGCGCGTGCTCTATGCCCATCTCGCCCACGTCGAAGAAGTGTTTTATCCCGTGCTTTTTCGCAAACCCGCGCACCTCCGTGCACAGCTGCGCGGCCTTGATGTCCTTGCACGGTACGAAGTGGTCGAGTACGAGCGCAATTTTTCCGCTGTCGAACACGGTCCCGATCCCGTGCCGCTCGAGCTCTTTGATCGAGACCGGTGCTGTGATGTCGTTCGCGAGGACGAGATCGACGTCCGCGAGCACCATCTGCCCCGCCCTGACCTCGCTCTCGCCGCAGTGGGCGGCTATTATCCGCTGGGTCATTGTCATCGCCATGTCACTTCTCCTCCCTGCTGCGCGCATACTCAAGAAGCCTGTTGAGCGCGTATATATAGGACAGTATACTCGCTTCTATGACGTCGGTCGAGAGGCCCTTGCCCGAGAACGTCTTTCCGTCGTGCCGCAGTGTGGTGATAACCTCTCCCAGGCTGTCCTTCCCTTCGGATACCGACTGGATAACATAGTTTTCAAACTGGAACCCGGGCGGGTTAACTATCTTGTCCACGGCCTTGTATGCCGCGTCCACGGGGCCGTTCCCGAGCGCCACGTCCTCTGTGACGACGCCGTCTTTTTCGAGCGTTATGACCGCCGTCGCGGCCTCGTTGCTGCCCGTATGGACGGAGAAACCTTTGAGCGAGTAGCCGCCGCTCGAGCCGGCCGGCGTGAGGTTCCATACGAGGAACTCAATGTCCCTGTCGGTTATATCTTTTTTCTTGTCGCACAGCTCCTTGAACTCCGTGAACGCGCGCTCCGTCTCCTCCTGCGAGAGCGCGAAACCCATTGAGGAGAGCTTCTCCTCGAAAGCGTGCCTTCCGGAGTGCTTTCCGAGTACTATCTGGTTTGAGGGAATGCCGATGGATTCCGGCGTCATGATCTCGTACGTGCTGCGGTTTGCCAGAACGCCGTGCTGGTGTATGCCCGCCTCGTGCGCGAAGGCGTTCGTCCCTACTATCGGTTTGTTCAGCGACACTGTCCTGCCGATGATCCCGTAGACCGCTTTGCTCGCCCTGTATATCTGCGTGGTGTCGATCCCCGTGTGGACGTTGTAGACTTCGGGGCGCGTTTTTATCGCCATCACGACCTCCTCCATCGGAGCGTTGCCCGCCCTCTCCCCGAGGCCGTTTATCGTGCACTCGACCTGCCTCGCGCCGCCGAGTATACCGGCGAGCGTGTTGGCTGTAGCCATCCCGAGGTCGTTGTGGCAGTGCACCGAGAGCTCTATCCCCTCGCACTCCGGCACTTCGGAGCGCAGCTGCTCTATCAGGGCGCGCATCTCCGGGGGCGTGGTGTAGCCGACCGTGTCGGGGATATTTATCACGTTCGCCCCGCTCGCTATGGCCGCCCTCACTATCTTTGCGAGGAAAGCGGGGTCGCTCCTTGTGGCGTCCTCGCATGAGAACTCCACGTCAGGGCAGAGGCTCTTCGCGTATCGCACCATCTCTGCGGCCTGCTCGAGCACCTTCTCTGGCGGCATCCTGAGCTTGTATTCCATGTGTACGGGCGACGTCGCTATGAACACGTGGATCCTGGGCGCGGCCGCGCCCTTTATCGCCGCGTACGCGGCATCGATGTCCCCCCTGCAGCACCGGGCGAGCGACGCCACGACGCAGCTCTTCACTGCGGCCGCCACTGCCGAGACCGAGGCGAAATCCCCGGGTGAAGACGCGGCAAACCCGGCTTCGATCACGTCCGCTCTGAGTAGCTCAAGTCGTCTTGCGACCTCTAATTTTTCCTGCATGTTCATGCTGCAGCCCGGTGACTGCTCGCCGTCCCTGAGTGTCGTGTCGAATATCTTTACCTGACCTGTCATGGCTTCTCCCTTCCGGCCTCCGGCCGTTTTGTTGTTTTTCGGGGCCTCGCCCCGCGTTTTAAATGATCGCTCACCCGACCGGGCGCAAAAAACAGGCCTGCGGCGATTTGCGCCGCAGGCCTTCGACAATAACCGATAATGCTATCCTATCGATCAATCCGTCCGCAGGCAACGCAAATCTCCGCTCTCGCGCACTAGCAGCGCAACAGCGGTTAGAAGAACGTTGACTGATATGAACGAAACGATCATAGAAGCGCCTCCTGTGAGTATGGGGGAAGTATGCCACAAAACGCTGCGTGTTGTCAACATATTTCCGAAATATTTTATTCGGCCGAGCGCAGCTTTGTTACGGCCTTCTGTGCCCGAGGGATCAGTTCAAAAACTTCGCGTAACCGGAGATCAGTATCGGATCGAATCCCTTGCCCATCACGACGCCGACCGTCATCATGCGCTCGTAATCCTGGAGCATGATGACCCGCTCGGTGAAGAACGGTGCGCAGACGCCCCGGCGCACGCGGCCCTTCGTATCCACGATATAGTACGGTCCGCCGAGCTTCGTGGCTTTGCAGGTCTGCTCATAGGCCTTGTCCTCGAGCGGGGACCAGGCGACGCGGCACTTGCCCTGTTCGAAGAAATCCTGTGTCGTAAAGCGGCCGCAGCCGAGGACCCACGCCACTTTTGTCCCGACCATCTCGTCGCCCGCGCAGCCGTGAACGGCGGAGCAGCCGCACTTGCACTCTTTGTCCGGGCAGTCGATGCTGCCGTGGACGTACTCGTCGCCGATTATCAGCGTCGCGAGGCACTTGTCGAGGTCGATGACCGCCACGCTGAGGCCGAAGAGAACAAAGTACAGCTCCGGGCCGAATTTCAGGCACTCGTAGGCGTACTTGCTGCCGTCGAACTCGAGGTTTTTCCGGCATTTGAACGAGAGAGTGTATTTCTTGTCCGCTGCCGTTATACTTAAATCCTTGCCCGCCAGCTCAAAATTATGCGGGAAGCGGTACTGGCTGATCCCGTACTGCTCGGCGCAGTTGGACAGGTTCGGGATATATACGCCGCCATCGTCATACACGTGATTCATTTATGTATGCTCCTTTCTTTTCCTCGATATCGCCGCTCAGACCGTGAAGGGGTTGTCGGCGTTCAGGAAATCGTCGTCAAGCTTCACGGGATTGCCGAAAGCGCCGAACAGCGTGCGGCAGGGGACAAGCTCGTCGTTCCTCTTGACGGTGCCGAACGTGCGGCCGACGTGGTACATGCGGTCGTAGTTCTGCAGGAAGTTCATGTTGTTTGAGCGGAACTGGCACTTGTCGCCCACTATGCGCTCCATGATCTCCTCGGTCAGGCTGAACAGGTACATCTTGTCCTTGATCTTAATGTACTGGGCGATCTCGTCGGAGGCGGGGAGCAGCTCGAAAGGATCCCCGATCTTCTCGACGGCCGAGCTGGATTTCGGCCAGGTTATGCGGTAGAAGGCGGGCGAGTAATACGAGTGCTGGGTTATCATCTCTGTGTTCCAGTGCCACTCGACTCTCGTGCCGAGCATCTCCCCGGTGAAGCAGTGGCGCTTCAACGGCAGCTCGCAGCCCTCTGTCTCTATCGCTCCGAACTCGTATTCGCTCTTTACGAGGAAAGGGAACCTGGGGTTGTATCCCATGGTGCAGACCGCTTTTGTCACAAGGCGCTGCTCCAGGTCGATAATGAAGAAGTGGTTGACCCTCTTGTCGAGTTGGCCGAGGGTCTCGGTCAGGTCGTAGTCGAGAAGATACGTCGTGTCGTCGCCCTTGAGGCACTCGTACACGGCGGTCTTAGGCTCCTCTCCCTCGGCGTTCCATTCGACAGTCGTCTTCCCGGTGAACTTCAGGTAGAAATCCACACCGCCGTCCATGACAAAGTGGAAACTCCTGCCCATCAGCTCTGTGCAGTGGGGCTGCGTGAACTGATCGATTGAGTATCCTTTGCGCGGATATTCTTTCAGGTTCAATCTGCTCATCTCCCGTTCGTTATTTTTTGAAAATCGCAATCAGGTCAATGCCATGATACCACCGTATCAGGGCCGGGTCAACATACCCGGGCGCGCTCAGGCCTTGTCAAGCCCCCACATCTCGAACAGCTTCACGTAGAAGGGCGGGCGGTTGTGGTTGAGGCACACGTCAAACCCCTTGTCGTTGAAGCCCATATGGCGGTCGGCCTGCTCGACGGCGTCCATAAATTCCTTCATGCGCTGCCCGGGCACGGTGAGGATGACCTCGTCGTCCCTTGCGCGCGCTCTCTCGCGGTCGCCTGGGTCGGGGAACGTGATGCGGTACTCGTTCTTCTGAAACGACGGGACCGTCGCGTAGATGCAGGAATCGATGCCGTCAAAGACGCTGCTCACGTAGTTGCCCGTGGCACTTTTTATGCAGCGGACCATGTGGTTTATCTTGGCGACCTCGGCGTAGATCAATACAACGTCAGGCACAAAGCTCGCCGTGGCCAGAGGCGCCGTTACGACGGCCTCATACTTGTCCATAGGGAGCCTCGGGAAGTTTTTGAAAAACTCCGTCGCCTTGTCGTGGTCGGGTATGCTTATGTACTTGATGACCTCCTCAAACTGCGGCTGGCCGGGCAGGCACTCCACGCAGCCGTAGCCTATGAGTGGGTTCCAGCACCAGTGGTCCTCTTTTTTCATGGCGATGGTCAGGCCCTTCATCCTCGTATACGCCCAGGCCTGGCAGACCGACATGTGTCCTCCGAGGTCGCGCTTGGGATAGAGCGCCTCTCGGGGGACGTCCTCCGCCTTCTCGAAGAACTTCAGCGCTATCGGGAGGCTGCGCAGCTTGAACATGCGCTCAAGTTCTTTTCCGTACTCGTTATACTGCTCAATGTCCACTTTCCGTCACTCCTTATCCGGGGCTCGCGCCCTCTAATCTTCCAGCAGGTAGGCGGCGCACAGGCGCGTCGCCTTCTCGACGACGTCGGCGCACTTCACGTTGTGGTCTGCAATCTTGAAATACTCGGCGGCATCCTCCGGGTTCGTGTAGATATAGCTGCGGCCGTATATCTGCTTATGTATCTCGGGGCACAGCGTCGTGCCCATCTCCTTCAGGAAAAGGTCGCGAAAACCAATGAACTTCTGTTCGTTTATGCCAAACTTTGAAGGGTCGGCGTACTCCTCATCAAGAGGCACGTTGTATTTGAGCCCTACGGCCAGAAGGCCGCAGGTGTATGTGCCGCAGCTGCCGCTCGAGGCTCCCGCCCCGCCGCAGAGCGACGATGAGGCGCGGATGATCTCGTCCGGTATGAAGTCGAAATACGCTTTAAGACCGATGAGCACGCTCCTTGAGCACACGTCGTCCCTTATCTGCGCCTCGCGCGCCTTTTTGGCGCACAGGTCGATGATCTCCTGTTTTGTCATGTATGCTACCTCCATAATCAGCAGTCAGCCGCAGCCCGCGCTCCGTGGAAACCCCTCCGGACGGCGGCCGGATCTTATATGGTCTATCTTATCACGCGTCAAAGGGCAAATCAACGGTGTTTTGGCCGGGCGCGGCATAGAGAGACCGCCCGGCCCCGCATAGCGGGTCCGGGCGGCCGAAGTCATTTGCTGTGTGTCTGGTCAGTCTGGGGAACCAGGAGGAGGAAGAGTAAAGTCTGTTATGAAGCAGTAGAGGATCGTCTGTGTGACCGGGTCGTAGATGTAGGTCACGTTTGTTGTAGGCGGCACATCGGCCACGGAGTAGATGTTAGCCATCGTGCAAGGCTTGCCCTTCATGTCCTTGGTTGTGAAGTCGAAGTACACGGTCTTGTCCGTATCGCCGTCAAAGTTCAGGTAAAGGGTCTTGCCGCCGATCGTGGTAACGACGGAATGCGTGTAAATGTAATCGAACGTGCCGGTCTCCATAACGTATCCGGGGAATGTTGCAGCGATGTTGGGACCCCAGGTCATCGTCTTACCGGGCGCATACTGCCACATGAGCAGTCTGATCTCGTAGATCTTGTTGTCCGCGGTCAGTCTGAAGCTGATGAATGAGGAAACGGGGAGACCATCGGGCCACCATGCACCGTCATCGGGGAGAGGAGGATCGGGCAGTTCGTTCCTGTTGAGGAGCTCGAACGTTCTGCCGTCAGTCAGCTCTACGATGTACTGCTGTCCAACCTCGCCGGCAAATTTGACAATGCCGGTGTAGATCGTGTTGGGCTGCGCTTCGACAACATAGAGGACCTTGATCGTGTTGTTGTCAGGGGTGCTCTTGAATATATTGCACTGCTGGAAGTTGTAGGATGCTGTCTTCAGGAAGTCGGCGGCGGTCACGACTTTCGCCGAGGCGAAGCCGGACGGGCCTGTTGTGAGCATGTAGATAACTGCATCGTCAGCGAGTGTGTAGATATCATCGCTGCCGCCCAAGCCGGGTTTCGTGATCCTGATGCGGTTGCCGTTAACGGTAATTGTGCCGTCCAGCTCCCATATCGGGTTGAAATCAACAAAGTCGGCGGAGGTCGTAGACTTAACAAATGAAGCCGGGCTTTCAACTGAAACTGCCTTGCCGTCGGCATTCACTATCAATGTGACGAGGTCACCGAGTTGCCCGCCGGCAGGAGCGTCCACGAAGGGTTTTGTGAACTCATAGGTGACGGTCTCGCCGTTCGGAGCGAGGAGCTTAACGCCTGCGTATGTCCTGGTGTTGATATACTGGCCGAAAATATTCGGCAGCCAGGTCTGGCCGTATTCGTAGCCCGTTACGACGCCGTACGGATTCGTGAACGCAGGCGCGGTGCTGGCTAACAGCTCAGCCAGCTGGACGTTGTTGTACGCGGGCACGTAGAGGATCTCCGTGGTCGTCATCAGCGTGGCAGCGTTGTTATAGGTCATAAACTCATAGCTGACGCCGCCGTCTTTGCTGATCAGTGCCTTCGTAGTACCAGGCTTGTCATAGGTGTAGTTCGTGCCCTCGATCTTTACATAGCCGGGATCGGTGCCGAACTGGTATGCGACGGCGTTCAGAACGCCCTTGACAGGCTTGTAGACGAGGATCAGGTCAATTTTTGGCGAAGTATACGGTAAGGGGTTATCGACACGTCCGGCGTTGTACAGGACGTCGCCGCGCTCAAGCTCCGTGTAGCTGATGAACTTGCCGGTCGTCATGTTGTAGTAAAGTCTCTGAGCCAGAAGATCATCCTTCTTCAGGGTCTCTGTGGCGGTCAGATCGGTGGGCGTATCGGGATTAGAGATGGCGTAGTTGAACGTGACGTATCCGAGGCGGTCTACAGCGGCGCTCTTGAAAATACGGAAGGGAGCATTGACATAATGGTCATAATAGTCCTCTGTTACAGCCTTGGCGTAGGGGATCGTTACAACCTTTTCATTCTGATAATCATAGTAGCGCAGCGTGGTCCTGCCGTCGGTCACGGCGAAGATGGCCTCGCCCTTGGAGCTGATAATGATGCGGCCCTTCGTAGCGCCGAAATCGGTCAGGTCTCCGCCGACGAGATAGTAGCGGCTGGCGAGTCCCACTGATGCCGGTACCGAGTAATCGCTGGGGTTTGAGTAGAAGTCGAGGGCAAGCTGGCCGTCCTTGACGTTTTCAACATGCCAGCCGAAGGACTCGATCATGTCTTCTCCAATTTCTTCCTTCTCAGTGTAGAAATCGAAGTCGAAGTCCGCGAAGCGGACGTTCATCTTCACTGCCTTAAAGGCGTCGAGAAGCAGATCGAAGTAGACGTAGTCGCCCTCGTTCGTGCGGCCGTACAGGTGGGCGAAGCCCTCGTCGTCGATATAGTACATATCGATCAGGCTCAATATTCTCCTCACTATTAAGCTGTCAAAGACTGCACCCTGGCCGGCTAAGGTTGCGGCATCTTTGAAATCTGTGAGCAGCCTGCCGAGGATGGCGGCCGTCGCGTTGCCGAGATAGCCGGTGTTCGCGGCAGTCGTTCCGACATACTGCACTTTGTAGCAGTCGAGGATGTTATAAGCCATCTGGGCGACGATTTCGCGGGTGGCGTTGCCGCCGCCGATGAAGCTGATGTAATCGGTCAGGCCGATATCAACGGCTTTGCGGTTGTAGTTGTTCGGCCAGGTGCCCTTCAGGGCGTCGGTGTAGCCGAGGATACGCAGAAGAACCGTGGCGGCTTCCTGCATCGTGATCTTATTTTCGGGCTTGTAGGTGCCGTCGGGGTATCCCTTGAAGTAGCCGCGATCGGAACAGAAGTTTATGTAACCTTCCGCCCAATATCCTTCATAGACGTCTTTGAACTGGCTCTTCAGGCTCTCCCAGTACGACAGATCGCTTGCTTTTATGCCGCAGTAGAGATACACGATCTTCGCGAACTCCGCGCGGGTTATGACCTGGCCGGGCTTGAAGGTGCCGTCCGGATATCCGACGAGCACTCCGAGGGAGGCCAGAGCATATATCGCTTCCTCGTTGTTCGCGTCGGTCACATCCGGGAATGTTTCGGCACGCATGTCAGCTTTTGTCACGGAATACGGATCTTCGCTGGCAGCCATGGCGGAAATTCCGAGGGTGCAGACCAGAGCGAGCGCGAGCACGAGGCAGGCGATACGCTTAAGGTTTTTCATGTGTTTTCCTCCTTTTTAGTTTTTTGCGCCCGGACATGAAAACCGGGCTTTATGTGTACGCTCCCGGCGTTAACACCGGTTTTTCTCCCCTTCCCGTTCGGGGCCGCTGAGGGAGTCTGGTTCGTGCGCGGGGCCGGATAACGCCGCTATACGTCCGGGTGGGCGCACTGATCTCCGGCAGGCACACTTACCGCCTTGAGATTACCAGCATATCCCGGGCGTGTCAACGCCTCCCGGGGCTTTGTAACGCAAACGTAACATTGCGCAACCGCGTGTCCGGAAGCCTGTCCGGCCCCTTCTTGCGGCTTTTCGCGCGGCGCATTATAATGGCGAAGAACGGATGAACAACTGTTCTCCCCGCCGCATTTAATACGGCAGGGGCGCATATAACGGAGGTGTTGTCAATGGCGAACGAGGCACAGGCCGCATGCGAATTCTCGGGCGGAAAAAACTGCAGCATGACGGTTTTCGGGGCTCTGGCGGAGCAGGTCGGGCTTGACAAGGATACGGCTGAGCGAATAGCCGCGGGTTTCGGCGGCGGCGTGGGCTGCGGCTCTGTCTGCGGCTGCGTGACCGGGGCCCTCATGGCGCTCGGGATGAAGTACGCCGACTTTAAAACGGGCGACGATCCCCGGGCCGAGGCTTTCTACGCGAAGAGAGAAGCCCTTTTTTCCGCCTTCAGAGCAAAATACGGTACGATCTGCTGCGAGAGGATGCTGGGGCTCAACCCGTCGATCCCCGCCCACAAGGCGCTGATAAAGCAGCGGGGCCTGCGCTCGAGCGTGTGCGAAAAAGCGATACGCGATACGCTGCGCTTAATGGAGAGGCTGCTCCGGGACTGACCGTCCTCTCCCGCCGCCCGGTATCCGTCAAGGCAGCCCGGGCGGGCGGCTGCATGCCCGGGAAGGGCATCTATCTGCAGAACCTGTCTATATATGCGTCAAGGCTTTTCTGTATCACGGTCTGGGCCTCCTCGTGGCCCGCGATCTCGCTGACGACCGTGTCCTTCCCCTCGAGGGTCTTGTAGACGCTGAAAAAGTGCCGGATCTCCGAAAACAGATGCTGCGGCAGGTCCGAAATATCCCTGAAGCTGTTATACATCGGATCGTCGAACGGTATGGCGATTATCTTCTCGTCCAGGCTCCCGTTATCCGTCATCGTCAGAACTCCGATGGGGTAGCACCTGACCAGGCTGAGGGGAAGTATCGGCTCGCTGCAGATAACGAGCACGTCCAGCGGGTCGTTGTCCGCCGCGTACGTGCGCGGCAGGAAACCGTAATTCGCGGGGTAATGAGTCGAGGTGTACAGGATGCGGTCAAGCCGGAGGGCCCCCGTATCCTTGTCCATCTCGTACTTGTTTTTCGAGCCCTTCTGTATCTCGATGACGGCGTAAAAGTCGTCCCTGCTCATCCTGCCGGGCGCGACATCGTGCCACAGATTCATCATTCGGCCTCCTGCCGTATTTCACTGATCCTTTTGAAGGATTCAGATGCCGAAAAGTTCCCTGTTGATCTCGTCGATCTCCTCGGTCAGCGCTTCGTAGACACCCGGGAAAACGCTGCCGGGGCCGCCGGCCGTCTGGGAGGGGATGAACCACAGCCTCGAACCGTCCTTTACGGCCCGCCGGGCTGCGGCGCGGACCTCCTCGCGGGTCCAGCCGTGGTGGTCGATGTCGGCGTTGTCTATCCCGCCCATGAAGCTTATTTTCCCGCCGTACTCCCTGAGCAGCGCGGGGATATCGTTGCTGCGCATGACCCCCTGCCAGACGTCTATGCCGATATCGATCATGTCGGGGACGAGCGTCGCGGCGTAGGAGTCCGAGTGGTGTATGATGACAGCCCCCTGTGACTTGTAATAGCCGTAAACTTTCTTATATGCGGGGACAAAGAATTCCCGGAACATCTCGGGCGACATGAACGTCGACGTCTGGCTCCCCCAGTCGTCGTGGTGGAAAACCGCGTCGGGCTTCATATACTTGAATATCTCCGCCGCGTAGCGCAGTTCCCATTCGGTGATCATGTCTATCACCTCGTGCATCTCGTCGGGGTACTCGTAAAGGTTTGCAAGGCAGTTCGCAATCTCCATCAGGTAGTGGCACTGCTCGAAAATCCCGGGCACTATGTAGGCCGTGGCCAGATACTCGCTGCGGTCTATTTTTTCGGTCTCGCGCACGAACGGCTCCCACTCCTCGGCGGGGTATATCACGTTCGGCTCTTTTACATAGTCGCGCCAGTTCTCGATGTCTTTGATGACGATGTGCTCTTCATCGTGTACGGGGAACGGGCCGGGAGTCCCCTCGGGCCACGACCGCGTGACGCCCCAGGCGTTGACGACATTCAGCATGCCGGGCTGCCTCGGTGCGGGATTGTCGCGTATATACGGGTTGGCCATTATCATCGCGAAAGCTTCAAACTGGTTCACGTAACGATCGGGATTGCCGCCGCGGATTGTCTCGAGAAAGTTCTGTTTCTTCGTGAGCATCGTTTCACCTTTCCTTTCGCCCCGCCCCGGCGGAGCTTTGTATTTATTTCGGTTTATATCCGCACGTTTTTCACCGGGCCGGCCCGTTCTGCGATTATGCCTCCGCAAACCGGTCCGAAGTGTTTTCCGGCAGGCCCTGTTTTATTCGCGGCCGCCACTCTAAAGCGTCGCCGCGAGGAAATACTCGTAATACGGCATCAGGAACGCGTATCCGTCCGTGATCCCGTCTTTGAGGCTTGGCGTGTAGAGCTCGCCGCCGAAATCCCTGTCGCACGAGAGATCGAACGATTTTATACTGTACCAGCTTGAAAGGGGCTCGGGGTGGTTCCCCTTTTTCTTCGCGTACGGCACGGGCTCGAAAACGAACATGCTCTGCTTTTCAAACCCGGCTATGAGCCTTTCAAGAGGCGCGGGATTCGCGTCCACCGCCGCCCTGTACCGCTCCATCTGCGCGGCTGCCGGTGCGTATATGCCCATGCCGAAACCGTACTTCGCGGGGCTTATATAGAACCAGAACGTAGGCGAAGTCAGCCGCCCATACCCCGATTCCATTATATTGAACCACAGATGGTCTTTATACGGCCCGCGGCCGAAAAGACGCCTCGCGTCCCTGTATATGCCGGCGACGTGTATCTGCCAGTCCCTGCCCGGGTACGTCTCAGACATCCTCTCCAGGACGTCGGAGCCCAGATCGCGAAGGGGCCCTTTTACATACTCCGTATATTCCGCTTTGTGCGCTTCAAACCACGGTTTTTCGTTGTTCAGCGCGATGCCCCACAGAAAATCCTGTGTCCGGGGACTGAAACCCTTAAACATATATCCCTCTTCTGTCTTTGTATCCCAAATAATTGTAGCACACGGCGCTTTTTCATTCAATACAACTTTCCGGCTTGGCTTTTTTCCCGCTCTGTGTTAATATATCCCGGAATATCGACCCGCCCTGACGGAGTCGCGCTCAGGAGGCTTCGGCCCGATGCAGAAAAAACGGTTATTTCAGATAGTACTTCCTGTCCTCGCCGCCATGATCTGGGGCTCGGCGTTCGTTTTTCAGAGCGTGGCCGCCGACAGCGTGGATCCGTTCACTTTCAACGCTTCAAGATCGATAATCGCCGCCGTTTTTCTGGCGATCATCCTTATATTTAAAAGAAGAGCTCCGGGCTCCGGCAAGCAGCGCCGCGGCAGCCGCCGGAAACTGTTTATAGGCGGCATACTATGCGGAACTGCGCTCTTTGCCGCGTCCAACCTGCAGCAGCTCGGCCTCGGTGAGACGGGTGCGGGGAAGGCAGGTTTCATAACCGCCCTCTACATAGTTATCGTGCCTGTCTTCGGCCTGTTTTTGCGCCGCAGGACGTCGGGTCTTGTCTGGGCGGGCGTCGCCCTCGCCGTCGCGGGGCTCTATCTGCTCTGCGTGGGCAGCGGCTTTTCGATAGCCGCGAGCGATCTGTATCTCGTGCTGTGCGCCCTCGTATTCGCCGCCCATATCCTGATAATCGACCGCTTCGCGCCCGACGTCGGAGGCATAGAACTCTCTTGCGCCCAGTTTGCAGTCGCCGGCATACTGTCGTTTATATGCATGCTGATCTTCGAGGACCCTGACGCTGCCGCTCTGCGCGGCGCCGCGTGGAGCATACTGTATGTCGGCATTTTCTCTAGCGGCGTCGCGTACACGCTCCAGATAATCGCCCAGAGGTACTCTGACCCCGCCGTGGTCTCGCTGCTGCTGAGCCTCGAGTCCGTATTCGCGGTGATATTCGGGGCCCTCATCCTCTCGGAGCGGCTGAGCGCGCGCGAGTTGACAGGCTGCGCCCTCATGCTCGCCGCCGTCACTCTGGCGCAGTTCCCGCCGCGAAAGAAGCGGGCCGGGATATCCGCGGAGCAGCCCCCACTGCCCGGGCCTTAGTTTCCGTCCCGAAGGACGCCGCTCCGTCCGTGCTCCAGCATAAAGCGCTCCGCCGCCCGCATAAGGGCGGCCTTTTCGTTCGGTATGCTGCCGCCTAGCACACCGTCAAGCAGACTTCGGAGTATTCTCCCCACAAAAGGCCCGCTCGCCGCGCCGAGGGACAGAACGTCGTCCCCCCCGACGGCGAGCGTCTTCATAGTTATCCTCCCCTCGAGGGCATAGAGCGAGTCCGCCGCCTTTTTTATCCCCTCAAGAACGGAGAGCTCGTCCTCATCCCCGCGGGCGGCCGCCTCCCTGAGGCTTATCAGCCTGTCGAAGCGCTCCTTCCCGAGCTTTGATATCAGCTTTCTTATGATCACGGGCTCCGGTTTCAAAGTCGCGCGCAGGCCTTCGACCAGTTCAATTGTGTCGCGGGCTGTTTTTTTGTCGCAGCGGAGCCGCTCGAGCACGCCCTTTGCCCTCTCAGCCCCCGCGGCGCGCAGAAGCATCGCAAGGCGCGAGCATATGTCCCCGGGCGACGCGCCGACGGCCGCGGCCGCGCACCGGATCTCATCCGGCGTGACCCCGGGCAGAGCGCAGGAGATTATCTCCGGGAACACCTCCAGGATGTCTCCCGCTCCGGGGCCCGTTATTATTCCTTTCAGCTCCTCAAAAACGCGCTCGACCGAAACGGCCCCGAGCCGCCGGCGACCTGCGGTCGCGGCTCGGGCCGTGCGCTCTTCAACGCGAAAACCGTATCTTGATGAAAAGCGCAGAGCCCGCAGTATCCTCAGGGCATCCTCTTCAAACCGCCTTTCGGGCTCTCCGACGCACCTTATTATCCCGGCTTCGAGGTCCTCCCTCCCGCCGAAAGGGTCCGTCAGCCCCTCCTCGGGGCAGTAGGCCATCGCGTTTATCGTGAAGTCCCTGCGCGCGAGATCCTCCTCGAGCGAGGCGACGAACGTCACGCTGTCCGGCCTCCTGTTGTCGCTGTAGGGGCCGTCAGTGCGGTACGTCGTGACTTCGATGATCCGGCCGTCCGCGCGCACGCCCACGGTGCCGTGGCGGCTGCCCGTCGAATATGTCTTCAAGTCCCGGAATACCTCTTTAACGCTCTCGGGCCGGGCGTCGGTGCAGACGTCCCAGTCGTGCGGAACTAGCCCCAGCAGGCTGTCGCGCACGCAGCCCCCGACGGCCCGGGCTTCAAACCCCGCCCGGCGGAGCATGCCCGTCACTAAGAGCACGTCCTGCGGAAGATCGATCATGCTGCCACCCCCCGGAGCGGTGCGCGGGCTTCAGCCCTGCCCGTAATAGGCGCTCCCGCCGTGTTTTCGCAGATAGTGCCTGTCAAGAAGTTCCGCTCCTATTGGCCCGAGCCCCGGCTCCAGCATCAGAGCGTGAAAAGCCATAAAAGCGGCCTCTTCCATAACGACGGCGTTGTGGACCGCGTCCAGAGCGTCCTCTCCCCAGGCGAAGGGGCCGTGGCTGAATACGAGCGCTCCGGGGATCTCGAGGGGATCTTTTTCCCCGAGCGTCTCGATTATGACGCGGCCCGTCTCTTTTTCGTACTCCCCGGCTATCTCTTCGGCCCTCATCCTGCGTGTGCAGGGTATATCGCCTCTGAAATAATCGGCGTGCGTGGTGCCGAGAGCCGGTATCGCCCTCCCCGCCTGCGCGAAGCTGGTCGCCCAGCGGCTGTGCGTGTGAACTATCCCGCCTATCCCGGGGTACTGCCTGTAAAGGGCCAGGTGCGTCGGCGTGTCGGAGGACGGTCTCATCGTCCCCTCTACGACCCGGGCGCTCCCGAGGTCGATCACGACCATGTCGTCTGGCCTCATCTGCGCGTATTCCACTCCGGAGGGCTTGATCACGACAAGGCCGCTCCGCCTGTCTATCCCCGAGACGTTTCCCCACGTGAATGTCACGAGGTCGTGCTCCGGCAGCATCATATTCGCTTTGTACACGTTCTCTTTAAGTTTTTCAAGCATATTTTCAACCCTTTCCGGTCTTCGGCCGGCCCCGCTCTAAAGAGCCGCGGCGGCCGCGCGCTCCGCTTCCAGGCCGCGCACGTAACGGGCCATAAACTCCTCAAACCCGGCGATATCCTTTTCGTCGGGGTCGACTCTCTTCCCCGAAGTACCCGCGAACACCTTCCCGGCGAGATAGCTCTCGAGGCTCTGTCCCGCGGAGCGGTTCATCATGTACGCCGCGAGAAGGGCCGCTCCCCACGCGCCCCCTTCTCCGGCCGTCTCCATGACGTAAACGGGGGCTTTTATCGCCGCTGCCATAAACCTCTGCCCCACTCCGGCCGTTTTGAAATACCCGCCGTGTCCGTACATCCTGTCTATGCGCACGTTCTCGCCGCTAAGAACGTCAAACCCCAGCCTCAGAGTCGCGAGAGCAGACTGCAGATGGGCTCTCATGAAGTTCGAGAGCGTGAACCGGCTGTCCGGCGTCCTCACAAAGAGCGGCCTGCCACGCTCGAGCCCCGTTATGGGCTCGCCCGACAGGTAATTGTAGTTCATAAGGCCGCCGCAGTCGGGCTCGCCGCTCTGTGCCGCCGAAAACAGGACGTCAAGCGCCTGCCCGAACGACATCTTCATTCCCGCGGCCTCCGCGAATTCGCAGAAAAGCCTGACCCATGCGTCTATATCCGACGTGCAGTTGTTGCAGTGGACCATCGCCACGGGGCTGCCGTCCGGGGTGGTGACCATGTCCAGCTCAGTGTGGACGGCCCCGAGCGGCCTCTCAAGCACCACCATCGCGAATATCGAAGTCCCCGCGGAGACGTTCCCCGTTCTTATCCCCACGCTGTTCGTCGCGGCCATGCCGGTGCCGGCGTCGCCCTCCGGCGGGCAGAGCGGACAGCCCGGCTCAAGCGTCCCCGTGGGGTCAAGCAGCAGGGCGCCCTCCTTCGTCAGTTCCCCGGCCGCCTGACCTGCGGAGAGCACACCGGGCAGAATGCTCCTTACCTCCCGCTTTATAACGGGTCCTGTGAGCCCGTCAAACTTTGCGAGCATGCCCTCGTCGAAGTCTCGGGTCAGGCTGTCGATGGGGAACATACCGCTCGCGTCCCCGACGCCGAGCACGGATCTGCCGGTCAGCATCTTGTGGACGTAGCCCGCGAGCGTGGTTATGAGAGCCACGTCCGATACGTGCTCTTCCCCGTCGAGGACAGCCTGATACAGGTGAGCCGCGCTCCACCTCTGCGGGATGTTGAACGAGAGCAGTTCCGTCAGTTCTTCGGCGGCCCGGCCCGTCGTCGTGTTCCGCCACGTCCGAAACGGCGCGAGCTGCCCGCCGTCTTTATCAAACGGCAGATAGCCGTGCATCATCGCGCTAATACACATCGCCCCGACGCGCCTGAGAGGCTCGCCGCACTTTTGTTTCACATCCCGGGCGAGGTCCGCGTAACACGCCCTGAGCCCCTGCCAGACCTCGTCGAGGCCGTACGTCCACACACCGCAGGAAAAACTGTTCTCCCAGCCGTGGCTGCCGGACGCTATCACGGAGTGGTCCTCCCCTATGAGCATAGCTTTGATGCGCGTCGAGCCGAGCTCGATGCCGAGATAAGTCTTTCCCTGCGCTACCGCTTCCTTTATCCGTTCCTTTTCCATATATATCCCGTCTTTCCGAAGCCTGCCGCGGCCGCGATATCCGATCCGTGCAAGGCGGCTCCCCCGGCGTCTTCTTCAATTTTTACCATGCAAGTGAATTATTTCCCCGCAGGTTAATTGTAACCCAAGCTGCGGGCCGAATCAACAGGGCGTTCAAAAACGCTCCCCCCGACACGGCACGTTTTCCGCGGCTTGGGCGCTGCATATTTATGTAAGAATTCCTTGACATATATTTTTTATTCGGTTAGGCTTTCAGTGGCCGCCCTGCGGCCGCAGCCTGGGCGTGACCCCCGGGGAGCGCCGACTTAAGGGAGCGATCTATGCAAAACTGGAAAAAAAGTATATCTCTCACCCTGTCAAGCCAGGCAGTATCGATGTTCGGTTCGTCGCTCGTGCAGTACGCCATCGTCTGGTACGTCGCAAGGGAGACAAATTCCGGCCTGATGTTCTCTCTCATCACCCTCAGCGGTTTTCTGCCTAACGTGCTCATCTCGGTATTCGCGGGCGTCTGGGCCGACAGATACAGCCGCAAGAGCATAATAATTCTCGCGGACGCGGGGATAGCTCTTGTAACTCTCGTCCTGTTTTTCATCATCAGGAGCTCGGACAGCTTTTTCATACCTCTCCTTGTTATTTCCGCCGTGCGCTCCGTCGGCTCCGGCATTCAGTCCCCGGCCGTGACGGCGATAATACCTCAGATAGTGCCGCAGGAAAAACTGATGAGGGTCGGCGGAATAAACAGCAGCATAATGTCAATCGTCAACCTCGCCGCCCCCGCCGTCGCGGGCGCCATACTGTCCATGGGCGCGATAGAGCATATCCTGCTCATCGACGTCGCCACAGCGGCCGCCGGCATCGGCGTCTTCGCTTTCGTACCCGTGCCGAAGCTCAAAAAGGCGCTCGAGAGACAGAAGGGCGGCTATCTCACCGATCTGAAGCTCGGCATCAGATACGGTTTCAAGGACCCCTTCGTTCGCAGCACGCTGATAGTCATCACCGTGTTCGCCTTTCTGATATCCCCTCCGGCGCTGATGAACGTGCTGTTCGTAACGCGCGTCTTCGGCGACAATTACTTCTACCTCACGCTCAACGAGATAGCGTTCTTTATCGGGGCCACGGCCGGCGGTCTGCTGCTGAGCGCTTGGGGAGGTTTCAAAAACCGCATAAAGACGATGGTCGTGGGCGGCCTCGCGGCAGCGGTCATGACGGTGGCCATGGTCATCACGGATATTTTCTGGATATATCTTGCCGTGATGTTCATCACGGGCATAGCGGTGCCTTTCACCGAGTCCCCGCTGATGGTGCTCGTTCAGGAGAAGGTCGAGCAAGGGATGCAGGGGCGCGTGTTCTCGATCATGAACATGGCTATGACGCTGATAATGCCCCTCGGCATGGCTCTTTTCGGCCCGCTCGCTGACGCCGTGCCGATACAGTGGCTGATGGTCGGCTCCGGCATCGGCCAGGCCGCGGTCGCGGCGGCTATCTATTTCTGGAAGCGATATTACA
>Ga0123333_10000825_pt1 | contig 33306 bp, 26 predicted proteins | sample BioC12SIPDNA_3_FD_89957 | JGI IMG/M metagenome (GOLD analysis project Ga0123333, IMG submission 89957) | Anaerobic biogas reactor microbial communites from Washington, USA - Biogas_R2_B C12 SIP DNA | ecosystem: Engineered > Bioreactor > Anaerobic > Unclassified | place: Washington, USA...
GCGGTGTCGATGATGATCTACGGCTGGCGCGAGCGCGAGGAGACGCTCCGGGTGCTCGAGCTGATCACCGGCCTGCGGATGAACCACAACTTCATCCGTCCCGGCGGCGTGGCCGCCGACCTGCCCGAGGGGTGGCAGGCCGCGGTGCGGAACCTGCTCGACACGGTGCCGGCGCGCCTCGACGAGTACGAGGTGCTGCTCACCGACCAGCCCGTGTACCAGGAGCGCCTCCAGGGCGTCGGCGTCATCACCACCGAGGAGTGCATCGCCCTCGGCCTCACCGGGCCGATCCTGCGCTCCACCGGCTACGCGTGGGACCTGCGCCGTGACGTGCCGTACCTCGCCTACGACGAGGTCGACTTCGACGTCGTCGTCGGTTCCTACGGCGACTGCTTCGACCGCTACTCGATCCGCCTCGCCGAGGCGCGCGAGTCGATGCGCATCATCGCCCAGATCCTCGACCGCCTCCCCGCCGGCGACTACCGCGTGCAGGACAAGAAGGTCACCCCGCCGCCGCGCGCCCGCATCGACGAGTCGATGGAGGCGCTGATCCACCACTTCAAGATCTTCACCGAGGGCTTCAAGGTGCCCGCCGGCGAGGCCTACGCGGCGGTCGAGTCGCCCCGCGGCGAGCTGGGCTGCCTGCTGGTGTCGGACGGCTCGGCGAAGCCGTACCGCATGCGCGTCCGCGGCCCGTCGTTCATGAACGTCCAGGCGCTGCCGCACATGATGCACGGCGGCCTGATCGCCGACGGCGTGGCGATCATCTCGTCGGCCGACCCGATCATGGGCGAGGTCGATCGATGAGGGCGACGGTCGCCGGCGTGCGGTTTTCGCGGGAGTTCACCGCGTTTGGCAGGGTGGCGGCGTGTCGCGGCTGACCCCCGAGAACGTGACCCTCGCCGAGGAGATCATCGGGCGCTACCCGCGCCCGAAGTCCGCGTTGATCCCGTTGCTGCACCTGGCCCAGGAGCAGGACGGCTACGTCGCCGACGACGCCATGGAGCACCTCGCCGAGCTGGTCGGCGTCACCCCCGCCGAGGTCCTCGGCACGTGCTCGTTCTACGAGATGTTCAAGCGCGAGCCGGTCGGCACCTACGTCGTCAACGTGTGCACGAACATCTCCTGCCAGCTACTCGGCGGGGAGGAGCTGCTGCACCACGCCGAGGAGCGCCTCGGGATCCGGGCCGGTTCGACCACCGCCGACGGCCGCTTCACGCTCGAGGACGTCGAGTGCATCGCCGCGTGCACCGAGGCGCCGTGCCTCCAGGTGAACTACCGGTACTTCCACCGCATCACCACCGACGAGTTCGACGCCCTCGTCGACGAGCTGGCCGCTGGCGGCCGCCCCGACGAGATCCCGCCGCACGGCACGCTCGCCCGCGTCCGCCAGCACATCCCCGACGACCGGGCGGCCGGGCCCGCCGTCCCCGGCGAGTGCGGCGAACCGGTCTGGATCACCGCCCGCCCCGCGCCCGCCCCGGAGCCACGGTCGTGACCATCACCGAGGCCCCCCGCATCGTGTCGTCGCGCTTCGACGTCGCCGACGGCCACACGATCGACGTCTACGAGTCGACGCACGGCTACGAGGGCCTCCGCGCCGCGCTCGCCAAGCGGCCCGACGAGGTCGTCGAGGAGGTCAAGACGGCGAGCCTGCTCGGCCGCGGTGGGGCCGGGTTCCCGGCCGGGGTCAAGTGGGGCTTCTGCCCGCCGGGCGTGTGGCCGCGGTACCTCGTGGTCAACGGCGACGAGTCCGAGCCGGGCACCTACAAGGACCGCCTCCTCATGGAGCGCGACCCCCACCAGCTCATCGAGGGCGTGCTGATCGCCTGCTACGCCATCGGCTGCGAGCAGGCGTTCCTCTACGTGCGCGGCGAGATGGCCCTCGCCCAGGAGCGCATCGCCGCCGCCCTCAACGAGGCCTACGCCAAGGGCTACGTCGGCCGGAACATCATGGGCAGCGACTTCTCCGTCGACGTCGTCCTGCACTGGGGCGCCGGCGCCTACATCGTCGGCGAGGAGACCGCCCTCATCGAGTCGCTCGAGGGCAACCGGGGCATGCCCCGGCTGAAGCCGCCGTTCTTCCCGGCCGCCAAGGGCCTGTACCTCCAGCCGACGGTGGTCAACAACGTCGAGACGCTGTCGAACCTGCCGTGGATCCTCCGCGAGGGCGGGGCCGCCTTCGCCGAGCTGGGCGCCGAGGCCAGCCGCGGCACCCGCCTGTTCGCGGTGTCGGGGCACGTGCGCCAGCCCGGCGTCTACGAGGTCGAGTTCGGCGTCACCACGTTCCGGGACCTGATCTACTCGCCGCTGTACGCGGGTGGCATCCGCGACGGCAACGAGATCAAGGCCTACATCCCCGGCGGCTCGTCGGCCCCGTGGTTCTTCGAGGAGCACCTCGACCTGCCCCTCGAGAAGGGGGTGGTCGACCGGGCGGGCTCGATGCTCGGCTCGGGTGCGGTCGTCGTGTTCGACGAGACCACCGACGTCGTCAAGGCCGCGCTGCGGGTCGTGCGCTTCTACGCCCGTGAGTCCTGCGGCAAGTGCACCCCGTGCCGCGAGGGCACGAGCTGGCTCGAGAAGATCCTCGAGCGCATCTCCGACGGCCTCGGCCGGCCGAGCGACCTCGAGCTGCTCGTCGACGTGTGCGACAACATCAGCCCCGGCATCGCCTGGCCGCCGAAGCAGACCACGATCTGCCCGCTCGGCCCCTCCGCGGTGTCGCCGATCGCGTCGGCGGTCACCCGCTTCCGCGACGAGTTCGCCGCCCGCATCGGCGAGCCGGTCACCGTCAGCACCCCGATCACCGGCGGCGCCTACACCGCGGCGCCCGACGCCCCGGCGGAGGTGGGCGCGTGACCGCCGTCGACCCCACCACCGGCGTGCAGGTCACCATCGACGGGCAGGCGGTCGACGCCCGCGCCGGCGAGCTGGTGATCGACGCCGCCGAGCGGGCCGGCGTCTACATCCCGCGCTTCTGCTACCACCCGCGCATGGCTCCGGTCGGCATGTGCCGACAGTGCCTCGTCGAGATCGACACCGGCCGGGGCCCCGCCCTCCAGCCGAGCTGCATGATCGAGTGCTCCGACGGCATGACCGTCGAGACCGGCACGCCGGTGGCGATCAAGGCCCAGACCGGTGTCCTCGAGTTCCTGCTGATCAACCACCCGCTCGACTGCCCGGTGTGCGACAAGGGCGGCGAGTGCCCCCTCCAGGACCAGGCGATGTCGCACGGTCCCGGCGAGAGCCGCCTGGTCGAGGAGAAGCGGCACTTCGAGAAGCCGATCCCGGTCAGCGACCTCGTGCTGCTGGACCGCGAGCGCTGCATCCTCTGCGACCGCTGCACCCGCTTCGCCAAGGAGGTAGCGGGCGAGCCGTTGATCCACTTCCAGGACCGAGGCAACCAGACCCAGGTCAACACGTTCCCGGATCACCCCTTCGCCTCGTACTACAGCGGCAACACCGTCCAGATCTGCCCGGTCGGGGCCCTCACCTCGACGTCGTACCGGTTCAAGGCCCGCCCGTGGGACCTCGTCCAGGTCGAGTCGACCTGCCAGGGCTGCGCCGCCGGCTGCCGCACGTCGGTCGACACGTCCCGCAACCGCCTGCTGCGCCAGAACGGCGTCGACATCGACCCGGTCAACTGGGGTTGGCTCTGCGACAAGGGCCGCTTCGGGCTCGGCGCGGTCGAGTCGGAGAACCGGCTCCGCGCCCCGCTGGTCCGCGACGGCGACGACCTGGTCGAGACGTCCTGGGGTGAGGCGCTCCGCGAGGCGGCCACGCTGCTGAAGGACGCGCGAAAGAAGGGCGGCGCCGGCCGCATCGCCGTGCTCGGCGGCGCCCGCCTCACCAACGAGGACGCCTACGCCTGGGCCAAGCTCGCCAAGGGCGTGATCGGCACCGACCACGTCGACGCCCAGATGGGCGACGGCCTCCCCGCCGAGCTGGTGCTCAGCCGCCGCCGGGCGACCATCGACGAGCTGTGCGCGCCCGGCGGCACGATCCTCTGGATCGGCCCCGACCCGCGCGAGGAGCTGGCGATCCTCTACCTGCGCCTCCGCCACGCGGTCGTGTTCGACGGAGCGAAGCTCGTCGCGGTCACGCCCACCGGCTCGTCGCTCGACGGGCTGGCCGCGGCCGCCTTCCACCCCCGGCCCGGCGACCTCCCCGCCCTCGTCGCCGCCCTCCTCGAAGGCGCCGAGGCCCCCGAGGGCGTCGACCCCGACCGGCTCGCCGCCGCGCGCGACCTCCTCGCCGGCGACCTCACCGTCGCCCTGGGGCGCGGCTCGCTCGCCGAGTCCGACGGCTACACCGTCGACGCCGCCGCCGTCGTCGAGCGGGCCCGGCCCGCCGCGAAGGTGCTGCCGCTCCTGCGCCGCGCCAACGTCAACGGTGCCATCGACATGGGGCTCAGCCCCGGCCTCCTGCCCGGTCGGGTCGCCCTCGACGACGCCGACGGAAGGGCGTCGGTCGTGTGGCCCCGCGTGCCCGACGCCCGCGGGCTGGACGCCACCGGCATCCTCACCGCCGCCGCCGAGGGCCGCATCGAGGTCCTGGTCCTGCTCGGCGCCGACCCGCTCGCCGACCACCCCGACCGCGAGCTGGCCACCCGCGCCCTCGCCGGCGCGCGCCACGTCGTCGCCACCGACCTCTACCTCACCGACTCGTCGCGCCGGGCCACCGTCGTGCTGCCCGCCGCCGGGCCCCACGAGACGCCGGGCACCACCACCAACGTCGAGGGCCGCGTCAGCGTCCTCGGCCAGTCGGTCACCCCGCCCGGCACCGCCCGCTCCGACTGGATGATCGCCGCCGAGCTGTCCCGCCGACTGGGCACCGACCTCGGCGTCGAGTCGGTCGACGACATCTGGGCTGAGATCGAGGCGGTCGCCCCCTCGCACCACCGCGTCACCGCCGAGCTGCTCGCCGCTTCGCCCGACGGCGTGGTCGTGCCCCTGCCCCCCGCCCCGGTCGACGAGGTCGACGACGACGAGACCGATGCGGCCGACGAGGCCGACGAGGCCGCGACCGGCGAGGTCGAGGATGCGGCCGCCGAGGGCGCGGCCGCGGAGGATGGGGACGCGGAGGATGGGGACGCGGAGGTCGAGACGGTCGACGAGGCCGGGGACTCCGAGGTCGAGCCGGTCGCCGACGACGAGCCCGTCGCCGAGGCGCCCCGCCTGGCGTGGAGCGCGCCGGAGCCCACCCCCGTGCCCCCGCTCGACTCCTACGCCCTGCGCCTCGTCGTCACCCGCACCCTCTACGACGACGGCACCCTCACCCGCGAGGCCCCCGACATCGCGGCGCTGGCCGCCGACGCGCCGCTGCGCGTCAACCCCGCGGTGATCGACCGCCTCGGCGTGGCCGACGGCACCCTCGTCCGGGCGATCTCCCCCCGGGCGACGGTCACGGTCCCCGTCGTCTCCGACCCCACCGTCCCCCGCGACGTGGCCGCGGTCGCGTTCCGTCGCACCGGCGGCGTCGGCGACCTGATCGACAGCGGCGAGCCGGTCACCGAGATCCGCGTGGAGACGACGTGACCCCGGCGCAGGTCCTCGCCCTCGACCCGCTGCTGATCGACGTCGACTGGGGCGTCGTCGGCATCGTCGTCCTCAAGGTCGTCGTCGCCTTCACCCTGCTGCTGGTGTCGGTGCTGTTCATGGTGTGGTTCGAGCGCAAGGCGGTCAGCGACCTCCAGAACCGCATCGGCCCGAACCGGGCGGGGCCCTTCGGCCTGTTCCAGACCATCGCCGACGGCCTCAAGTTCTTCATGAAGGAGGACTCGATCCCCGACCGGGCCGACCGGCGGGTGTTCGTCCTCGCCCCCTACCTCGCCGCGGTGCCCGCGTTCCTCGTGTTCGCGGTCGTTCCCATCGGGGGCGACTTCTCCGACGGCAACCGGGGCGTCATCCGCATCTTCGGCCACGACACCCTGATGCAGGTCGCCGACCCGCCCGTCGGCATCCTCTTCGTGCTGGCCATGTCGGGCATCGCCGTCTACGGCATCATGCTCGCCGGCTGGTCGTCGGGCTCGAAGTACCCGCTGCTCGGCTCGGTGCGGGCCTCGGCCCAGATGGTGTCCTACGAGGCCGCCCTCGGCCTGTCGGTCGCGGCGGTCGTGCTGTTCTCCGAGACCCTCAGCACCAACGGCATCGTCGCCGCCCAGGTGCCGTGGGGGTGGAACCTGTGGGCCACCGGGCTGGTGCCGTTCGTGATCTTCCTGATCGCCGCCACCGCCGAGCTGAACCGCCCGCCGTTCGACCTGGTCGAGGCCGAGCAGGAGCTCGTCGGCGGGTTCAACACCGAGTACGCCAGCTTCCGCTTCGCCCTGTTCTTCCTCGCCGAGTTCATGAACGTCGTCACCATGTCGGCGATCATCGTCACCCTGTTCCTCGGCGGCCCCGCCGGCCCCGTCCTCGTCGGGCCGGGCTGGATGTGGGGCACGATCTGGTTCACGGTGAAGCTGCTCGGCTTCCTGTTCCTGTTCGTGTGGTTCCGGGCCACGCTGCCGCGGTTCCGCTACGACCAGCTCATGGTGCTCGGTTGGAAGGTGCTGATCCCGCTGGCGCTGGGCTGGTTCCTGCTGCTCGCCGGGCTCAAGGTCGCCGACGGCGCCGACTGGAACCCGATCGCCGTGGTCGCGGTCGCCGCGGTCGGCCTGCTCGCCGGCTACGGACTGCTCGCCTCGGCGCTGTGGGCGGCCCGCCGCAACCGCGAGCTCGAGGGTGAGGTGAGCATCTGATGGGCTACCTCGGAGGCTTCTGGGTCACCCTGCGCCAGATCGGGCGCAAGCAGCGCAAGACCCGCCCCTACGTCAAGGACGAGGGCGGCAAGCGCGACAAGCCGGTCCGGCTCCACGGCCGTCACGTCCTCAACCGCTACGAGGACGGCATGGAGAAGTGCATCGGGTGCGAGCTCTGCGCGGGCGTGTGCCCGGCGCGCTGCATCTACGTGCGCGGTGCCGACAACCCGCCCGACGCACCGGTCAGCCCCGGCGAGCGCTACGGCTTCGTCTACGAGATCAACTACCTCCGCTGCATCCACTGCGACCTGTGCGTCGAGGCGTGCCCCACCGAGGCGATCACCGAGTCGAAGCTGTTCGAGTTCTCCTTCACCAACCGGCAGGACGCGATCTACACCAAGGCCGAGCTGGTCGTCGACGATGCCGGCCTGCCCCAGCAGCTCCCGTGGGAGGACTGGACCGACGCCGAGGTCGTCGCGCCGCTCACCTCCGCGTGGATGCGCGCCACCAGCCCGTCCGGCGACGCCCGCTACACCGGGCAGGTCGCCTGGTCCGGCGAGCTGGGCTTCGGCGTGCGCGACCCGGAGCCCGCCCAGGCCGACTCCGACGCCGCCGACCCCGTCCGCGGCGCCCACCGGGCGTCCACGCCGGGAGCCGGCCACTGATGGTCGAGTCCTTCGTCTTCGCCGTCGCCGCGGTGGTGATCGTCGCCGGCGCCGTCGGCGTGCTCGTCAACCGCAACCCGGTGCACGCCGCCCTGTCGCTCGTCGCCACCCTGTTCGGCGTGGCCGTGCTGTTCGTGGCGCTCGAGGCCAACTTCCTCGCCGCCGTGCAGGTCATCGTCTACGCCGGCGCGATCGTCGTGCTGTTCCTCTTCGTGATCATGCTGCTCGGCGTCGACCAGTCCGAGGACCTCGACGTCGAGCCGCTGATCGGGCAGCGTCCGGCGGCGATCGCCATCGGCGTCGTGCTGATCATCGGGCTGACCGGCGTCGTGCTCACCAGCTCGCTCACCGGCGCCCCCGCCGCCCACGAGTGGGTCCGCGACGGCGCCGAGGTCGCCCAGATCGGGCGCCTGCTGTTCACCGACTACGTATTCGCCCTCGAGATCACCTCGCTCCTCCTGCTCGTCGCGGTGGTCGGCGCCGTCACCCTCGCCCGGACGATCCGCGGCGAGACCGTCGACCTCGACGAGCCGGTGCCGGTCCTGCCCGGAGACCCGGTCGACCTGATCGACGAGGACGTCGAGTGATCGTCGGCGCCGTCTCCGCCCACCTCTACCTGTCGCTGTCGGCCCTGCTCTTCGGCCTGGGCGCGATCGGCGTCATGGTGCGGCGCAACCCGCTCGTGATGTTCATGAGCATCGAGCTGATGCTCAACGCGGTCAACCTCACGTTCGTCACCTTCGCCCGCGAGCTCGACGACCTCGCCGGCCAGGTGGTCGTGCTGTTCGTGCTCGTGGTCGCCGCCGCCGAGGTGGTCGTCGGCCTCGGCATCATCGTTTCCGTACTCCGACAGCGTCCCGGTGCCACCGCCGACGACGCGTCGCTGCTGAGGGGCTGACGCGGGTGCTCGAACTGACCTGGCTCATCCCCGCCCTGCCCCTGGCCGGCTTCGTGGTCCTGCTGGTCGCCGGCCGTCGCCTCGGCGAGCCGCTCGCGGGCTGGCTCGCCACCGCGGCGGTCGGCGGCTCGTTCGTCGCCACCGCCGTCGTGTTCCTCGGGCTCGTCGCCGAGCCGGCCGCCGAGCGCCGCTTCGGGCAGGTCCTCTTCGAGTGGGTGCCCGCCGGAGGCTTCAGCGTCGACCTCGGCTTCCTGGTCGACCCGCTCTCGGTCGCCATGTGCCTGTTCGTGACGTTCTGCGCCACGCTGATCCACCTGTACGCCATCGGCTACATGCACGGCGACCCGAACTTCACCAAGTTCTTCGTCTACCTGAACCTGTTCGTCTTCTCGATGCTGATGCTCGTGCTGGGCGACAACATGCTCGTCACGTTCCTCGGCTGGGAGGGCGTCGGCGCCTGCTCCTACTTCCTGATCTCGTTCTGGCACACGTCCGACGCCAACGCCTCGGCGGGCAAGAAGGCGTTCGTCACCAACCGGGTCGGCGACTGGGGCTACATGGTCGCCATGTTCCTGACGTTCACCGCGCTGGGGTCGATCCGCTACGTCGACATCGCCGACGGCGCCGCCGGGCTGACCGCCACCACCGCCACCGCCGTGGCCCTGCTGCTGCTGGTCGGGGCCGCCGGCAAGTCCGCCCAGATCCCGCTGTTCGTCTGGCTGCCCGACGCCATGGCCGGCCCCACGCCGGTGTCGGCCCTGATCCACGCCGCCACCATGGTGACCTCGGGCGTCTACCTCTTCACCCGCATGAACGGCGTCGTCGCCGCGGCCCACCCGTGGGTGTCGACGGTGATCGCCGTCATCGGCGTCGCCACCGCCCTCGTCGCCGCGTCGATCGCCGTCGCCCAGAACGACATCAAGAAGGTCCTCGCCTACTCCACGATCTCGCAGCTCGGCTACATGTTCCTGGCGATCGGGTCCGGCGCCTACGTCGCCGCGATCTTCCACATGATCACCCACGCGTTCTTCAAGGCGCTGCTGTTCCTCGGCGCCGGCTCGGTGATCCACGGCATGGCCGACGAGCAGGACATGCGGCGCATGGGCGCGCTCCGCAAGCTGATGCCGGTCACCGCCGTCACCTACATCGTCGGCTGGCTCGCCATCGCCGGCGTACCGCCGTTCTCCGGGTTCTGGTCGAAGGACGAGATCCTGCTCTTCGCCTGGGAGAAGAGCCCGGTCCTCTGGTTCGTCGGCCTGGTGACCGCCCTGCTCACCGCGTTCTACATGAGCCGCCAGGTGTTCCTCACGTTCTTCGGGGAGGCCCGCTGGGACGAGCCGCTCGAGGACGCGGTGCCCGAGCTGGCGGTCGAGCGCGGCCTCCTGCCCTACGAGGGCGAGAACGAGATCGACGACGACATCGAGCAGGTGTACGAGCTCGACCACCTTCCGCACGGCGTCGGTCCGAAGGAGGCGATCCACCCCCACGAGTCGCCGTGGCTGATGACCCTCCCGCTCGTCGTGCTCGCCGTGATGGCCGCGGTGTCGGAGATCATCCAGCTCCCGGTCACCAACACGACCAAGTACCTCGAGCACTGGCTGTACCCGGTCGTCGAGCAGGGCGAGCACCACCTGACGGCGTCGACCGCCACCAAGTGGGGCCTCGCCGTCGTGGCGATCGTCGCCGGGGCCGTCGGCATCCTCGGGGCGGCGTCGATCTACCTGAAGCGACGCCTCGACGAGCAGCCGGCCGCCCCGGAGGTGCTCCGCAACGGCTGGTACTACGACTCCGGACTGGCCGCCTTCATGGGCGGCCCGGGGCGGGCCGCGTTCGAGGCGGTCGCCTGGTTCGACCGCACGATCATCGACGGCGCCGTCAACGGCGTCGCCACCGTCGTCCGCGTCGCCAGCGGCGGCCTCCAGCGCACCCAGACCGGCTTCGTGCGGGCCTACGCCGGCATCGTCACCGCCGGCGCCGTGCTCGTCGTGTTCGTGCTCATCCTGCGGGGGGTGGTCCTGTGATCGCGGCGTCGGGCCACTCGGCCGCCGCCACCTTCCCGCTGCTCACCACCGTCGTGGTGCTCCCGGCGGTCGGCGCCCTGGTCGTCTCGCTGCTGTCGCGCCGCCGCCCCGAGCTGAGCCGCACGATCGGCCTGATCTTCTCGGTGATCACCGGGGCCGTCTCGATCGCCATCCTCGTCGGCTTCGACCGCCACGAGGCCGGTTTCCAGATGGTCGAGAAGGTCACGTGGATCCGCGACCTCGACATCGCCTGGCACCTCGGCGTCGACGGCATCTCGCTGTTCCTCGTCGTGATGACCGGCATCCTGTTCCCGATCGCCCTGCTCGGCGCCCCCGCCCACCACGACGACAAGCCGTTCATCGCCTGGATGCTGCTGCTCGAAGCGGGCTGCATGGGCGTGTTCCTCGCCCTCGACCTGTTCGTCTTCTTCGTGATGTTCGAGATCGTGCTGGTGCCGATGTACTTCCTCATCGCCGGATGGGGCTACGCCGAGCGGCGCTACGCGGCGATGAAGTTCTTCCTGTACACGATGTTCGGCTCGGCGTTCATGCTCGTCGGGCTGGTCGCCACCGCCGTCCTCCACGGCCGGGCCACCGGGCAGATCACGTTCGACCTGGTCACCATCGCCAGCGACCAGGGGGCGATCGCCGCCAACTCGGCCCGCTGGCTGTTCCTCGCCTTCGCCGTCGCCTTCGCGATCAAGGTGCCGATCTGGCCGCTCCACACCTGGCTGCCCGACGCCCACACCCAGGCGCCCACGGCCGGTTCGGTGATCCTCGCCGGCGTCCTGCTGAAGCTCGGCACCTACGGGTTCCTGCGCTTCGGCCTGTACCTGTTCCCCGAGGCGGCGGCCTGGTTCGCCCCGGCGATGGTCACGCTCGGCACGGTCGGCATCATCTACGGCGCCGTCGTCGCCACCATGCAGAAGGACCTCAAGCGCCTCGTCGCCTACTCGTCGGTGGCCCACCTCGGGTTCATCGTGCTCGGCACGTTCTCGCTGACGACCCAGGGCCTCGAGGGCTCGGTGCTCCAGATGGTCAACCACGGCATCTCGACCGGCGCCCTGTTCCTGCTCGTCGGCATGATCTCCGACCGCCGCCACACCCGCGAGATCGCCGCCCTGAAGGGCCTCCAGAAGGTGGCGCCGATCTTCGCCGGCGTGTTCACCGTCGTGATGCTGTCGTCGATCGGCCTGCCCGGCCTCAACGGCTTCGTCGGCGAGTTCCTGGTGCTGCTCGGCTCGTTCACCACCCGCCGCTGGTGGTCGATCGTCGCCGCCTCCGGCGTGATCCTCGCCGCCCTCTACCTGCTGTGGGCCTACCAGCGGGTGTTCCACGGCGAGCCCGACGAGGACAACGAGGGCTTCGCCGAGCTGAACCTGCGCGAGGGCCTGGTGATGGCCCCGCTGATCGGGCTGATCGTGTTCCTCGGCATCTACCCCAAGCCGTTCCTCGAGCGGGTCGAACCCTCGATCAAGGCGCTCGTCGCCCACGTCGAGGAGAACTCCGACTTCGAGGAGCCCGAGGTCGACCGGGTCGGCCCCGCCGCCCGCGAGGACGTGTACCTCGACGCCGAGCACGAGCGCGAGAGCGCCGAGACCGAGGAGCACGGCGGATGAGCGTCGCCAGCCTGCTCGCCGCGGCCGACACGGTGCCGGCGCCCGACGTCGAGTGGAGCGCGCTGTCGCCGTTCCTCGTCGTGGTCGTCGGGGCGTGCCTCCTCCTGCCGATCGCCGGCCTCCTGCCGCGGCGCACCCGCGTCGCGTGGAGCGCCCTGTTCACGATCGCCGTCGCCCTCGGGGCCATCGGCGCCTCGGCCTGGGTGTGGCACGACCTGTCGCGGGTCGGTCCCACCGAGCGCACCACCGTCGCCGGGGCGTACGCGGTCGACAAGTTCTCGCTGTTCCTGATCGTCGTGATCTGCGTCGGGGTGATCCTCGCGACGCTGCTCACCGAGGGGTACCTCCGCCGCGAGGACCTGCCCGGTGCCGAGGCCTACCTGCTGTACCTGGCGTCCGCGTCCGGGGCGATCATCATGGTCACCGCGGCCGACCTGATCGTGCTGTTCATCGGCCTCGAGGTGCTGTCGATCGCCGCCTACGTGCTCGCCGGCCTGCATCGCCGTCGCCTCCGGTCGGGTGAGGCCGCCCTCAAGTACTTCGTCCTCGGCGGCTTCTCGTCCGCGTTCTTCCTGTACGGCGTCGCCCTGATCTACGGCGCGACGGGCACGACCAACCTGGTCGGCATCGCCGAGTACCTGGCGACGCACCGGCTCCTCGACGAGGGCCTCCTGCTGGCCGGCATCGGCCTCCTGATCGTCGGCTTCGCGTTCAAGGTCGGCGGCGTGCCGTTCCACGTGTGGACCCCCGACGTGTACCAGGGCTCGCCCTCGCCGGTCGTGGCGTTCATGGCGTCGGTCGTGAAGGCGGCCGCCTTCGCCGGCATGCTCCGGGTGGTCGTCGTCGCCCTCTCGACCCACCGCCTCGACTGGCAGCCGATCCTCTACGCGATCGCGGTCCTCAGCATGATCGTGGGCGCCGTCCTCGCCGTCGTGCAGTCCGACGTGAAGCGGATGCTCGCCTACTCGTCGATCAACCACGCCGGGTTCATGCTCGCCGCCGTGTCCACCGGTGCCGACGAGGGCATCGCCGCGGTGCTGTTCTACCTCGCCGCCTACACGGTCCTGATCGGCGGGACCTTCGGCATCGTCACCCTGTTCGGACGCCGGGGCGACGGCCACCACGACATCGACGACTACCGCGGCCTCGCCCGCCGCGAGCCGTTCCTGGCCCTCGCGCTCACCATCTTCCTGCTCGCCCAGGCGGGCACCCCGCTCACGGCCGGGTTCCTCGCCAAGTTCTACGTGATCCAGGCCGTCGTCGACGCCGGGTCGTGGTGGCTCGGACTGGTCGCCATGCTCGCCGCCACCATCTCGGCCTTCCTCTACCTGCGCATCGTGCTGACGATGTACGCCGGGGTCACCGACGCCGACGTCGAGGTCGCCGAGCCCACGGCCGAGCCGGTGCGGCGCATCCACGTTCCGCTGGGCGCCAAGGTCGCCATCGCGGCGGCGCTGGTGCTGACGATCGCCATCGGCGTGGTCCCCGACCCGCTCACCCACGCGTCGCGCACCGCCCGCCCCGAGTTGGTCGCCCCCGGCGACTGACCCGCCTCGCGCCGTTGCCCGATCCCCGCCGCCCCGTCGACCCTCCGGCGGGCCAGACGCCCACCGCGGCCGAAACGAGGCCGGGGATCGGCCGGATGCGGCGCGTCGCGTCGGAGACCCCGCGGAGCGTGTGGGCGGCGACGGCGCTGTTCGTGCTGCTCGGGCTGTGGTGGAGCATCCTCAGCCCGCCCGGCGTGCCTCCCGACGAGAACGCCCACGTCGACCTCGTGTACCACGTCGCCGACACCGCGTCGTACCCCGCCTACGACGGGCGCGCCCGGTCGGTGGGGGCGTCGGCCCTCGCGTACGGCTCGGGGGGGATCTTCTTCGAGACGGTGCTGCGACCCGACAACGCGACGCCCCGCTCGGACCGCCCCACGATCACGGACCTCGGCGGTGACCGGCCCATCAGCTGGCCCGACCCCCGGACCGGCGAGTACGAACCCCTCCCGAACCAGATGGCGCAGCACCCGCCGCTCTACTACCTCGTCGCGGCCGGGGTCCTCCGCGTGGCGCGGGCGATCGGGGGAGGGGAGATGCCGGCCGACCGCGAGGTCCTCGGGCTCCGCCTGCTCGGCGTGGCGATGGTCGCCCACCTGCCCCTCTGCGGGTGGTGGGCGGCCCGCCGCATCGGGGCCCGCCGCCACGCGTGCCTGGCCGCCGCCGTCGCGCCCCTGGCGATGCCCCAGCTCCAGCACGTGACCGCGTCGGTGAGCTACGTGCCCATGCTGGTCGGCGTCTGCGCCCTCCTGGCCGTGTTTGTCGCCGGGATCGTCAAGGGCGACCGCCGCCGCTCGACCGCGATCGCGGCGGGGGTGCTCACCGGGCTGGCCCTGTGGACGAACGCGTCGGCCGCCCTGCTGCTGCCCTGGGTGGCGGCGGCCTACGCCTGGCCCTTGCTCCGCCACCGCCGCGATCGGGAGCGCCGGTGGCGCTCGGTGCGAGCGGCCGCCACCTACGGGGCGACGTCGGTGCTCGTCGGGGCCTGGTGGTGGGTCGCGAACCTCGTTCGCGAGGGGACGCCGACGCCGTCGACCGACTCGGACCTCTACGCCGCGCTGTCGCCCCGTCCCGGCTTCCGGCCCCGGCTGTCCCTGGTCCTCGAGCTCACGGCCCGATGGGTGCCGCGCCGCTTCCTCGGCGAGTTCGGCAACTATGAGGCGAGGATCGGTGCCGCCTTCGTCACCGTCGCCCTCGTCGTGGTGGGCGTGGCCGCGGTGGCCGCCCTGGTGCCCGACCTCCGCCGGCGCCGGTCCCGGGGCACCGCGCGGGAAGGCGACGCCGGTGCGGACCGGACCGCCGATCCGGGTGGGGGGCGGGACCGGGGCGTCGGGTCGGTCACCCTTCTCGTCTACGTCTCGCTCCTCCCGGAACTGCTGGCGTTCGTCGTGTGGCGGTCGTGGGACCTCTATCGCTCGTCCGGCGTCGTGACCTTCATCCAGGGCCGCTACCTCTACGGCGCCCTCGTGCCGCTGTTCGTCGTCGTCGGGGTCGGGCTCGGGCGCCTCCTCGGTCGCTGGTCCCCACTCGTGCTCCTGGCGGGTGGGGCGGCGCTGCACGCGGAGGGCACCCGGGCCGTGCTCGACCGGTGGTGGGGGACGCCGGGGTCGTCCCTGCGGTGGAAGGTCGCCGCCGTCGGAGCGTGGAACCCCTGGTTCGACCAGCTCCCGTACGTCCTCCTGGCGGCCCTCGCCCTCGCCGCGCTCGCGGTCGCGTTCACCGCGCGCCCGGTTCGGCAACCCTGATCCCCGCCGGCGGGGGACCAGGGTTGCCAGAACCGTCGGGGGCGACGGCAACCGGCCCGACGGGCGTGCTATCGGGCCCCATTGGCCCGCTCGTTCGGGCGATCACTAGATTCGGCCGACGTGTCGGACCTCCTCCGCTCCTACCTCACGGTGTTCATCTTCGGCGCCGTCGCCGTGGGCCTGGTGGGCGCCGTCCTGGGCCTCGGATCCTTCCTGCGCCCGAAGCGGCCCCGCCCGGAGAAGCTGATCGCCTACGAGAGCGGCGTCGACCCCGTCGGCGAGGGCTGGACCCAGGCCGAGATCCGCTACTACATCTTCGCCCTCCTGTTCGTCGTGTTCGACGTCGAGGCGGTGTTCCTCTTCCCCTACGCCACCCGGGCCGAGGCGTACGGTTGGTACGGCGTGGGAGCGATGGCCCTGTTCATCGGCATCCTCACCCTCACGATCCTCGAGGCCTGGAGGAAGAAGGTGCTGCGTTGGAGCTGAGCCCGCGGTTCCCCGGATCCACACCGACGGCGACGCGATGGGGCTGATCGAGAGCGGCAAGTCACCGAAGCCGCTGACCACCCTCCTCAACATCTCCCGGAAGTACTCCCTCTGGGTCTACCAGTGGGGTCTCGCGTGCTGCGCCATCGAGATGGGCGCCGCGTTCGCGTCGCCCCGCTTCGACGTGATGCGCCTCGGCGTGATCCCCTTCCCGGCCTCGCCCCGCCAGGCCGACCTCGTCGTCATCTCGGGCACGGTCACCGACAAGATGGCCCCCAGCGTGCTGCGCCTCTACGAGCAGATGCCCGACCCGAAGTACGTGATCTCGATGGGTTCGTGCGCCAACTGCGGTGGCCCCTACTGGGACAGCTACTCGGTCACCAAGGGCGTCGACCAGATCATCCCCGTCGACGTCTACGTGCCCGGCTGCCCGCCCCGGCCCGAGGCGCTCCTCGAGGGCATCGTCCTGCTCCAGGAGCGCATCCGCAACGAGGACCCCGCCGAGCGCTGGAAGGGGGAACCGATCGTTGTCGGCTGACACCGAGACCGAGGCCCCCGAGGCCGCCGACGGCGAGGCCGAGGAGGCCGAGCCGCGCGACGAGGCCCGCGAGGAGCTGCGCGACCGCTTCGCCGCCGAGCTCGGCGACGCCGTCGTCGACTCCCACATCGCGGTCGGCCACACCCTCTGGGTGCGGGTCACCGCCGAGGCCTGGGCCACCGCCGCCCTCGTGGCGCGCGACCACCTGAACTGCCGCTGGTTCGACTTCCTCTCGGCCATCGACTGGCTGCCGTCGCCCTACGGCCGCTACGAGGACGACGGCCTCACGCCGCCCGAACCGATCGACCAGACCATCGTCACCGGCTACGCGGGCGGCGACACCCGCTTCCAGGTGTTCGGCCACCTCGTCGACGTCGTCGACCACCACGACATCGTCCTCAAGGCCGACGTCCCCGACGACACCCTCACCGTCCCGACCTGGACCGGCGCGTTCGACGGCGCCAACTGGCACGAGCGCGAGGCCCGCGAGATGTTCGGCATCAACTTCGAGGGCCACCCCGGGCTGCGCAACATCTACCTGCCGACGGGCTTCGAGGGCCACCCGCTCCGCAAGGACTTCCCCCTCATCTCCCGCATCGTGAAGCCCTGGCCCGGCATCGTCGACGTCGAGCCGATGCCGGCGGTCGAGGAGCCCGAGGACGACGGCGACGCCGGGAGCACGGAGGACGCCTCGTGACCGCCGCCCTCGACCGCGAGCAGGCGCGCTACATCGCCGCCCAGGCCGCCGACGCCCGCATCAACTTCGAGATCGAGACCGAGGGCATGACCCTCAACATGGGCCCGCAGCACCCCGCGACCCACGGCACGCTCCGGATCGTCGCCAAGCTCGACGCCGAGCAGGTCGTGTCGGCCGAGCCGATCGCCGGCTACATGCACCGCGGCTACGAGAAGCTGTCCGAGGTCCGTACGTACCCGCAGGTCACGACGCTGATCAACCGCATCGACTGGCTGGGCAGCTTCGCCAACGAGGTGCCGTTCATCCTCGCCGCCGAGCGGCTGATGGAGATCGAGGCCCCGCCCCGGGCCCAGTGGATCCGCACCGCCCTGTTCGAGATGAGCCGGATCGCCAACCTGGTGCTGTTCGCGGGCGACACCGGCCTCCAGCTCGGCGGCCAGACCGCCGCCTTCTACGGGTTCCGCGACCGCGAGCACGTCCTCAACCAGATCGAGGCGGTCACCGGCGGGCGCTTCCACCCCAACTTCGACCGCATCGGCGGCCTGAAGGACGACCTCCCCAAGGGCTGGATCGCCGAGACCAAGACCGCCATGGCCAAGGTCCGCGACTTCTGCGACGAGATCGACGACCTCGTCACCGGCAACGAGATCTTCCAGGCCCGCAACCGGGGCATCGGCGTGATCCCCGCCGACGTCGCCCTCAGCTACGGGCTCTCCGGCGCCAACCTGCGCGGCTCGGGCGTCGACTGGGACCTCCGCCGCGACGCGCCGTGCGGCCTCGTGCACCCCGAGCTCGACTGGAAGGTGTACACCCACCCCGACGGCGACTGCTTCAGCCGCTGGTGGATCCGCATCCAGGAGATCCGCGAGGCGACCCGCATGGTCGACCAGTGCCTCGACGGCCTGCCGAGCGGGCCGATCATGGCCAAGGTCCCCCGCATCATCAAGGTGCCCGCGGGCGAGGCCTACGTCGAGACCGAGAACCCGCTCGGCGCCATGGGCTACTACGTCGTCTCCAAGGGCGACCTCGGCCCGTTCCGGGTGAAGATCCGCTCGGCGAGCTTCAACAACGTGTCGGTGCTGTCGTGGGTGCTCCGCGGCGTGTACGTCCCCGACATCGTCGCCATCCTCTCCTCGCTCTACTTCATCCTCGGGGACATCGACCGGTGACCTCCGCAGTGCTCGCGTTCGAGATGGCCTACTGGCAGCAGTCGGTCCTGCGGTCGGTCGGCGTCCTCGCGGCCGTGCTGCTCCCCGCCGGCACGATCGTCTACCTGTTCCTGTTCAAGATGATGAGCTTCATGCAGAGCCGGCTCGGCCCCAACGAGGCCGGGCCGTACGGCTCGCTCCAGCTCCTCGCCGAGGTCGGGAAGTGGATCCAGAAGGAGGACATCTTCCCGGCGAAGGCCGACCGGAAGCTGTTCGCCATGGCGCCCTACATCGTCGTGGCGTCGGTGCTCCTCGTGTACGTGGCGGTGCCGTTCGGCCCCGACGCCTGGTTCGCCCGCCTCGACACCGGGATCTTCTACGTCCTCGCCGTGTCCTCGATCTCGGCGATCGGCGTGCTGATCGCCGGCTGGGCGTCGGCCAACAAGTACTCCCTGATCGGCGGTCTGCGCGCCGCGGGCCAGCTGATCGCCTACGAGCTGCCGATGGTGCTCGCCGTCGTCGGCGTCGTCGTGCAGGCCGGCAGCCTCGACCTGTTCGAGATCGTCCGGATGCAGGCCGAGGGCGAGATCTTCGGCCTGAGCTGGTTCGGGAACCCGTTCATCCTCACCCAGATGGTCGGGTTCGTGATCTTCATGATCGCCACCCAGGCCGAGCTGACCCAGCCGCCGTTCGACATGCCCGTCGCCGAGTCCGAGCTCGTCACCGGCTACATGACCGAGTACTCCGGCATCCGGTTCCTCCTGTTCTTCATCGCCGAGTTCGCCTCGGCCGGCGCGTTCGGCATCATCGCCGCCACCCTCTTCCTCGGCGGCTACTGGCTCCCGGGCCTCGACATGCACGCCGACTACATGAACGTCGTCGGGCCACTGGTGCTGCTCGGGAAGATGCTGTTCGTGACGTTCATCATCTTCTGGGTCCGCTTCACCTACCCCCGCTTCCGCGAGGACCAGCTCCAGAAGTTCGCGTGGACGCTCCTCATCCCGCTCGCCCTGGTCAACATCCTGGCCACCATGGTCCTGAAGGTGGCGTTCTGATGCCCCGCCCCCGTCGCTCCGGTCCCCGCGCCCCCTGGTACGGCAAGGGGATGCTCCTCGGCCTCAAGGTGACGGCCGTCGAGTTCCTCCGCACCGTGTTCCCGCACCGCGGCGGCCTGAAGATCCTCAAGCCGAACCCCACCGCCGGTGCCGTCACCGTGCAGTACCCGCGGGAGAAGGAGAGCCCCACGCCCCGCGCCCGTGGGGTGATCGCCCTCCACGAGGGCAACTGCACCGCCTGCATGCTCTGTGCCCGGAGCTGCCCCGACTGGTGCATCTACATCGAGGGCCACAAGGAGCAGGCGCCGCCCCGCCGGCCCGGCGGCAAGCCCCGCCAGGTCAACGCGCTCGACCGCTTCGACATCGACTACGCCCTCTGCATGTACTGCGGGATCTGCGTCGAGGTCTGCCCCTTCGAGGCGCTGTTCTGGACGCCCGAGTACGAGTACTCCGAGCCCCGCATCGCCGACCTCCTCCACGACAAGTCCCGCCTCGGCGAGTGGATGGAGACGGTGCCGCCCTTCGAGGCCTACGAGCCGGGTTCGGAGATGAAGGTCCCGAAGGTGCCGCCGACGTGACTCTGCTCGCCGCCGCGAACGGCATCTCCCTCCCGGGCACCGACGACCCGATCAACGTCTCGCAGACGGTCGGCTTCGCCCTGCTCGCCGCGCTGATGATCTGGGCCGCGATCCGGGTGGTCACCACCCGCAACGTCGTCCACGCCGCGGTGTGGCTGGTCGTCGTGCTCGCCGGGGCCGCCGCCCAGTTCATCCTGCTGGCGGCCGAGTTCGTCGGCGTCACCCAGGTGATGGTCTACATCGGCGCGGTCATCGTCCTGATCCTCTTCGGCGTGATGCTCACCCAGGCCAAGCTCGGCAACGACCCCAACCTCAGCCGCCGCAACTGGTACGGCGGGGCGGTCGTCGCCGTCGTGCTGTTCGGCCTCCTGGCCTTCGCCACGATCGACACGTTCGAGGACGCCAAGCTCCCCGAGGACCGGCGCATGGCGCTGCCCGCGGCCGAGGTCGGCGACGGCGAGGTCCCCCGCACCGAGTCCAACACCGGCGCCGTCAGCGACGCCGTCTTCGGCGCCTACCTCCTGCCGCTCGAGGTGCTCGGCGTGCTGCTCACCGCGGCGCTGGTCGGGGCGATCGCGGTGGCGAGGAAGGACTGACCGTGCTGCTCTCCCAGTTCCTCCTCCTCTCCGCCATCCTCTTCTCGATCGGCGTCTACGGCGTGATCGTGCGCCGCAACGGCGTCGCCGTCCTCATGGCGATCGAGCTGATCCTCAACTCGGTCAACATCAACCTGGTCGCCTTCGGGGCGATGCACGGCAACCTGTCGGGTCAGGTGTTCGCCCTGTTCATCATCGCCGTCGCCGCCGCCGAGGTCGGCGTGGGCCTGGCGATCATCTTGTCCATCTACCGCAACCGCCGCAGCGTCGCGCTCGACGAGCTCGACCTGATGAAGGGCTGAGATGCTGACCCACGCCTTCATCATCCCGCTGATCATGGCGGTGTCGTTCCTGGTCATCCTGGCCGTCGGCAAGCGGCTCCCCAGGGGCGGCTCCGAGATCGGCATAGCCGCGGTGGCCGTCTGCTTCGTGCTGGCCCTGGCGTCGGGCTACGGCTGGTACGACCGCACCAACCACCCGCCCGAGGTCGACCACGCCACCGAGGAGGCCCACGCGACCGGCGAGGCCGCGGCCGGGGAGCAGGTCGACGAGGACGAGGCCGCGGCCGACGACGAGCACGCCGACGAGGCCGCGGCGGGCGAGGACGACGGGCACGGCTCGGAGGAGGCGCACCACGTCGTCCCGCCGGTGATCCGCAACGTCACCTGGTTCCAGCACGACGGCGTCGTCGTCACCGTCGGCACCATGGTCGACGGCCTGACCGTGATGATGCTGATCGTCGTCACGTTCATCTCGCTGCTCGTGCACGTCTACAGCAGCGACTACGTCGCCGGCGACCGGCGCTACACCCACTACTACGGGTTCCTCAGCCTCTTCACCGCGTCGATGCTGATGTTCGTCCTCACCGAGAACACGCTCCAGCTCATCGTCGGCTGGGAGCTGGTCGGCCTGTGTTCGTTCGCGCTGATCGGCCACTGGTGGGAGGAGAAGCCGAACTCCGACGCCGCCCTCAAGGCGTTCCTCACCAACCGCGTCGGCGACGTCGGGCTCCTCGTCGGCATGATCACGCTCTACTTCTCCGCCGGCGGCACGTTCGACATAACCACGATCAACACGCTCGCCAACTCCGGCGAGATCAGCCACACCGCGCTGCTGGTGGCCTCCCTGTGCCTCATCACCGCCGTCATGTCGAAGTCGGGCCAGTTCATCCTCCACACCTGGCTGCCCGACGCGATGGCCGGCCCCACCCCGGTCTCGGCGCTGATCCACGCCGCCACCATGGTCGTCGCCGGCATCTACATGGTCGCCCGCCTGTACCCGGTCTTCTGGCATGGGCTGTCGATCGGCTCGTCGAACGTCAACGCCCTCGCCGTCGTCGGCACCGTCACGCTCCTCTTCGGAGCGCTGCTCGCGTTCGTGCAGAGCGACATCAAGAAGGTGCTCGCCTACTCGACGGTCTCCCAGCTCGGGTTCATGGTGATGGCGCTCGGCGTCGGCGCCTGGACCGCGGCGGTCTTCCACCTCTTCACCCACGCCTTCTTCAAGGCTTGCCTGTTCCTCGGCGCCGGCTCGATGAGCCACGCGTGCCACCACTCCTTCGACATGAAGGCCGACTACGGCAACCTGCGCAAGCACATGCCGTGGACGTACCGCACGTTCATGGTCGCCACCGCGGCGCTCATGGGCATCCCCGGGTTCGCCGGCTTCTGGTCGAAGGACGAGATCCTCTCGGGCGCCTACCAGCTCGGCGGGCCGGGTGGCTACAAGGCGATGCTGGTCATCGGCGTGATCGGCGCCATGTGCACCGCCGCCTACATGACCCGGGCGATCTGGTACTGCTTCTTCGGCGAGGAGCGGGGCGCGGCCGCCGCCCACACCCCCCACGAATCGGGTCCGCGCATCGTGATCCCGCTGGTGATCCTCGCGGTGCTGGCCGCCGTCGCCGGCTTCGCCAACCTGCCCAACACCGGCGTCCTCTCCTTCGTGCCCGACGTCGCCGCCCTGCGCTTCGAGCACTACGTCGAGCCGACCAGCGCCTGGTTCCCGTCGACCAACCTCGTCGGCCCCGAGTTCCACCACCCGGAGTTCTCGCTCGTCATCGCGATCGTGTCGTCCGCGCTGGCGATCCTCGCCGCCGCCCTCGTCTACGGCTGGTACTGGAAGGGCCTCGGCCCGCACGGCCTGACCGAGCGCAGCCGCCTCGCCCGGGCCGGTTACCGCCTGCTCGAGAACAAGTACTACCTCGACTACCTGTACACCGACGTGATCGTCGGCGCCGTGAAGGGCCCGATCGCCCGGGCCGCGTACTGGGTCAACCAGAACGTGATCGACGGGGTCGTCAACTTCGTCGGCACCACCACCACGCGGGTCGGCGAGTTCGTGTACCACCGGATCGACCAGGGCGTGGTCGACGGGACGGTCAAGGGGTCCGGCCTGGTCGCCAGCGCCACGGGCCAGATCCTGCGCAAGGCCCAGACCGGCAAGGTCCAGACCTACGGCGCATACCTGTTCGGAGCGGCCACCGTCCTGGCCGCCGTGTTCGTCGTCATCGCCAGCGCGAGCTGACAGAGGAGACATCGTGGAAGACCTGCTCGACGGATGGGGGCTCACCGCCGCCGTGTTCGTGCCCCTGGTGGGCGCGGCGGTGGTCATGGCCATCCCCCGGGCGCAGGAGAACCTGCACAAGGTGGTCGCCCTGGTCACCAGCCTGATCACCCTGGCGGTCGCGGTCGCGCTCGCCTTCCAGTTCGACCTGGATCGCACCGACCAGCTCCAGTTCGTGGTCGACAAGACCTGGATCGAGGTGATCAACAGCCGCTACATCGTCGGCATCGACGGCATGTCCCTGCCGCTCCTGATGCTGACGGCGTTCATCGTGCCGCTCGTGATCATCTACTCGTGGAACCACTTCCCCGAGCCGCACAACCCGAAGGCGTTCCTGGCGCTCACGCTCATCCTCGAGACCGGCATGGTCGGCACGTTCGTCGCCCAGGACCTGATCCTGTTCTTCGTGTTCTTCGAGGTCGTGCTGCTGCCGATGTACTTCATGATCGGCGTGTGGGGCGGCGAGCAGCGCCAGTACGCGGCGATCAAGTTCTTCCTCTACACCGTGTTCGGCTCGGCGCTGATGATGGTGTCGTTCCTCGCCGTCTACTTCCTGGCCGAGGGCCCCGGCGGCGAGTCGCTCCACACCTTCGACATGCGGCTCCTGTCGGAGTGGGCCGGCGCCAACCTGGCCCCCGTCACCGGCGCGGTGATCTTCGGCGGCATGTTCATGGCCTTCGGCATCAAGGTGCCGATCTTTCCGTTCCACACCTGGCTGCCCGACGCCCACACCCAGGCGCCCACCCAGGGCTCGGTCATCCTGGCCGCGGTGCTCCTGAAGCTGGGCACGTACGGCTTCATCCGCATCGCCATCCCGATCCTGCCCGAGGCGGCCGAGGCGTGGGCCCCGTGGATCGGCGGCCTCGCGTGCATCGGCATCATCTACGGCGCGCTCGGCTGCCTCGCCCAGACCGACATGAAGCGCCTGATCGCCTTCTCGTCGGTCGCCCACATGGGCTACGTGATGCTCGGCATCGCCACCCTCACCCCGATCGGCCTGAACGCCGCCGTCTTCGGCATGGTCGCCCACGGCCTGATCACCGGCATGCTGTTCTTCATCGCCGGCTCGGTGAAGGAGCGCTACCACACCCTCGAGATCAAGCGGCTCGGCGGTCTCCTGATCCAGGCGCCGCACCTCGGCTGGCTGCTCGGGTTCAGCACGATGGCGTCGCTCGGCCTGCCCGGCCTGGCCGGGTTCTGGGGTGAGTTCCCCGCCCTGCTCGGCGCCTACGAGCCCGGCGGCACCGCGTCCGACGCCCTCTTCCGCACCTACATGGTGATCGGCGCCATCGGCACGATCTTCGCCGCCGGCTACCTCCTGTGGCTGCTCCAGCGGGTCGCGTTCGGCACGCCGAAGGAGGAGTTCGCCGACGAGCACATCCACGACATGCACCTCACCGACTACCTCTCCTGGTCGCCGATGGTCGTGCTGATCGTCGTGCTGGGCGTCTACCCCCACCTGATCAACCGGGTGACCGACGGCGCCGTCATCCAGGCCCTCAGCGCGATCACGCCGTAGGAACCACGTGCACGCCCTCCTCGCCCAGACCACCGGATTCACGGCGCCGCCGATCGACTGGCACGCCATCGCGCCCGAACTGGTGCTGCTCGTCACGTTCGTCGTCGTCCTGGTGGTCGACGCGTTCACCGACGAGCACGACAAGTGGCTCACGTCGTCGCTCACCGGCCTGGGCTTCCTCGGCTCGGCGATCCCGCTCCTGACCCTCGCCCTCGACGATGGTCCGGCACGGGAGCTCTTCGGCGGGGCCTACGTCGTCGACGACTTCGCCCTGGTGCTCAAGGCGGTGTTCATCGTCTCGGGCTACCTGACCGTGCTGCTGTCGACGAACTACATCGCCGAGGGCGACTACTGGCAGGGCGAGTACTACAACCTGCTGCTCGCATCGGTGCTCGGCATGACGTTCATGGCCAGCTCCCGCGACCTGATCAGCATCTTCATCGCCCTCGAGACGCTGTCGATGCCGGCCTACCTCCTCGCCGGGTGGCGCAAGCGCACCCTCACCGGCAACGAGGCCGGCCTCAAGTACTTCCTGATGGGCACGTTCGCGTCGGCGGTGATGCTCTACGGGATGTCGCTCGTGTACGGGATCACCGGCACCACGTCGCTCGCCGGCATCGGCGCCCAGATCGGCGGGGCGTGGGGCGAGACCCCGATCGCCGCCGTCGGCATCGTGTTCATCCTCGTCGGGTTCGGGTTCAAGGTCTCGGCGGTGCCGTTCCACAACTGGGCGCCCGACACCTACGAGGGCGCGCCGACCCCGATCACCGCCTACCTGTCGGTGGCCTCCAAGGCGGCCGGGTTCGTCGCCCTGATGACGCTGATCTTCGTGGCCTTCATGCCCCGCGACGACATCTACGGGCCGCTGATGTTCGTGCTGGCCACCGCCACCATGTTCATCGGCAACCTGATCGCCCTGCGCCAGACCAACATCGTCCGCCTGTTCGCCTACTCGTCGATCGCCCAGGCCGGCTTCATGCTCGCCCCGCTCGCCACCGGCGGCGAGAGCGCGCAGGTCGCCGCCGACTCGATCCGGGCGATCGTCATCTACATCGTCATCTACACCGCGATGAACTTCGGTGCGTTCGCGGTGATCATCGCGGTGGCCCGCAAGACCCGCAGCGGCGAGATCTCGTCGTGGGGCGGGCTCTACCAGTACGCCCCGGGCCTCACCGTGGCGATGACCATGTTCCTGTTCGCCCTGGCCGGCATCCCGCCGCTCGGCGGCTGGTTCGCCAAGTTCCAGGTGTGGCGGGCGGTGGTCGCCGCCGAGACCCCGGCCGGCTACGTGATGGGCGTCATCATCGCCGTCAACTCGGTGATCGCGCTCTACTACTACGCCAACATCGCCCGCGAGATGTGGTTCCAGCCGGTGCCCGACGGCGACGAGACGCCGATCCGCGTGCCGAGCGCCCTGACGATCGCCATCGGCGTCACCGTCGTCGCCACCCTCGTGTTCGGCTTCCTGCCCGGCACCGCCGGACACTTCGGCGACGTCGCCGCCGACCTCATCGCCCTCGGCTGATCCCGCGCCCGCCGCGCCCGGTCCGATCCGGTCCGGGCCCTCACCGTTCTTGGCGCGTCAGCGGTCACGGGCGGCCGCGTGCGCGCGAAGAACCGTCACCGGTGTGGGCCGGGGCCGTCGCCCTTCTTGGCGCGTCAGCGGTCACGGCTGGCCGCGTGCGCGCGAAGAACCGCTCACGGTGCGGGTCGTCGCCGTTCTTGGCGCGTGGGCGGTCATGGGCGGCCGCGTGCGCGCGAAGAACCGCTCACGGTGCGGGTCGTCGGCGAACCGGAGGAGGCGCGGGGCGGACCGGCTCGCAGGTGCGGCCGGGAGCGGCGGAGCGGGCACGATGGCGCCATGAGCGACCCAGGCCCCGGACCCGCGGAGGACGGACCCGCCGTGGGCGGCACCAGCGCGCACGGACCCGCCGCGGGCACTCCCGGCGCGGGCACCCCCGCCGTGGACGGGTCCGGCCGGTCCGCAGCCGGACCGGGTCGGTCCGGAGCCGGACCGGCGGACCGCTCTACGACCGCCGCGCCGGACGGCCACCCGGCGACCGTGCCCTTCTCGGCGTTCATGGCCGACGCCCTCTACGGCGACGCCGGGTTCTACGAGACCGGAGGACGGGCCGGCCGCCGTGGGGACTTCGTCACCAGCCCCGAGGTCGGACCCCTCTTCGGCGCGGTGCTGGCGCGGACGCTCGACGCCTGGTGGGACGACCTCGGCCGCCCCGACCCGTTCCTCGTCGACGAGCACGGCGCCGGCCCCGGCACTCTCGCCCGCACGCTCCTCGTCGCCGCGCCCCGTTGCGCTCCCGCCCTCCGACTGACCCTCGTCGAGCGCACCGCCTCGCAGCGCGCCCGGCACACCGCCCACCTGCCCCACGTCGCCGATCCCGACCTCGACCCGCGGTGGACGACCGGGGGTGCGGGTCCGCTGGTCACCAGCGTCGAGGCCGCCCCCGGTCGACCCGCCCACGTGATCGTGGCCAACGAGCTGCTCGACAACCTCCCCTTCGACCGCTTCGAGCGCACCGCCGACGGGTGGGATGAGCTCCGGGTCGACCTCGGGCCGGATCCCCGCCGTGGCGGTCCGGACGCGAGTCGCTCCGCGTCGGTGCCCGGGTCCTCCGCGTCCGCCAGGGCGACGGGGTCGGCGGGTCAAGACGGGTCGATCGGGGCCGGTAGGGCGACGGAGCCCGCCGACGCACGCGGGTCGGCCCCGACGGGACTCGCCGACGGACGCGGGGCGGCGGGGACGGCCGGGCTTGCCGGGCCGAGGGAGGTGCTGATCCCGGCCGGCGGGGAGGATGCGGCGGACCTCCGGCGCCTCGTGCCCGATGCCCCGGCCGGGGCCCGCGTGCCTCTCCAGCGGGAGGCCTCCACGTGGGTGAACGACCGGCTCGCCGACCTCGTCCCCGGCGGACGCCTCCTCGTCCTCGACTACGGGGTGGCCACCACGGCGGAGCTCGGCGTCCGTCCCGAGTCGGAGTGGCTCCGGACCTACTCGGGCCAGGACCGCTCCGGCCCACCGCTCGACGAGCCCGGGTCGCGCGACATCACCGCCGAGGTCTGCCTCGACCAGCTTGCCGCGCTCGCCGGGCCGCCGACGTCCGACGAGTCCCAGGCCGACTGGCTGCGGCGGTGGGGGATCGACGAGCTGGTCGCCGAGGGCCGCGCGTCGTGGGAGGCCGGCGGCCCGCCGCTCGACGTCACCACCCTGCGCCTACGCAGCCGGATCGCCGAGGCCGAGGTGCTCCTCGACCCCGCCGGCCTCGGCACCTTCCGGGTCTGGGAGTGGCGCCGCCGCTGATCGCCACCCCCGCCACGACCGCGGCCTCGGTTCTCGGTCCGTCAGCGGACAGGGATGACCGTTCACGGACCAAGAACCGGAACGGGGCGGTCGGAGGCACGGGGACCGCGACCCCTCGCCTCGGCGGTGGCGGTGATCGTGGAGGGTGCCCGTCAACCGTGGACGCTTGCACCCCGTCGACGACGGGTTTCCGCACGCGGAACGGATCCGGCGCGGTGGTCAGAGGTCGGCGGGCGGTGCCATTCGGGCGGCGCGCCGCTTCGACGCGGCGAGCCGAGCCTGCCGGGCCTCCTCGGCGATCCGCTTCTTGGACGCCGCGAAGCTGCAGATCGGGCAGGCCGCCAGGTCGTGGCGCTGGGCCGGGCAGTGCTCGCGGCCGAAGTAGATGATCTGGAGGTGGCGGTCGTTCCACGTCTCGCGGGGGAACACCGCCTTCAGGTCGCGCTCGACCACGTCCACCGTCGTCGCCTTCGACAGCCCCCATCGCCCCGCCAGCCGGTGGATGTGGGTGTCGACCGGGAAGGCGGGCACGCCGAACGCCTGGGCCATCACGACGCTCGCCGTCTTGTGCCCGACGCCGGCGAGCGATTCCAGGAACTCGAACGAGGGGATCAGCTCCCCGCCCGCCTCGACGATCTGGTGGGCGGCGATCGACAGGTTCCGCGCCTTGGTGGGCGCCAGGCCGACCTCCTTGATCAGGGCGTGGATCCGCTCGACCGGCAGGCTCGCCATGGCCTCGGGGGTCGGGGCCTCGTCGAACAGCGCCGGGGTGACCTCGTTGACCTTCTTGTCGGTGGTCTGGGCCGACAGCGCCACCGCGACCAGCAGCGTGTAGGGATCCCGGTGGTCGAGTGGGATCGGCGGCTCGGGGTAGAGCTCGTCGAGCACCTGTCCGATCCGGTCGGCCTTGTCCTGGCGGCGCATCCGCTCGACCGTACCGCCGTCACCGGTCCATCCGTTCTACGCGCGTGGGCGGCCACGGGTGTCCGCCTGCGCGCGAAGAACGGCTCGCCGGGGCGGGCTGGTCGGTTCTACGCGCGTGAGCGGCCACGGGTGTCCGCCTGCGCGCGTAGAACGGCTTGCCGCCGCACCGCCGGCGCCGCCCGGGCGGTGCAGCGGCGCCGGACGCGTAGTAGACCGCTCGGTCAAGTGAGCCGCCCGCGGTGTCGAGCACCGCGCACCGGGCCGAAGGAGCCTCCGCACCCATGTCGATCGCCATCACCGACGACCACGTCGCCCTCGCCGGCACCGTCGCCGACTTCCTCAGCCGCCACGACGCCCGGGCCGCGGCCCGCGCCCTGCTCGAGGCTCCCGACGAGGGACGGCCCGCGTTCTGGGACGACCTCGCCGCGCTCGGATGGCTCGGGCTGCCGGTGGCGGAGGAGCACGGCGGATCCGGGTTCGGCCTCGAGGAGGCGGTCGTGGTGGCCGAGCAGCTCGGGCGGGCGGTGACGCCCGGACCGGCGATCCCGACCATGGCCGCGGCGGCGGTGATCGCGGCGGCGGGCGACGACGAGCTCCGTGGCCGCCTGCTCCCCGGCCTGGCCGACGGCACGCTGGTGGGGGCGGTCGCCACCGGTCCCAACACCGCGGGAGACAACACCGCGGGCAACGCCACCGGGGGAGACGCCGGCGCGGGAGCACCCGCGGGCGTCACCGTCGCCGACGGCCGCGCCTCGGGATCGGTCGGCGTGGTGGTGAGCGGCCACCTCGCCGACGTGATCGTCGTGGCGTCGGGACCCGACGCGGTGGTCGTCGAGCGCGAGGGCGGAGGGGTCGACGCGACGGTTCCGGCCAACCTCGACCCGACCCGTCGTTCGGCGCGCGTCGAGCTCGACGGGGCCGCGGCGACGGTGCTCCCCGGCGCGGCGGGCCTCCTCACCGACGTGACCCGCCTGCTGTTCGCGGCCGAGGCGACCGGACTGGCTCGCGACGCGACCGAGGCGGCCGCCGCCTACGCCCGGGAGCGACTCCAGTTCGGCCGCCCGATCGGCACCTACCAGGCGGTCAAGCACCACTGCGCCAACATGCTGGTCGCGACGGAGCTGGCCACCGCGGCGGTGTGGGACGCCGCCCGGGCCGCGGACGCCGCCGCGGGCGCGACCGACGGCGACGACGCCGATCAGCGGGCGTCGACCTCCGCCACCGCCGCGGCCCTCGCGGCGATCGCCGCCGACCTCGCGGGCAACCTCAACATGCAGGTCCACGGCGGCATCGGGTTCACCTGGGAGCACGACGCCCACGTCATCCTCCGGCGGGCGACGGCGCTGGGGACGGTGCTCGACGGCAACCGGGCGGCGGCCGACGCGACCGACCGGCTGCGGGCCGGCACCCGCCGCAGCCGCGACGTCGACCTCCCGCCGGAGGCCGAGCCGCTCCGCGACGAGGTGCGGGAGTTCGTCGCCTCGCTCGACGGGCTCGACGACGCCGCCCGCCGGTCGCGGCTGGTCGAATCCGGCTACGCGGTGCCCCACTGGCCCGAGCCGTGGGGCCGCGGCGCCGGCGCGGTCGAGCAGCTGGTCATCGAGCAGGAGTTCCGGGCCGCGGGCGTGCAGAAGCCCGGCTACGGCATCACCGGCTGGGTGATCCTCACCCTGGTCCAGCACGCGACCGAGGACCAGATCGCCCGTTGGGTCCGGCCCGCGCTCGACCAGGAGGTGATCTGGTGCCAGCTCTTCAGCGAGCCCGACGCCGGGTCCGACGCGGCCGGCATCAAGACCCGCGCCACCCGGGTCGACGGGGGCTGGCAGGTCAACGGTCAGAAGGTCTGGACCAGCGGGGCCCACCAGGCGCGCTACGGGTTCGCCACGGTGCGCACCGACCCCGACGTGCCCAAGCACCAGGGCATCACGACGATGGTGATCGACATGGAGGCCGACGGCGTCGAGGTGCGGCCGCTGCGCATGACCATGGGGTCGGCCGAGTTCAACGAGGTCTTCTTCGACGACGTGTTCGTGCCCGACGACGACGTGGTCGGGCCGGTCGACGGCGGCTGGACGGTCGCCCGGGCGACGCTCGGCAACGAGAGCGTCAGCATCGGGGGCGGTCAGGGGGGCATGGCGACGCCGCCCGACGCTCTCCTCGCGTCGTTCGACGCCCACCCCGAGCGGCTCTACGGGGGCGCGGCCCGCATCGGCCGCTACCTCGCCCACCACGAGGCGATGTCCGCGCTCAACCTGCGCAGCGCGCACCGCGCCGTCGCCGGCGGGGAGCCGGGGCCGGAGGGGTCGATCACCAAGCTGGTGCTCTCGGAGCTGGGGCACGACGCGGCCGCGATCCTCACCGAGCTCGGGGGGCCCGATGCGGCCTTCCTCGACGGCCCGGCGGCGATGGCCGGCTTCCTCGTGCTCGTGCACCGGGGGATGTCGATCGCCGGTGGCACGTCGGAGATCAAGCGGAACCAGATCGGCGAGCGCCTGCTCGGCCTGCCTCGCGACCCGCTGATCAAGTAGCGGCGCACCGCCGGCGACCGGGAGGCGACCAGCGACGGCGCGGGCGGCCGGTTCGCCGCCGACTCGCCACGCCGGGAGCCGACCGACGCCGCCGACTCGCCACGCCGGGAGCCGACCGACCCCGCCGGGAGCCGACGACCCGGCCGCCGGGTCAGTACAGGTTCTTGGCGTAGTCGTGCTCGAGGCCCTTCTCGAGCACCTTGGCGTTCACCAGCTTGCGTGCCGCGGCGGCGGCCACGCCCTTGGTGCGGTTCTGCTTGACGTGGTCGGTGAACACCTTGGCCATCCGGGGCAGGGTCGAGGTGTCGACGTTGCGGGTCTGGTCCCAGAGGTCGGCCGCGGCGGGCACCGGGCTGCGGCGGACCTCGGCGTGGGCGACGTCGACGACCAGGGCGACCTTCGGGGTCTTGTCGCGCATCGTCATCGGGATCCGCACGCCGTCGTCGGTGGTGAGGCCGGCGCGGCCGCGCAGCTCGAGCACGCGGTCGTCGCCGGGGACCATCAGCACGACGCCGACGTCGGGCTGCACCACGATGTTGTGCCAGGTGTCGGTGCGGTGGTTGCCGGGTCGGTCGGGCAGCGCGATGGTCGACGCGTCGAGCGCCCGCACGAAGCCGGCCGGGTCGCCCTTGGGGCTGGCGTCGGCGTTGCCGTCCCCGTCGTGGGACGTGATGACCGCGAACGGCGACCGGCCGAGGATGTCGAGCACCTCGGGGTCGGCCAGCGGACCGTCACCGTCGACCGCGACCGGCTCGCCGTCGCCGACGCCGCCCTTCCAGAACTTCGACCGGATGATCGCCTTGGCGCAGTGGAGGTAGATCTCCTCGGCGTCGACGCCTCCGTCGGCGCGCAGGCGGCCGTTGACCCGGAGGGTCTCGCCGAGGCCCGGGACGAGGAGGACGAGGCCGACCGGCGTGCCCGGCTCGACCTCGACGCCGGCACCGCCCTCGAGGGCGAGGACGGTGGGTCCGGCGACCGACGCGAAGCCGGCGTCGCCGCCGATCAGCTCGGACCGGAGGCCCCCGTCGGCGCCCGGCGCGCCCACCACCGCGGCGCGGGCGACGGCGATGATCGCCCGGCAGTGCTCGTCGAACTCGGTGATCGACTTGAGCATCGAACCGAGCGGCTGTCCACCGACCACGGCCTCGAGTTCGGCGACGTCGCTAAGGCACTCCATGGGCGGGGAGGTTAAGCGGGCCTACCAACGGTGTCGACCCCGCGCGGGGGTCCCGTCGGCCACCGGCCGGCCCGGACCGGTCCCGCGGCGCGTGGGTATGGTGACGCGCGGCACCGCCGACCACCAGGAGCCTCCCCATGAGCGACGACACCCCGGTCACCATCGAGGACTACCTGCGGGAGGACCGCACGTTCCCGCCGCCCGCCGACTTCACCGCCGACGCGCTGATCTCGAACGGTGACGTCTACGGCGAGGCCGACGCCGACTACGAGGCGTTCTGGGCCCGCCAGGCCGACGAGCTCCTGACGTGGCGCAAGCCCTGGGACAGCGTCCTCGACTGGGACCTGCCCTTCGCCCGGTGGTTCGTCGGCGGGCAGCTCAACGTCAGCGAGAACTGCCTCGACCGCCACGTCACCGAGGGCCGCGGTGGGCGGGTGGCGTTCCACTGGGAGGGTGAGCCGGGCGATTCGCGCACGATCACCTACGCCGACCTGCTCGACGAGGTGCAGCGCTTCGCCAACGTCCTGAAGGGCCTCGGTGTCGGCCGGGGTGACCGGGTGGCGATCTACATGCCGATGATCCCCGAGCTGCCGGTGGCGCTGCTCGCGTGCTCGCGGATCGGGGCGCCGCACTCGGTGGTGTTCGGCGGGTTCTCGGCCGACTCGCTCGCCGACCGCATCAACGACGCCGAGTGCAAGGTGCTCGTCACCGCCGACGGCGGGTGGCGGCGCGGCAAGCCCGGTCTCCTCAAGCCGACCGTCGACGTCGCCCTGGTCGACACGTCGTCGATCGAGCACGTGGTCGTCGTCGATCGCATCGGGACGTCGGGCGGCGACGTCGACACGCCGATGACCGAGGGTCGCGACCACTGGTACCACGACCTGATGGCCACGGCCGACGCCGACTGCCCGCCCGAGCCGATGGACAGCGAGGACCTCCTCTACC
>Ga0123333_10000828_pt1 | contig 33236 bp, 35 predicted proteins | sample BioC12SIPDNA_3_FD_89957 | JGI IMG/M metagenome (GOLD analysis project Ga0123333, IMG submission 89957) | Anaerobic biogas reactor microbial communites from Washington, USA - Biogas_R2_B C12 SIP DNA | ecosystem: Engineered > Bioreactor > Anaerobic > Unclassified | place: Washington, USA...
CGAACAGGGTGCCGTCAAAATCCCAGAACCAGTGGGTATAGCGCATCAATTACTTGAGGGTAGGGGCAGGCAGTTCGCTGGTACAGTGGGGGCAGCGGGTGGCGGTATCGGCCACGGGCTCCAGGCAGAAGGGGCACTTGCGCACCTCGGGGGCGGGGGCCGCTTCCTGCTTCTTGCGCAGGCCGGAGATCAGCTTGACAAACAGGAAGATGCACAGCGCCATCAGGAAGAAATCGATGACCGTCTGGATGAACAGCCCATAGTTGAGCGTGGCCACACCGGCCTCCTTGGCGGCCTCCACCGAGGCGTAGGGGGTATCGGTCTTTGCCAGCTGCAGGAACAGGCCGGATACGTTGGTGCCGCCTGTGACCAGGCTGAGGATGGGCATAAAAATATCGTTGACCAGGCTGGTCACAATCTTGCCGAATGCCGCGCCGATGATGACGCCGACCGCCATGTCCATCACGTTGCCCTTGAGGGCGAATTCCTTGAACTCCTTGATAAACTTCTTCATAACAGTTTACTCCCTTCTGAAATCATGTTCATGATAGCATACCGATCCTACCCTTTCAAGCGGGTCTGTAACATGTTATACTAAGAAAAAATGCACATCGGGGGAAACCTGCATGAACGAACAGGAACTCAGGACGCTGCTGGATACGCACGGGGTGATCCGGCCGGGGCACTTTCTGCGCGCCTCGGGCCGCCACAGCGACCATTATGTGCAGTGCGCCGGCCTGTTCCGCCAGGCTGCGGCGGGCGAGGTGATCGGCCGCGAGCTGGCGGCCCGCTTCCGCGATGCCGGGGCGCAGATGGTGTTCAGCGCGGCGGTGGGCGCCATTTTGCCGGGGTGGGAGGTAAGCCGCGCGCTGCAAGTGCCCTTTATCTACTGTGAGCGCAAGGACGGCGCGATGACGCTGCGGCGCGGCTTTTCCATCGAGCCGGGCACGGCGGTGCTGCTGGTGGAGGACGAGGTGCAGACCGGCACCAGCGTGCGCGAAATGACAGAGATCGTCCGCGCCCTGGGCGGCCATGTGGTGGGCGTGGGCTGCATCGTGGACAAGTCCGGCGGCAGCCTCAGCTTTGACGCGCCCTTTGAGGCGCTGGTCGCCCAGCGGGTGGAGCACTACAGCCACAAGGCCTGCCCGCTGTGCGAGGCCGGCATCCCGCTGGACAGCCACGGCTGAATAAAGAATTAAAGTTCAGGACGCACTGCACGGGTCGCCGCAAAGCTGGGCACGCCATAGTCTTTGAGGCGGCCCTCGCCGTTGGTATCCTCGTACAGGTGCGTCAGGCAAAAGCCTGCCTCCAACTGGCCGCCCAGCTGCTCCTCCAGCGTGTGGGAAAACTGCACACCCTCGTCATAGGCCCGGGCCTTTTCCATCAGCACCGGGTCCTTCAAAGGGTTGTAGGGCAGGCGGTAGGTGAGGGTGGTCTCTGCCTCGTCAAACAGGTAGTTGTACCCCACATCCATGCCGGCCAGCAGTATGCCGCCCGGCCGCAGCACGCGGAAGCACTCGCGCCACAGCGGGCGCACATCCTCGATGTAGCAGTTGCTCACCGGGTGGAAGATCAGGTCGAACGCGCTATCTTCAAAGGGCAGCGGCTGGGACATATCGTGACGCACGATGGCGATGTCATACCCCTCGCGCTCGGCCACCATGCGCTCGCTTTCAAGCTGCGCGGGCGAATAATCCAGCACCGTGCAGATGGCCCCCCGGGCCGCGAATATGGGCATCTGCTGCGCCCCGCCCGAGGCCAGCCCCAGCACCCGGCAGCCCGACAGCGGCGGATACCAGTCCCCGGGCACCGGCTTGTTGGGGGTGAGCACCATCTGCCAGTCCCCCGCCTTGGCCCGAGCATATTCCTCCCGGGTGATGGGCACGGCCCATTGCCAGCCCTCCGCGGCCCATCGGTCGATGGTGCGGGCGTTGATGTCCTGATAGCGGTCGGTCATATGAACTCCCCCTTTATCAACAGGCTGATCTCCATCCCAAACGCTTCAACGAGCTTGTGCTTACCGTTTGACGCACAGGTTGGCGATATAATCCGAGCCGTATTGGGTCAGCCTGTTTCTTGTATCTTTGGATTCATAAAAGTCTATCATGGCAAACCCGGCCTTTAGCTGCCCCCTGATCTGTTCCTCCAGCGTATGGCTGAATTCATAGCCATATTCAGGGTTGATGCTGATTTTTCCCTCTTCCTCCAACTTCCTTGAGTTGAAGGGCAGGGCATACTGCAGCAGTAGTTCTTTCTCGGGGTGGTCCCATACGGTATCCGCGTCATACATGTATATCCAGGGGTTCATGTACCCCACCATCAACACGCCGCCCTGTTTGAGCACGCGATGGCATTCGCTCCACATGTTGGTCAGGCCTTCGATGTAGGCATTGGACACGGGGCAGAAGATGATATCAAAGCATTCGCTGTCAAAGGGAAACGGCTTTGTCATATCCGCCTGGACTGTCTCAATGTTCAGGCCTTCCCTGTCGGCCACCAGCCGGTGGATGTCAGCTGCTCCTGCGAATAATCCATGATGGTCGTTTCGTATCCATGGACGGCAAATATCGGCCCTTGCTGCCCGTCGCCGCAGGCCAAGCCCAGCAGCTTCCTGCCCTTGGTTTTTTCAAACCAGGCCGTGGGCACAGGGCGCCCCACGGTCAGCGATACCTCGATGGGCCTGCCCTTTGCCTTCATCAGCTCCTCATGGCTGATGGGAATCGTGTAGGGGTTTCCCTTTTGCCTGGATACCGCGTTCCACCTGTTTTTATTGAACTCAATATAATCTCTCATCATTCATCCCTGCCTTGGCTGATGTGATTGCCGCACTTACAACTCCCGCTGTCCTTGCGTCAGCCTTCCCGCCGCATGGCGCGGATCTCCGACTCGCTGACAGTGACCAGCAGCATCTTTTCCCCTGTGAAGGTGACAAAGCCTGCCGGCGCGCCCGCCGGCTTTTTCACGTATTTACGCAGTGTGTAGTTGACCGGCACGCCCTGCCCCTGGCCGCGGCTGTACCAGGCGGCCAGCCGGGCCGCGTCCATCAGGGCGGCATCGGTCACCTCCCGCCCTTGCAGGGAGATGATGACGTGGGAGCCCGGCATGTCCTTGGCGTGCAGCCACAGGTCGGTGCCCTGGGCGGATTTCAGCAGCTGCTCATTTTGCACGCTGTTTTTGCCCACCCACACCTCAAAGCCGTCATTTGTCTGATAGCGCAGCGGCTGCCCCGGCTTTTCCTGCTTCTTCTGCTTTGCCTTGGCCTCCCGGCGGATGAGCCCTGCGTCCCGCAGGGGCTCCTTGATCTGGGCGATATCCTGCATGGTGTCGGCCTGCTCCAGCGCGTACAGGGCATCGCCCAGCAGCGCCAGCTCGTGCAGCGTGTTCTCCCGCTGCTGGGCAGCGGTGCGGCGGGCCACGGCGGCCTTGCGGTATTTTTTGAAATAGCGCTGCGCGTTCTGCGCGGGGCTGAGGGCCGGATCTAGCACCACGGTCAGCTCGCCGCCATCGTAGTAGTTGGGCAGCACGGCCTCGGTGGCCCCCTTGCCCACCAGGTGGGCGTAGGCGGTCAGCAGCTCGCCGGCCACGCGGTGCTCCTCCATGCGCCCGGCCTGGGCGATCTCCTCCTCCTGGATGGCCAGCTTTTTAAGGGTGCGCTCCTCCGCGGTCTTGAGCGACCGGCGAAAGGCGGACGTGCGCTGGGTCAGGCGGTCCCGGCGGTCCCGCTCGTAATACAAGGTGTCCAGCGCCTGGGACAGGCTGCCCTGCGGCTGCTGGCGCTCCCTGGGCAGGCTGAGGAACGCAAAGGGCAGCGCCTCCCGCGGCAGCCCGGTGTCGTCTGTGTACAGCCGCGGGTCGGCCATGGCGGGCAGGCCGCGCAGCAGCCCGACCAGGGCATCGCAAAAGGCATTGAGGTTGAGGTCCTTCAGCTGCGGCTGCTCCTGCCCGGCCAGGCGCAGGCAGATCTCCCGCGCCGAGGCCGCGGCCAGGCCGGATACCGTAGCAGCCAGCGCCCGGTCGGCCCGGCCACCCTCAGCGGCCAGGCGGGCACACAGCGCCCCAGGCTCGGCCTGATCGGGCGATATCTTATCCTGCGCCGGAGGCATCTCAAAGGGCGCACCAGGCAGCATGCGGCGCACGCGGCTCATGTCGTCGGTCACATGGCGCAGGCAGTCCACAATCATGCCGTCCTGCACCAGGCTCAGGTTGCTGTGGCGGCCCATGGCCTCAAAATACAGCTGCTTTTCGCGCAGCTCGCCCAGGTCGTCATAGGCGCTGATGTCGATGCGCAGCAGGCGGTCGCCGTGCAGCTGGCTTACCCCCAGTATCCGGCCGCTGACCAGGTGCTTGCGCATCAGCATGCAGAATACCGGCGCCTCCGGCAGGCTCTCATAGGCCTTGTCGGTCAGGTGCAACCGGGTGCCGGTGGGGTTGGCATTGATGAGCAGGCGGTGATTTTGCCCGCCGGAGCGGATCATCAGCACCACCATGTCCTTCTCGGGCTGCTGCACGCGGTCCACGCGGCCGCCCGCCAGCTTGTCATGCAGTTCGCGGGCCACAAAGCCCAGCGTCAGGCCGTCCAGTGCCATGCGCGCCTCCTTCATTTCCAATGGCCCTCATGATACGGGAAATCGACCCGCCGCGCAATGCGGGCACAAAAAAGGGCGGCCCTGTCCGGCCGCCCATCAGCCCAGGGGGAAAACGGCCGCTACGCCTCCCCCAGCGGGCCTGCGATCTCCCGGTCTGCAAACAGCGCCGTCACGCCGCCTGTGTGCCAAAACACCACGGTGCTGCCGGGCTTCACCCTGCCCTGCTCGATCCAATCCAGCAGGCCGGCAAAGGCCTTGCCGGTGTATACCGGATCCAGCATCAGGCCCTCCTCGCGGGCCATCAGGCGGATGGCCCGGGTGCCTATGTCGCTGGGCTTTTCATAGCCGGGGGCGTAATAGTTGTGATCCACGTAGATATCAGAGGCTTTGGCCCGCTCCTCCAGCCCCAGCAGCGCCATGGCGCCGTTGCACAGCGCGGCGCTGTTCTCCTCAAAATCGTCATCCAGCGGGCTGTCGGCGATGCCGATCACCTGCGCCCGGTCGCCCAGCGCCAGGTGGCCGCCCACCATGCCGCCCTGCGTGCCGCCCGTGCCAGTGGCGCTGAACACATAGTCGGGCGCGATGCCCAGGTCCAGGCATTGGCCCATCAGCTCGGCATAGCCCGTGATATACCCCACCGTGCCCAATGGGCTGGCCCCGCCGGAAGGCATGTCGTAGCAGGTATGCCCGGCCTGTGTCAGGGCCTGGGCGCGGCTGCGGCCAACGGCCCGGCGGCGGGCCTTCATATCGGCCTCCGCTTCGCCTGCGATATAGTCCACCACATGCACCTCGGCGCCCAATATGCGGTTGAGCAGGTAGTTGGCGCGCACGTTGCCTGCGTCCCGCTCGCTGCATGGGTTGAGGCACAGCACGGGGTGCAGCCCCAGCCGGCGGCAGGCGGTGGCCGTCTGCATGGCGTGGTTTGACTGCACGGCCCCATAGGTGATCACCGTATCCGCCCCTTGGGCCAATACGTCGCCCATCAGGTGCTCTAACTTGCGGATCTTGTTGCCGCCAAACAGGCTCATGCCCGTCAGGTCGTCCCGCTTGATGTACAGCTCAATGCCCAGCCGGCCGGACAGTCTGTCCAGCCGGTGCAGGGGCGTGGGAAAGAAGCCCAGCTGCGCGCGGGGCAGCGCCCGGGCGCGGGCGTTCAACTGTTCTATTTTCTGCTTCATCGTTGCTGCGCTCAGCCCTCCCGGCTGACGGACCCCACGATCTCCTGCTCGGAGAACAGCGCGGTGGCGCCGCCCGTGTGCCAGAACACCACGGTGCTGCCGGGCTTGATCTTGCCTTGCTTGATCCAATCCAGCAGGCCGGCAAAGGCCTTGCCGGTATACACCGGGTCCATCATCAGCCCTTCGGTGCGGGCCAGCAGGCGGATGGCATCGGAGGCGGCCTCGCTGGGCTGCTCGTAGCCCGGCAGATAATAGCCGCGATCCACGGTAAAGTCGGCCGCGCTCACGCGCTCGTCACTGCCCAGCCATTCCAGCGCCCGGTTGGCCAGGTCGGCGCAGTATGCCTCGTACTCGTCGGGCTTTTTGCGGCTGACGGCGACGCCCACGATCTGCGCGGCATCGCCCACCAGGTGATGGCCTGCTACCAGGCCCGCCTGGGTGCCGCCGCTGCCCGTGGCGCAGAAGATATACTGCGGGCGCACATTGGCCTGCACGCACTGCTCCATCAGCTCGCCGTAGCCATCGGCAAAGCCGGCCGCCCCCACGTGGCTTGAGCCGCCCATGGGCACGTCGTAGCACTTGTGCCCGGCGTCCCGCAGGCGCTGCACATGCTCCTTGCCGGTCTGAAAGCAGCGCTGCTCGGTCTGCTGGTCGGTCTCGCCCGGCTCGTTCTGGATGACATGCATCTCGGCCCCCAGAATGCGGTCCAGCAGCATGTTGGCGCGGATGTCGTTCTCATCGGGGGTGACATAGGCATTGAGAAACAGCACCGGGTGGAGCCCCAGCCGGCGGCAGGCGGTGGCCGTCTGCATGGCGTGGTTGGACTGGGTGGCCCCGTAGGTCACCACCGTTTCGCTGCCCTGGGCCAGCGCGTCCCCCATCAGGTACTCTAATTTGCGCACCTTGTTGCCGCCAAACAGGCTCATGCCGGAGAAATCGTCCCGCTTGATGTACAGCTCCACCCCAAGCTGCCCGGACAGCCGCTCCAGCTTGTAAAACGGCGTGGGGTAAAACCCCAGGTTGGCCCGCGGCTTGGCGCCGGTCAGCTGGCGCAGTTTCTTAATATTCTCCTGCATGGCGCATCCCTCCTCAGTTCAGTTGCTCATAGGATAGCATGACCCGCTCGGTGTGGAAATCCCCCCGGCGCAGGCCCTGATCGGCGTAGGATACCTCGCCGTCCTGGTTGTCATAGGGGTCGGAGCGCAGGAAGGGGTAGGGCGGGTCAAACTGCTGCTGCACATCGCTGTTGGACACCATGCGGAAGGGCTCCAGGTTGGCAAAGTAGAAGTTCCACCGGTCCAGGTGCCCCTCGCGGTAAGCAGCGCCGCCAAAGGAGGCATCGGCGTACAGCCAGCCGTAGGGGGCGATGTAATAGCGCGCCCAGTCGTGGTTGCCCACCATGCCGGGGCGGGTGTACCAGCCGGCCTGCCACTGGGCGGGGATGCCCACGCTGCGGCACAGCGCGATGAACAGCAGCGCGTGCATGCCGCAGTCGCCCCGCTGCCCGGCCGCAAAGTACTCGGGGATGTTGGTCTTGGTAAAGTAGGGGGGCACAAAGCGATACACCGTCTGGGTGGTGATGTAGTCATAAAAGCGGCGGGCCTTGACCAGGGGGTTGGTTTCCTTGCCGGCCAGCTCCTCGGCCAGAGCGCGGATAAAGGGCGTGAAGTGAATCTGGGGCAGCATCTGCTGCGTGTCAAAGGCCGGCTGCTGCGCCGCCACCTCCTCGGGCTTGGGGTCGGCATAGGGGGCGTTGATCTCGTAGTCAAACTCCACCGTGAAGGCCATGCCGGGCTGGTAGATCTCCTCAAAGTAGGCGGTGCGCTGGGGGTGATCCTCCGCCGAGATATGCTTGGCCGCAGGCGTAGTGATGATCTGGCTGCCCGGGATGCTCTGCCCGTCCTTGAGCGGCAGCGTCATGTGCACGCGGATGGTTTCGCCGGGGCGCTGGGCGTGCTCCGCCACCGTCAGGGTAGAGCGCAGGCGGAACCGCCAGCGCCCGCTGCCCGCCTGCTTCATGTGCCCGATGGCCTCATCCAGGATGCGGAAGTTCTCATACTTGGCGTCCAGCGCCTCCTTGTCCAGAAAGCGGGGGTTCCAGTCCACGCGGGTCTTGAGCATGCTGTCGTAGGCGTTGCCCTTATAGCGCACCTGGCCGTCCACGTAAATCCAATCCAGCGTGCCGTCATCGCGCAGGGCCTCCATCTCGGCCCGGGTGATGCCCTGCACCTTGTCCTGCAAAATGGCCAGCATCTGCTCCTCGCTGTGGGGATAGCTTGCGGGCAGCTCCTTCAAAATCTGCTGCTCCAGCCGCAGGCGCTGCTTGAGTGCCTGGGGCACCTTGTCGCTGTTGAGGCGCTGCTCAATCACCTGGTTGGCTCGCTTCAGGTCGCCAATGGCAGCCAGTCGGGCAATGTCCTCGGGCAGCGGATAGGAGAAATAATCCAGATTTGTCATGTGTGAAGCCCTTTCTTTCGTTCATTTATTTAAAAAACACGAAAATACAATTTCCCTGATGCGCAACAAGTGAATGAACGCGCTGAAGAGCGAAGGATTTTTTCGTCTCCGCAAAGCCGAAGGAAGGAAGCGTAGCGGCGCTACGCTGACTGAAAGAGGCACGGCGGGGGCGGAAAAAGACGAGTTCGTCAAAGCGTTCATGAGCGCGTTGCGCATTATACTAAATGACAGGCGACATAGTGGCCCGGGTCGATCTCGCGCAGGTCGGGCACCTCGGTGCGGCAGCGCGGCTGGGTATAGGGGCACCGGGTGTGAAACACGCAGCCCGACGGCAGGTCCACAGGGCTGGGCAGGTCGCCCGACAGCGGCGCCTTCTTCTGCTGCTCGTCAAAGCCCACCTGCGGGATGGCCTCAAACAGCGCGCGGGTGTAGGGGTGGGCGCGGTTGTTTTTAAAGGTCTCCCGCTCGGCCAGCTCCACCACGCGGCCAAGGTACAGCACGGCGATGCGGCGCGATACATGGTACACCACGTTGAGGTTGTGGGAGATGAAGGCATAGGCGATGCCGGTGCGGCTTTGCAGGTCCATCAGCAGGTTGATCACCTGGGACTGGATGGACACGTCCAGCGCCGAAACCGGCTCGTCGCACAGCACAAACTTGGGGTTGACCGCGATGGCGCGGGCAATGCCGATGCGCTGGCGCTGGCCGCCCGAAAACTCGTGCGGATAGCGGCGGATGTAGACAGGGTCCAGCCCGCACAGGTCCATCAATTCGCGCACGCGGTCGATGCGCTCGGAAGCGGAATACATATTCTGATACACCAGCGGCTCGCTGATGATATCGCCCACCGTCATGCGCGGGTTGAGGCTGCTGTAGGGATCCTGAAAGATGATCTGCATATCCCGGCGCAGGGGGCGCAGCTCCTTCTCGCTGAGGCGGGAGATATCCTGCCCGTCAAAGATCACGCGGCCGTCGGTGACATCCGTCAGACGGATCATGGCGCGGCCCAGCGTGGTCTTGCCGCAGCCGGACTCGCCCACGATGCCCAGCGTCTCGCCGCGGCGGATCTGCAGGCTGACATCGTTGACGGCCTTTACATAGCCGCGGGCGCGGCCCATCTTGCGCACGGGGAACCACTTGTTGAGGTTCTCCACCGCCATGAGGACTTCCTGTTCAGCCATGGGCAGCCTCCTTTTCAACGGCGTCAGAATGCAGGAAACAGCGCACCCGCCGCCCATCCGGCGCGGTGGTCAGCGCGGGCCGCTTCTCTTGGCAGACCGTCATGGCCTGCTTGCAGCGGGGGTGAAACAGGCAGCCCTGGGGCCGCTTGGACAGGCTGGGCACCATGCCCTCGATCACGTGCAGGCGCTCCACATCTTCCTCCAGGTTGGGGATGGACTTGAGCAGCGCCGCCGTGTAGGGGTGCCGCGGCTGGGTAAACACATCACGCGCCGCGCCGTACTCCATGGCCTTGCCGGCGTACATCACCATCACCTCATCGGCCACGCGGGAGATCACCCCCAGGTCGTGGGTGATCATGATCACCGAGGCGCCCGTCTGCTGCTTGAGGTCGTTGATCAATTCCAGTATCTGCGCCTGGATGGTGACGTCCAGCGCCGTGGTGGGCTCGTCGCATATCAGCAACTGCGGGTTGCAGCTGAGCGCGATGGCGATCATCACGCGCTGGCGCATGCCGCCCGACAGCTGGTGGGGGTACTCGCCAAAGCGCTTCTCGGGCAGCGGAATGCCCACCAGGCGCAGCATCTCGATGGCGCGCTCCTTGGCCTGCTTGCGGTTGCAGTCGCTGTGCAGCAAGATGGACTCCATGATCTGGTTGCCCACGGTGTACACGGGGTTGAGGCTGGTCATGGGCTCCTGAAAGATCATGCCGATCTTGCCGCCGCGGATCTGCTTCATCTCCTTGCGGGACTTCTTGAGGATGTCCTCGCCCAGCAGCTCCACCGTGCCCGATACGATGCGCCCCGGGGGCGACTGCACCAGGCGCATGATGGACAGCGCCGTCACCGACTTGCCCGAACCCGATTCGCCCACGATGCCCAATGTCTGCCCGCGCGCCACGTCAAAGGATACGTCGTCCAGCGCGTAGACGATGCCCTCCTCGGTGTAGAAATAGGTGCACAGGTCGCGCACCTTCAGCAGGGGCTGCTTGTCCGTCATGCCATGCTCTCCTTATGTCGGATCAAAAAATTGATCATTACAGGTTTTTCAGCTTGGGGTCCAGCGCGTCGCGCAGCGCATCGCCCAGCAGGTTGAAGGCCAGCACCGTCAGCACCAGCGCAATGCCGGGAAACACGCTGTAGGTGGGGTTGGTGCGCAGGTACTTGCGCGCCATGGAGATCATCTCGCCCCAGGAGGATACCGGCGGCTGCACGCCCAGCCCCAGGAAGGACAGGCTGGCCTCGTACATGATGTCCGACGGGATCGCCATGGTGACCACCACGATGATGGTGGACAGGCAGTTGGGGATCAGGTGGCGCAAAATGATCTTCAGGTCGCTGCCGCCCGAGGCGCGCGCCGCCTCCACAAATTCCTTTTCCTTCAGCTGCATCACCTGGGCGCGGATGATGCGGGCAATGCCCGTCCACCCCACAAACCCGATGGCCAGAAACACGTTGATGACCCCCGTGCCCAGCACAAACATGATGACAATGGCAAACAGGATGTGCGGGAAGGAGGCAAATATCTCGATGATGCGGCTGATGACCGCGTCGATCTTGCCGCCGTAGTAGCCGGCCAAGGCACCCAGAAATACGCCGATGGTAACGGCGATGGCCTCGGCAATCAGGCCGACCGACAGCGAGATGCGCGAGCCGTAGATGATGCGCGTGAGGATGTCGCGGCCAAACTCATCCGTGCCCAGCCAGTGCTTGCTGGAAGGGCCCGCCAAAATGGCCGACGTATCCTGAAAGCCCTCGGGGTAGGGCGCGATCAGCGGCGCGAATATCGCCACCAGAATCAGCAATACGATAAAGACCAGGCAGGCGATGGCAATCTTGTCCCTTTTCAGGCGGACAAAGGCATCGTGGTAAAAGCTGGTGTAGGCGGCATCCTGTACGTTTGCGTTTGCTTTGATACTCATCTGCTACCTCTTTGCGGGGCCGGCCACGCGGATGCGCGGGTCAAACAGGCCGTAGGTCAGGTCGATCAGCAGGTTGGCGATGACGAAGACCGCGGCGATGTATACCGTACAGCCCTGGATGATGGGGATGTCACGCTTCATGATGGCCTCCACCAACAGCTTGCCCAGCCCATTGATGGAGAATATGGTCTCCACCAGCACCGAGCCGCCCAGAATGGACTTGATCAGCGTGCCCAGGTAGGTGAGGATGGGGATGCCGGCATTCTTGAAGGCGTGCTTGGCCACCACAAAAAACTCACCCACGCCCTTGGAGCGGGCGGTGCGGATGTAATCCTGATTCATGGCGTCCAGGATGTTGGTGCGCGTCAGCCGCGCCAGCGAGGCCGCGTAAATCATCCCCAGCGCCACCGAGGGCATAATGTAGGCGCTGGGCTGTCGCAGGCCCGAGATGGGCAGCCACTTGAGGGTGAGGCCGAAGATCAGCTGCAATATGATGGCCAGCCAGAAGCTGGGGGCCGCCATGCCCAAGGTGGAAATCATCATGATGACGCGGTCCACCCACTTGCCGCGGAAGACCGCGGCCAATGTGCCCATCAGCACCCCCAAGGTGATGGCAAAGGCCAGCACCAGCACCGCCAGCGTGCCCGTGACCGAAAACGCGCGCAGGATCAGCTCCATCACCGGCTTCTTCTGGAAGTAGGAGTTGCCGAAGTCCCCCGTCACCGCGTTGGTGAGAAAGCGGAAGTACTGGGCCGGCAGCGGGTCATTGAGCCCCATCTGATCCCGGATGCGGTTGATGGTGGCGTCGTCCGCCTTCTTTTGCAGCATGACGGCCACCGGGTCACCGGGCACCACGTTGACCATGGTGAAGGTGACCAGCGTGACGCCCAGCAGCACGATGATGGTCTGGTACAGGCGCCTGAGTGTAAATTTCAGCATGCGCGGCCCTCCGATACGTAGCAAAGAGCGCGGGTGTGGGGCAGCCCCACACCCACGCTGTGCGGGTCTACATTAATTACTCGACAAAGAAAGCGTCGTCCAGGTGGAACATGCTGCCGTCAAAGAAGATGCCCTCCACCTTGTCGCTCTTGAGGTAATAGGTGACCGGGTTGTACAGCGGCACGGTGACAAACTCTTCCGCCACCAGGCGCTGGTCGATCTGCTTGTACACCTCGGTGCGCTCCTCGCCCGCGGGCATGGCGCGGCCCTTGGCCAGCAGCTCGTCGGTGAGGGAATCATTCCAGTTGGAGGAGAAGAACTTGGAGTTGCCCGACTGGAAGAAGGTGTAGGTGAAGTTGTCCGGGTCGGGCATGTCGGCGTACCAGGTCAGCAGCGGGCACTGCACCGAGCCTTCCTTGCGCATCGACACATAGGTGGCCGAGTCAACGCGGTTGACCTCCAGCTCGATGCCCGAGGCCTTGAGCTGCTCCTGCAGCACCACCGGGATGCCGGCGATGGAGGAGGTTTCCGACACGTAGTTGACCAGCTTGATGCCGTCCGGATAGCCGGCTTCGGCCAGCAGGGCCTTGGCCTTCTCGGGGTTGTAGAACGACGGGCGGTCGGTGTAGCCGGCGACGCTGGGGGTGATCAGGGAGTTGGCGGCGGTGCCGTTGCCCTGCAGATAGCTGTCGACGATGGCCTTCTGATCCACCGCGTGGGCCACGGCTTCACGCACCTTCACATTGTCCAGCGGCGGCATGGCCACGTTGAGGTTGAGGGCGATGATGCCGCGCAGGTCGGACATCACCAGGTTCTTGGCGAACTCGCCCTCCTGGTAGCCCTTGACGTAGGTGGGGTCCATGTTGACCAGGTCAAGCGAGCCGGCCTCAAACTCCATCAGCGCGGTGCCGCGGTCCAGGTTGTACAGGTACACTTCGTCAATCTGCGGGCGGCCCTCGTAGTAGTTCTCGTTGGCCACCAGGTGCAGCGAATCCTTGGCGACGAAGGTATCAAACACGAAGGGGCCGGTGCCCACAAAGCTGTCGATGCCCCAGGTGTCGCCGGCGGCGGTGCAGGCATCCTGCGGGTAGATCAGCATCTGCGGGCAGGACAGGATGTAGTTGAACGGGGCGTAGGGATAGTCCAGTTCGATGGTGAAGTTGAAATCATCCTGAATGGTGACGCCGGCCAGCTCGGTGGCCTTGCCGTCCAGCATGTCCTGACCGCCCAAAATCATGTCGCACAGCCAGGCGTTGACGTTGGCTGTGGCCGGGTCAAAGATGCGGTGCAGGGTGAAATACACGTCCTTGCTGGTCAGTTGGGTGCCGTCGTGAAAATAGACGTCCTCACGCAGCTTGCAGGTAAACACCTTGCCGTCCTCGCTGACAGTGGGCATTTCCGCCAGCAGCTGGGGCTTCAAGGTGCCGTCCGGCTGCAGGGCCAGCAGGGGCTCGCACACCATGATACCGCCCTGCAATACGCCGCTGGACGTCGCCTTGTGCACGTCGATGAGGTCCATGTCGTCCATGGCCCCGCCAAAGGAGAACACCTTGCCCTCCGCCAGCGCCGGGCTCAGCCCGAGCATCAGGCCGATGGCCAGCAACAATGCCAATACCTTCTTCATCCGAATCCAATCCTCCTTCAAAATGAGTGTCATCCCAAGATTGACCCGTGACCGTTCTAATATTAATACATCTTTTGCGATAGTTTTGCAACCGGGTGACGTTTAAATCCGGATTGATAATACATGATTAATACAAACATAGGTGTCTAAAATTTTTCTTTATGGAATCCTCTGGATGAATATTCCGCATAAAAGCCGCCTGCGATATGCACATGCTAAAATCCGTGCTACTGCGGATATATCAGAAGGCAAACGGCGGCCTGCCGATACGCGCATACAGAAATCCGCACTGCTTCAGGATAAATCAGGATGAGAACGGTGACTTGCCGATATGCACATGCTGAAACCATGCCGCTGTGGGATGCAGATTAAGGATGTAAACGGTAGCCTGGCGATATGCGCACGTCGAAACCCAGGTCGCTGCGGAAAGCACATCAAGATGAAAGCGACGGCCTGCCCTCCGGCAGCCCCCCGGCCATGCCGCGCCCATGCGCAGGCACGAAAACTGCCGCGTTGCCGCGGCAGCTCAGTTAAAACCTATTCAGTTGTCGGGATGCCTTGATCCACACGTCGCGGTACTCCGTTTCATCGGGTATCTCTCGGTCCTTAGCTCCCGGTCCGGCTTTTCCGGTTCCCTGGGGCCCTAAGTCGGCCGGCGCCCGAAGGGTCGTTCACCTGGGGTTGGTCCTGATGTACCGGGCCACGCGGCTCATGTTTTCCGTAACTTCCGTGATACCATTGGTTGAGCAGTTGTCCGCCCGGCCCGGTATAAGTCGTTTCCGGATAGATGTTCCTGATATACGTGATCCTTACGTTGGTCCAATTACCTGGTGTTGAGGTCCTTTTCTCCGTCTCTTCGTTCTTTCCGGCGTGAATCAATGGTCCCTCGTGGTGTGCCTGTGTTGCTCTGTTGCCCCCCAAGTTCACCATCCGCAAAGGGATGAAGGTTGGGGAAGTCTCTGTTTGGCCGCCGCTGTGGGTTGCCCCGGGGTCGGCCTTTTCAAATGATCGCAATTCCCGTCAGTCGTCGAACCTGGATAGGGCGAGGCAAGCAACAGGTTCCAATAAGATTTCTGTATTCAGTGAATCGCCCTCCTTCGAACCGCGTATTTGACACTGGGGTCCTGGTTCGATTGCATTATACCCCTCTGGTTCATTTTTGTCAACCCCTTTGTTGCATTTGGTTGAAAAAGTTCCTATTGCCGCCGCAAAATGACGCACCCCCTCTCTGTTCTTGCATTTTTATCCGGATTGACCGCTTCCGCAAGCGCATCTACCGGGGCGGCACAGGCGCAACGATGCCGGGCGGCCTGCTGCCCGGGGCACACCCCGCGATGTGGACACCCCGCCTTGCTTTATGCTATCCTGTGCTATGCGCACACGCCCCCAGATTGAGTGATACTGAGCGAAGGCGTTCAGTATAGAGGTAGGCATGACACCCATCGAGCAGACCGCGGCCATCCTGCGCCCCTGGCTGGGGAGCGATTTTGTGGCCGAAAACGCGCAGCTGATGGAACGCCTGGCCTTCCGGCTGACGCACTTTACGCCGGGGCGCAACACCCTGCCCCAGGCCGCGCAGGAGATCGACACCGCGCTGTTTATGGCGGTGCGGGATGCGACCGGCGGCCGCATGATATTGCGGCTGGACGATGGGCGCCACATGCGCGTCAAGGTGGACGATTTCACCGTGATGGCAGACGAGCTGATGTACCTGCTGATGCAGGGCATGAAGCGGGACGAGCAGAGCTTTCTGGCGGTGCGGGACTACTCGGTGCGCCAGGGCTCACTTTCGGCGCTGCGGGCGCTGTACCTGGATTATCAGGCCTTCCAGACCGATGAGGAATGGCGCACGGTGGAGCGTGTCATCAAGACCTGCCACCCGCCCTTCCGCTGGCGCGGATGGCTCACGCCATAGGAGAGAGCATGGCCAAAATCATCGCGATTGCCAACCAGAAGGGCGGCGTGGGCAAGACCACCACCGCCGTTAACCTGGCCGCCTGCCTGGCCGAGGGCGGCCGCCGCGTGCTGCTGATCGATCTGGACCCCCAGGGCAACGCCACCAGCGGCGCCGGGCTCAAGCCCAGCCAGGCCACGGTGTACGAGCTGCTGTCGGGCACCCAGCCCTTTGACCGGGTATTGACCCCCACCCGCGTGCCCGGGCTGAGCATGCTGCCCAGCGACATCCGCCTGGCTGCCGCCGAGGTGGAGCTGGTGCAGGTGGAAAACCGCGAGTACCAGTTGAAGAACGCCCTGGCCGGCAAGTTGAGCGGGTTTGACTATGTGCTGATCGACTGCCCGCCGTCGCTGGGGCTGCTTACCCTCAACGCATTGACTGCGGCCGACAGCGCGCTGGTGCCCATTCAGACCGAGTACTATGCCCTGGAGGGCGTGACCGCGCTGATGAACACCATCGCCCGACTGCAGCGCTCGGTCAACCGCGATCTGCGGCTGGAGGGCGTGGTGCTCACCATGTACGACGGGCGCACCAACCTGTCTCTGCAGGTGGCGGCCCAGGTGAAGAAGCACTTCAAGGGCAAGGTATTCTCCACCCTCATCCCCCGCAATGTGCGCCTGGGCGAGGCCCCCAGTCACGGCCTGCCCATCAGTAGCTACGACCCCAAGAGCGCGGGGGCCGAGGCCTACCGCGCCCTGGCGCTGGAGCTGCAGCGCCGCAATTAGTATCTACTATCATTATAAAGAGGAATCCGCATGAAAAAGAACGCCCTGGGCCGCGGCCTGGACGCACTGCTCCCCCAGGCTGACTGGCAGGGCGCCGTGCAGGAGATCGATGTAGACCGCATCGAGCTCAACCCCGACCAGCCGCGCAAGGAATTTGAGCAGGAAGGCCTGCAGCAGCTGGCCGACAGCATCCGCGAGGTGGGGCTGTTGCAGCCCATTTTGGTCACCGAGGAGATGGGCCGCTACCGCATCGTGGCGGGCGAGCGGCGCTACCGCGCGGCGCGCCTGGCCGGCCTGCGGGCGGTACCCGCCATCGAAAAGCAGTTCAGCCCGGAGGAGGTCATGCTGGCCGCGCTGGTGGAAAACCTGCAGCGGGAGGACCTCAACCCCATGGAGTCGGCGGCCGCCATCCGCCGGCTGATGGACCTGGGCGGCCTGACCCAGGAGGAGGCGGCGCGCCAGCTGGGCAAATCCCGCCCGGCGGTGGCCAACCTGCTGCGCCTGCTCACCTTGCCCCCTGCCGTGCAGGAGCTGGTGCGCGCAAACGACCTCAGCGAGGGCCATGCCCGCGTGCTGGCCGGCGTAAAGGGCGCCGCCCGGCAGGAGATGCTGGCCCGCCAGGCCGTCAACCAGGGGCTGAGCGTGCGCGCGCTGGAAGCCCTGTGCCGCAAGCCCGAGGTCACCCCCCATCCCGTCCCCGCGATGCCCGCGCCCGAGCTGCGCGACTTTGCCGAGCGCCTGCAGCGCGCCACCGGCGTGCGCGCCCAGATCACGGGCGACCTCAAGCACGGCAAGCTCACCCTCACCTACCGCAGCGCGCAGGAGCTGGAATCCCTCTACCAGGCGCTGGAGCAGGTGCTGCCGTGAAACAGCAGGGCCACCTGACGGGCAACCTACTGCTTCTGCTGGCAGCCCTGGTCTGGGGCTGCTCCTTTGTCGCGCAGAGCGTGGGCATGGACCATGTGGGCCCCTTTACCTTCCAAGCCACGCGCTCGCTGCTGGGGGCGATATCACTGATGCCCATCATCTGGCTGCAAAACACCCGCGCGCGCCGTGCCGGCCGCGACCCCAAGCTAAACCCGCAGACCAAAAAGGCCCTGCTATGGGGCGGGCTGCTTTGCGGCCTGGTGGTCACAGTCGCCGTCAACCTGCAGCAGTATGCCATGCAGGATACGGGCGCCGGCAAGGCCGGCTTCCTCACCACGCTGTATATTTTGTTTGTGCCGGTGGCCGGCATCGTGCTGGGCAAGCGCCCGCCGCTGCTGCTGTGGGCATGCATCGCGATTGCCGGGGTGGGCCTGTATCTGCTCAGCGTGCAGCAGGGCTTTGTGATCGCCCCGTCCGACCTCATGCTGATCGCCTGCGCGGTGGTATTCACCGTGCATATCATGCTGGTGGATCACTTCTCCCCCCGGGTGCCGGGCGTTCAGCTGAGCTGCCTGCAGTTTCTGGTGGTGGGCGTGCTCAGCGCCGTGCCCGCTCTGGTGTTTGAGCGGCCGCAGATGGACGACATCCTGCGCGCGTGGGCGCCCATCCTCTACGCGGGCGTGATGTCAAGCGGCGTGGGCTACACCTTGCAGATCCTGGGCCAGCGCCGCACGCTGCCCACGGTGGCCGCCCTGATCATGAGCCTGGAGGCCGTGTTCGCCCTGCTGGCCGGCATGCTGCTGCTGGGCGAGCGGCTGAGCACCCGCGAGGCCATCGGCTGCGCGCTGATGTTCCTGGCCATCCTGCTGTCCCAATGGGCACAGGCGCCCAGGGGGGCCAAGCCCCTGCCGGCGGACGCCTGACCGGGCGATGCATCACAAAACGCGCCAGACGCAATGTCCGGCGCGTTTGTTGTGCGGTGTGTATTATACTAAACGAAAACGTTAACGCAAGGATGGACGCAGGTTTTTTTCGTCTGCGTGAAGTCGAATGAGGAAGGCGTAGCGGCGCTACGCTGACCGAAAGAGACAATGCGCAGGCGGAAAAAGACAAGTCCCATTGAAGCGTTAAGGTTTGAGTTTAGTATTCCTTAATTACTCCCCGTCGGCGATGCACTCGATTTCCACCAGCGCGGCCTTGGGCAGGGCTTTGACGGCCACGGTGGAGCGGGCGGGCTTGCCGGTAAAGTACTTGCCGTACACTTCGTTGAAGGCGGCGAAGTCGGCCATGTCCGTCAAAAAGCAGGTGGTCTTGACCACACGGTCCAGCGAGGAGCCGGCTGCCTCCAGCACGGCCTGCAGGTTGAGGATGCAGCGCTCGGTCTGCGCCTGCACGCCGCCCTCCACCAGGTTGCCGGTGACAGGGTCGATGGGCGTCTGGCCCGAGCAGAAGATGAGCTTGTGGGCGCTCATGGCGGCGGAATAGGGGCCCAGCGCGGCGGGGGCCTTGGGGGCATGGATGGGTTTCATGGCTTGTCCTCCGTTCACATGATATGTATTTACTCTGTTAAGATATCACCCGGTCCATTTGCTGTAAAGCAAAAGACACCAAAAGATACAAAAACACCGGGGCGGCGCTGTAGGCCGCCCCGGTTGAGATTATCGTCCGTTTGAATCAGTTCGCGTAGTTGTGGTCGTTGGCCAGGTCGAGGCCGGGCACCGGGTCCATCATGCCCAGCATGCGGCCGCGCTCGTCCATGCGGGCATCGCTCTTGGGGTAGTTGCGGGCGAACTGCACCGTGGGCATGGGGTAGCGGTAGTAGCTCAGGCGGTTGCGCACGAACATCAGCACATTGGTATCGCCGCCCAGCTGGCCCGAGATGCTGAAGGGCTGCCCGAAGGCGAAGGGGCTCTTGATGTTGCCCGGCTCCACATCGGTGACGGCGTTGAAGTCGGGGAAGAAGTGCAGAAATTCGTCCACGCGCTTCACCTTGTCGGTCTCGCCGTCGTAGAAGTAGCGGTAGGTGACGCTCACCATGTCGCCGTATACGTCCACATACACCTCACCCACCTCATACATGTTGCTGGCCACCAGCGTAAAGACCTGCCGGCCCTGCTGGCTTAAGTCGATGGGGGTGAACATATACCACTGCTTGGTCAGTTTGGGGTCGATCACGCGGAACTGCGGGCCGAATGAGCTGACCGTGTTGCGCGGGTAATAGCCGTTGTGCACCTGGGTGTAGTAAATGGCCTTGGTCTCGGGGTGCACGTGCATGGTCTGGGCGAAGTACAGGGTAGCCTTGAAGCCGCCCGGGGTGGTGATGCGGTAGCGGTAGGTGTTGACCTGCCCGTTGTGCGTGAGGTTTTTGTACACATAGCCGTTGACCACCAGCGGCGCGTCGCCCGCAAGCAAGGTAAAGTGCAGCGTCTGCACGTTGCCGCGGGCCACCTCGTCATACACCTCCACCGTGACCGCCACGTCGTAGGCGCTCAGGTTGGTCAGCGTCAATACCGGCTGCTCGGGGAAGTCGGTGGTGTAGGTCACCTCTTGATCGGTCTGGGTGGCGCTGATCTCCGCGGCCATGGCCGGCATGGCGGGCAGCAGGCCCACCAGCAGCACGGCCGCAAACAGCAGGGAAAGGATTTTCTTCATCGCTCATAACCTCTTTTCGATCGGGTTGAATCATTTAGATTCTACCCATAAAACGAGGCATGAGCGCCATTTCATGCATTCAAATGGCGCTGTCGGGGATGATTATGCCTGCCCGCGGATATGCCGCACTAACAGATCCACCGCATCCAGATACCCCGCAAAGCCCTTGCCCCGGATGGCGGCGATGCAGGCCGGGGTGATGTGGCTGTGGTGGCGGAAGGGCTCGCGCGCCGTGGGGTCGGACAGGTGCACCTCCACCGCGGGCAGGCCCACGGCCTTGAGGGCATCCAATATCGCCACGCTGGTGTGGGTATAGGCGGCCGGGTTGATGATCAGGCCATCCTGCTGCCCATACGCCTGCTGGATGATATCCACCAGCGCCCCCTCATGGTTTGACTGGAAAAACGCGGGCGTGACGCCCAGCGGCCCGCAGTGTTCGCGCACCAGGGCCTCCAGGTCGGCCAGCGTCTGGCGGCCGTAGATATCGGGCTCGCGGACGCCCAGCATGTTGAGGTTGGGGCCGTTGATGATGAGCAGCCTCACAGCAAATCCTCCTGTATGGCCCGCGCCGCCTGCGCCGGGCTGTTGTTGTCGTAGGCCCGCTCGCTCCATTGCTCGTACAGCGGCGCGCGCTCCCGCCACAGCGCCTCCACCCCGCGCCCCTGGGTGATGGGCCGCAGGGTGACATCCAGATGCCCCAGGTCGCGCCGCAGCCACAGGACGCGGCTGTTTTGCCGCAGCAGGGGCAGGTTTTCCGGCCGGGTCACGATGCCGCCGCCCGTGGCGATGATGACGCCCGACTGGGTGGCCGCGCGGGCCAGCATGGCCGTCTCCACGGCGCGGAAGGGTTCCTCGCCATGGCGCTCAAAGTAGGCGGGGATGGGCATGCCGATCTCCCGGGTGATCATCTCGTCAATGTCATAGAGCGGCCGGCCGGTCAGCCCGCTGAGCGCCTGCCCCACGGCGGACTTGCCGCAGCCGGGCATGCCGATGAGGGCGATGTTCTGCGTGAGGCGGCGCAGTAGGTCATCGATTTCGCCGCTGCGATCGGCCCCCTCGGGCGTCAGCCCCCACAGCTGGGCCGCGCGCTCGGCCTGGGCGGCCAGCATGAGCAGGCCGTCCCGGGCCTCCATGCCCAGGGCCTCCGCCTCCTGCAAAAGCGCGGTGCGGTGTGGGTTGTAGATCAGATCGATCACCAGACGGCACTGGGGAAAGCCCGCCAGAGGCAGTGGGCTGTGCCCGGCCTTTGGGTACATGCCCACCGGCGTGGTGTTGACGACCAGGGCGGCATCCCGGTGGCGGCCCACATTGCCATAGTTGTCAGCCCCCTCCCGGGAGATGACAACAAAGGGAATGCCCGCCTCCTGCAGCACGGCCTGCACCGTTTTGGACGAGCCGCCGCTGCCCAGCACCAGCGCCTTCTTGCCGCGCAGGGCTGCGGTATCCCCCAGCAGCCGGGCAAAGCCCCAGGCGTCCGTATTGTCGCCCCACAGGCTGCCGTCCGCCCGGCGGATCACCGTGTTGACGCTGCCGATGGCCTGCGCCACCCGGGACAGCCCGGCCAGGAACGGCATCACCGCCTGCTTGTAAGGGATGGTGACGTTAAAGCCGGCCAGGTCGTTGCCCTGCATAAAGGCAGGCACATCGCCCGGCGCCAGCTCGACCAGGTCGTAGGGATAGGCCCCGATCATGGCGTGGATGCGGGGCGAAAAGCTGTGCCCTAACTTCTCCCCGATGATGCCGTAGCGCATCATCAGACGACCTCCGAATAGCTGCCCAGGTAGCGAAACTGCGTGGCCATGCCCGCGATGTCGCTGAATATCTGCATGAACTCATCGGAATATACCGATGTCTCCAGATCGAAGTAAAACATGAACTCAAAGTCGCTGTTGGGCAAGGGTCGGCTCTCTAACTTGATGAGGTTGATGCCCAGCGCGTAGAAGCGCCCCAGCGCGTGGTACAGCGCGCCCGGCCTGTGAGGCAGCACCATCATCACGCTGGTCTTGTCCGCGCCGGGGTAGATCTCCAGGTCGCGGCCGATGCAGATGAAGCGGGTGAAGTTGCTGCCGCTGTCCTGCACGGAGCTCTTGAGGCAGCTGAGGCCATACAGCTCGGCGCAGCCCAAAGAGCTGAGGGCGGCCAGGTCGTGGCGGCCGCTCTCCCACACGGCCTTGGCGGCCATGGCGGTGTTTTCGCAGCGGGTCACCTTGATATCGCCCAGGGACTTTAAAAAATCCTCGCACTGGGCGATGGCCTGCTCGTGGGAGATGACCTCCCGGATGTCGCTTATCTGCACGCCCTCGTTGGCCAGCAGGCAGTGGTCGATCTTCAGCCGCGTGCTGCGCACGATGGAGAAATCGTAGGCCATCATCAAATCGTAGATGCGGTTAACCGAGCCCGCGGTGCTGTTTTCCAGCGGCAGCACGCCGTAGCGGCACAGCCCCTGCTGGATGGCGCGGCACACCCCCTCAAAGGAGTTGAAAAACAGGATGTTGGGGGATTGAAACAGCTTTTCGCAGGCGCTTTGCGAGTTGGAGCCCTCCACCCCCTGCACGGCCACCATGGGCCGCTCGGGAAACAGCGGCGGCGTATCGCGCAGCGCGCGGGTGATGCGCTCGCGCAGCGCCTGCCCCTCCACCCCCGGCTGCCCCTCGCGCTGGCGCGCGCGGCTCAGCTCAAACAGCATGGTGTACAGCCGCTCGGTATAGCCGCGCAGCTCAGGCGGCACCCGGCCGCCTACCTCAAGCAGCTTCTCCCGCTCGCGAGCGGGGTCGTGCACGGGCAGGTGTTTTTCGGCCTTCAGGGCGGCGATGTCCTGCGCCACCTCCATGCGCTGCTCAAACAGCCGGACCAGCTCCTCATCGATGCGGTCGATCTGCTGGCGGTAATCACTCAATTCCATACGCTTGCTCCTTTACATAATCGAGATACAGGTCGTACACGGCCAGGGCGGTCACAGCCTCCACCACCGGCACGGCGCGGGGCACGATGCAGGGGTCGTGGCGCCCCTTGAGCGCCAGCTCGGCCTCCTGCCCGCGGGCCAGATCCACCGTGCGCTGCGGCTTGAAGATGGAGGCCGTGGGCTTAAACGCCGCGTTAAACAGCAGCGGCATGCCGGTGGACAGCCCGCCCAGCACGCCACCGTGGCGGTTGGTGCGGGTGGTCACCCGGCCGGCGTCATCTAGTGCATACTCGTCGTTGTGCTGGCTGCCGCGCAGCCCGGCCGCGCCAAAGCCGCTGCCAAAGGCGATGCCCCGCACCGCCGGGATGGCGAAGATCGCCTGGGCGATGCGGTTTTCCAGGCCGTCAAACATGGGCTGGCCCACGCCCACCGGCAGGCCGGTGACCGCGCACTCCACCACGCCGCCCACCGAGTCCAGCGCCAGGCGCGCCGCATCAATGGCAGCAGCCATGCGCTCGCCCGTCCTGGCGTCCAGCACGCGCAGGTAGCCATCCTGAAGGTCATCCAGCTGGGGGGCCATGGGGTCAAAGGGCGTGTCCTCCACATCGGCAATGCGGGCGATGTGCGCGCCTACGCGGATGCCCTGCTGCGCCAGCAGCTGGATGATCAGCCCGCCGGCCAGGCACAGCGGCGCTGTCAGCCGGCCGGAAAAGTGCCCGCCACCCGCCGCATCCTGATGGCCGCGGTACTTCACCTGGGCGGGCCAGTCGGCGTGGCCAGGGCGGGGGGTGTTTTTGAGGCCGGCATAATCCTGCCCGCGGGTGTCGGTATTTTTGATCACCATGCACAGCGGCGCGCCGCACAGCTTGCCCTCGCTGATGCCCGACAGCACCTCAAACAGATCGGCCTCGGTGCGCTGGGTGCTGAGCAGCGTCTGCCCGGGCGCGCGGCGGCGCATGAAGGCGCGCAGGCCGTCCCAGTCGGGCGCAAAGCCCGCGGGCAGGCCGTCCACCACCACGCCCACCGCCGGCGCGTGGGACTGGCCGAAGATGCTGACGCGCACATTGGTGCCAAAGGTTGATGCCATGCTATTCCTCCTCCACCCGCGGCCCCAGGGCGCGCAGGTCGTCAAAAAAGCGGGGGTAGGACTTGTCCACCGCCCGGGCGCCCCGGATGATCACCGGCCCCTCGCACAGGCTGGCGGCGCAGGCCGCCATCATGGCGATGCGGTGGTCGCCCGCGGCGTCACAGGTGCCGCCGGGCAGGGATTTGCCGCCACGGATGATCAGGCAATCCCCGCCAATCTCGGCCTGCGCGCCCATTGCCCGCAGGGCATCGGTGATGGTCTGCGCGCGGTCGCTCTCCTTGAGGCGCAGGCGGGCAATGCGGGTCAACCGCGTCTCCCCCTTGGCTGCCAGACCCAGCAGCGCCAGCGCGGGCGCCAGGTCGGGCGTGGCGTCAATGTCAATCTGGGCGGCATGCAGCCCGCCGCCTGACACGGTGACGGCATCGCCCGATACGCTCACCCGCGCTCCGAAGGCGCGCAGCATATCCAACACCGCGCGGTCCCCCTGGGGGGACTCCGTATCCAGCCCCGTGCAGGTGATCGGCCCGCCGGCCACCGCCCCCAGGCACAGCCAGAAGGCGGCATTGGACCAATCCCCCTCCGCGGCCACGCTGCCGGGCGAGCGGTAATGCTGCCCGCCGGGCACATGCAGGGCGCCCGGCAGCTTCTCCGCCCGTATGCCAAAGCGGGCCAGGGCCTGCAAAGTGATGTCCACATAGGCGGCAGAACCCAACTTCGTGGTGAGGCGAATGTCGCAATCCTGCCCGGTCAGGGGTGCTGCCAGCAGCAGCCCGCTGATGAACTGGCTGGACACATCCCCCGCGATGTCCGTCATGCCGCCCATCAGGCGGCCTTCCACCGTCACCCGCTCGCTGCCCTTGCCGGTGATGACGACCCCTTGCGCCTCCAGCGCCCGGTACAGGGTGTCCATAGGCCGCTGGGGCAGCCGCCCGCGCAGCAAAAATGTGGCCCGCGCCCCCAACGCCGCGGCCACCGGCAGCAGGAAGCGCCAGGTAGAGCCGCTCTCCCCGCAGTCCAGCACCGCGCCGGTAGAGGCTGCCCGCGGGCTGACGGCATACGCCCCGCCGCTGTAGGTGATGTCGGCGCACAGGGCATTCAGGCAGCGGGCGGTGGCCTCAATGTCCTCGGACACATCGGCACAGGCCACCCGCGTGGGCGCATCGGCCAGCGCGGCGGCAATCAGCAGCCGGTGGGCCTGGGACTTGGAGGCGATGGCCGGCACGCTGCCCGCGGCCGGCGCCGGATACACCGTGGCCATCACGGCGCGCACCCCGCTTCCACCACGGCCAGGGCCTCCTGCATGGGCATGGGGTGCAGGCGGCAGTCGCCGAGGGCGTGCATCATGACCAGCGTGATGTGCTGCCCGCCGCGCTTCTTGTCGGCCTGCATGGCGTCAAATATCTCCCGCGGCCCGTAGGGGCAGTCGGTGGGCAGGCTCAATGTGTGCATCATGCCGATCAGCAGCCCGGCCTCGCCCGGGGCGCACAGGCCCAGGCGCTCGCTGGCCCGCGCCATTACCGCCATGCCGACGGCCACGCCCTGCCCGTGGGACAGCTCGTACCCGCTCAACCGCTCCAGCGCGTGGCCCACGGTGTGGCCGAAGTTGAGCAGCTGGCGCTCGCCGTGGTCATGCGCATCCCGCGCCACGATGGCGCGCTTGATGTCCACGCAGCAGCGGATGATGCCCTCCTCCTCCACTTCCTCATAGGGCAGCAGGTCAAACAGCGCCCTGTCGCGGATGGCGGCGTACTTGACCACCTCGGCCAGCCCGTCACGGTAGTGGTCATAGGGCAAGGTGCGCAGCAGCAGGGGGTCGATCAGCGTGAGCCGGGCCGGCCAGAAGGCGCCGGCCAGGTTTTTGCCCTGGGGCAGGTCGATGGCGGTCTTGCCGCCCACGGAGGAATCCACGCAGGCCAACAGGCTGGTGGGCACCTGCACCAGGTCCACCCCGCGCTGATATGTGGCCGCGGCAAAGCCGGCCACATCGCCCACCATGCCGCCGCCCAGCGCCAGCACCGTATCGGTGCGGGTGAGGCCGCTGTCGGCCAGAAAGCCCAGTATGCGGCCGTAGCTGTCAAGCGACTTGGAGTTTTCGCCGGGCGCCAGCGACAGGCTGACGGCCTCGTGCCCCGCCCCCTTGAGCGCCCGCATCATCGGGCCCAGGTAGTGGGCGGCCACGTTGTCATCGGTGATGACGGCCACCCGGCGCGGGCGGCCCATCAGCTGCGCGGCGCGGGCAAAGGCGCCCACCTGGATGATCACTTCGCTCATTGGTTCACCCCGTCGATCTCTTCCTTGCAGCGGCGGCCCTCGTCCAGCAGGGCGCGCAGCCCGTCGGCATCGCCCTGGGCAATGGCCTGCCGGTAGCGGCCCAGCTCTTTAAGCAGCCAGTCAATCTCCTGCGTCAAATGGCCGGCATTCTCCAGAAACAGGGGCGTCCACATATCCGGGTTGAGCCAGGCCACGCGCGTCAGGTCGCGGTAGGAGCCGGCGGACACGCCCCGGTGGCTGCCGGCAGTCGGGCTCTTGATGAAGGCGTTGCTCACCACGTGGGCCAGCTGGGAGGTAAAGGCGATCACGCGGTCGTGCTCCTCGGCGGTCGATACGCTGATGCCGCGGAAGCCCGCGGGCTTCATCGCCTCCTGAATGCGGATCAGCAGCTGGATGTCGTCAAACCGGCGGGGCACCACCACCATGGGCGCGCCGCGGAACAGGTCGGCCCGGCTGTGGGCATAGCCCGAGAACTGGGTGCCCGCCATGGGGTGGCCGCCCGCGTAGGTAAAGCCGTATTGCTCGGCCAGGCGAAAGCCGGCCTCGCACACCGCGCGCTTGGTGCCGCAGCAGTCGATCACCAGGTTGTCGGGCTTCAGGTGGGGCGCCATGTCCTCCAGCCAGCGGATGGCCGCCTGGGGGTACACGGCGATCAGCAGCAGGTCGCACTGGGCGGCGTTGTCCCGCGTCAGCTCCCCATCCACCACGCCGTCCACCTGCGCGAACTGCAGCACCGAGCGGTCGGTATCCGCCGCCAGCACCTGCCAGCCGCCCGCCTGCCGGTAGGCCTTGGCCAGGGAGCCGCCGATCAACCCCAGGCCCACAATGCCTACCTTCATGCCTGTATGGCCTCCCGGATTTTGTGCACCTTGGCCATCAGCCGGTCAAACTGATCGGGCGTGAGCGACTGGGCGCCGTCAGACAGGGCGCGCTCGGGCTCGGGGTGCACCTCGATCATCAGGCCGTCGGCCCCTGCGGCGGCGGCGGCCAGCGCCATGGGCTCCACCAGGCGGGCCTTGCCGGTGCCGTGGCTGGGATCGGCCACCACGGGCAGGTGCGTCAGCTCGCGCAGCATGGGGATGGCGGACAGGTCCAAAGTGTTGCGGGTGTAGGTCTCAAAGGTGCGGATGCCCCGCTCGCACAAAATGATGCGCTCGTTGCCGCCGGCCATGACGTACTCGGCGCTCATCAGCAATTCCTTTAAGGTGTTGGCCAGGCCGCGCTTGATGAGGATCACCTTGTCGGTGCGGCCCAGCTCGCGCAGCAGGTCAAAGTTTTGCATGTTGCGCGCGCCCACCTGGATGACATCCGCATCCTCAAACAGCGGCAGATCGTTGATGTTCATGATCTCGGTCACGATGGGCTGCCCGGTCTGCTGCTTGGCCAGGCTGAGCAGCTTGAGTCCATCGGCGTGCAGCCCCTGGAAGTCGTAGGGCGAGGTGCGCGGCTTGAAGGCGCCGCCGCGCAGAAAGTTGGCCCCGGCTGCCTTGACGCGCTTGGCCACGCCCACAATCTGCTCCTCCGATTCCACCGAGCAGGGCCCCGCGATCACCTGGAAGTGCCCGCCGCCAAACTTGAAGCCGCCCACGTCAATCACCGAGTCGTCGGTGTGGAACTTGCGGTTGGCATTCTTAAACGGCTCGGTGATGCGCTTGACCGACTCGATGATGGACAGGCTCTCCAACAGGTTGATGTCCACCTTGCTGGTGTCGCCCAGCAGGCCGATGATGGTGTGAAACTCCCCCTGGGATACGTGCACCTGCAGGCCCATGCCCTTGAACCATTCGCACAGGCTGTCCCGCTGCTGATCTGTGGTGCCGGGTTTGAGTACCGCTATCATACGCTTTCTCCTTTAACAAAGATGCCGCACAGAGGGTGTTCTGTGCGGCAGTCGCTTTCCTGATGGGGGTGGGCCTTTCAGCCCAGTGGCGCAACACAAATCACCTTTACCTCGGCGCTGCTAAAGTAAAAGTAATAGGCCCCTGCCTTCCGGATCTGCTGTGCTGTCATGGCGCTGCCCTTTCCGGTGTGTGATGCGTTAGAATATAGCACCAGCGCATGCGGCCTGTCAAGGCAGGGGCAGTGTTTATAAGTTGTTTCTTCATGCCTGTTGGGGTATAATCGCCCCATGATTGAACAGAAATGAGGGCATGGCGTATGGATGTATGCATGTGCATCAACACCCCCCTGGGCGACCTGCTGGCCGTGGACGGCGGCGGCGCGCTGACGCAGCTGATCTTCGGCTGTGACATCCCCGCGGGCTGCCGGGCCGGGCAGACGCCCCTGCTGGCCCAAACGGCCCAACAGTTGGAGGAGTACTTTGCCGGCACCCGCCAAGTGTTCGACCTGCCGCTGCGGCCCGAGGGTACGCCCTTCCGCCAGAAGGTATGGCAGGCACTGCTCACCATCCCCTACGGGCAGACGCGCAGCTACCGCGACATCGCGGCCCAGATCGGCGCGCCCCGCGCCGTGCGCGCGGTGGGCGGGGCCAACCACCACAACCCCATCAGCATCATCATCCCCTGCCACCGGGTGATCGGCGCCGATGGCAGCCTGCGCGGCTACGGCGGCGGCACGGACAAGAAGACCACCTTGCTGCAGCTGGAGCAGGGCCTGTCATGAGATACCGCTCTGTATTTGACATCATCGGCCCGGTGATGATCGGGCCCTCCAGCTCGCACACGGCGGGCGCGGTGCGCATCGGCCAGCTGGCCCGCGCGCTGTTTGGCCGCACGCCCAGCCGTGCGGTGCTGCACTTCTATGGCTCCTTTGCCAAGACCTACCGCGGACACGCCACCGATGTGGCCGCCGTGGCCGGGCTGCTGGGCCTGCCCATGGATGACCCGCGCATCCCGGACGCCATCGAGCTGGCCCGCGCGCAGGATATCGTGGTGGAGTTTGTGGCCGAGGAGGCCATTCCCGCCCACCCCAACACGCTCACCATCGAGCTGACGGACGCGCGGGGCAGCTTTCGCGCCACGGGCGTATCTTTGGGCGGCGGGCTGGTGCAGATCACCGAGGTGGACGGCTTCAGCCTCAAGCTCAGCGGCGACTGGCCTGCGCTGCTGATCTTCCACCGGGATGCCTACGGCACCATCGCCGCCATCACCCAGCAGCTGGCCCGCGCGCAGGTCAACATCAACCACATGGAGGTCTCCCGCAGCGACCGGGGCAAGACCGCCCTGATGGTCATCGAAACCGATGAGAAGGTGGAGCCCGAGGTCGTGGGCCAGATGGAGGCCCAGCCCAATGTCTACAAAATCGTCACCCTCAACCCATAGGAGCAGCGCATTGTTTAAGAATATGAAGGACCTGGTGGAGCAGGCCCGGGAACGGGGCCTTTCGCTGGGCGATGTCATGATCGCCCAGGAAATAGAGGAGCATGGGCAGGACCCGGACGCCATCACCGCCCGCATGGCCGTGCAGTACCAGGTGATGAAGCAGTCGGCCCGCCGCGGGCTGGAGGGCGTGACCTCCCACTCGGGCATGACGGGGGGCGATGCCCGGCTGCTGGATAAGTATATCAAGGCCGGCCCCGCCCTGGGCGACAGCCTGTCGCTGCGGGCGGCGCACTACGCCGTATCGGTCAACGAGGTCAACGCCGCCATGGGCGTGGTGTGTGCTTCGCCCACGGCGGGCAGCTGCGGCGTGTTGCCCGGCGTGCTGCTGGCCGCCCAGGAGCAGCTGGGCAAAACAGACGACGAGATGACCCACGCGCTGTTTGCCGCGGGGGCGGTGGGCTATGTGATTGCCAACAACGCCTTTGTATCGGGCGCCCAGGGCGGCTGCCAGGCCGAGATCGGCTCGGCCGCGGCCATGGCCGCCGCCGCCCTCACCGAGCTGGCCGGCGGCACCCCGGAGCAGGCTGCCCAGGCCGCCGCCATTGCGCTCAAAAACCTGCTGGGCCTGGTGTGCGACCCCCTGGCCGGGCTGGTGGAGGTGCCCTGCATCAAGCGCAACGCCGGCGGGGCCGCCATCGCGGTGACCGCCGCGCATATGGCGCTGGCCGGCATCCAAAGCCTGGTGCCGCCCGACGAGGTGATCGAGGCCATGTACCAGATCGGCCTGAGCCTGTCCCCCGCGCTGCGCGAGACCGCCCAGGGCGGCCTGGCCGCCACGCCGACGGGCAGGGAGTGGAAGCGCCTGCTGTGGACCCCGGTGCCCGGACAGGAAGAGTAGAAAGAGGTACAGCCATGCAGTATCCTGAGATCATCAGCATCCCCAACAACCCGTCGCTGCGTGGTCAGGCCGGCGTGGTGCCGGACGTGGTGTACTCCACCGCCACCGGGCAGGAGCTCAAGCTCACGCTGCTGATGCCCTGGGCCGTGGAGGGCGAGCCCCTGCCCCGCCGCCCGCTGATTGTGTTCGTGCAGGGCAGCGGGTGGAAGTCGCCCGACATCCATTACCAGCTGCCCCAGCTGGCGCGCTACGCGCAATTTGGCCACATCGTGGCCACCGTCACCCACCGCGACAGCACGCAGGGCCATGCCTTCCCCGCCTATTTGCAGGACGTGAAGACCGCCATCCGCTTCCTGCGGCACAATGCCGATGCCTGGGGCATCGACCGGGAGCGCATCTGCCTGTTTGGCACCAGCTCGGGCGGCAACACGGCGCTGCTGGCCGGCCTGACCGCGGACGACCCCCGCTACAAGACCGACGAATACGCCGATCAGTCCGACGGCGTGCGCTGCGTGATCAGCTGCTTTGGCCCGGCCGACATGCCCTCCCTCATTCAGGGCCATGAGCAGGAGTTCAGCCAAAACCCGGTGTACACCGGCCTGTTGGGCGGCTGGCAGTTGGATGATGTGCTGCGCGGCATGAGCCCGCAAAGGGAGATTGCCCCCGGCAAGGCCTGCCCGCCCATATTGCTTGCCCACGGCGACCGGGATGAGCTGGTGCCCTTCAGCCAGAGCGAAAACATGTACCGCGCGCTGGTGGACGCGGGCTGCCGGGCGCAGTTGATCCGCGTGATCGGCGCGGGGCACGAGGGCAGCTTCTGGAGCAACCGGCTGCACGGCCTGTTTGCCGACTTCATACGGGAGCACCTGTAATACCAAACTCAAACCTTAACACCTCAATGGAACTTGTCTTTTCCCACCTGCGTATTGCCTCTCGCGGTCGGCGTAGCGCCACTACATATCAATAGCGCGCAGCCCCTGCCAAAGACGGCAGGGGCTGCGTTGTGAATAGAGCCTGTTCTGTTCAATGAAGAAGAAAGGATGCCTCCAGGCGGTTACAATGGCGTTGAGTACAGTATAGGTAGTCTCTCTTCCACCGCCTCGGCCAGAAAGGCGTGCCCCTGCTCGTTGAGGTGCATGCCGTCTACCCCCACCAAGGAGGGGTAATCGTCGGCCGCCAGCAGCAGGTCGCGCGCGTCAAACAGCAGGCAGCGCAGGCTATGGGCCACCCGCCGCACCGCCACGCTGTAGCGCTCCTGCCAGCGGTACACATGCTGCACGTCCCCCAGGTAGGCCAAAATGTTGGCCTTGTTGAGGCCCTGGGACACCCAATCCACAAAGCGGTCGGCGATCAGCGGCGGCGGGGTGACCAGCAGCGGCTTGTGGCCGCGCCTGCGCACCGCCTCCACAAAGGAGATCAGCGTCTTTTCAAACACATCCAGCGGGGTGGCCGCGTCATAGCGGCCCGTCGGGTCCTCGGCCACCTTGTCCCAGGGCATGTTGCAGTCGTTGCCGCCGTACTCGATGGCCACATACTCGGCCTCCACCTGCTCGGTGGCCTCAAAGTCCGCCAGCCCCTCCACCACGGTGGCGCCAAAGCGCGAGTGGTTGTCCACCGCTAGCAGGCCCTTTTGCTCCAGCAGCCTGTAAAACCCCTGCCGCAGCACGGCGTAGCGGCCACGGGCCTGGTCAAAGTCGATGCCCCGGCCCAGGGAATCGCCCCACAGCGCAATCGCAGGATACATCATCGGCGTTTTCCCCCCTTGGTTCTTTTGCCGTATGTTGCACGCAAAGGGGATGAATGTCAAGCGTTCCTATGGTAGAATGGCGCAAACGGAGGGAATGCCATGGAGCTTACGCTGGAGACCTACCTGATCGTCTGCCCGCTGATTTTTCTGGCGGGTTTTATCGACAGCATTGCGGGCGGCGGCGGGCTGATCTCGCTGCCCGCCTATTACCTGGTGGGCCTGCCCCCCGCCCTGGCCGCCGGCACCAACAAGATGGGCGCCTTCATGGGCACGGCGGTGGCCACGGGCAAGTACGCGCAAAAGAAATTGATCCCCTGGCGGCTGGCGCTGGCCGCGCTGGCGGGCAGCCTGCCGGGCAGCTACCTGGGCGCGCAGCTGGTCAGCATATTGCCCGAGCAGACGGTGCGCCTGATTGTGCTGTGCGCGCTGCCGGTGGTTACGATCTTTGTGCTGCGCAAGAAGGAAAGCCTCAACAACACCCAGTCGCGCATCGACGAAAAGCTGACGCTGCCGGTGTGCTTTGGCATCGGCCTGGTGATCGGCACCTACGACGGCCTGGTGGGGCCGGGCACGGGTACCTTTTTGCAGATACTGTTTGTGACGGTGCTGGGCACAGAGGCGCTCAAGGCCTCGGGCGCGGCGCGGCTGATCAACCTGGGCAGCAACGTGGGCGCGCTGATTAATTTCATGCTGAATGGGCATGTTTTGTACGCATTAGGATTGCCCGCAGCGGCTTTCGGCATCGCAGGCAACTGGCTGGGCTCCACTTTGGCCATTAAGAAAGGATCCAAGCTTATCCGAGGCATGTTAGTCGTGGTGCTGGTGCTGCTGATGGCCAAGATGGCATATGATATCCTGCTGTAAACCCAGGACCATCCGGAACCACTACATCAGACAGCCGATAGAAGAATAGCCTGTATTTCTAAACCAATAACCCCCGATAAGCAATCATCGATCCCTGTGCCAAA
>Ga0123333_10000830_pt1 | contig 33211 bp, 23 predicted proteins | sample BioC12SIPDNA_3_FD_89957 | JGI IMG/M metagenome (GOLD analysis project Ga0123333, IMG submission 89957) | Anaerobic biogas reactor microbial communites from Washington, USA - Biogas_R2_B C12 SIP DNA | ecosystem: Engineered > Bioreactor > Anaerobic > Unclassified | place: Washington, USA...
GGGCCGGCGGCGGAACCACCTCGTTCGGCGACGTGGCCGCCAGCTTCACCGGCTGGGCCGAGAATACGATGGGCGGCATGGCCTCGGCCATCTCGCCCAGCGCCTTGCAGCTCTCCGACAAATCCGGCGGGTTCCTCAACCTCAGCGGCGTGGACCACGTGGCCGGAGAGTTCTTCTCGGCCCTGGGCAAATCCAGCGGCGGCGGCGGAGGAGGAGGAGATTGCGCCTGTGCCTGCGCCGGTTGCGCTTGCGCCTGCGCATGCGCCGGCGGGGGAAGGTAACATATAAAACCGCAATCGGCGGTAGCGCCTTGATGGGAATTATGGGAAGAATGGGAATTATGATGCCTCCGGTGTTGGGATGGCGGTTGAACTGCCGCTCCAAGATTCATAAATCCCATTACTCCCATAAATCACATTAGCGCGCGACAACCGCAAAACGAATCATGCCGTTCGACCGTCCTACTCCACGATTGCTCGAAGCACAAGCGGCGTGGCTGGCCCCGGCGCGGGCGCGACTGCTGCGCCGCGCGGACGTCGCCCGACGACGCAGCGTGCTCGATCTGGCCTGCGGTTGCGGAACGATCACGGAGGAATTGATCCGCCGCGCGGGCGGAGAGGTCACGGCCCTGGATCGAAACCATGAGGCGCTGACCGATCGGCCGAAAAACTTCCGCGGCGCGACGGTCGTTCGCGGCGACGCCGAGCGGCTGCCGTTCGCCGACGGAACATTCGACCTGGTCTTCTGTCAGTTCGCGTTGATGTGGCTCGACGCGCCGGTTGCCGCGCGGGAAATCCGCCGCGTGTTGGCGCCCGGAGGCGCGCTGGCCGCCATCGAGCCGGACTATGGCGGCATGATCGAGCATCCGCCGGAAATCGCCGTCGCCGACCTGTGGCTTGTCGGGTTGCGCCGGGCGGGCGCCGACCCTTGCGCCGGCCGAAAACTTCCGTCGATGCTATCGCAGGCGGGGTTCGAGGTCCGCGCCGATTTGTTGGACCGCGTCGAGCCGCCCTCGCCGTTGCGTTTCGACATGCTGGCCGAGTTGCCGCTGAATGACGCCGAGCGAAGGGCTTTGGAGCATGCCCGCCGCGCCGACTCCGCGTTGGCCCGCGCCGCCCAGGTCGTGCATCTTCCCATGTTTCTCATCACGGCGGAAGTTACCGAAAAAGTATGACGCCGACTATTGACAAAAAAACAGCCGCCATATACAACCAATACAGATCATGCGGACGTTATTGTCCAGGCTTGCCGGTTTGCGAACATTCTTATTTGCCCTAAGGCAGGAAAGGGGATTCAAATGAGCCTTGTCCGAACATCGTATCTCGGCGTCGCCATGCTGGTTCTGGCGACAGCGGCGTTATGCTTCGCCGCCGAACAAGAGCGACGGAAGCCGCCGAGCAGCTATTCGCCGGTGGTGATGGATCAAAGTTTTCAAGAAACGGTCGCCAAGATGGAGGCGGCCAAAGCGGACATCAAGGCGAAACACAACGCCTTGCTCGACGAGCGTTACGACCTGAGCGATCGGCCCGCCCAGGGCGTCGCCATGTCGCGCGGCAAACCGGTGCAGGATGGCATCCGCGTTAAATTGCCCGAGGGTGTTAGCTCCTGGGAGGAACTCGGCGCGCTGACGGCCGACGAGGTCCGCGAGCGGGGACTCTGGCCGAAAGGCTTCTATCCGTTGCCGCATCCGAATCATCCTGAAGGCGGCATGGTCTTCCCGCAACACCACATCGACAAAATCAAGGAGCAGGACGGCCGCGACCTTACCCGCTTCGATCTCGATTTCGATCTGCCGGAACATCTGCTGGCTGAATACCCGCCGGCGATCTTTTTGACCACTCGGCCCGACCTGGGCGACGTTTCCCAAGGCGAGGTCGTCACGCTGGACAATTACTTCCGGCTGTTCAACGGCATTCTCAACCCCAAGCAGTTGGAGGGGCTGCGGCTGCTGGTTACGCCTTTCCCGCAACAGCAGTTTAACGCCACCGACGACCGCCGCTCGCTGAAGCCGAGCCAGGGCGTCACCTGTTTCGATTGCCACGTGAACGGGCACACCAACGGCGCAACCCACTTGGTCGGCGACATCCGGCCGCAAGAGTTCCGCCACCGGCTCGACACGCCTCCGCTGCGCGGCGTGAACATTCAACGGCTGTTCGGCTCGCAACGGGCGCTGAAGACCATCGAGGACTTCACCGAGTTCGAGCAACGGGCGGCATACTTCGACGGCGACCCGGTTATCGCCGTGAAAAAGGGCGTCAATGTCCTCGAACGCGGCAGCCAGGTCCACTTCATGGCCGAGTTCCAGGCGATCCTCGATTTCCCACCCGCGCCGAAGCTGAACGTCTACGGCGTTCTCGATCCGGAAAAGGCGACCGAATCGGAGCTTCGCGGGCAGGAGGTTTTCTTCGGCAAGGGGCACTGCGCCGTCTGCCACCCCTCGCCCTACTACACCGACAACCTGATGCACAACATGCGGGCCGAGCGGTTCTTCAAACCGGTGATGATCGCCGGCCGGATGGCCTCGGCCGACGGCCCGATCAAGACCTTCCCGCTTCGCGGCATCAAGGACTCGCCGCCGTACCTGCACGACGGCCGGCTACTGACTCTTGAAGACACCGTCGAGTTCTTCAACATCGTGTTGGAAACGCAACTGACTGCGCAGGAAAAGGAAGACCTGACGGCCTTCATGCGCTGCCTGTAATGCCAACTGGAAAAAACGGTTGATCTCGATTCACCGCGGGCCGGGAAGTCGCCAAACTCCCGGCCCGCTTTTTTTCAGCTACCCCTGGTTCCCAAGCTCTGCTTGGGAACCCACTGCCCCGACGCTCTGCGTCGGCGGAGCGGGGCTGGACGAACGCGGAGCGGGGCCGAACGAACGCGGAGCGTTCGGGCAGTGCGTTCCCATGCAGAGCATGGGAACGAGGAAACATTTAGCCCCCGGTGAATACACCGGGGGCGCGGTATGACGTGCTCGCAACGCTGCCCCTCGTGTATTCACGGGGAGCTAAATGGTGTTTTTCGCCCCATCAATTGAAGCACGGCGTACAGCACTCCCAAGAAGACGATCCAGGCGAAAAAGCCAAGCCCGGCCCACCAGATTCTGTCGCCGACAATCGAACGGCGACGTGCGTCCTGCACGCGGTCCTTGGCCTTGCGATCGAACTCGAGCAGGACGTGCAGCGTGGTCATCGGCCCGACCGAGTATTCCCGGGTTTCTTCCCAATACTCCTTGACGAGCCGGCTTAAGAAATCGTCGGGAAGGACGATCCTCCGGCCCGGCTGCTCATCGGCGAAACAGACCGCGGCGTAACGGTCGATTGCATCCTGGAGCGCGCCGGGCAGATGTGCGTCGCACTCCGCCCGCGTCGTGTATGGTCCGACCGCCACGCTCATCCGATAGGCGTCGCCGACCGTGCCCGGCTCGGCGTCCACCCAGTCGGGCTTGCTCGCCACCGCCGTGTCGGATTGATCGAGCGGAGCGGCATCGACCTTCGGTATCATCTCGACAATTGGTGGATTGTTACTCGATAATTCGGAGGTGAGTGGAACGACCAAAAACAACAACAGTACGACAATCAGTCCGACGCCGGCGAGGATGGAAACCGCCGCCGGCCTGGTTTTGGGAAAAAACAGCAGCAGGATCATCAGCGGCATCCCGACAACGACGAGAACCACAAGGAACAGCGCCCAGATCGCAAATGCGGCCATCAGCAGCCCTCCCGCTGAATTCTTCTTTGCCTTGCGCTCAACCAGGGGGCGGCCAACTGCACCGAGACGGAAATCGTGGCGGCGAGCATCGGCAGTATCGGTTGCGGGAACTGCCAGAGGTGGGCGACCAGCGCCGCCGCGATCACGCTGACAAACACCGCTCCCAGGCTGAACCGCGCCCTGCGCAGCGGATCGGCCTGACGCCACCAGCGAATCAGCAGAAACAGCGTTCCGAACACGGCGACGTGGGCCGGGAGCATCGGCCGCCCGTTCTCCGCGTCGTAGAAGGCGGTCGGCAGCCGATAGTCGGGCGGATTGGGGAAACCGGCCGCGGCCGGCAAACCGGCCAGCAGCGCCTCGGACAGCCAGAAGGCGGCCGCGCCCACGCACATGCCCACGACCATCATAATAAACCGCCGCGCTACCGCGTCGCCGCGCCGGCCCTCCCAGAACTTCGCCGGCACGAGCACCGCGCAAGCGCCGATCGCGCCGACCAACAGCAGCCAGGCAAATCGCTCCGGCTTCAGCACGTAGGAAGTAAAATAAGCGCCGAGTAGTTCCGCGACGAAGCACATTACGGCCGCCGTCAACGAGCCGACCAACAGCGAACCGGCCAACTCGGCCAGTTTCTCGCGCGGCGATTTTACCAACATCGCCGGGATCGGCTTTTCCCGCCAGTTGTAGCGGCAATCCCAAAATCCGCGCAGTTTGTCGGTCGCGCTGCGCGCGGAATCCGGGTATTGGCTAGACGCCGCGACCGCCGCGACAACGGGCGACTGGGGCGCGGCCGCCGGACGCGGCTTTGCGCCAAGCGCCGCGGACATCTCCGCCGCCGAACGGTAACGCATCTCGGGGTCTTTCTCCAGCGCCCGGGCGACAACGTCGCGGAACGGCTGCGGGAGCATCGACACGTCGGGTTTGGCCGTCAGATGTTTCATCAACACTTCGCCGACGCTCTCGCCGTCGAAGGGCACCCGGCCGGTGAGCAATTCGTAGAGGATCACGCCCAGCGCGTAAACGTCGATCTCTTTGCCGTACCGGCCGCCGGCGACTTCGGGGGCCATGTAGTGGACCGTGCCGATGCTTTCGGTCTGGCCGCTGCGCTGGTTGCAGGAGATGTATTTCGATAGTCCGTAGTCGCCGATTTTGACGATTCCCTCGTCGCGGAAGATGTTGCCCGGCTTCAGGTCGCGGTGGACGATGCCGCGATCGTGCAGATAGGCCACGCCGGCGGCAATCCCCCGGAACCAGTCCAGGGCCTCGTCCGCCGGCAGGCCGCGGGGATTTTCCTCCAGCACGGTTTCGAGATTCCGGTCTGCCACGTACTCCATGACCACCCAGGCATCGCCCTGCTCGTCGCGGCGGATGTCGTGGATGGCGAGCAGATTCGGATGCTTCAGGTTGAGGCACTGCCGGATGCCGCGCAGCTCGACGTCGAGGTTTCGTCGAACCAGCTTCAGGGCGACTTCCTTGCCGGCGTCGCTGACGGCATAGTATATTTCGCCGAAACCGCCGCGGCCGACGGCGCGTTTGATCGTGTATCCGGCAAGCGGTTTCGAGCCGCCGGCGTGGAGGAACTGCCCGCCCGGCCTGCTCGCGCCGGGGGGATTGGCGGCCGACGGCTCGGCCGAGCGCGGATCGTTCTCGCGGTCGTTTGGTTTCAAGATTGTCGCCCGTTGGTTAGCCACGGATACAACCCCTTATTATACCGGCCTTGCGGTGATAATCTACTCGACGATCGGTTCCAAGTTAAACGAGAATCCGTCTCCTTCGACGCGCGAATACCGGCCGATCCGACCGCCGCCGGGGCAAACGGCGCCGTCGATGACGACCGGTTTATCCGTTCGGCAGTATATTTCTCCTTGGCGGGGATAGAGAAGAACGGCGGCGGTCCATGCGCGACAAACGACGTGGCATCGCAAGCTCGGCCCGAGCAGGCAGGTGTCGGCCAGCAGCAGCACGGCGTCGGCCGAGGGCTGCGTGCGATGCGAGCTGACGAAGTCGAGCCGGGCGGTATTGCTGAAGGCGTGCGGCCGGCGAAACAGCAATCGCACCGAGTCGCCCAACCGCAGCCGGCAGCCGTCGCGCAAGCGGCACGCCCCGCGCAGCGGTCGATCGTTGACGCTGACCGCGCGCAGGGCCTCGATCGAGTAGTCGTTCCCCTCGCGGCGAATCACGGCGTGCCGCCCGCCCAGGTCGCCGAGGATCGGCACGTCGGCCGCCGCCAGGCGAGTCGGTTGACCCAATACGACCTCCTCCGACAGCGATACCATATAGCCGCCGACCGAGTCGATCCAAAGCATAAACCGATCCGCGGGCCTCGAGTCGTTCATGTCGCATTCCAGAATGTCGGGGGCGATACGGATCATGGCGGTATTACTCGACTGATATAACGCTTCTTACGGACGCACATTCTTCCCCCCCGCGACCGCAGTCGCGGGGCGTTTTTCAATCACTCATCACTCATCACTCATCATTCATCATCCCTCCTTCCTCTACTGCTTCGCCACCTCGATCGCCTTTGGCGCCGCGGGCGCGAAGTATTCCGTCACTTGGTCGACGATGTCGGCCGGCGCTGCCTGATCGAGGGGGATTTCGTCGTGGAAGTTGACCTCGGCCTGGACCATTTTTTCGGCCACGTCGAGGCGGCTGCGCAGTTTCACAACCAGTTCCTTTACCCGTCCCAACCGGCTATCGTCGAATTGGAACTCGCTGGTCGCTTCGGCGGCGGCGATCATTTGCAGTCGGGCTTCGAGATTCTCGACCTCGACCTGCAACTGCCGCTTCGAGGCCAACATGCCTTCGAGCTTTCGCCGGGCGGCCGTAAGGCTTTTGTCCCGGGCGTTGCGCATCTCTTCGAGGCTGGCCATCGTGGCCTCGCCCGTCTTGTACCGCTCGAAACGGCCGGCCAGATCGGTACGCACGTCGTCGGCCGTGTAGTTGCGCGAGGCGTAAGTGAATACGTTCCGGCCGGTCGAGAGATCGGCATTCAGCCGCATGATTTGCTCTTTTTCCTTTTCCAGCCGCGCCTTCCATTGGGCAATCTGCTCTTCCAGCCGGGCGACTTCCACCTCCTCCTTGGCGATGATGTGCATGTTTTTGCGCACCTCGGGAACGAGGTCCTCGACCATGCCGCGCGCGCGGTCGATCTCGAACTCGATCGGCACCGCCTCGGCGGCCGCGCCGGTCACGTAACCCAGCGACGTGCGGAGGTAGCTGTAGGCATCGCGGCCGAACAGCAGCACGCTTAATAATACGACTCCGCTTCCGATGAACACTGTTTTTCTAATCATGATCGCGACTCCTCAAACTGTGGGGTTGGTTTGCAAAACGAAAAACGCTTACAGGGTGGTCTTGGTCGGGTTTCATCGTGGCACAATCACCGCAAAGCGGTTTTTTGCGGCCAACTTGTTTCCCAAAGGTCTATTCGCCGCCGGCGGGCGGATATTTTGGTTCTGGGGAAAAATTATTGAAGTCCGGCCAATCGGGTAGCGCCTGCCGGCTCTTTTCGCCGAAGCCTTGTACGGATAAACTGTTTTTTGCATGAAGTCCATTTCCGCCGACCAAATTGTTCAGCTCATTCACGATGCGCCGCGTCGGATCGTGCTGGCCGTCTCCGGCGGGGGGGGGCGGGCAATCGCCGACCTTCTCCAAGTCCCCGGCGCCTCGAAAACCGTGCTCGAAGCCGTCGTCCCATATTCGCCAAAAGCAATGATCGACTGGCTCGGCGCTGCCCCGGATGAGTTCTGTTCTTCCGCCACCGGCAGGGGGATGGCCCTGACCGCATTTCATCGGGCAAGGCGGCTTCACGAAGACGCGGAAAACACGGCCGGAGTCGCCTGCACGGCCAGCCTGGCCTCGGACCGGCCGAAGCGCGGCCCGCATCGCATACACGTCGCTCTGCAAACCGCCGATGAAACCGCCGTCTGGAGCCTCCACTTGCTCAAAGAGCGCCGCAGCCGCGAGGAAGAAGAGCGGCTCGCGGGACGCATGGTCCTGAACGCCGTCGCCGCGGCCTGCGAACTAAACGACCGGCTCGAACTCGAACTGCTCGAAGGCGAACGGGTCGAGGAGTCCCGCGTTCGAGCGCCGCGGGAGTGGCGGGAATTGCTGCTGGGCGCCGCCGAGAGCGTTCGCATCGGGCCGAACATCGGCGCGCCGCGGCTCGTTTTCCCCGGCGCTTTCAATCCGCTGCATTCGGGCCATCGCCGCATGTTCGAAATCGCCCGGCAAATCGCCCGACTCCCCGCCGCCTTGGAACTTTCGATTGTCAATGTCGACAAGCCGCCGCTGGACTATATGGAGATTGTGGGGCGTGTGGCGCAATTCCCCCCGGATTGGACGGTCTACTTTACCCGCGCCCCGCGGTTCGAGGAAAAATCGCGGCTGTTCGCCGGGACGACGTTCATCGTGGGTGCGGATACGTTGCGGCGGATCGGCTCGCCCCGCTATCACGGCGGCGACGCGGCGGCCTGCCGTGAATCGCTCGAACGCATCGCCGCCAACGGTTGCCGGTTCATGGTCTTCTGCCGCCGTCTGGAGGACGGTGCGTTTGCGCGCCTCGCCGATCTGGACATACCCGACGCGCTGCGCGCGCTCTGCCGCGAAGTTCCGCCGGAGATTTTCCGCGACGAGGTTTCCTCGACGGCGCTGCGGAAGCCGGAGGCCGGTTAACCCGTCGCCGAAGGTTTACGAACGCCAGCTTCGCACTTCCTCGGCCAGCGAGCCGAAACCGATGGGAAAAAGACTTTCAAGACGAGGTAGTTGATCGTCTTTCACCAACCGGCGGGCTTGTTTTACAAGCTCTTTGGTCTCCAATGCCAACGATGGTTCCGTCGAGCCGTACAGGGTTTGCTTCAGACTTTTTTTAGTGAATGTAAACCTCTTGGATCGAAGGGCTTGAATCCAAGTGGCTTCGGAAATATGACGGTTTTTGTCGCACAAGCACCATGCCTCGATTGCGGGAACGGCGATTCCCAGCACGATCCGAATCGGCCCAAGACCTTGCCGAGGTCGAATGGATGCTTGAACGCTCTCGACTTTTTCCCGCAAATTACAGAGCCGGCAATCGGGATCGCATTTGTTCGATTCTCCCTGATCCTTCCGATGCACGGGAGATTCGTCCGAATCGAGAGTAACGACGAGGGCTTCCGTCTGCGTGCAATAGTGGAGGTTTCGGAGCGTCGGTTCAATCGCTTTGAATACGCCCCTCCAGCCGCGAGTCGGCGGCTCGGGAAAGCGGACCCGTTGGATGCTGCGTCCGAGCAGCCCTTCGATCAGGATCGAAACGGCCGCTTCATCCGCCGACGATTCGCTCAGCAGGGCGATCTTCATGATCCGCTCGGCACTCCTCCCAGCACCCCGCTATACCAAGCGTCGCCCAGCGCGGCTTGTCCGACGATGTCGTGAAAATGCGGTTGATCGGTCAATCGCTCGAACTTCACGTCCAAACCGACCTTGTTGGCCACCACGACGCACTCGGGGGTCTCTCTAAACAGATCAACAAAATAGGGCGAATGAGTGGTAGCAATCACTTGAACCGGATCACGCTTCTCGCCGCAACTTTCCGGATAACTCAGGCGAATTAGCACATCCTTAATATTGCGGAGCAAATACGGATGTATTCCACGGTCCGGTTCCTCAAGGGCGATTAACGACGGCCGAGTCGGATGATAGGCCAAAGTCAACAGCGCCAGGGAAATCAGAGTGCCTTGCGAAAGGTCCGAGGCTGGCACTTTGTGTTGTCCTTCTTTCGTCCGAAGGGCGATTGACTTACTCCCTTGGCTTGGCCGATCGAATAAAATGCAATCATACTCCGGCAGCCATTCGCGTAGCTGGTTTTGGATGGCATTGAATTGTACGGGGGCATCGTCTCGCATCCCATCCAAAACAGAGGCAAGCCCAGCACCATCGCCGGCAAGTTCGACAATGCCCTTTTGGACCGGCACCGTGGCAGCAATCTTTTGGGCATCGAAAGAAAATACACCGATGCTGCGCTCTATCCGGCTCCGATAATTTAGTTCTTGCGGGGGAACGCCTTGAGGTCCTTCAGCAAATCTTTCTGATGAATTATTGGTTTTCCAACGCAACCCTTTAGTGCTTCCATAATGCCAACGTAATTGAACTTGAACCGTTGCGTCCGGTGAAGATTGTGCATCGAAGCTAACAATATTTTTGAATTTTAGTGTGTTTGGATGTTGAAATGCGGCTAATGCTTGCAGCACCGTGCTCTTTCCGCTGCCGTTGGGGCCTATGAGAATCGTAAGCGGGCCGAGCGGCAAAACGGTGTCGCGCAGGGCCTTGAAGTTTTTGAATTCAATTGACTCGATCATTTCCATACCCTCCCTGGATAAGTCTATCATACCCCCGGGTAAATTGCCATACCCGATACGGTTAGGATGCGACCTTTTGGCTGCACGCTTTACGAACATATTAACGGCCTCGCGGCGATCAGGCGGCGCAGCTCGGCGGCGAGGAAAAAAGAGCCGGCGATGCAAATTAAATCGTCCGGCCGAGCGATGCCGCAAACCGCGTTCCAGGCGTCGGACGGCGTTGGGGCAATTTCTAGTGCCTCAACCGACCTGAATTGACGGACGCCACGATTGGGTTGTCCAACCGTGTTTTCCGCACTGCCGGGCAAGCCGGCAGTGGCACCCAACATATCGGTCAAGCACGGACGGGGCACTAGAGACCTCTCCGCATCGCTTGTAATTCCATCAGAAAGCGGCAGGGCCGACGGGCGCGGTCGTATGGCGGCGGCCAACCGCTGCAGCTCCTCGGGCGGAACCCCGCGCGGATTGTTCGCGTAGCGGGTGAAAATCACGCGGTCGAAACGGCCGAGCAATATCCGCAACATCCCTTCGACGTCCTTGTCCAACGTCGTGGCGAAGATGAGCAAACGTCGGGCGGCGGCAAAACTCTCGTCGAGCGTCTCCATCAACGCCTCGATCGAAGCGGCGTTGTGGGCGGCGTCGACGACGACCGTCGGGCGGCGGGCGAGAACTTCCACACGCGCTGGCCAGGATAATCCGGCCAGCCCGCGACGAATCGCCGCCTCGGGTATCCTCCAGCCGGCGCGGCGCAGCTCTTCGACGGCGGCCAGCGCAGTCGCCGCGTTGGCGGCCTGATGCCGGCCGAGCAGCGACAGAACCACGGACGACAAGCCGCAATCATCGGGCGAGGAGTTCGCCCCGGACGCAGATCGAGGCTTAAAATAATCGAACGTCGCCGACGACGGGGCGCGCTCCAGATTGCGCGGCGGGTGGTAGTCGAAATCGAAATCGACGCCCAATTCCACCAGCCGGCAGCCGGCCTGCCGGGCCGTGCGGCGAATCACCTCGCGCGGTTCCGCCAGGCGGACGCCGCTGACGACGGCCGCGCCGGGTTTGATGATGCCGGCCTTTTCGGCGGCGATTCGGGCGAGCGTATCGCCCAGTTGCCGAGTGTGGTCGAAACTGATGCTGGTGATGATCGACAGGCAGGGCGTGCAGACGTTGGTCGAATCGAGCCGCCCGCCCAGTCCCACTTCAAGCACGGCCGCATCGACCTGTTTCGAGGCAAAGTGGAGCAGCGCCATTACCGTGATGATTTCGAAATACGTCGGCCCTAGCTCGGGCGGGTCGCGCCGAGTAGCTTCGAGGTCCATTGCCTCGACTGCCGGTTTTACCGATTCAACCAATTCGGCAAACTCATCCGTCGGGCAGGAATGCCCGTCGACCGTCATGCGCTCCTCGACGCAGTCGATATGCGGAGAGGAAAACAAGCCCGTGCGGAGGCCGGCGGCCGTTAGAATGGCGGCGATCATCGCAGCGGTCGAGCCTTTGCCTTTCGTGCCCGCGACGTGGATTATCGGCATCGCCCGCTGTGGGTCGCCAAGCCGGCGGAGCAGTTCCCGCATCCGGTCGAGCTTGAACGCTTCTTCGGAGTTGGGCATCGACAGGGCGCGTTCGTAATTGATGCGTCCGGCAAGGAATTGTTCGGCGTCGAAATTGGCGGTCATGGGGTTTTATCGCGTTCGCTCCGGCCAAACTGCGGAAGTCATCACCGCCATTGCGTCCCGCGCCCCCCCCTCGTGCTGGGTTTTGGCAGTCCGCTTGTAACGTCGGCGCAGGTTTTTTATAGTAATGTTTTCGCTCGTAATATGGTATAGAGTGAACATCTTATTTATTGAAAGCGTAGTAGACGATACGTCAGATTATGTCTTCACGTGGCCCCGCGAGGTTCCCCCATGCAACCGGAAGTAGTCGTCGAAACCCGTAATTTGACCAAGGATTATCGAGATTTTTGGGGGCGTCGCAAAGTCAGGGCGCTGAAGGCGCTGGACCTGGAAATCCGCCGCGGCGAGATATTCGGGCTGCTCGGGCCTAACGGGTCGGGCAAAACCACCACAATCAAGCTGCTGCTGGGACTGCTGTTTCCCACGGCCGGCCGGGCGCTGGTCTTCGGCCGCGACGCCACGGAAGTGACCAAAAACGAGCGGATCGGCTACCTGCCCGAGGAATCATACCTCTACCGCTTCCTCAATGCCGAGGAGACGCTCGATTTCTACGGCCGGCTGTTCAATATGCCACGGCCGGTACGCCGCCAGCGAGTGGCCGACCTGATCGAGATGGTCGGGCTGGATTGGGCCAAACGACGCCAATTGAAGGAATACAGCAAGGGCATGACCCGCCGCATCGGACTGGCCCAGGCACTGATTAACGACCCCGAATTGATCGTGCTGGACGAGCCGACCACGGGCCTCGATCCGATCGGCACCCGCGAGATGAAAGACCTCATCATCAAGCTCCGCGAGGAAGGCAAAACCGTGCTGCTGTGCAGCCACTTGCTGGCCGACGTGCAGGATGTTTGCGACCGAATCGCCATCTTGTACCAAGGCGAACTGAAAGAGATGGGGCGCGTCGACAGATTGTTGAAGGTCCAAGACATCACCGAATTCAGGGCCGCCGGACTGAACGCCATCGGCCAAGAGGAAGTTAAACGGGCAATCGAGCAAAACAACGGCCATCTGGTCAGCTTCGGCAACCCGACCACCACGCTCGAAGACCTCTTCCTGAAGATCATCCGCGAGAGCGAGGAGCATCCCGGGCGAAGAATTCGAGGCGTCGCCGAGAAAAAATAATCAGGTGCGTTTCACGCACCCTACAATTCTACAAATTCATAATCGTTCCAATACCTCTATAACATGGTCATCGACATCACCGACGTTATGCCGCTGTTCACCTGGCTGCTCGGGCCTGGCTGGACGGAGGGGCTATTGTTTCAGCCGCTCGTGCTGGCAATTGTGATCCTGCTGATTTGCGGGGGGCTGTTTTGGGCCTGCCGCCGCATGCGCAAAGGGGACGGCTCGACCAGCCCCGGCACGGGCCTCGCCCTGAGCATCGCCTCGCTGGCCTTGATCCTGCTGATCTTAATCGGCACGGCCGTGCTGAAATCGGCCCCCGGCAAAGACGCCGCCGCGCCCTTCGCCGGGCTTGCCTGGCTGCAAGGGCTGCTGGGCGCCGAGTGGCACCAGGGCGCGCTATACCATTGGTTGGCCGCCGTCGTCTGCGGAGCGGCCGCGGTGTACGGCATCGCTTGGATATTCACGGCGATTCGCCGCGGCCCGAAATTGGCGTTGGAAACCACCGGCCAAGCGATCGGCGATTGCCTGCTGGACGTCGCGCGGCTTTCGCCCCGGCGCGTCGCCGCGCTGGCCTGGCTGGCCGTCAAGGAATCGATCCGCCGCAGGGTGGTGGTGGTCTTTGCGGTGTTTGTGCTGCTGCTGCTGTTTGCCGGGTGGTTTCTCGACCCAGGCAGTCCCGACCCGGCAAGGCTCTATCTCGACTTCGTCTTGACCTGGCCCAGCTTTTTGTTGATTCTACTGGTGCTCTTCCTCAGCTCGATGAGCCTTCCGGTCGACATCAAAAGCCGCACGCTGCACACCATCGTCACCAAACCGGTCCGCGCCAGCGAGATCGTGTTGGGTCGGATCGCGGGTTTTACCGCCGTGGCCACCTTCCTCCTGCTGGTCATGGCCCTAATCAGCTACGTCTTCGTGGCGCGCGGTTTGGACCACACGCACGCAATCAGCGCCGGCGATCTGAAGCCCCTCGATGCCGCGGCCGACGTTCCGACCGGATTTCAGGGCAGAACCTCGGAAGAATTCAAACACCGTCACAACGTGATCGTCGGCCAAGACGGCTCCGGCCGGGTGAATATCGAGAAGGGGCACTATCACGAGTTGCAGGGCGACTGGAAAGAGCTGCTCGCCAAGGAGTCGGGCGGGAAGCAGTTCCAGCTCGGCCCGCCCCGTGGACAACTCATGGCCCGCGTCCCCGTCTACGGAAAAATCGCCTTCCGAGACCCCTTGGGCGAACCGACCGACAAAGGCATCAACGTGGGCGATGAATGGACCTATCGCAGCTACATCCAAGGCGGCAGCCTGGCCTCGGCCATCTGGACCTTCCAGGGCGTCACCAAAGAACGGTTCCCCAACGGGTTGCCGGTGGAGTTGATGCTCGGCGTCTTCCGCACACACAAAGGCGACATGGCCAAAGGCGTGCCCGGAAGCCTGCTCGTCAGAAATCCCGGCGCGCCGGAAGACGTGAAGCCCGTCGAGGTGCGGATTTTCGAGTCGAAAGAGTTCCAGATCGACACCCAAACGATTCCGCTGGAGTTTCAGACGCCCGAGGGCAAAAAGGATTTGTTCAAGGACTTCGTCTCCGACGGCAAGATCGAGATATGGCTCCGTTGCGCGGCGCCGGGGCAGTATTTCGGCGTCGCCCAGGCCGACATGTATCTCCGCGCCCGCAACGCCTCGTTTGCCTGGAACTTCGCCCAAGGCTACATCGGCATCTGGCTGCTGACGCTGGTGGTGATTTCCTTCGGCGTGTTGTTCAGCACGTTCCTCAGCGCTCCGGTGGCCTTGCTGGCCACCGCCGGCGCGATGTTCGGCGGGTTGTTCCACGACTTCATGTACCGCCTGGCCATGCACCAGACTTACGGCGGCGGGCCGTTCGAGTCGTTCCTGCGCATACTCACGCAAGACAACGTTACGTCGGAATTGCAGCCGGGCCTAAGGGCTACCGTGGTGCAGACGCTCGATCAGCCGGCCGAGCTGGGGCTCTGGCTGATCGCCTCGGTTTTGCCCGATCTGTCGCGCTACCAGGTTTTCGCCAACTGCGTCGCGTCGGGTTTTCATATCCCCGGCGACACCATCCTGGCATACGCCTGCCGGACGTTCGCCTTCGTGCTGCCGCTGTTCGTGGCGGCCTACCTGTGCATGAAGAATCGAGAAGTGGCTCAGCAGTAGGGATTGGGGATTGGGATTGGGGATTAGGGATTGGGGGTTGGGGATTAGGAGTTAAAAGAGCGGCCGCCTGCGGCCTTGCAACAGAGAGGTGTCCGATGAATCCGCGCAACACGTTCCGACGGAAGATATATTATCTGGCGGCGATAGCGGTGTTGTTGGTGCCGTTGTTCTGGTTGAGCCAGCCGGCCACGAGCGGCACGGCGGCTTCGCCCGGCTCGCCCGGCGGCCTGCTCGCCCGGCTCCGCGAACAGCACAAGATCAGCCAGGCTCATCTCGGCGAGATCGACCCGACGAGCGTCACGATCAAGCTGGCCACGGTCGGGCTGCGCGGCGTGGCCGCCAACATCCTGGCCAATAAAGCCGAAGATTACAAAATGAAAAAAGACTGGAACAACTTCGGCGCCACCCTCGTCCAACTCACCAAGCTGCAACCCCACTACATCAACATCTGGAGCAATCAGGCCTGGAATCTCGCCTATAACTGCTCCGTGGAATTCGACGACTACCGCGACCGCTACCGCTGGGTGAAAAAAGGCATCGAGTTCCTCGAAGACGGCATCCGATACAATGCCCTCGAACCGAAACTGTACCGCGACATGGGCTGGACGATCTCGCAAAAGATCGGCAAGGCCGACGAACACAAGCTGTTCCGCAAGCTGTTTAAGGAAGACGACGACTACCACGACCGTTTCAACCGTCCGGAACCGCTGCGCGACAACTGGCTGGTCGGCAAGTGGTGGTACGAGCAAGGGGTGGACATGGTGGATACGAAAGGCGCCGTGATGGCCGGCCGGGGGCCGCTGCTGTTCCGCTCCGACGCCCCCATGTGCCAGATGAACTACGCCGAGGCGATCGAAAAGGAAGGAACCTTCGACGAAGTGGCCAAAAGCGCCTGGCAGGAGGCATCCGAGTTGTGGCGCCGCTACGGCATGGAGGAACTGCCCACCTCGCTGCAACGAAAAGACGCTCCGAACGAACCGGTCACTATCCGCTTGGGTGAGTTGGAACTGGCGGATCAAATGGTGGCCGATCTGCTGGCGCGGCTCGAAGCGATGCAACCCGGCCTCCGCGAGGAAATCGTCCGGGAGAAAAAATCGCGGCTGTCCGAAAGCCAGCGCGAGGCGCTCGACGTCCCGCCCGAAAAACGCACCGGACATCAGCACCAGCTCGCCCAGGAAGCGGCCGAGCAAACCGCCGTCTCGCACAACGAAGTCGCCCGAAGAATCAAAGGACCGGATCGCCAAAAGGCCCTCGATCTGGCCGACGAAATCGCCGACCGCGAACTCATCGCCACCTTCATACGCCGATACCGCAACATCGTGAACTTCGAGTATTGGGAAAAGCGCGCGCGAATCGAGCAGGGCCAAGACATCATCGACGCCCGAAAAAACATCTTCAAAGGCGATCAAGCCTTCGGCGACGGCTTGCTGACCGACGCCCGCGACTATTACGTCGCAGGCATGAACCATTGGCGCACGGTGCTCGACGCCAACCCGGAACTCGTCTCCGATATAACGCTGGGCGAATACCTGGTCGAGGTCATCGAACGCTACCGCCGGATTCTCAACCAGCTCGATGATCCCTTCCCCGAGCCATTCATTCTGCAGGACGTGTGGGACGCGCAGCAGCAAACTCGCGGCGGCGCCGCCGCCCTGCCACCCGCCGAACCGCAGGAAGCCCCGGAACACGAATGACCCGCCCTGGAAGTCGAACTGTGTGTGCCGAAACGGAAAATAGGCGAAACGGCAGCGCAGCCAGTTCGCAAACCACATGGTTTAAATTGAGGGTCCGCTTGATAGCATCGGTGAATCGAACTGATAGCATCGCTGAATCGAACTGATAACGTCGGTGGAACTGATAACGTCGGTGAATCGAAACGCCCCGCGACTGCGCTCGCGGGGGGGATTGCGGTGTGTTCCATCTCGTCGCTCGCAACCGGCGGGCGTTTTTCCCGCCATTAATCCCATGACAGTCAATAGCTTCCCGCCGCTTCTTGACGGCGGGCGGACATGCCGTTATTGATAGGGCCTTGGGGGCAGTTGCCGCTTCCCGGCATCCGCGCCGCCGGTTGTCCGGCCGCGCTCGCGCGACCTTTCGGCCACGGGAGAGCAAAGCATGGAGTCGGCACAGGAAAAACAACCGTCGCGACCGCGGCACCTCCGGGGTTTGGCCTGCATTCTCCTTGGCGCGCTGGCGGCCGTCGCCGTCGGATCGATATGGGGTCGGACGCTGTGGATGGCGTCGGGCGGGCCTGCCCGGGAAATCGAGGAACTTCGCCAAACCGCCGCGCAGAAAGAACGCTTCGCCAACCGGGCCGAAACCGCCGGCGATCTCGAAGAGGCCCGGCGGCTGCGGGGACATATCCCCGTCGTGCTCGGCAAAATCGAGCGGCACGAAGCCCTGCTCCGCGAAGCCCGGCAGGCCGACCTCGGTCTCGCGCGGATTGCCTTCGAGATGATTCGCTTTTGCGGCGACGTTTTTCTGCGCGTGCTGATGATGATCGTCGTGCCGCTGGTCCTCACCAGCATGATTTGCGGCGTTACCTCGCTGGGCGACATCAACCGGATGGGCAAGACGGGCATCTGGACGCTCGTCTATTATCTGACCACCGGCGCGGCGGCCGTTGTCATCGGGATCGTCCTTGTCCAGCTCATTCAGCCCGGCGCCGGCCTGGACGACACCTTCGCCTACGTCAGCGAGAGCCTGCTCGACCGGCGGGAGGCTTCGATCGTCGCCACGGTGTTGGAAGTGGCCGCCGGCCGCCCCGACGCGCCCGGCAGCGGACTGATTGCCGAAAACATCATCGCCGCGGCCGCCGACAACAACATCCTGGCAGTGATCTTCTTTTCGCTCGTTTTCGGTTGTGCGCTGACCACGCTGGGCGAGAGGGCCAAGCCGGCCGTCGATTTCTTCAGGGCCGCGAACGAGGCCATTATGAAGGTGGTTCGCTGGATACTCTTTTTTGCCCCGGTCGGCATCTTCGGACTGCTGGCCACGCGAATCATCCTCTCCGGCGGCGGGGCGGCCTTGGCCGACGAGGGCAAACGGCTCGGCTGGTTCGTGTTGACCGTCACGCTCGGCCTCGGGCTGCACGCGATCGTGCTGGTCCTGCTGCTTTGGGGGCTGGGCCGGCGCAACCCCTTGAGTTACCTGCTGGCGATGAGCCGCGCGCTGCTGACGGCCTTCAGCACGGCCAGCTCGTCGGCCACACTGCCGATTACGATCGAATGCGCGGAAGAGGCGGGCGTATCGCGCCGGGCAAGCGGCTTCGTACTCCCGCTCGGGGCCACGATCAACATGGACGGCACCGCCCTCTATGAAGCCACGGCCGCAATCTTCATCGCTCAAGCGGCCGGCGTCCCACTCGGCGGCGCCGCGCTGGTGGTCGTCTTCCTCACCGCCACGCTGGCGGCCATCGGAGCACCGGGCATTCCCGAGGCCGGCTTGGTTACGCTGCTGATCGTGCTGGCGGCCGTAGGACTACCCACCGCCGGTATCGGCGCGATCCTGGCCATCGACTGGTTCCTCGATCGGCAGCGGACGACGGTAAACGTCTTCGGCGACGCCGTCGGCGCGGCGGTGATCGACCGCTGGCTGAACAAAACCCCCGCGCCGCTAACAGCCGGCGGCCAGCGACTGTCAGGTTGATAATGTCGTGAACCATAGCCGGAGGCTAACAGCCTCCGGGAGGAACACACATTATTTTCGGCCGCATTCCCGGAGGCTGTTAGCCTCCGGCTATTACGACTATTCTCCGACGTATCACTAGCCCGCGGTTGAAACACGGTCGGGAAAAGGCGTAAACGCCGGCCGCCGGCATTGATTTGCACGGCCGATTGAGCGACAATAGACCTTTCGTTCGCTCAACTGAATATCACATTGTCACGCGGCCGGCGCGCAGGGCGCAGGGGCCGCTATTCGAGGCGGTCCCTTGTCCACTGAATCTCAAAGTTACACGCCGTGTTCCGCCGCCGACGCCATGAGCGACGGCGAATTGGCCGAGGCGAAGCGCTACGGCCGGCTCGAATTGCACTGCACGCTGGCCGACAAGTTCATCGACCTGGCCTATCTGAGCATCGCCGCGCTGCTGTTGGCCAAACCGCTCGATGCCTGGCTGCATTCCGCGCCGACGTTGGCCGACAATTGGACGCTGCGGCTGGCGGCGATGTTTCTGATCGTCACCGCGCTGCACGTGGCCGCGTCGTTTCCGCTGTCGTTTTACTCGGGCCATTGGATGGAACACAAGTTCCAGCTCAGCACGCAAACCTTCGGCCAGTGGCTGTGGCGCTATGCGAAGCGGATTTTGCTCTCCACGGCCCTGTCGCTGGTAGTGGTGATCGGTCTGTATTGGCTGATATGGTCGCTCGGCTGGGCGTGGTGGCTGGCCGCCGCCGGCGCGTTCTTCGTCGTCAGCATCGTGCTGGGTAAATTGGCGCCCGTCTTGATCCTGCCGTTGTTCTATAAAATCGAAAAACTCGACGCGCCGGAGCTGTCCGCCCGCATTGCCCGACTGGCCGAGGGAACCGGCATGTCGATCGAGGGCGTTTACCGCATGAATCTCAGCGAGGAAACGGTCAAGGCCAACGCCATGCTCGCCGGATCGGGTAGAACCCGCCGCGTGCTGCTCGGCGACACGCTGCTCGCAGGCTTTGGCCCCGACGAGATCGAGGTCATCTTCGCCCACGAGATCGGGCATCATGTTTACCATCACATCGGCAAAATCACCGCGTTCGGCCTGCTCTTCAGCGCGATCGGTTTCGCGGCCTGCGACCGGATATTGTGGGCGTGGGTGTCGCGCGGCGGCGGCGGAGGAGGGATCGACTACGACCGCTTCCCGGTCTATGCCCTGCCGTTGGTGCTGCTGATTCTCACGCTGATGGCGATGTTGTTCGAGCCGCTGCAGAACGCCCTGACCCGGCATTTCGAGCGGCAGGCCGACCGTTATGCCCTGGAGCGGACCGGGTTGAACGATGCCTATCGCTCGGCATTCCGCAAGCTGGCCAAGCTGAACAAGGACGACCCCAGCCCACATTGGCTCGACGTGCTGCTTTTCCACAGTCACCCTCCGGTCGAGGAACGATTGGCGATGGCCGACCGCGTGGTCCGTCAGTCGGCGGGCGGCAACCAATGAACTTGGCCCGAGGCCGCGATAAGCACGGATTATGCGGTGCCACCAATGGAATTTTCCGCGTGGTGCGGGGCGCGGCGCCATTCGACGCCGAGCATGACGACGTTTATGCCGGAGCCGATGCCCAGCAGGGCCGCGCGGTCGCCCGATTGCAAGTGGCCGTTTTCGATGCCGATCGAGGCGGTCATCGGCAGGGCGACCGATCCGGTGTTGCCCAGATACTCGACGGTCGAATAGTCGATCCGCTCGTCCAGTCCGAGGGTCTCGAACAACAATCGTCGATGCGCGCGGCCGACCTGATGGCAAAACGTTTTATTCACGTCTTCGACCGTCCAGTTCATTTCGGCGAGGAAATCGGCGAAGGCGGCGCCGGCGACGGCCACGCCTTCGCGCATCAAGGTTTCGGAATCGGTTTGCATCAGCAGGGGCGCGTTTGCCGCCGGGGCGTCGCCTCCTTGGCAGAGCCGGCAGTGTTCGGTGGCGGTTCGCATAGTCCCGCCCAGCAGGCGGTTGCCCGTGCGGCTCAAATCGCGGTGGCAAAGCAATATCGCGGCGCTGCCGGCGCCGATGGTCAGCGAGGCGAAGGCGGTTTTTATGTCCCGCCGATCGAGCGACCGGTCGGCGTTCAGATGGGCGATGGTCGCTTCGACCAGTTCGCGGCCGTTTTCCGTGCCGACGACGAGACCGGCGCGAATGCGGCCCAACTCGATCATGTCGGCCGCCTGGACCACGCCGTTGAGCAGTCCGAGACAGGCGTTCGATACGTCGTAGACGGCGCAGCGGTCGGGCAATCCGAGGCGGCGATGCACTCCGCAGGCGGTGGCCGGTTCCAGGCAATCGCGGCAGACCGAGCCGTGGATCAGCGCGCCGATTTCCCGCCGGTCGATGCCCGACGCAACGATCGCCTTTTCGGCCGAGACGGCGCTCATACGGCCGGGCGGATCGCCCGGGGGCCAAAAACGCCGCGCGGCGATGCCGGTCATCAATTCCAACCTGCCCTCGGGCAGCCGCAACCGCTCGTACAGCGGGCGCAGCCGCGATTCGATCTCCGCCGAGGCGACAATCTCCTCCGGCAGAGAGTGTGAAATAGCTTCCAGGCAGACGTTTTCGTATCGCATTGTTCGTCTCGGCCAAACACCGGAGTCCTTGTGTTTTCTAATCAACCTAAAAGAAACATCCGCTCCCCGTTACTGCTTTGCTTTATTTTCTTTTTCATGCCACAAGGTCATCAGGCCAACGACGCGCCCGAAGCCCCAAGACAAGATTATGAGGGGCGGGGCGAGTCTCGATAACCGTCGGCGGCGTGATTCGCTCGGGGAGGCGGGTCTTGAACTCTTTTATGCCGAAGTCAAGCTTTAATTCGGCAAGCCGCGTTTCAGCTTCTGGATTGACTATCACGCCGTAATTTGATTGGATGCCAAGTAAACCGTTGTCATACGCACCGTGGTGAAGCCGGCACAAGGCAAGCCCATTGGTCACGTCATCCCTGGAAGCAGGGTAGGAGACCGGCACGATGTGAGCGGCGTCCACAAGTTTCAATGCAAAACCGCAAACCGCGCACCGGTAGGCATAGGCCCTCAAAACAGCCGGCCGGAATTGAGAATCCCGATACGCCCTCATCGTCTGGACAAGATCATAGCGGCGAGCTGCCTGAATGTCGGTTTGCGATTCGTCCAAGAAATTGCGTTCCTCTTCGGGGCCGGCTTCAGCAAGATCGACGGCCGCCGGCGCGTCCTCTTCGGAATTGTGGAGAGGCAAGCCGTTTTCGGTATACCACAGAAGAGAATCCGGGGTCACTGCAACAACAACCTCCGGCCCCGAAGCCGCCGGTCGCAGGTAGGTAGCGATCCCCACGCGGTTTGCATTCTCCAGAGCTTCAGTGGTTACTTGGAGACTTGGCGAGCGGGTAGAGAATCGAACGTGTCGCCGGGCATCCCAAAAAGCGTAGACGCCGAACTCTTCGCTCCAACCACCTAGCAACGTTCGGCAACCCGGTTCGAGGGGAATACCGCCTACATTGGTAATCTGAATGCGTCTTTCATTGACCGGCCGAACATCGGGGCCGCCTCCGCCCGGCGTAATCGTCCAAAGAAAAACGATGCAATCCGTGGTTCTATTGCCGGTGAGCACCCGGAGCCTGGCAGGCCGAACGGGATCGGTTGCGTTCCGGCGAATGATAGTAGCGCTCGAACGCTCCAAGATATCCACAAAGTCATCGACAAGTCGAGAGAACCGAAGCCCGGCCATGTTTGCTACCTCCCGGCCATGTCGCGTTTTTTCTTGGGTTTTGGATTCTCAATCGCATCATCGCAAAGCGGCTCTGTTTCAAAACGAATCATCGAACCTTCGATGTAGCGGGATTCCGTTTCCGACGCCAGCCAACGCCGCTCGGCCGCGTCACACACCGCGCCGGTTACATTGCTGCCGGCAAAGGGGTCAACCACCCAGTCTCCCTTATCCGTCAGAAACTCGATGAAGAACTTGACCAGTTGTTCGGGATACCGTGCAGGATGAGGTTTGATGCCTCGCGCCTTGCATTGCCGAAGGTATGAACTGTTTGATTCCGTGTTGGCGATCTGAATGAGGTTCGGCGGGATCGCCCCGCCGTTGTCTTTCTGAAACTTGGTGGATATATCATGTCCGGACGGCCGTTTTTTAGCCTTGTAACCGTTCCGAATCAAGTCTTTCATGCTCTCGCTGTAAGGCTGCAAGACGCGCTTGTTGTCGGCTTTGGGCCATTCCGTCTTGCCAAACCACCAAACCATATTGACGGCATCTTTCACGCGCAGCCGCCTAACCGTCACCCATTCCGCCGGAGTCGGAAGCCGCGCCGGGTTGAACCAGTAGAACTCCTGCGCAAGATGAAAACTCTTCGCCAGCTTGACGGCCAACTCGAAATGGTAGACGCTCCGCACTGGCACCCCCGGCACCCACGCGCCGCCAATGTCCAAGACGAAACTTCCGGTGTCTTTCAAGACCCGTTTGATTTCCTCGCAGAAAGGCATGAACCATTCAACGTAGCGCTCGAATGGTTCGTTCCCGTATTCCTTCTTCCGAGTAAGAGCGAAGGGCGGGGAAGTCATTACCAGGTCAACGCTGTTGCTTGGCAGCTTGCTCAGCAACTCGATTGCGTCAACATGGAACATGGCCCCGCCTTGCGTGCAGTATGCGGGAGTTAATTTGGATAGGCGCAGTTCTTTTTCCCATCGGAACTCGGGATGAAAGCCATTTTGTGTCAGCATCATGCTCATGTCCAATCCGGCGTTTGAATGGTCCCCTGCTTTATTGCTATCATAAACTACTGTATACCATGCAATTCGGTATATTGTTCTTTTACAACGACTATTTCGCAATTTCGCACAAAATAAAAGCGCCGTCAATCTACCTGAACGGCCGCGCCCTCGCTACCCCTCGCTGTTTGGCCGTTGCGCGCTTTTTGGGATTTTCATGGTGATAACAATATCGGCGGGAAAAACGATTGGCCTGAGCGTCAGCCCGCCCCCACCCCCCGGTCGAAAGCATCCTGGTCGCGGCCGTAGAGGGCCAAGACCGACTCGAACGTCGCGGCCGGTATCTTCCAAACCGGCGCCTCCTCGGTGTGCGCGTTGCAATGGGCCGTCAGCAAACGGTACATGAATTTGAACAGATGCCGGGGGACGCGCAGCACGCCGAAGGCATCGATCAGCCGCCGCTGGTCGATGTCTTCGAACAGGTCGAGTATTTTCGGATGGCTTCCTTCGGCCGCGCAGGCGGCGATCCGCGCGTTGGCCATGTCGTACAGCGATTGGCCCGTCCATCCCAGCGAGCGGATCATGTTCTGTTTGTCGAGCCGGGCGCGTTGGTGGAAGTCGCGGTCCTGCCGGTCGAGCATCCGCTCCAACTCGCTCGGCAGCAGCATTTTCAGCCCCAGGCCGGGCGACTTGAGGAACTTGTTGTCGAGCATCGGCCAGACCAATGCCCGCATCAATTCCTCGTCGCCGTTGATCAGATACGGCTCGTCGACGCGATCGACCAGCACCAGAATGCCGTCGAATCCCAGCGAGCGGAGCACGCCTTGCAGCTTGGCGAGCAACTCGTAGCGGTCGTCGGTTCTCGGCAGGGCGGGGAGCGGTTGGCCGGCGATTTCACCGCCGGGGAAGTTCAACAACGTCCGGCCGAGCAGCTTGACGCCGCGATTGAGAACGCGCGTGTTGCGGGCGATCCGCCAGGCGTTCCACCACCAACGGGCCAGCCGCCAGCAGCGCGGCGCCCAACAGGCGGCAATCAACAGATACGGCAGCCAATGGCTTAACCAGGACGAATCGCCCGCGGCAACGATCGCCGCGACCACGGCCAGCGTGCCGGCCGCGCCCAGGGCCATGTCCCATTTCGACTTGATCGTGCGAAAGCGGAGTTGTTTCGCCAACCGCCGCCAGCGCTGGAATGAATTCTCGGCCGTCGATTGGTCGTAGCAGGCCGCCAGCAGCATCACGTCGCGGACCTGCGCCCGATCGAGCCGGTCGATCGGGGGCGTTTCGTCGCGGGCGGCGGCGTATCGGGCATGTTTGTTCCCCAATATCCGGTCGATCAGTTGCGTAACGGCCAGCGAGAGGATTGCGTCCTGATGGTCCCACAAGCGCCAATGTTCGAGCATCCGCTCCGCTCTGCGCCGCCGGCCGGAAAACCGATCGCGGAAACGGTCCAAAAAGGCGTTGAAATCGTCGTACTCGACGACGAACGCCTGATGCTCGGGGTTCTCGGCGTTGTGGTCGGCCAGATGGCGGGCAAGTTGCAGCCGGATGGCCGTCTTGCCGGAGCCTTTTTCGCCGAACACGACCGCGGTGGCCGGTTCGGATGGGTCGCCGTAAATCTTGTCCCAAGCGGGATGGAACGTGTTGCGGATGCACGCCCCCTTGAAAACCAAGTCGGTTTGGGCGTCTTCGTCGGCGAACGGGTTCGCGGCGATGCCGTGATGGTCGAGAAACGGTTGGATTCTCATTGGTTCCCCAATACGAGAAGCAGGATGGCGAACAGTAAGAGGACGGCCAGGGCCAGTCCTCCGGCGAATATGTATTGCGTGCTGCGTTCGGCGGAGCGTTTTTTTTCGGTCCAAACGGGGCGCGTCGGCGGGGTCGGCTCGGTAATGATTTCTTGCAGGCCGGGGAACTGGGCGGCGGGGGCCAGTTGCGGAAACACTCCGCCCGCCTCGCGCCAGTCGCGCCAACCCTCGCGCCAGACGAGCGTTTCGGCGGCGATGCGACCCTCGGCCAGCCAAGTCCGCATGACCTCGGCGCCGGCCGGACCGAACTGGCCGCCGGAAGTCGGCCGCACGTACCAGACCACGTCGACGGCCTCGGTAAGCGGATCGGGTGCGTCGGCCGCCGGCGATGCCAGCGGCGGCGGAGGCTGTATCGGCTGCGCGGCCCCGCCGACCGACTCCTGCTCGGCTACCTCGACCTCTACCTCGGGCGGCTGCGATTTCGACCGGCGCGAACTCGGCCGGGTGCTTTCCAGCGGAATCTGCATCTTGGCCCCGCAGTACGGACAGATTCCCTTCCGTCCCGCCTGGAACTCTTTGACGTTCAGCTTGTGCCCCTGGGGGCAGAAAAAGCGTATTCCCATGACCGCAACCGTTTCGCTCGTCGCTCGGAAGTTTTAGGTATTATACCTTTTTCCGGCGATACGTTCCATGAGTGGCGATTTGCGGCGATTACACCCCCGCGACCGCAGTCGCGGGGCGTTTTTGCATTCACTTCCGAGATTGAGCTTCGCGGCCATTTTCAACGTACAGAAAAGCAACCCTTAAAACCGCAGTGTTTCGGGCAGCATTTCCTTGACGCGGTTTAAGAGTCCGCTGCGTTCGGGCGGTTTTTTTTCGTCCCGCGGCGGTTCGACCGGTGCGGTCGACGCGGCGACCGCGGCGGCCTCGGGCGGGAGCGGAACGTTCGCTTCGAGAAAACGCGGCCAGTAGCCCTCCAACAGACGAATGCAATCGCCAACCTGCCGCTGCTGGAGCTTGACGTCGGCGAGCGCAATCAGCTTCGACAATTCGACCATCTCGGCCTTGGTGAAGGCGAGGGTGAAGGTATGCACGTCGTCGATCCAGACTTCGCCCGCGCCCATCAGGTCGAATCGCACCCGCAGCGAGGCGAGACCTTCCAGCGGGAGATCGTCGACTTGGAAGACGTATTGCCCCCAGTCGGCCAGGATGGGTACGACCGGCCGGTCCGGCCCGGCCGCCGAGCCGACCGGTGCATAGCGGTAATAATCGCGGCCGTTGAGTTTCCCTTCGAGTGCCAACCGCAAGGGCGGCTGGCGCGAGCGGTCGGAGGTCCGCAGCCAGACCGCGACGGTCAAGCGGCCGGTCGCGGGCGGGGCGAACGGTCGGCTCACTAGGCACGCCACCGGCCCGACGCTGGCGAGTTTGACCGATTGCCGCCCGGCGCGCTGTTGCGAATCGTCGAGTCTGATTTCGACGTCGCTGCGGTTGGTGACGGCCCAATCGGGGATGGGCGCATCGCCGTCGGCCGGGCGCTCGAAATCGGGGTTCGCCACTAGTTCCGCGGGGATCGGGTTGCGCAGCGCCGCCGCCCGCGCGCCAAGCAATCGGATGCTCACGGCCAGTTGCTCGTCGATGGCGGTGGGCCAAACGGCGCGGGGATTCGAAAATCGCGCGCCGGGATCGGAAAGACGCACTGCGACCAGCTCGTACGGCGCCAAGTCTACTTCCCAAGACATCCCCGACTCGGCTTCGGACTTGAGCGGTTCGATCGTGCGCCGTCCGGTAAGTTCCTCGATGCGGCATTCGGCGTCGGCCGCGACGTGTATCCGCGCCGAGGTTGGAAACGGGGCGTCGTTGACGGCGTAGAGATAGGTGCGCCCGCCGTGCGCGCACCACCGGAAGACCGCCGGTTGCGAGGCGTCGGCCGGCCGGTCTCCGCCGACGGTCTGGAAGCGGACGTCGGGCAGGGCGCGGTATGCGGCGGCCAAACCGCGCAGGGCGTCCTCGTCGCCGCCGGGAAGCACCCAACCGCCGTCGACCAGAACTTGTGCATCGAGGGCGGCCAGTCCGCGGACGAAGCGGCGGCGATTGGCCGCGTCGGCCGGGGTGGGCTGCGAGACGATCCAGGCATTGCCCGACTCGAAGGGCGACTTGCGGTCGAACGATTCGATTTGGATTTCGCTCGGTCGGTGATTGAAGAAGCAGCCCGCCGCGTCGAAATCCTGAAAGTAAGCGTCGAAATCGGCCATTCGTCCGATTTCCAATTCGGCGGCGCGACGGCCCATGTCGGCGTGGGCGAGGATTTGGTTCGGTTGCAGGAGGACGATGCGGCCGGTCTCGTCGCGCAAGCGGCGGGCGTCGATCCCCACCCGCAACAGCGCGGCGGCGATGGTGCTCTGTCTGGGGAGCGAGGGGCGCAGGTCGGCCTCCAGGGCGGGGCCGTCGAGCATGTCGGCGCCGAGCAGATAGAGCCGTCCCTCGGGCCGGATCGAGGCCAGTTCGGCGGCGGCGCGGCGGTAGAACTTCGCCAGTTCCGCCGCCCGCCACTGGAGCCACTCGCGGCGATGCCGCTCCTCGGCGAGCATGGCGCGGCGTTGGGCGAAGCGGTCCGGCCCGCCGGCGGGCACGCGAATGTTCGTGTCGCGTTCGAAGCGGGCCATCGTGGCGTCGTCCAGCCCCCACTCGGGTCCGGGCAGTTGGGCGTAGCCGCCCGCCGAAATCCGCACGGCCAGCCCGCTAAACGACGGATGATGCGCGTAGCGCATCAGCAACTCGCGGAGCACGCCGAGCATCGCATCTTGCACGCGCGGATGCAGCAGGTTGTAGTACGGCGCCAGGCCGCGCCGCGAGGGCCGCACGTCCGCCCACGTCTTGCCGTCGGGACCGATCCAGGCGATCCCCTCGGCTTCCGCGCCGCCGCGGCGGAGAACTTCTTCCAACTCGGGTAGCGGCGCGGCAAACTCCACCGTGGGAATCAGCCGCAGATTCTCGCGGTCGAACAGCCGCAGCAACATCTCCAACACGTCCTTGCGCACCGGGTCTTGCGCCGAGGCGAAGAACGCGCCGGTGTCGTATCGCGGGGTGGGCTGCAATCGCTTGCTCGGATAAATCGAACTCCCGTCGGAAAGCACGGAGAGCATCAGGCCGTTGTAGCCGGCGTGTTGCAGATATTCGACCAGTCGCACGCCGCTTTCGTGGAACGTCCGCCAGTCGTGCAGGCAGCGGCCGCTCCACGGGTCGAGGCTCTCCTCGCCCGAAAAGTTTTCGCCCAATAGCGGCCGGTCGAGATACGCAGCCAGCAGACGGCGGTTCGACTCGAACGGGCCTGGCAGAGCGGCGGGCAAACGCTCGTCGAGCTCCAACACGCGAATCTTGCCATACACGGCGGGCGAATGGTCGCGGCCGTTGGCAATCAGCAGCAACGGCTCGGACGTGCGGGGCCAAAACACCATCCGATAGCGCTGTATTCGCGGCGACGATTCGACGATCTGATCGGGATTGTCGAAGCCGGCGCCCGCCGTCAGCGGCGCCAGCCGCCCGTCCGCGCTCGGCTCCAAGACGCCGATCCGCACCGTCTGCGGCACGTCGCTGGGATACTCGACTTCGAGAATATGCGGCCGGCCGGGATGGGCCAACGGCAGCCAATAAGCCTCCCAGCTAACGTCGGGCGACTCCTCGTTCGGCTTCAACTCGACCAGCTCGCCAAGCGCGTGGGAACGAGGCCGCTGGCAGCCGTTCCCCAACGGGCCGCGCCACGACTTCGGCAACCGCGCTCTGGGCAACTGCAACTGCGGAATCTGCAGCTTCGGCAGCTTCTCGTACCAGCGCGGATTGGCCGGATCGATCTCCAACACCGCCGCGCGCTTGCCGCTCGGCGGGCCGGAAGGCGGACGCCGCGGATCGACGACCACAAGCTGCACGCGCCGCTCGGCGATCGTCTTTCGCCAACTGAGCGGCTGGCGGACGGCCTGCGACCAGTTGGCGCTTGTCGCGGCGGTGATGACGACGTCGTACACGCCCTCCTCGCCGGGAACGGATTCTTCGAAGGCGAGCGATGCCGCGTCGTCGGCCCATGCCTCTTGCTGCCGCGACCAGTATTCCTTCTTGCCTGCGGAAAGCTTGGCTGTGACGCGAATCTTGTCGTTCGGCGACAGCGGCATGCCCCGCGGATCGACCTTGAAATGGAACGCTTCGCCGGGCGCGAAGACCAGATGATCGCGCGAGAACCCGACGCGGAGCAGATCGCCCGGAGTCCGCATGGCCAGCAGGCGGTTGCCCTGCTGGTCCAACTCGCGTTCGACGAACTCGCCGGAGAGGTCGGCCAAGGGGATTTCGATGTCGATCGAGCGGTCGGGCTGGTCGGCTGCGGTGTATCGCAGCATCAGCTTCGCCGCTGCCGGGGCGAAGACGCGCAGATCGACGCCGTCGTAACCCCTCGGGCTGCGCTGATGGAAGCGGAGCATCGAGCCGCCGTCGGGCTGGTCGCCATCGATCCACATCGATCCCGGCTCGTCGGCCTCGATCCCCAGCGGCCTGGGTTCGGAGAGCGTTCCTTCGCTGACGGCGATTGAGCCGTGCCAGAGCCGATTTTCGCCGCCGCCCCAGGCGATGCGCACGCGAACGTCGTCGCCCCGAACGGTTTGAACCGCAAAGGCGGCGAACAACGCCAAACAGGCGCTGAGAAGAAGCGTCGGCGCGCGTGGAACGAAACTCGCCACGGCCGCGAAAACGGCCGGCCTGACTCCAGACTTCGATGTCTTCGGACCTCCCTGTCCGACCATCGTGATTCCCGCGCGGTATTGAGGTGCGAATATTGAACTGCGGCGATGCGGCCGCCGGGCAACGGCGCAGCCGCGCCCCCGGCCGACGTCGAATGCGTCATTCTCTTATCACAAACGGGGATTATAATGGCACGGTCCGAAATTCCCTATGCCGATTGTGCTTATATCGAGGCCGGATTGGTTGCCCCGGCGCGTGAAGATGGGGGATATGGCCAAGATCGGCAGCAGCAGGCCACCGATGACACATGACCAATAACGATATTTCCGCCGTTTTCGAGCAAATCGCCGACCTGCTGGAGTTTCAGGGGGCGAATCCCTTCCGCGTTCGAGCCTATCGCAACGTCGCGCGGACGATTAACGACTTGCCCGAGTCCGCGGCCGACATCGCGGCCGATCCCGAGCAATCGCTCGAGCAATTCGAAGGCATCGGCAAAGACCTGGCCGAAAAGATCGGCACGCTGATCGAGACCGGCTCGCTGCCGATGCTCGAGGAACTCCGGGCGGAAGTGCCGGAAAGCGTAATGGCGTTGCTGCGTGTGCCGGGTTTGGGGCCGAAAAAAGCGGCCGCCCTACACCGAGAGCTGAACGTCGCCTCGCTCGACCAGCTCGCCGAGGCCTGCCGCGCGCACAAGGTCCGCGAATTGAAGGGGTTCGGCGAGAAAACCGAGGAGGCCATCCTCAAGGGACTCGACGTCGCCGAGGAGGCCAACCGGCGAATCCTTTGGATCGAGGCAGACGCGCTCGCGCGGGAGATTCTCGACTACATGCGGCAATCGCCCCACGTGGAGCAAATCGCCGCCGCCGGCAGCTATCGGCGGGGAAAGGACACCGTCGGCGATTTGGACTTTCTCGTCGTCGCCTCTGATGCGGACGCGGCAATGGACCGGCTGGAATCGTTCGCATTGGTCGATTCGATCATCGGCCGGGGTAAAACGAAGCTGTCGCTGCGGCTGCGGCCGGGGCTTCAAGTCGATCTACGCGCGGTCCCCGCCGAGTCGTTCGGCGCGGCACTGCAATACTTCACCGGGTCGAAGGAACACAACGTCGTGCTCCGCGGCCGGGCGAAGGCGCAAGGCTTGAAGATCAACGAATACGGCGTTTTTCGCGGCGAACGGTCGATCGCCGGGCGTACGGAGGAAGAGGTGTACGCGGCGTTGGGGTTGCCCTGCTTTCCGCCCGAACTGCGCGAGGCCCGACGCGAGTTCGACTGGGCCGACGCCGGCGAATTGCCCCGTCTCGTCGAGCTTTCGGACATCCGCGGCGACCTGCACACGCACAGCACCTACACCGACGGCGCGGCCACGATCGAGGAAATGGCCCTCTCCGCCAAACAGCGGGGACTGAAATATATCGCCGTCACCGATCACTCGAAACGCGTGTCGATGGTCGGCGGGTTGGACGGCGGCCAGCTGCTCGAACAGTGGGACGAAATCGAGCGGCTCAATCGGCGGCTGCGGGGCATCGCCGTGCTGAAGGGCATCGAGGTCGATATCCTCGAACAAGGCGGCCTCGATCTGCCCGACGACGTGCTTGCCCGGGCCGATTGGGTCGTGGCCAGCGTCCACTACGGACAGCGGCAATCGCGGGACCGGCTCACCCGCCGCGTGATCGAAGCGCTGGAGAACCCGCACGTTTCGGCCATCGGCCATCCGACCGGGCGGATGTTGCTCCAGCGGAAAGCCTACGACATCGACCTGGAGGCGGTGATGCGGGCCGCCCGCGACAACGGAAAGTGTCTGGAGTTGAACGCCCACCCCGTGCGGCTCGATCTGGACGACGTGGGCTGCGCGATGGCGCGGAGCCACGGCGTTCGGGTGGTGATTTCGACCGATGCGCATTCGCCCGACGGTCTGGACGCCATGCGTTGCGGCGTGCAGCAAGCCCGGCGCGGCGGATTGACGCCCGCGGACGTCGCCAACACGCGCCCCTGGCGGGAAGTAAACCCGCGGAAATAATCGGGCTGAAGGTGAACCGGGAACTACGCGGCGGTCTCTTCCCGCTCCGCGTCGTGAATGACTTCGGCCAATTCGCGGCGGTTGCCGACGTAATAGAACGCGCCCGACGCGGCGATCAATACCGTAATCAGCCGGTAGACGAGCGAGACGACCAGCCCTTGCCCCTTGGCAATCGCCGGCCCGGCGACCGGCACGTTGGCGTAGAAGTAATCCAGCGCGGCTTCGGTCGGCCCGACCGGGAGCGGGATTACCTGCATGGCGGCACTGAGCGGCATGATTACGAAATGCTGGAGCAGGTCGGGATGGTTGCCCGGCAGTCCGCAAGCGATTAGATAACAGCCGATGGCGAAAAAGCCGTGTACGCCGACGGTGATTATCGAGGAGACGATCAACACCTTTGGCCGGCGGAACATGCGAACCGCGTGGATGAGGCTTTTCAGCGGCGGGCCGGCGCGGGGAATGCGGCCGATCGGTTCGATCACTTTACCCACCCACGCCTCCGGCCCCATGAAGAAGGCGAGGCCCAAACCGCCGAGGACGGTGATGGCGTGGGTGGCCCAACAGATATTTTTGATGTCGGGCACTTCGATCCGCTGGAAACCGCTCAGCAGAATCGCCGCCGAGGCCACGATGAAAAGTATGTACAGTCCGATCACTCGATCGACCAAGACCGAGGCGAGCGCCTTGGCGCGGTTTTTGGGATGCTCGCGATCGAGCATGACGGCCTTGACCAGATCGCCGCCGACGATGCCCAGCGGGGCCAGATTGAACAGATAGCCCCAGAAGCTGATGCGGATGGCGGTCGAAAAGCGGCAGGGAATTTCCAGCGTTCGCACTAGATACCACCAGCGGATGAAGGTGAGCAAGACCGCCGCGAAGCAGGCCGCCCAGGCCGCGGCCAGCATCCCCCAGCGTTTCTGTTGCTTGACGAGATTGTCGAATACGTTTACGTTCCCCTCGCCGCGGGTGGCGTCGTAAATCAGGTATCCGATAATCGCCGCCGAGACGGAGACCTTCAGGAGCGTGACAAGCGTCTTTTTCAAGTGGCTAGTGGTTAGTGGCTAGTGGTTAGTGGTTAGTGAGGCGCGGGCGCTAGTTTGCATTTTGGTAACACTTCAGCCGTATGAAGCAAAATACTCCTCGTTCCCATGCTCTGCATGGGAACGCACTGCACGAACGCTCTGAGGTTGTGAAAAAACTGTAGGGTGCGTGAAACACACCACAACCGGTAGTGCATGGTGCGTTTCACGCACCCTACATATTGTGTTCGCAATGAATGGAAATCAATTTTTTCACACGCTTTCTGCGTTCGCCCCGGCACGCTTCGCCGACGCAGAACGTCAGGGCAGTGGGTTCCCAAGCAGA
>Ga0123333_10000836_pt1 | contig 33021 bp, 33 predicted proteins | sample BioC12SIPDNA_3_FD_89957 | JGI IMG/M metagenome (GOLD analysis project Ga0123333, IMG submission 89957) | Anaerobic biogas reactor microbial communites from Washington, USA - Biogas_R2_B C12 SIP DNA | ecosystem: Engineered > Bioreactor > Anaerobic > Unclassified | place: Washington, USA...
GCGCCACGAGGCCAGCGCGCAGCAGCCAGACGCGGCGCAGCGCGAGCTCGGTGGGGCCGCGGCGGGTGGTGGTCTCCGACCGCGAGGGCGCGGGGTGGACGCGTGGGAAGACGGTGGAGGTGCTCAGCGCCATACGGTCCTCAGTTCCAGCGACCCGGACGGGACGACGTCCGCCGGGGCGGGCTCGGGGGCTACGACCGCCGTGACGCGGCCTTCGGGGAGCGGGACCATGCCGGCCGCCGTGGCCCAGCGGGCGACGGCCAGGGGCCCCTCGACGGCGGCGGCCCTGACCTCGGCGCGCGCCACGCTCGCCAGGAGGTCCTCCTTCTGTCTGGTGAGGGCGACCTGGCGCTCCAGCAGGCCCTGGTTCGCCGCGCCGATCGCGGCCAGGACGAGCAGGAGAGCGAGGTAGAGGGGCAGGGCCAGGCGGAAGGCGCCGCGGGCGGTGCGCGGCTCCGCGGCCGCCGCCGTCGGCCGCTCCTCCCACGGCCGCGTCGGGGCGGGCCTGTCGCGCACGATCAGGTCGGTCACGAGGCCACCCTCCTGCCGGCGCGGAGCTTCGCGGCCCGGGCGCGCGGGTTGCTCGCGACCTCCTCCTCGGAGGCGGTGAGTGGCTTCTTCGTCAGCACCTCGAACCTGGGGCTGTCGAGGAGGAAGCGCTTGACGATGCGGTCCTCGAGCGAGTGGTACGAGAGCACGACCAGGCGGCCGCCCGGCACGAGCAGGCGCGAGGCGCCCTCGAGGCCCTCGCGCAGCGCCCCGAGCTCGTCGTTCACGTGGATGCGCAGCGCCTGGAACGTGCGGCGCGCCGGGTGCTCGCGCCGCGGGCCCGGGGGGTAGGCGGAGGCCACGACCTCGGCGAGCTGGCGCGTGGTCTCGATGGGCGCCGACTCGCGGGCCTCGGTGATGCGGCGCGCCACGCGGCGGCTGTGCCGCTCCTCGCCGTACCTGAAGATGAGCGCGGCCAGCTCCTCGAGGGGGTAGGTGTTGACGACGTCGGCGGCGCTCTCGCCCTCGCCGTGCATGCGCATGTCGAGGGGCCCGTCCTTGCGGAACGCGAAGCCGCGGTCCTCCTCGTCGAGCTGCATCGACGACACGCCCAGGTCCATCAGCACGCCGTCGGCCTCGCGCACGCCCTGCTCGAAGGCGAGGCGCTCGATGTCCCGGAAGTTCCCGTGCGCGAAGCGCAGGTCGTCGGCCGCCAGGGCGGCGCGCCAGGCGGGGTCGGTGCGGAGGTCCTCGGCGACGTGCGGGTCCTGGTCGATCGCCAGGACCTTGCCGCCGAGCGCGAGGACCCTGCGGGCGTGGCCGCCGGCGCCGAACGTGCAGTCGACGTACCAGCGGCCAGGCTTCACCTCCAGGTGGTCGAGCACCTCCTGGGGCATGACGCTGACGTGGCGCTCGGTCACCAGGGTCACCCGATCAGCTCTCTCAGCAGCTCGGGCGCCGGGGCGCCTCTTGTACGGCTTCGAGGTTCGCGAGCCAGCGCTGTTCGTTCCATATCTCCAGGCGGTTGGGGGCGCCGACGAACATGACGTTCCCCTCCAGGGCGGCGAACTTGCGGAGGGGAGCCGGGAGCGTGATGCGGCCGGCCGAGTCGAGCTTCGTCTTGGCCGCCCCCGAGTAGAAGAAGCGGACGAAGTTCCTCGAGCTCGGGTCCGTGAGGGGGAGGTCGGTGAGGTGCGCCTCGATGTGCTGCCAGGCGCCCAGGGGGAAGACGAAGAGGCAGCCGTCCATGCCCCGGGTCACGACCATGCCGCCGTCGACGAAGTCCCTGAAGGCCGGGGGCACGATGACCCGGCCCTTGTCATCGACGCTGTACTGGAACTCGCCGAACGGCATGCAGCTCCTTGGCGGCTCGTGGCGGCGTGGCCGCTACGGCCTACGGCGCGCTGTGGGAGTGGTCCTCACGGACAACCCCGACCCTACCACACTCTCCCACAATTCCCCACACTGATGCCCCGGTCGGCCAGGTGCTGTGGCATCTCTCCCACTCGGGCAGGGTGGGGGAGAGTCGTCGTGAGGGACGCGAGCGCGTGCGGAGCTCGACCGGCGGGGCCGGCGCTCATGCGTGACGCCCGGCCCAGCGCGGCGTTCTCATGTGCAGATGAGAAAGGCGACCTTCCGATGAGAAGGTCGCCTCGTGGTGGTCGCGGGTGGGCTTGTAAGCCGGGTTCTGTGACCCACGCGGCCGTGACCGCCTGGGCCTCTGGTCATCTGTCTGGGGCGCGCGTCGCCGCGCGCCTCTAGCGGTCGCCTGGAGATGCTAGCGAGCCGGGCAGGCTCTCTCTCGTTCGGACCTTGCTCCGGGTGGGGTTTACCTAGCTACCCCTGTTGCCAGGGGCACTGGTGCGCTCTTACCGCACCCTTTCACCCTTACGCCGGGGGCCTCTCGGCCGGCCGGCGCGGTCTGCTCTCTGTTGCACTTGCCGTCGCCTTACGCGCCCAGCCGTTAGCTGGCACCCTGCCCTGCGGAGCCCGGACTTTCCTCGGCCGTGAGGCCGCGACCAGACCGCCCACACCGCGACCTAAGAGTCTAGCACGTCAGGGCGCCTCCCGCGCGTCCTGGCCGCACGCCCGGCGGGCTCGGGCGAAGGGGCGGGCGGGAGGGCCCACGCCCCGGCCGCCGACCCCACCCGCCCGGCTCGGGGCAGCCGGCGCGAGGGCGTCGACCGGCGCACGAAGATCACGCCGTCGAACTCCTCCCCGAGGGTGGCGGGTGCGAACGAGCCCGCGTCGTGCACGGCGACGGCCCCTACGGCGCGGAACCGACGCGGCGCCAGGAACCACGGCTCCACCGCCGAGCCGGCCGCGTCCCTGAGGTCGAGCAGGAACACGTCGGGCCCGACCTCCGCGAGCAGCCTATCGACGGTGCCGGCGGGCGCGGGGCCGGCGACGCTCGCGCCCACGCCCCCGAACTCCGGGTCGTACGCCGTGTAGGCGCCCTGCTCGAAGGAGAACGCGACGCAGACGTAGGCGTCACCCAGCGCCGCGGCGAGGTGGGAGCCCATCCAGCCCGCGGCCTTGGAGACGTGCCCGTTGTGGGCCCAGACCAGCATCCGCTCTCCCGGGTACCGGTCGAGGAGCCAGAGGAGGTTGCGCGCCATCGCCTCGTCGCGCCAGCGGGTCCCGCCGGAGGCGAGCCCGAGCGACTGCGCCACGACGCGCCCGTCCTGCACCGCCCAGGCCGCCGCGTCCTCGCCCGCCGCCGCGGCGTACCCGGCCTCGCGCGCGGTCATCGCGGCGACGAGCTCGTCGACGCGCTCCCTCAGCTCGGGGCTCGGAGCCTCCGAGGAGCCGCGGAGCCGGCTCGTCGCCGCGGCGGCCGTCAGGTCGGCCTCGTACGCGGCCAGCAGCTCCGGGTCGTGGTCCGCGAGGAACGCCCTCACGTTCTCCACGGCCACGTCGGGGTACTGCATGTCGAAGCCCGTGAACCTCACCGGGACCTCGGCGGCCTCGTTGTGATCGCGCATCCACGCGATGAGCGCCAGCACCTCCTCGGTGTGCCACGTCCAGGAGTGGAGGCCGGCCAGTAGGTCCTGCGCGTCGCCCTCGCCCGAGAGCACGTAGCGGTTCAGGCGTTCGGCCTCGGGCATGTTCGCCTCGATCGCGAAGAGGGTGAAGCCGTGCTCGAGGACGAGGTGCTCGAGGGCGCGGTGCTTCATGCGGAAGAACTCGCTCGTGCCGTGGGTCTGCTCGCCCAGCGCGACCACGCGGGCGTCGCCGACGAGGTCGCCTAGCGCGGCCAGGTCGTCCCGCGGCGCGCCGGCGTCGACGCCGGCGAGGGGTCTGGCGTGCTCGCGCAGCCAGGCCATGACGGCGGCCGTGCCCGCGGCGTCCCCGGGCTCGGCCTGGGCCAGGCCCGCGCCGGCGAGGGAGAGGAGGAGAGCGAGGACGACCCTACGCAACTAGACTCCCGACCCGGCGGCGTGGACCCCATGCCCCGCCGCCGAACCCCCGAGCCTAGCGCGGACGGGCGGGCCGGCGGGTAGCCCTCGGGCGCCGCCCGCGGCGGGGCCAACGCGAGGGCCGGCCCCCGCGGGGGCCGGCCCTCGAGACGCGCTGCGCGGGCGCTTACAGCGTGCGGTAGTCGGTGACGACGATGTCGCCGTCGATGATCCGCTGCTTGACGTCGTTGACCTCGTCGACGAGCTCCTGCGGGATCAGGGCCTCGTTGTACTCGTCGAGCGCGAAGTCGACGCCGTCCTCGGCCAGGCCGAGGTTCAGCAGGCCGCCCTCGAACGTGCCGTTCACGACGTCCATGACCGCGTTGTAGGAGGCCACGTCGACGCGCTTGAGCATGCTCGTGAGGCCGAAGTTCAGCGTGGTCGGGTCGCCGTCGGTGTCCCCGAGCGGGTTCTGGTTGCTGTCGACGCCGATGAAGAAGACCGGGGTGGAGCCGGCGCCGCAGGCGGCGTCGAAGCCGGCCGGCTTCGCGACGGCCTCGAGCTGGGCGACGAGCGGCGTGTCGCGCAGCGGCACGCTCGGCGTGAAGCACATCGTCTGGTTGGCGTAGTCGATGACGCCGTTACCGGACGCGCCGGCGGCGGCGAAGATGATGTCGGCGCCCTGAGCGTTCTGGGTCGCGGCCAGCTCGCGCGCGCGGGCCGGGTCGTTCCAGGCGTCGGGGGTCACGCCGACGTAGTTGCTGATGATCGTGCAGTCGGCGCAGGCGGCCTTCACGCCCTCCTGGTAGCCGAGGTCGAACGCGTGGATCAGGGGGATGTCCATGCCGCCGACGAAGCCGACGACGCCGGTGCGGGTGAGCTTGCCGGCGATGTAGCCGACGAGGAAGCTGCCCTCCTGCTCCTTGAACAGCACGCTGCGGACGTTCGGGTTCTCGGCCACGGCGTCGATGAGCACGAACGCGGTGTCGGTGAACTCCGTCGAGACGGCCTGGATCGCGTCGGCCTGGAGGAAGCCCGGCGCGACGATCAGGTCGGCGCCCTGGCCGGCGATGCGGCGCTGGCCCTCGGCGGCGGTGTCGGGCGTGCCCTCGAACTCGACGATCTCGATCTCGAGGCCCTCGGTCTCGAGGTCGGCGGCGGCGCGCTCGACGCCGCGCCACGTGCCCTCGTTGAACGACCCGTCGAACTTGCCGCCGGCGTCGTAGACGATGCCGATCACGTAGTCCTGAGCGGAGGCGGCCGTGACGAGGAGCGCGGCCAACAAGACGAGCAGTCTGCGCATGTGGTTTCCTCTCGACAAGCTTGTGAACTACCTCACCCTTGCGGTGACGCCAGGACTATAGCAAGCGTCAGGCACGGCACGGGACACGGTCCCGCGCCAGTCGTTAACCGAAGCCTGAGAGTCGCGGGTCAGAACAGGATGCGGGTCCAGTCGAGCTCGTCGAGGCTCTGGAAGACGTCGACGTGCTCGAGGAGGATGCCGGCCGACTGGTTCCTGAACATCGCGCACTCGACGTGCTTGCCGAGGCGCTTGATCGCCTCGACGAGCTCGACGTAGTCGCCGTCGCCGGAGACGATCAGGGCCGTGTCGTACGCGTCCTGGTAGGCGAGGGACAGGGCCTCGACGGCGATCGCGACGTCGATGCCCTTCTCGACGAGGGTGCCGTCGCTGCGCCGGTGCAGGGTGCCGAGCCTGACGGTCACGTAGGGGATGCGCCGGAGCGACTCGAAGAAGCGCTGCTGCCCGTCGCGCAGCTCCTCGTCGTAGTCCTCGGTGAGGATCGAGTTGTAGTAGTACGTGCGGAAGACGGGCCGGTCGCGCAGGAGCTGCTGGATCAGCTCGGCGAAGTTCACCCGGGTGCTGCGCAGGTTCTCGCGCATGCCGTTGTAGAGGTTGCTGCCGTCGATGAAGATCGCGACCCTCTCGCCCTGGGCGAAGTTGCGTGCGTGCGCGTAGCGGCGCGCCGCGGCGGGGTCGCGCGGCTCGGGCTTGCGTGGGCGGGACGAGCGTCCGTTCGAGTCGTTGGGGTCCATGACCGGGGGCAAGTGTAACCTTGGAGCGTGACCACCTCCCGCGCCCTGGAGTCCTTCGACCTCGACCACACGCGGGTCCGGGCCCCGTACGTCAGGCTGGCCGCCCGCTACGCCGGCCCGCGCGGCGACGTCGTCACCAAGTACGACCTGCGCCTCGTCCAGCCCAACCGCGCCGAGATCCCCACCGCGGCGCTGCACACGATGGAGCACCTGCTGGCCGGCTACCTCCGCGACGAGCTCGAGCCCCTGACCGGCGCGACCGTCGTCGACCTCTCCCCGATGGGCTGCCGGACCGGCTTCTACCTGACGCTGCTGGGCGAGCCCGCCCACGAGGACGTGAGGGACGCGACCGCGGCCGCCCTGCGGCGGGTAGCTGACCACGAGGGCGAGGTCCCCGGCTGCAGCGAGCTCTCCTGCGGGAACTGGCGGGACCACTCGCTGCCCGGCGCCCGCGCCTGGGCCGGCGACGTGCTGGCGGGCGGCTTCATCGTCCAGGAGACGGTCCCCATCCGGCGCTGAGCGCGCGCGAAGGGCCGTCTGTCACGGGCCAGATGTCTCTCATGAGAGCGCGTGCCAAGATGCCCGGCATGGAGAGAAAACCCCTGATCCTCATCGTGGAGGACGAGAAGGAGATCGCCAAGTTCATCGACCTGGAGCTCCAGGCCGAGAACTACGAGACGGTCGTGAGCTACGACGGGGTCACGGGGCTCTCGAAGTTCCGCGAGCTGAACCCCGACCTGGTCGTCCTCGACCTCATGCTCCCCGTCCTGGACGGCCTCGAGGTCGCGAGGCGCATCCGCAAGACCAGCAACACCCCGATCATCATCCTGACCGCCAAGGACTCGGTGGACGACAAGGTGACGGGCCTCGACTCCGGCGCCGACGACTACCTCGTGAAGCCCTTCAGCATCGAGGAGCTGCTGGCGCGCGTGCGCGCCCACCTCAGGCGCGTGAACCCGGCCGTCACCGGCGAGGTCAGGGTCGCCGACCTGGTCATCAACCTCGAGGGCCGCGAGGTGTTCCGCGACGGTCGGCGCATCGAGCTGTCGGCCAAGGAGTTCGAGCTCCTCGAGCTGTTCGCCCGCAACCCGGGCAAGGTGTTCAACCGCTTCGAGATCGAGGAGAAGGTCTGGCCCGAGTACACGGGCGGCAGCAACGTCGTCGACGTCTACGTCGGCTACCTCAGGCGCAAGCTGGAGGGCGAGGGCGAGCGGCGCCTCATACACACCGTGCGCGGCGTAGGGTACGTACTGCGCGAGGAGTGACGTTCGTGTGGGCCTGAGGCTGCAGCTGACCCTGGTGTTCGGGGTCTTCATCGCCATGATCCTGGGGGCGGTCGCCGTCTCGGTCTACCTCCTCACGGAGCGGTCGCTCGCCGCGGGGCTCGACGAGCGAGCCGAGACCGCGCTGGCGGAGCTCGTCCAGGGACGCAGCGCGCTCGGCGCCGCCCTGCAGCGCCTGCCGAGCGACGCCGGCAGCCTCGTCCTCATCGTCAGCCGGGCGGAGACCCGTCCGAGCTCGGTCGAGGCCATCCGCAACGGCGTGCCCCAGGTCGCGAACGACCAGTACATCCTCGACAGGCTCCCCGACTCGGCGCTGCAGGAGCTCATCGACGAGGGCAGGGTCGCGGTCACCGTGGGCTCGGGCGCCGGCCGGCTACGCGTGCACGGCGAGCTCGGCACCGTGCCGCTGCCGTCCTCGCGCCCCTTCACGGCGGCCTTCTTCGTCGCCGTGCCGGCGGGGCTTATGGCGACGACGCTGGACCAGCTGGCCCGCGACCTCGTCATGACCGTCGTGCTGGCGTTCGCCGCGTTCGGCCTCGGCGTGTGGGTGCTGTCCCAGCGCGTGCTGGGCCCGCTGCGGCGCGTGACCGACGCGGCCGCCAAGGTGTCCGGCTCCGACCTGAGCCTGCGCGTGCCCGTGCCCGACTCGCGCGACGAGATCCACGACCTCGGCCAGGCCATCAACAACATGCTCGACAGGCTCCAGGAGTCGTTCGAGACGCAGCGCCGCTTCACCGCCGACGCCAGCCACGAGCTGCGCACGCCCGTGACCGCGATCGCCGGGCACGCCAGCTACCTCCTGAGGCGCACGAACCCCACGCCTGCCCAGCAGGAGTCGCTGACGGTGATCCACCGCGAGGCCGAGCGCATGGGCAAGCTGGTGAACGACCTGCTCGAGCTCGCCCGCGCCGACGCCGGCTTCACGGTCAACAAGGCGCCGATGAACCTGGTCGAGGTCGCCGAGGCCGTGCGCGAGGAGGTCTCGCGCGTCTCTCCCGGCGCCGAGGTCAGCGTCAGCGCGCGCCGCGCGCTGGCCGAGGTCATGGGCGACGCCGAGCGACTCAAGCAGGTCGTGCTGAACCTCGTGATGAACGCGGTGAACGCCGGCGCCAGCCGCGTGACCGTGAGCGTGGCGCAGGAGGGCAGGCAGGTGCGGCTAGAGGTTCTCGACGACGGCGCCGGGATCCCGCCGGAGGCGCTGCCGCACATCTTCGAGCGCTTCTACCGCGTGGACGGCGCGCGCAGCACACGCGGCAACGGCAGCGGGCTGGGGCTCGCGATCGTGAGGTGGATCGTCCAGCAGCACGACGGCACCGTGAGCGTCGAGTCGCGGCTGGGCGAGGGCACCGTGTTCACGATCCTGCTGCCCGCCCTCGACCCGAAGAAGACCGCGGACACCCCGGCGCTTGTCAGGGCCGTCGCCGGCGTCGCCGAGCGGCGCGCGACCCCGCGGGGCTAGGCGCCGAGGCTCTCGCGCGCCGGCCCGTGTCGGCACGCGCCTACGCCAGCTCGACGCCCGCGCCCGCGACGACCTCGCCCACGACCCGGCTCCCGGGCGCCAGCGACAGGGCCGCCGCCGCGTCGTCGGCCGCGACGACGACCACGAAGCCCAAGCCCATGTTGAAGACGTCGTACATCTCGGCCTCGGCGACGCCGCCTGCCGACCGGATCAGGTCGAACACCGGCGGCACCTCCCAGGCGCCGCGCTCGAGCCTGACCCCGGTTCCGGGCGGGAGGCTGCGCGGCACGTTGCCCGGCAGGCCGCCGCCGGTCACGTGCGCCATGGCCTTCACGAGGCGCGAGGCCAGCAGCGGCCTCACGGCGGGCAGGAAGCTCCTGTGCTCCGCCAGGAGGGCGCGCCACACCGGCGTGCCGTCGGGCAGGACCTCGTCGAGCCGGCCCTCCAGCGCGCGGCGCGCCAGGCTGAAGCCGTTCGTCTGGAGGCCGCCCGAGGGGAGGCCAAGCACCGCGTCGCCCGGCACGACGCGCGAGCCGTCGACGACCTCGTCCCTCTCGACGACGCCGACGATCGTGCCGGCGAGGTCGAACTCGCCCTCGCGGTAGACGCCCGGCATCTCGGCCGTCTCGCCGCCGAGCAGCGCCATGCCGGCCTCGCGGCACGCCGAGGCCACGCCGCGCACCAGCGCCGCGACCGCGTCCGGCTCGAGGCGCTCGCTGGCGACGTAGTCGAGGAAGAACAGGGGCGTGGCGCCCTGCACGAGGACGTCGTTCACGCAGTGGTTCACGAGGTCGCGGCCGATGCCCTCGAGGACCCCGGGCTCGGCGGCGTAGCGGCGCGCCAGCACGGTCTTCGTGCCTACGCCGTCGGTCGAGGCGGCCAGCACCGGCCGCCGCATGCCGGCGGGTAGCTCGAAGAGCCCCCCGAACGCGCCCAGGCCGCGCAGCACGCCGGGGGTGTAGGTCGAGGCGACCTCACGAGTTATCAAATCCATCGTGCGCGCGGCCGCGTCGAGGTCGACGCCCGCCCGCCCGTACGCCCGCTCGTCCGTCCGGCCCATGGCGGCCATGCTAACCGCGCCCGACGCCACGGGCCCCGCGTCCCCTCGGCTACACTCGACGGGCGTGCCCGACGCGATCGACGTGCTGTTCCCCCTGCCCCTGGGCCCGCTCTCCTACCTCGCGCCGCTGCAGACCGGGGAGGGGGAGACGGCCGTGGGCCGCCGCGTCGTCGTGCCGTGGCAGTCGAGCGTGCGCGTGGGCCTCGTCGCCGCCTCCCGCGCCGTCGACGCCGGTCGCGGCCTCGAGCTCAGGCACGCGCTCAGGTACCTCGACGAGGCGCCGTTCCTCGGTCGCGACCAGCTCCGCGCCGTCGACGCGGTGGCGCGCGCCACCGGCGTGCCAGCCGGTCTCGTGCTCGCGACCCTCGGCGTGCCCGGCCTGACGCCCGAGCTCGCGCACGAGGTCCGGCTGCACGAGGCGCCGGCCGCCGCCGAGCTTTTCGGCGAGCTGCCCACCGGGCGTTGGCTCCCCGGCGAGCGGCTGGGCGCCAAGGAGCTCGACGTGCTCAGGGCCCAGGGGCTCGTCGACGAGGCCGTCAGGGTGGTCAGGCACACGCGCCGGGTGCTGGTCCCGCGGCGCCGCGCCGATGCGGACCTCGACGGCGAGCGGCGCGCGAACCAGCGGCGCGCCCTCGAGAGGCTGCACGCGCTGGGCGAGGCCGACAGCGCCGCCGCCCTCGCCCGTGACGCCGACGTGCCCGAGTCGGCCGTGAGGGCGCTGGTCGAGAAGGGCTACGCCGCCTACGTCGAGGTCGAGGCGCCGCTGCCGCCGCTGCCGGGCCCGCCGCTGCTGGACGACCGTCTCGAGGACCCGCCGCCCGGCGCGGCGGTGACGGGCGGTGACGGGTACGTCGCGGGGGGATCCAGGCGCGCGCGGCTCTCGGCCCTGCTGCCCACGCTGGCGTCCGACCTCGCCGCGGGCAGGAGCGTGGTCGTCGTCGCGCCAGAGAACGTCCTCGCCCGCGAGGCCGCCGGCCTGCTCGCCACGCGCCTGCCCGTCCGCTACCTCACGGGCGAGGCCACGGACGAGCAGCGGGAGGCGCTCTTCGCCGAGCTGCCTGCCGGCGGTCCCGTCGTGCTCGTAGGCAGCCACGTCGCGCTGCTGGCGCCGGTCCCGAGCCTGGGCAGGATCGTCGTGCTCGAGGCCGGCAACCAGACGCACAAGCTGCGCTCCGGCGGGCGGCTGTGGGTGCCGAAGGCCGCCCAGCGCGTGGCCGCGGCGGCTGGCGCGAGCCTGACGCTGACCGACGTGGCCCCGAGCCCCGAGCTCCTGGCCATGGGCGGCGAGGCCGGCGGGACGCTGCTGCCCCTGCCGCGGCTGCGCGTGCACGTGGCAGACATGTCGGGCAGCGCGGGGTGGCCGCTCCACCCCGACCTCCTGCTGACGTTCCGGCAGGTCGTGCAGCGCGAGCGGCAGGCGATCGTGCTGGCGCCGCGCCGCGGTTTCTCCGGGGCCTACGGCTGCCAGAACTGCGGCTGGCAGGCGCCGTGCCCGAACTGCGACCTCACGCTGCGCTTCCACCGGGACGAGGGTCGGCTGCGGTGCCACCAGTGCGGCCACGACCAGCCGCTGCCGCAAGCGTGCCCGCAGTGCGGCCACCTGGAGCTGGGGGCGCTCAAGGGCGCCGGCACGCAGTGGGTACTCTCGCAGCTCGAGCGCGCCGCACCAGGGTTCCCCGGTTTCCGCTTCGACGCCGACAGGCGCGACGACCTGAGCCCGCTCTACGCCGGCGAGCCGGGCGTGATCGTGGGCACGACGGCCGTGCTGCGCCTGGCCCCGCTGCCCGAGCTCTCGCTCGTGGCCGTCACGCTGTTCGACGTCCACCTCGCCCTGGCCGACTTCCGCGCCGAGCACGAGGCCCTGCGCATGCTCCTCCAGGTCGCCGAGCTCGCGACGGGCCGCCGTCCGCTGCTGCTCGTGCAGACGTTCGCGCCGGGCGCGCCGGCGCTCCGGGCGGTCGCGTCCGCGGCGCCCGACGTCGCCGTGGAGGCGCTGCTCGCGGCCCAGCTCGAGAGGCGGCGCCGCTTCGGCTACCCGCCCTTCACGACGCTGGCCAAGGTGCAGGTCACGGCGCGCGACCGCTCCGGGGCCCACGCGGCCGCCCACGCCGTCGCGGACAGGCTGCGGGTGGCCGGCGCCCGCGACGACGAGGTGCTGGGCCCCGAGGCGGCGCCGGTGGCGCGAGTCAAGGGCCGCTACACGTTCCAGCTGCTGATCAGGGCCTGGGACGAGGCGCGCCTCGAGGGCCTGCTGGCCGCCGTCCCCGACCGCCTCCCCGGCGCCCGCGTGGCCGTCGACGTCGACCCGGTGGACGTCGGGGAGCTCCTCGAGTGACGCGGCCACGGGGGGTAACATCGCTGTCGGCATGCTCGTCAACAGGCGCGCGTCACACGAGTTCGAGCTCCTCGAGCGCTACACCGCCGGCATCGAGCTGACGGGCAGCGAGGTCAAGTCGCTGCGCCAGGGCGGCGGCTCGATCGCCGAGGCGTACGCGGTCGTGAGGAACGGCGAGGTGTTCGTCGAGGGCATGAACATCCCGCCGTACAAGGACGCGAGCTACAACAACCACGTCCCCACGCGGCCCCGGCGCCTGCTCCTGAAGCGCAAGGAGATCGACGAGCTCGAGAGGGCCGTCAGCCGCAAGGGCCTGACGATCGTACCGCTGAGGCTCTACTTCAAGGACGGCTGGGCGAAGCTCGACATCGCCGTCGGGCGCGGCAAGAAGCTCCACGACAAGCGCCGCGACGCCGCCGCCCGCGACGCCAAGCGCGAGATGGAGCGCGCGCTGAAGGGCTCGTACGACGGATGAGGCCCGTGCGCCGCGCCCTCGCGCTCCTCCCGCTCCTCGCCGTCGCGTCCGCCCTGCAGGCGGCGTGGGCGCAGCCGCTCCTGATCGTCAACGGCCGGGAGGTGGCGGGCAACACCACGGCGCTCGTGAGCGGCGCCAGTTACGCCCCGGCCGCGCCCCTGGCCGCGGCCCTCGGCGCCACGCCCGCGATCGACCTCGCGCGCGGGGTCGTCGTGCTCGACGCCGGCGGCCGCTTCCTCCAGGTGCTCGTCGCGCCCTCGCCGCAGGAGGCGACGTCGCTGCCGGGCGCGATCCGGCTCGACGGCACGCCCGTCGACGGCCCGGCAGCCGTCGTCTCCGGCTCCGACGTCTACCTGCCCGTCAAGCAGGTGTCCGAGGCCCTGGGAGCGAGCGTGACGTTCCTCCAGGGCCAGAACGCGGTCCTCGTCGTCCAGCCGCGGGCGCGCCTCACGGGCATGCGCCGGCTCGCGAACCCCGAGCGCATCGAGCTCGACGTCAGCGCGCCGGTCAGGTACAGCACCTACCTGAACGCGCCGGTGCGCACCCTGCAGGTGCACTTCGAGCGCACCGACCTCGAGGTGAGGCTCGACCCCGTCGAGGGGGAGCGCTTCGTCGTCGCCAGCGCCGTGGCGGCCGGCGGCGGCACCGACGTGCGCGTCCAGCTCGAGGAGGACGCCACCTACGAGGTCTACCAGGTCCCCGCCGGCCGTGGCTTCCGGCTCGTGATCGCCCTGGGCGCGGCGGGGGAGAGGCCCCTCGCCGCTGGCATGAAGGTCGTCATCGACGCCGGGCACGGCGGGCAGGACACCGGCATCGTGGGGCCGGCGGGCAGCGAGAGCAGCCTGACCATGGCGGCCGCGGAGAGGCTGGCGGGCGCCCTGCGACAGCGCGGCTTCGAGGTCGCGCTCACCCGCGACGGCGACTTCTCCGTGCCCGTCGCCACGCGCTCGAGCGCCGGCATCGGCGCCGACCTGTTCCTCTCCCTGCACGCCGCGCCGCTGTCGCCCGGGACCTACAACGCCTACTTCCTGGGCGAGGCGTCCGACGTCGCCAGCCTCGAGACGGCGATCAGGCAGAACGCCTCCGAGGCCGCCGCCGACGAGACCGACAGGCTGCGGCGCGAGCTGCTCCTCGGCCTCGTCCCCGACCTCGCCGCCGGCCGCGAGTACGCCGACGGGCTCGGCGCCAGGCTGTTCACGCTCGGCGACTACCGCGCCGGGGAGGTCGCCGCGGCGCCGCTGCAGGTCCTGGGCGGGGCGGCCGGCAGGGGCGTCCTGTTCGAGTTCGCGCCCGAGGACCTGGCCTCGGCCGAGCTCCCGCTCCACCTGGCCGAGGCGGTGGCCGACCTGCTGGCGCAGGAGCTGGCGCGAGGGGGCCGGTGAGGCCCGCGCTCGGACGCAAGCTGGTCGCCGCGGCGCTCACGCCGCACGTGATGGTCGCGGCCCTGGCGTGCGCCACCGCGCTGGTCCTGTTCGTGACCACGCGGCCGCCCCAGGTGCCCCCGCCGCCCACCGTGGAGCTCGCGAACCCTGACGAGCGGCTCTTGGCCAGCGACGTGCGCCTCGTCCTCGTCGACGCCACCGGCCTCGAGTGGCAGCGCTCCGAGCGCGTGCAGTCGCCGCCCGGAGCCTCCGCCCGGCTCACGGCCGTGATGGCGGCGCTGCGCGAGGCCCTGCTCGCCGAGGGCGTCTGGCCCGAGGCGCTGCCCGCGCCCAGAGCCTTCATGGAGACGATCGAGCGCCGCAGCGTGGCCGTCGTCGACCTGCGCCCGCCGCCCGACCTGGGCGTCAGCGTCGCCCAGGAGCGGGCGATCCAGCGGGCCATCCAAGGCACCGCCGAGCTGGCGGGCGCCCAGGCCGTCGTGTTCCTGAGGCACGGCGCGCCCGCCGAGACGCTCCTGGGCCACGTGGCGGTGCCGTCGGCGCTCTGACGGGCGCCGCGGGGCGCCTCGGGACGCTCCCGCGGCCCCGCCGGCCGGCGGGAGCTCCCGCGAGGAGCGCCGGGACGACGCCGGTGCGCTCCGCGGTCCTCAGGGGTACATGCGCGTGAGCATGCGCGGGAACGGGATCACCTCGCGCAGGTGGTGACCGCCGACGAGCCACGTCAGCAGGCGCTCCAGCCCCAGCCCGAAGCCGGAGTGGGGCACGGAGCCGTGCCGCCTGAGGTCGAGGTACCACTCGAACGCCTCGCGCGGGAGGCCGTGCTCGGCGATGCGCTGCTCGAGGAGCGCCAGGTCGTGGATGCGCTGCGAGCCGCCGATCAGCTCGCCGTAGCCCTCGGGGAGGATCAGGTCGGAGGCTAGGACCCGCGTCGGGTCGCCGGGCACGGGCTCCATGTAGAACGCCTTCGCCGACGTCGGCCAGCGCTCGACGAAGACGGGCTTGTCCGACCGCTCGCCGAGCATCGTCTCGTGGGGCGCCCCGAAGTCGTCGCCCCACTCGAGCCTCTCGCCGCGCTCGGCCAGGTACGCCAGGGCCTCGTCGTAGGTGATCCGCTCGTAGCCGCCCTCTGCCGCCGGGCGCAGCCGCGCCGGGTCGCGACCCAGCATCTCCAGCTCGTCGGCGCGCTCGTCGAGGACCCGGCCGACGAGGTAGGCGACGAGCTCCTCCTGCAGGCGCATGTTGCCCTCGTGGTCGAGGAACGCGACCTCGGGCTCGATCATCCAGAACTCGAGGAGGTGACGCCGCGTCTTGCTCTTCTCGGCCCGGAACGTGGGGCCGAAGGTGTAGACCTTGCCGAGCGCCATCGCGCCGGCCTCGGCGTAGAGCTGGCCCGACTGCGAGAGGTAGGCCTTGTCCTCGTCGAAGAGGTCGATCTCGAACAGGTTCGTCGTGCCCTCGACCGCGGTGGGCATGAAGAACGGCGCGTCGAACCTGACGAAGCCGCGCTCGCCGAAGAAGTCGTGCACAGCGCGCTCGACGAGGTCGCGGACGCGCATCACGGCCCACGGACCGCGGTGCCGCAGGTAGAGGTGCCTGTGCTCGAAGAGGAAGTCGACGCCGTGCTCCTTGGGCGTGATCGGGTAGTCGTTGCCGGGCGCGACCAGCTCGACGTGCGTCAGGCCCAGCTCCACGCCGCTGGGGGCGCGCTCGTCGGCGCGCACGAGGCCGGTGACGACCACGCTCGACTCCTGCGTCAGGCCCTTGGCGCGGTCGAAGACCTCCGCGGCGACCTCGCTCCTGACCACGACGCCCTGCACGAACCCGCTGCCGTCCCTGAGCTGCAGGAACGCGATCTTCCCGCTCGACCTCACGCCCGTCACCCAGCCCGCGACGACGACCTCGGCGCCGACGTGCGCGGCGAGCTCCGCGATGGGGGTATGCGTCATGAGGGGCAGTCTACGACGCGTCGTGCCGGGCCCCGGGGCCCGTCTCAGGCGATGGGCAGGCTCAGCGCCTCGTCGAGCGCCTCGGCGGCGCCGCACTCCTCGACCGAGGGGACGACGCGGCCGTAGCGCGCGATCACGGCCGGGGAGCCGTTGGCCATCACGCGGGGGTGGCCGACGACGTCGAGCATCGGCACGTCGTTGTCGCTGTCGCCGACGGCCAGGATGTCCTTCAGCGGCACGCGCAGGTGCTTGGCGAGCTCCTCGACGGCGCTGGCCTTCGAGGTGCCGGCGCGCGTGAGGTTCACGAACGCGATGCCGGGCAGCGCCGGGCTCGTCGCCGTGGCGGCCCTGACGCCCTCGGGGGTCGCGGCGACGAGCGGCTCGTGCTCCCCGAAGGGGGCGACCCACTGCGCCCTGACGACGGGCTCGCCGGCGGCGACGTCCTCGAGGTCCCTGACGATCGCCGTCACGCCGAGGAGCTTCGCGTGGCGCTCGGACAGGGGCGTGCGCCGCTCCACGAACAGCTCGCTCGGCGTGTAGAGCTCGAGGACGGCGCCGTGGTCGCGGGCGGTGGCGATCAGGGACCTGACGTCGGCCTCGCGCAGGGCCGTGACCAGGATCGTGCGGCCGTCGGGGTAGCCGACGTGCGCCCCAGACTGGAAGACGTGCGGGTTGTCGGGACCGAGGCGCTCGGCGACCTTCTGGGCGAAGCCGAACGCCGGCCTGCCCGTGCACACGGCGATCTTCATGCCGGCCTCGCGCGCTCGCGCGGCGGCCTCCCAGACGCACTCCTTCACCTGGCCGTCCGACCCGATCACGGTGCCGTCGAGGTCGAGGACGGCGAGCGGGATCACGGGGCCTCGCCCCCTGGCGTGGACGCCGGCGCGGTCACGACGTGGGCACCGCCACCGCGAGGCCGAGCTCGGCGAGCTGCTCGGGCGCGAGCGGGGCGGGCGCGCCCGTCAGCGGGTCCTGGCCGCGCTGGCTCTTCGGGAACGCGATCGTGTCGCGGATCGAGCCCGCGCCGGCCAGGAGCATGATCACGCGGTCGAAGCCCCAGGCGATGCCGCCGTGCGGCGGCACGCCGTAGGCGAGGGCGTCGAGGAAGAACCCGAAGCGTCGCCTCGCCTCCTCGTGCCCGATGCCGATCGCCGCGAACATGCGCTCCTGGACGTCCTGCCGGTGGATGCGCAGCGAGCCGCCCCCGACCTCGTTGCCGTTGAGCACGAGGTCGTAGGCGTAGGCGCGGACCCTACCCGGGTCGGACTCGAGGAGGTGGAGGTCGTCGTCGTGCGGCCGGGCGAACGGGTGGTGCATGTACGTCCAGCCGCCCTCGTCGGTGCGCTCGAGGAGCGGGAAGTCGACGACCCAGAGGAAGCGCAGGACGTCGCTGCCGGGCTTCAGCCCGAGCACGTCCCCGAGGCGCGAGCGCACGGCGCCCACGGCGGTGCAGGTCGTGGCCCACGGGCCCGCGGCGAGGAGCACCAGGTCCCCGGCGCGCGGCGCCAGGCGCTCGGCGGCAGAGAGCTCGGCGGCGCCCAGGAACTTCGCGATCGGTCCGGTGAAGCCGTCGTCGCCGCGCCGCAGCCACGCGAGGCCGGCGGCGCCGTGGTGCTTCGCGAGGTCCTCGAGGTCGGCCAGCACCTTGCGCGTGACGGGCTCGGCCTCGTCGGCCTCGAGGACCAGGGCCTTGACCACGCCGCCCCCCGCGACGGCGCCGGCGAAGGCGCGGAACGGCGAGCCGCGGAAGGCCTCGGTGAGGTCCTCGAGCTCGAGGCCGAAGCGCAGGTCGGGCTTGTCCGACCCGAAGCGGTCCAGCGCGTCGTGGTACGACAGTCGCTGGAACGGCGTGTCGATGTCGACGCCGAGGGTCGCCTTCACGACGTGGGCCATCAGCCCCTCGTTGAGCTCGAGAACGTCGTCCTGGTCGACGAACGACATCTCCATGTCCACCTGGGTGAAGTCGGGCTGCCTGTCGGCGCGCAGGTCCTCGTCGCGGAAGCAGCGCGCGAGCTGGAAGTACCTGTCGACCCCCGACATCATCAGGAGCTGCTTGAAGAGCTGGGGCGACTGCGGCAGGGCGTAGAACGAGCCCGGGGCCGTCCTCGCCGGCACGACGTAGTCGCGCGCGCCCTCCGGCGTCGAGAGCGTGAGGAGCGGGGTCTCGACCTGCACGAAGCCGCGCGCGTCGAGGTAGTCCCACACGGCCTTCGTGGCGCGGTGGCGCAGCAGGAGTGGCCTCAGCGCCTCGGGCCTGCGGAGGTCGAGGTAGCGGTAGCGCAGCCGCAGCTCCTCGCTGACCTCCGAGGCGTCGATGCTGCCGTCGACGAGGAAGGGCGGGGTCTTGGCGGTCGAGAGGACCTCGACCTTCTCGGCCACGACCTCGATCAGGCCGGTGGGAGCGGTGCTCTTCTGGCCCGGCGGGCGCTCGCGCACGGTGCCCTCGACCGTCACGACGTACTCGCTGCGCAGGGTCTGCGCGACGTCGAACGCCTCCGCGGCCTCCGGCTCGCAGACGACCTGCACGAGGCCGGTGCGGTCGCGGAGGTCGACGAACACCAGGCCGCCGAGGTCGCGGCGGCGGTTGACCCAGCCCTGGAGCACGACCGGCTGCCCGGCGTGCTTGGCGCGGAGCTCGCCGCACATGTGACTGCGGGTCATGCGGAGAACTCTAGCAGGGCCCGCAGGTCGTCCTCGGAGGCGGGTCGCTGCTCACCCGTGGCGAGGTCCTTGAGCTGCCAGACGCCCGCGGCGCGCTCGCTGGCGCCCCTGAGGGCGGCGTGGGTGGCGCCGCGCCTGTCCGCCTCGGCCAGGCCCTTGCCCGGCGCCCGGCGCTGGTAGGCGAACTCGACGGTCCCGTGCTCACGCAGGCGCGCGGCCAGCGCCGCGGCCTCGTCGACGGCCGCCTCGTCCAGCGGCACGAGGAACAGCCGAGGCTCGCGCGCGCCGTCATCAGCGGCGGCCTCCTCGGCGAGGGCGTCGATCACCCTCTCCACGCCGAACGCCCAGCCGGTCGCGGGCAGGTCGGGGCCGCCGAGGAGCTTGATCAGCCCGTCGTAGCGGCCTCCGCCCCCGAGCGCGGACTGGGCGCCGATGCCCTCGTGGTGCGCCTCGAACGCCGTGCGCCGGTAGTAGTCGAGGCCGCGGACGATGCCGGGGTCGACGCGGTAGGGGACGCCCCAGGCGTCGAGGTAGCGCCTCACCTGCTCGAAGTGGGCGCGCGACGCCTCGCCCAGCCGCTCGAGCGGGCGGTCGAGGTCGGCGATGAGGGCCTGGTCGCCGGCGTGCTTGCTGTCGAGGATGCGCATGGGGTTGAGGCGCAGCCGCTCGCGGCTGACCTCCGAGAGCTCGTCGCGTCGGGGCTCCAGCGCCTCGCGCAGGTAGGCGTTGTAGGCGGCGCGGTCCTCGGGGTCGCCGACCGAGCCGAGCAGCATGACGTGCCGGGTCAGGCCGCACTCTTCGAGGACCGCGTACATGAGCTGCACGGCCTCGGCGTCGGCCAGGGGGGACTCGCTGCCGACGACCTCGTAGTCGACCTGGTGGAACTGGCGGTAGCGGCCGCGCTGGACGTTCTCGGCTCGGAACGCCGGGCCCATCGTCCAGAGCTTCACCGGCAACGGGCGCGTGTGCATGCCGTGCTCGACGAACGCGCGCATGATCCCGGCCGTGAACTCCGGGCGCAGCGCCAGCGAGCGGCCGCCGCGGTCCTCGAAGACGTACATCTCCTTCTGGACCACGATGTCGGACGACTCGCCGACGCTCTTCGTGAACACGTCGACGTACTCGAAGACGGGCACGCTCAGCTCGCCGGCGCCGGCGTTGCCGAGCACGCGCGCGGCGGCCGACTCGACGCGGCGCCAGGCGGCGCGCTCCTCGGGTAGGACGTCGGCGGTGCCCTTGACCGAACGGACCTTCATGACCGGAGAGTGTACGCCCTCGGCCGCCGCCCGTACCAAGCGAAGCGGGCGGCCCGAAGGCCGCCCGCGTGCCGGCTGGTCAGGTCGGGTTCAGGGCAGGCTGGCGGGCAGGCCGTTGCTCCTGACGCCGCCCACGACGACGAAGACGAAGCCCGAGCCGGCGCGCTCGGGCGCCGTGAACTCGATGCGCGTGGGCGACCACATGGTCACGTCGGCCTGCACGCCGCCCTCACCGTTCATGTTCGCGCCCACGAGGACGAACGAGTTGTCAGCTTGGCCCGCGAAGCCGTCCCCGAAGTAACGGCCCTGGAGCACGACGGTCCCACCGGGGCTGTCGGGCACCGTCACCGAGATCAGGGTCGGCATGACGTCGCTGCGGACGGTGGCCTGCGGGGCACAGGCGCTCAGGGCCAAGGCCACCAGGCCGAGGGTCAAGCAGGCGAGACGCTTCACTATGTCCTCCTAAGCGCAGAGCGTATCGGCGCCCCCGCGGCGGGGCAATGCATTGTTTCATAGCCCCACGATGCGGGCCGCGCGCCTCCCCGAGGCCGCTCGCGCCCGCGGCGTTACCATACCCGGCGTCATGGTCGAGAACGTGGCGGTGGGTCCGGAGGCGGTGGCCGGCGAGGTCAGGGAGCTCGTCGCGGCTAGGCGCCTGCCGCCCGTCCGGCAGCGCCTCGCCGACCTGCCCGTCCCCGACATCGCCGAGGTGTTCGAGCACCTCGACCACGAGACGATGGCCGTGGCGTTCCGCCTCCTGCCGCGCGACCTGGCGCTGCAGGTGTTCGAGCACCTCGAGATCGACCAGCAGGAGGCCCTCATGCGCGGCATGGGGGAGAGCGAGGTCGCCGAGGTGCTCAACGGCATGTCGCCCGACGACCGCACCGCGCTCCTCGAGGAGCTGCCCGGCGCCGTCACGAAGCGCCTCCTGAACCTCCTCGACGAGCGCGAGCGCCGCGTCGCCACCCAGCTCCTCGGCTACCCCGAGGAGTCGATAGGGCGCCTGATGACGCCCGACTACGTGGCCGTGAAGCCGCACTGGACCGTGGCGCGGGCCCTGGAGCACGTGCGCGTCTACGGCAAGGACTCGGAGACCCTGAACGTCGTCTACGTCACCGGTCCCGGCGGCGTGCTCATCGACGACCTGCGCATGCGCGAGCTCCTGCTCGTCGACCCGGACACGAAGATCTCCGAGCTGATGGACGAGCGCTTCTTCGCCCTCAGGGCCTCCGACGACCAGGAGGTCGCCGTCGCCGAGTTCCGCAAGCACGACCGTTCGGCGCTGCCCGTGACCGACAGCCAGGGCGTGCTGGTGGGGATCGTCACCGTCGACGACGTGCTCGACGTCGCCGAGGAGGAGGCGACCGAGGACATCCAGATGCTCGGCGGCGTCTCCGCCCTCGACGAGCCGTACCTGAAGACGACGCTGGGCGCGATCGTCCGCAAGCGCGCGTTCTGGCTGGTCGTGCTGTTCGTCGGCCAGTCGCTCACCGCTTCCGCCCTCGGGCTGTTCGAGTCCGAGATCGCCGACGCCGTCGTCCTGGCGCTGTTCCTCCCGCTCATCATCTCGTCGGGAGGCAACTCGGGCTCGCAGGCCGCGGCGCTGGTGACGCGCGCGATCGCCCTGGGCGAGGTGACCGTGCGCGACTGGTGGCGCGTCGCCCGGCGCGAGCTCGTCGCCGGCCTGGCGCTGGGCGCCCTGCTCGGCGCGCTCGGGTTCCTGCGCGTCGCGGTCTGGGGCCGGTTCTTCGACGCCTACGGCCCCCACTGGCCGCTGATAGGCCTCGTCGTGTTCCTCGCGCTCGTCGGCGTCGTGCTGTGGGGGTCGCTGGTCGGGTCGCTGCTGCCGATCGTGCTCAAGCGCCTCGGCGCCGACCCCGCGGCCTCGTCGACGCCGTTCGTGGCGACCGTCGTCGACGTCGTGGGGATCCTCGTGTTCTTCGGGATCGCCAAGCTCGTGCTCACCGGCGTCCTCTTGTGAGCGGGGGCCGAGGGCTTCAGTAGGGCCCCCGGCCGCGCCTGCCGCCGCCGAACAGCCGCATCAGGACGAACACGACCACGGCGATCGCGACGAGGCCGAGCAGGATGCGGAGCACGAAGCCGCCCACGATGAACGCCAGGTACAGCAGGGCCGCGGTGACGACGACGCCGAGCAACGTCTCCAGGAACCTCACGCCTACCTCCTCGGTGCGCTCGCCGGCCCGGCGGGGGCCGGGAGCGGTGGTCACCACGAGTATGCGCCCTGGCACGCGTCCGTGACGAGGCGCGGCGCCGAGCCGTGACAGCGCGCGCTCGCGGTCCGCGGTCCGCGGTCCGCGCCGCCTCACCCCGGGTCGTGGTCGCCGACGTCGTCTCCCGGGCGTGGTGTCGGGACAGAGCGGTCAGGCCCGGCCCCTGCCGACCGCCGCCGTCCGGTCGGCGACCAGACCAGCGGGCAGGCGCGATGACGTCGCCGAGGCGACGACGGCGGCCCCTACCAGCAGGACGAACAGGAGCCGGAACTGCGGCACCGACCCTCCGTCGCCGAGCACCGCCGCGATGCCGGCCGAGCAGACGATGCTGCCCAGGTAGCGCATGGTCGAGTAGAGCCCCGCGGCCTGTCCCGCCTCGTGCCTGCCGGCGGCCTGCAGCGCCGCCGTGTGCGTCGGGGCGGAGGAGAGACCCATGCCGACGCCCACGACCACGAGCGGCAGGAGCAGGTGGGCGCGTGACCAGTCGGCCCCGATCGCGGTGAGTAGCGCCACGCCGAGGGCGGCGATCGCGCATCCGCCCAGGGCGGGCAGGCGCGGGCCGTACCTGTCCGCCAGCCAGCCGGCGGCGGGGCCCAGCAGCATCATCGGCACCGACATCGCGGCCAGCAGCAGGCCGACCTGGCCGGGCGGCCAGCCGAGGACGCCGGCGACGAACAGCGGCACGGCCAGGAAGACCGTGTACATCGTCATGTTCGAGAACATCACGGTGAGTCCGGCCGCGAGGTACGCGCGGCGGGAGAGGAGGCCGAGGTTCAGGACCGGCGGGTCGGCGCGCCTGGCGTGGCGCCAGAACCACGCCCCCGACGCGAGCCCGAAGGCGGCCAACGCGTACGGGGCGGCGGCGGGCACCTCGGGGACCCGCCAGACCGTCGCGGCGAGCGCCAGCGTCACCAGCGACGCGAGCAGCAGCCCGCCGCCCAGCAGGTCGAAGCGCCGCCCCGCGGCCGGCGCCCCTTCGCGCGGCAGCCGCAGCGCCAGGACGAGCGCGGGGACGATCACGACGACGTTCGCGAGGAAGATCCAGCGCCAGCCGAAGGCGTCGGTGATCAGGCCGCCGAGGGGCGGCCCGAAGGCGGCCGCGGCGCCGATGCCCGTGCCGATCAGCCCGAGGACGCGGCCCTGACCCTCGAGCGGGACGAGCGTGCGCACCAGGGCCGAGCCGTTGGGCAGCGCGACCGCGCCGGCGACGGCCTGGGCGGTGCGCGCCGCGATGACGGCCTCGACGGTGGGCGCCACGGCCGCGGCCAGGCTCGCGAGGAGGAACCCGCCCAGGCCCAGCGCGACGAGGCGCCTGCGGCCGTACCGGTCCCCGAGGCTGCCGCCGAGCGGCTGCATCGCGGCCATCGCGACCAGGTAGGAGACGACGATCCAGCTGCCCCACGCCAGGGGCGCGTCCAGGTCGGCGAGGACCTGGGGCAGGGCGACGACGATCATCGTCGAGTTCAGCGGCGCGAGGGAGCCGGCGAGCAGCGCGGTGGCCGCCACCAGCAGGGTGGGGTCGCGGGGAGCGCTCAGCGGGCTTCAGCCCTCCGCGAGGACCCTGACGACGCCGGCGAGGCCGTCCACCTCGACGAGCGCGCCGTCCTCCAGGAGCTCGGTCGCGCCCGTCACGCCCGCGACCGCCGGGAGGCGGTACTCGCGCGCGATCACGCCCATGTGGGAAAGGACGCCCCCGACCTCCGTCACCAGGGCCGCCGCGGTCGCGAAGAGCGGCGTCCACGGCTGCGACGTCGAGGTCGCGACCAGCACCTCGCCGGGCCGCAGCGCGCGGGCCTCGTCGAACGTCCTCGCGACCCTCACGCGCCCCCGAGCGACGCCCGCCGACATGCCGACGCCCTCGAGTGTGCCGGCGCTCGGCGCGGCGCCTCGCGCGGCCTGCGGCGGGACCGGTCGCGGCGGGCCGACCGTGGTCGGCACCGCCACATCGGCGTAGCGCTCCATCTCCGCGGCCCGCGCCGCGACCCTGTCGCGGAGGTCGAGCGCCTCGTCGTCCTTCCGCCCCGCCGCCAGGGCTTCGGCGGCGGCCCGCAGCTCCCTCAGGTCGAGGTGCGCGACGTCCTCCGGCCCATGGAGGGCCCCGGCGCGCGCCAGGCGCCCGGCGAGCTCGACGACGACGGCCCTGACGGCAGCGGTGGTCTCGTGGTCGATGATGAAGTTGTGGTCCTCCTTGAGCCGCACGGCCACCTGCGCCTGCCGCATGCGGTGCTCGAACTCGGCGCGCAGCGGCCGCGGGTAGCGCGCGACCCGCTCCCGTGCCCGCAGGACGGCGGCCTCGCGTTCGGCGGCCAGGCGCTCCCTGTGGCGGCGCGGGTCGGACTCGGGCTGGGCGACCGCGTCCCTGAGCTGTGCCAAGACCGGGGTCGGGTCCTCGAGGAGGGTCTTCGCGCCCAAGCTGAGCCGCGTGGCCCGCCGGCCGTAGCGGGCGAGGTAGGCGTCGAGCGCCGCTAGGAGCGGCTCCGCGCCCGGCGTGGCCCGCAGGCGCGCCAGCGCCTCGGCCGGCTCGCTCGCCGCGACGACGTCGGCCACGCCCGGCAGCGAGGTCGCCACGTCACGCAGCCGCCACACGGCCAGGCCGGCCTCGGCCGTGAGGTTGTCGAAGCCCGACACGAGCGCCGCCGCGTCGAGCTGCGTGGCGCCCTCGAACACCTCGGAGTAGGTCTCCCAGAACATGCTCCAGGCGTGGGCGACGGCGTAGACGACCTCGAAGTGGATCTCCCACACGCGCCTCACCCGCGCCAGCGACGCGTCGAGGTGCGCGGCCAGGTCGGCGTCGCCGGCGGCGGCGAGGTCGAACACCGCCCAGAACGCCTGGGCCGACCTCAGCTCCGGCAGCCAGGCGTCGCTCCACTGCCGCTCGAGGTCGGCGAGCATCGGGGCGAACGCCTCCCGCGTCGCGGTGCTCCACAGCCTGGGGACGTCCTGCGGCTCGCAGTAGAGGACCTCGTGGTTGTACACGCGGGTCCAGAAGCGCCGCAGCTCGACGCGGAAGGGCGCCGCGAAGCGCGGCACCGTGGTCGCCAACCCGTGCTCGACGGTGTGCTTCAGGAAGGCGAAGTCCAGCGTCGTGACCGGCTGCGGGAAGTGGGTGAGGTCGCGCTCGAACGACCGGTCGGCGTCCGCGGGGTCCGTCCACGGCGCGGGCAGGTGGGGCGGCAGGCCGGCGCCGCCGGTCGCGGGCGGCTGGTGCCCGGGGCTCGGCTGGTCCCGGCGGTAGGGCTGCTTCACGGCGGGCTCCCCGACGCGTCGGCGGGCGCCGCCAAGGTGGTGACCGGACGGCACTGCAGCAGTACGGGGCCGTCGTCCGCGAGGGCGAACTCGACGTCGACGGGGTGGCCCAGGCGCGCCTCGAGGCCGGTCGCCATGCCCGCGACGGCCAGCGCGTCCTCGTCGCTGAGGCTGGCGCGCTGGCGAAGGAAGGTGGGCGTGCTCACCTGCCGCGTGCCGGCGTCGTCGGTGATGGTCATCCGCTGCTTCGCGCCGACCGTCCTGGCGATCACGCTCAGGCTCGCCTTGTCGACGACCCAGCGGTCGGGGTCGATGTCGCCGGCCATCAGGCTCTCGCCCAGGCCCCAGCTCGCGCTGATCACGACGCGGCCGAGGTCGGAGGCCACCGGGTCGACGCTGAACGCCACGCCCGAGGCGTCGCAGCTCACCAGCCGCTGCACGAGCACCGCGACGGCCGCGGGCGCGTCGCCGAGGCCCCGGTCGCGCCGGTACCCGAGCGCGGCCTCGCCGCGCGCCGAGCGCCACACGCCCGCCACGGCGGCGAGCACGGCGTCCTCGCCCGTGACGTTCAGGTAGGTGTCGTGCTGCCCGGCGAAGGAGGAGCCGGTGCCGTCCTCGTCGACGGCCGACGACCTCACCGCGACCGGCGTCCCCCGCGCGGGATCGTCGCCCGAGCGCGCGGCGAGCTCGCGGTACGCCGCCGCCGCCGCGCGCGCCACGTCGGGCGGCACGCCCCCCGTCCGCTCGTAGGCGGCGTAGGCTGCGGTCGTCACGCAGAAGGCCTCGGGGACGGGGTGGGTCGCGGCGAGCGCGCTCAGCTGCGCTGCCTTGCCGCCCACGAGACCGGCCTCCGTGCTGCGGGGGTCTCCGAGCCACAGCACCGCGGGTGCAGCGAACGAGGTCTCATCGAGCGCTCGGCCCATGTGACAACGCTCCCGTCTCGACGGCAGTGGTCGTCAGTGGGTGGGAGCCCACGCCGCGACGTCCGTCACGTGATGGTCCCCAAGACCATATAGCAACCGGGTGACGCGCGCCGTCGTGCCCGTCCCGGCCCGGCCGGGCCGCCGCTGCCGGCTCGCGTCGGCGCGGCGCTCTGCCCTGGGTCGCGGCGCCGGGCGCTCAGTCGCGGCGCCGGGCGTAGCGGGACGCGACGGCGGGGGCCTCCTCCCCGTCGGGCGTCGCGATGTACATGCGCATGGTCAGGTCGTCGGGGCCGCCGCTGTCGAGGACGATGCGCCAGCCCCAGTCGGGGCCAGACCCCGGCGACCACGTCGTGAACGCGGCCATGGCGCCGTCGTCGGCCTCCTGGCCGGCGAAGGTCATGAACTGGCCCTGCGTGTGGAAGGAGTCGACCCACACCATGTCGACCGCCCCCGGCCCCGGCGTGAGCCGCGCGAGCAGGACGCCGTCGTGCGGCTCCCCGCCGTGCGACCAGGTGTACGCGATCAGGAGGAACCCGCCGCCGGCGGCCGTGGTCACGGTGGCCTCCGTGGCCGACTCCCTGACCGGCTCGCCCGGGCCCAGCCACAGCTCGTCGCGGCCCGACCACTCCCCGACGAGGTCCCTCGCGACGTCCCGGAACGCCATCGTGCCTCCTCCCGCCCCGCGCGGACCCTGTGCCCAAGGCTGGGCGCTCCAGCTCGCGGTGACGCGCTCAGCGTACGGGAAGGCGCGGCGGGAGCGGCCGCGCCGACCGAACCGTGACCCGTGCTGTCCGGGTAGCCGAGGACCATGGGACCGAGCGAGAAGGGGAGGGTCGAGCATGGACGTGTACGAGTGGCTGATGGACTCGGACCCGGCGATCCGCTGGCAGGTGATGCGTGACCTGGCGCACGCCAGCGACGAGAGCGTGGCCGCGGAGCGGGCGCGGGTCGCGACCGAGGGCTGGGGCGCGCGCCTGCTGGCCCTCCAGGACGAGGACGGCCAGTGGGGGAGGGACGCGCTGCCGGCGGAGGGCAGGTCGGAGACGGGCCTGCCGTCGCCCGCCACCAGGCGTCTGCTGCGTGAGCTGCACGGCGTCTCGCTCGCGGACCTGGCGGGCTTCCTCGGGGTCGAAGCCGACACGCTCGCCGCTTGGGAGTCGGGCGAGCCGGACGCCACGGACGAGCGGGCCGCCCGGTACGGCAGCGTCGTCGCCTGGATGTGGAACCTCGGCACCCTGAAGCCCGAGTGGACGGCGACGACCTACTCGCTCCTCCTGCTCCGCGACATGGGCCTCGACCCGCGGAGCGAGCAGGCGCGGCGCGCGGTGGCGCTCGTCAGGGACAACGTCAAGTGGGACCACGACGGGCAGGACTTCTTCGACGGCGAGGTGGAGCCGTGCATCAACGGCAAGGCCGTGGCGCTGGGAGCGTACTTCGGCGAGGACGTCGACGGGATCGTGACGCGGCTGCTGGCTGAGCAGCTCGAGGACGGCGGCTGGAACTGCGAGGCCGAGAACGGCTCGGTGCGCTCGTCGTTCCACACGACCATCGACGTGCTCGACGGCCTGCTGGAGTACGAGCAGGCCGGCGGGGCCATCGACGTCACCGAGGCGCGGCTGCGGGCGCAGGAGTACCTGCTCGAGCGGCGCATGTTCCGGCGCCTGTCCACCGGCGAGGTCGTGGACGAGGCGTTCACGCGCTTCTCCTACCCGCCGCGGTGGCACTACGACGTGCTGCGGGGCCTCGACTACCTCAGGCGCGCCGGCGCGGACCCCGACCCGCGCCTGGAGGAGGCGGTCGCGCTGGTCAGGTCGAAGCGCGGGCCCGACGGGCGCTGGCTGCTCGAGAACACGCACCCGGGCCGGGTGCACTTCCCGCTGGACGAGGGCGACGGCCGGCCGAGCCGCTGGAACACGCTGCGGGCCCTGAGGGTCCTCGACTGGTACGGCGACTAGCCCCGGTTCAGCGCACGATCTTCCAGAACGAGTCCTTGCGGGTGACCAGGCCACCCTCGAACTCGAGCAGGTCGACGCCGCGCACCTCGGCGCGGTCGCCCGAAGTCGTCGTGCCCGTCAGCGTCCACTCCGAGACGCCGAGGTCGCCGCACGTCCAGTGCCTGGCCTCCCCGTAGTGCACGTCGGGGATGCCGGCGAACCGCGCGGCGAGACCGGCCCTCACCTCGTCCTTGCCCACGTAGCGGTCGCCGCGCGGTCCGGCGCCGCGCGGCATGTAGAGGACGCAGTCGTCGGCGAAGAACCCCATCACCGCGTCGAGGTCGTGACGGTTGAACGCCTCGAGGAACGCTTCCAGGGTCTCCACGGTCGCTTGTCCCGCCACGTTCGCACCTCCGGACCCCCGGTGGCATGGGACCGGAGCGTCGGCGCAGCCTAGCGCCTCGGTGCTCCCGGACCGACGCATCGCGACGCTCTCGGTCGATACTGTCGGCGAGCGCATGGAGACCTCCGAGGCCGCGACCCTGATCGGCCCGGCCGTGGCGGCAGCGGGCGGAGCCTGGGCCGACCTGGGCGCAGGCACCGGTACGTTCACGCTCGCGCTCGCTCGGCTGCTCGGGCCCGGCGGCACCGTGTACGCGGTAGACAAGGACCACGGCGCCCTGTCGCGCCTGGCCCCGACGGCGCGTACCGGTCCCGGCGCGGGCGTCGTGCCGGTCGTCGCCGACTTCAGGGGGGACCTCGCGCTCTCGGGCCTCGACGGCGTGGTCATGGCGAACGCGCTGCACTTCGTCCCCGCCGACGATCAGCCCGCGGTCGTCGCCACGGTGGCGCGGTCGCTGCGCCCCGGCGGGGCGTTCGTGCTCGTGGAGTACGACCAGGGGAGGGGTTCGCCCTGGGTGCCGCATCCCGTGCCGCCGGCGCGCTTCGCGGCGCTGGCGCGCGACGCCGGGCTCGGCGAGGCGCGGGAGGTCGGGCGACGACCGTCGCGCTACGGGCCGAAGGACATCTACGCGGCCGTGGCCGTCGAGCCGGCGTGACCGAGCGAACCAGTGGCCCGGCCCGGCTCTACGCCCGGCGCTGGCCGCCTCGGCGCTGGCGCGCGCGACCGTCGCCAGCCCTCGGCGCTCTCTGACTCCATGGGCCCGATGCGGTTCCCGAAGCGTGCTCCTCGCCGCCGGGCGGCCGCCTCATGCTCAGGTCAGCCGCTCCAGGCGCCCCTTGCGCTTGGCGAGGTTCTTGTAGTCCCACTGCACCGCGCGCGCCTTGGCGAGCCAGCGCTCCAGGTCGGGCAGGCTTACCTGGGAGGCCTCGGTGTAACGGGCCTCGGCGGCCTTGAACCTCCCCTCGGGCCTCAGCCCGTCCTCGTCGAAGCCCTGGCCGCTCCAGAAGAGGAGGCGGACGCAGTCCTTGAGCCTGCCGTACCCGACGGTCGGGTTGCCGTCCAAGAACCACACCGGGTGGCCGTGCCACACCTTCTCCTCCGCGTCGGGGAGGTGGGCCGCGATGGTCCGGGCCAACAGGTCGGCGACCTCGCGGTCGGTCTGGCCGAGGGCATCGTTGTACGCCTGGATGTCGGGGTGCATGGCGCCTCCTGAGCGGTGTCGTGGGGTCGCCGCCCATGATGCACCGCAGCGGAAGCCTGCGCGTACGGCAGGCCTGGTCGGGGGGCGAGCGGCGCGCCGCTTACGAGTTATCAAATCCTTAGGGCGCCCCGCCGCCGCGACCCCTTCCCACCCCGGTTCCTTCGCACCGCCTCGCCCTACCCCAGGCGCCGCGAGAGCAGCGCGTCCAGCACGCGCTGTGTGCGCAGTGCCGAGACGCCCGTGCTGGGGCAGGGGCCGCCGCGGCCGAGCAGTTCGTCGACGACGGCGGCGATCAGCGGCTCCTGGACGTGCCGCGGGTGGGGGAGACGGTGGTTCGTGACGCCGCCCTGCTCGTCGACGACGCGCACGGGGCCGTCGGCGAAGACGGGCACGCTGATCGTGCCGCGCTCGAGGCTCACCGCGAGCTCGTCGCGCGAGGAGGCGGCCGCGAAGTCCCAGGCGGCCGACCCGAACGCCCCGCCCTCGAAGCGGAGCGACCCGACGACCTGGTCGGCGACCCGCGACCACGGCAGGCGGGTCGCCGCGAAGCCGTCGGCGGCGACGACCGGCCCGAGCCAGTGGTCGAGGAGGTCGAGGGCGTGGCTGCCCAGGTCGACAAGGAGGCCGTCGCCGCCCACGACCGGGTCCCAACGCCAGCCGGCCGCCTCGCTCCCCGGAGGCGCGGGGACGTCGAGGTGCAGGCGCACCAGCGTGGGGCGGCCCAGCTCGCCCCCCTGCACGAAGCGCCTGACGAGCTCGAAGCGCGGCAGCGCGCGCCGGTAGTAGGCCACGAACAGCGGCACGCCGGCCTCCTGGCAGGCGCGCACCATCGCCTCGCCCTGGGCGGCGGTGCGCGCCAGCGGCTTCTCGACGTAGACCGGTTTGCCCGCTTCGGCTGCCATGAGCACGTACTCGGGGTGGCTCGATGGCGGGGTCGCGACGTACACGGCGTCCACGTCGTCGGCGAACACCAACTCGCGGGCGTCGGTCGTCCAGCGCGGCACGCCGTGCCTGGCGGCGTAGTCGCGGGCCTTGTCGGCGTCGCGTCGCATGATCGCGCTCACCGAGCTGCCCGGCACGCGCCGGAAGGCGGGGCCTGACTTGACCTCGGTGACGTCGCCGGCGCCCACGAAGCCCCAGCGGACGGCGCCGCGGTTGCGGAGGGCGGCCAAGGCGGTCACGGGGCGATCAGCTCTGCTCGTAGGCGGCGCGCGCGAGGCCGACGACCTCGTCGGTGACGTCCTCGACCGCTGCCAGCACGACCTTGTGCGTGGCCTGGCCCGGGCCGTTGGAGGTGACGAGGTGGTCCGAGCGCGGGGCGGCCCTGGCGGCCGCTTCGGCGATCGCCCACTGCGAGTTCTGCTTGACCCCGTGCTCGGTCTTGAGCCACCGGCGCACCGCGTTCTGGTCGAGGGGGTCGATGCCGCTGGCGGCCACGAGCGCCACCCACTCCTCGAGCGTGCGGCCCGTGCGCTCCTTCATGCTCTCGGTGACGGCGTCGAGCATGTCCTGTGTGGCCCGCATGGTCATGCGCCATGTTAGGACCGCCCGGGAGACGGGGAGCCCGGGAGACGAGGGCTATATTCCACGGCGTGAGGTTCCCGGCGCTCTTCGTCCTCGCGCTGACGCTTCTCCTCGCGGCCTGCGCACCGGCCGTCGAGGTCGAGGACACGGGTGCCCACCTGCAGCCCTTCACCCTGGACCCGGTGCCGCGCGACCAGCGCTACGTCATCGCCGTGCCGAGCTTCACGGTCGGCGCCGGGAGCGTGCGGATCGGCTCTGTGGACCTCTCCAAGGAGGGCGAGGACTTCTACCGTGAGCTGGGGTCAGGCGTGGCCGACATCTTCATCGCCGAGGCCTACGAGAGCCAGCAGTTCCGCATCACCGAGCGCGCCGAGATCGACAAGATCCTCTTCGAGCAGGACCTGGCCCGGTCGGGACGCGTGAACCCCGCTACCGCCGCGGCGGTGGGGCGCATCGAGGGCGCCGAGCTGATGGTCCTCGGCAGCGTCTCCGAGTTCGGCGTCGAGACGACCGGCGGCGGCGGCAGGGTGCTCGGCGTGTTCGGCGGCTCGTCGGAGACGGTCACGGCGCGGGTCGCCGTGGAGATCAGGTTCGTCGACACGAACACTGCCGAGATCATGGCGATCGGCAGGGGAGTGGCGCAGGTCTCGCAGCGCAACGTCTCGGTCGACATCGCGAACGTGATGACGGACCTGCGCGTGGGGCGCACCGGCACGACGATCGTCGACTACGCGGTGCGCAACGCGATCCGCTCGGCGATCGAGAGCGCGGCGCGTTCGCTGCCCGCCAAGATCGGCCGCTGATTCGGACCCGTTCCCGTTGATGCCTGAGCGGCCGCCCGAGCGTGCGCAGGACGCTCAGTCCCCTGGCGAGTAGAGGTCGATGCCCAGCCGGCCGTCGGGCCCCGCGCTGACCACGTAGAAGGCGTGCTCGCCGCCCAGCGTGCCGCCGTCCGGGCTCGGGTGGTCCCAACGGACGTCGGCGGCCGCGACCGCGCTCGAGACGACCGTCACGTCGGCCGCGGCGAGCCTGGCAGCGGTGATCCCCTTGGAGTGGTAGTCGGCTACCGACGCCCGGAAGAAGCTCTCGACCTGCGACCCGTTGTCGACGGCTATGACGCCCTGCGGGCTGACGACGAGGCACGGGACGTGCCAGTTCGCCGCGATACGGGCGACGTCGCCGCTGGAGAGCGCCTGGGCGTAGGACTCGAGGAACTCGCGTACGTCACGTTCCTGGATGGCCGTCGTCGCGCCTCCTGGGAGGAAGTCGTCGCGGCCGGCACCCGGCTCGGGAAGGCTGCTGCTCCGGGGTGGGTGGAGCGGTGCCTAGCCTCCGGCGGCCGGCCGGAGCCGTCAGGGTGTAGGGTGGAGCGCGACGCGGCCGTAGCGTGACCTACACGGCGCCCGCTCCGCGGCCGGACCGTGCGGCAGGGGCGCCGCCGCGGCAGGCGGTCCGCCTACGGTCGCAGCCCTACGCTCGCGCGGCCCCCTGGAGCTCCTCGGCGAGCGACACGATGATCCCGGCCGGTCCGCGCACGTAGCAGAGCCGGTACTGGTCCTCGTACTGCACGACCTCGCCCACGAGCTCGGCGCCGTGCTCCCTCACGCGGGCCAGGGCGGCATCGAGGTCCTCGACGGCGAACATCACGCTCCTGAGCCCCAGGGCGTTCGGCGGCGCCACCGCCGGCGTGAGGGGTACTAGCTCGGGGCTCTTGAACCTCGTCAGCTCGAGGCGCCCGTGTCCGTCGGGGGTGCGCATCA
>Ga0123333_10000838_pt1 | contig 32993 bp, 27 predicted proteins | sample BioC12SIPDNA_3_FD_89957 | JGI IMG/M metagenome (GOLD analysis project Ga0123333, IMG submission 89957) | Anaerobic biogas reactor microbial communites from Washington, USA - Biogas_R2_B C12 SIP DNA | ecosystem: Engineered > Bioreactor > Anaerobic > Unclassified | place: Washington, USA...
CGGCCGGGGCGGGTGGTGCGCCGGGGAAGCGGCCGTGGGCCTGGAAGAACTCGAGCGCCGCCGCGTAGCCCAGGTTGAGTACTTTCAACGCCTCCTCGCCGGCGTGGCCTTCGCTGCCGCGGTCGGGGTGCAGTTCGGACACGCGCCGCCGGTAGGCATGCTTGAACGCCTCGGGCGAGCAGGTCGGGTCGATCCCGAGCTCGCGGTACAGGGCGAGGAAGTCGATCTGCGCGCTCATGCCCGCCGCCAGCGCTTCAGGCGGGATCGAACTTGCAGAACAGGCGCGGCATCCAGAGCATGGCGCCCAGGTCGTGCATGCCGACGTAGCGCTCCATCGCCATGCGCGGGGTATCGAAGCGCGGCGAGTCCACGGCCGCGTGGCCGCCGTAGTACGAGAACGCGCGCTTGACGCCCACCGCCTCCAGGCATGCGCGGGTGCCCTCGTCGAACGCCCAGGTGCTGCCTACCGGATAGGCGAAGTAGTGCATCGGCCGGCCGGTCTCGGCAAGGATCCGCGCCGCGCAGGTCTCGATCTCATCGCGCTGGCGTTCGAGCGGCAGGCGCGAGAGCACCGGGTGGTCGACGGTGTGGCCGCCGATGGTCATCCCGCCGGCGGCCATTTCCCGGATCTGGTTCCAGTCCATCCACAGGCCGTCGACGCGTTCGGGCGTCTCCTGGCCGGTTTCGGCGCGCAGGCGTTCGAGCATGCGGGCGGCCTCGTCGGCCGGAAGCGCCTTGTAGGCGCGAAGGATCGCGCCGATGGCGGCGTCGGGGCCGCGTGCCGGGGCCAGCGGTTCGGGCAGCCATGGCCGCAGGTCCAGCCGCGCGGCCGCGGTGGTGCGGATGCGCCAGGCGATCTCGTCCCACCAGGGCAGGCGCGGGCGGTCGATGAAGCCGGTGGCGATGAAGAAGGTGGCGGGCAGGCCGTGCCGGCGCAGGATCGGGTAGGCCACCTCGTAGTTGTCCAGGTAGCCGTCGTCGAAGGTGACCAGCACGTGGCGACCGCGACGCCCGGCCACCGTGTCGATGTCGGCGGGCGAGATCACGTCGCAGTCCCGCGCCAGGCGCGCCATCTGCGCGTCGAAGGCCTCGGCGTCCGCGCTCCACAGCTCGCGGTCGTAGGGCGAGCTGCTGCCGTCGCCGATGCGGTGGTAGTTGAGGATCAGGATCCCCGACGGCGGTGCCACCGCCGCGAGCAGGCGGCCGAGGCCGCTGAGCGCCAGGATCCTGGCCGCGATGCGCTTTTTCAAGGCCGTCCTCCGTCCCCCTGCGGTGCGCCGGCGCCGGTCGCCGGGGCGTGTCGTCCGTCCGGGGTATACGCGGAAAGCCCGCATGGGCGGACGCCGTGTCCGCCGGCGCCACCCGATCGCGTTCCAGTTCCCAGGGAAGCGGCGCCACGGGTGCCGGCATCCACGCGCAACCCTCCGGAGCACCCGCGCCGCATGACCACGCCAACACACCACCGATCCCGCCGCCTGCTGCTCGCCTGCCTGGTGGCGTGCGCCGCCGCCTGGGCCGCTCCCGCCGCGGCCCGCACCTGGCACGTCTCGGGCGCCGGCAGCGACACCCACGGGAACGGTTCGGCCGAACGCCCGTTCCGGACCATCCGGCGCGTGATCGACCCCGAGTGGGGGCTGGTCTCGCCCGGGGACGTGGTCGAACTGGACGCGCGCCCGGGACAGGGGCGCTACGACGAGTGCGACGTGCGGCTGCGGGTGCGGCTGACCCTGCGCTCGGCGCCCGGCGGCGGGCGGGCCCACATCCATTGCGACCTGGACACACCCGACTCGGTCACCGTGCAGATCGACCCGGACGCCTCCGGCAGCGTGCTGTCCAACCTCGAGATCAGCGGTGGCCACTACTACGGCGTGATGCTGCAGACCAACTGGTATCAGGGCGGCCCCGACAGCGATGCCGGTGCCTCGGACGTGGTGCTGGAGGATCTGCTGGTCCGCGACACCGGCCGCGACGGGATCAAGATCACCCCGCGCTCGCGCCGCGTGACCATCCGTCGCGTCGAGATCCACGGCACCGGCCGTCGCGACCCGAGCAACGCTGACGGCATCGACAACGTCAACGGCGACGGCATGGTGGTCGAGGACAGCTACATCCACGACACTGCCACCACCGGCCTGTACTTCAAGGGCGGCGCGCGCGACGTGGTGGTCCAGCGCAACCGGATCGAGAACACCGGCGACGCCGGCATCCTCGCCGGCTTCGACACCAGCGTCGACTTCTTCGACCTCGAGGCCAACCCGGGCTACCACGAGGCGATCCGCGGCGTGGTCCGCAACAACGTGGTGCGCAATACCCGCTACGCCGGCATCGGCCTGTACGCCACCCTCGACACGGTGGTCGCGCACAACACCATCATCGACGCCGCGCGCGAGGGCCAGGCGGCGCTGTTCTTCGGCATCGTCTTCCAGGACTGGCACGGCGAGGCCGGGCGGCCGCCGAACACCGGGGCCACCGTGGTGAACAACCTGGTGGTGCAGGACGGCGGCAACTGCGTGGAGATCCGCTGGTCGCCCGAGCTGGGCGGGCTGTCGGCGCTGGCCGGCGCGCCGCGGATGGACTACAACGCCTACCCGCGCGGGTCGCGCCCGTGCCGCTTCTTCGACCACCGGCCGGACTCGCCGCTGGCGCTGCCGGTCTCCAGCCTGGAGCGCTGGCGCCAGGCCATGGGCGTGGACGTGCACAGCGTGCAGGCGGCGGTCGAGGTCGACGCGCGCGGCCGTCCGCTGGACGGGAGCGCCGTGGTCGGCGCCGGCACGCCGCTGCCGGGCCTGGGCGAGGACATCGAGGGCGAGGGGCGTTCGCCGACCGCGCCCACCATCGGCGCATACGAGTCGGGCGCCGGGGCGGCCGCCGCGGCCGCCCCGGTCGCGCACAGGATCCCGCCGGGCCATCCGGCATCCCGCGACGGGCTGCGCGAGCTGGCGGACGACACCGCCATCGTCACGCTGTCGGGACTGGCCCGGCTTGGAAACGCATGGCCACGCGCCGCCGGCTGGATCACGCCGATGCGGCTGGCGTTGCTGGGGGCGGGCCTGCTCGCCCTGGCCGTCCTCGTTCCCGCCCTGGTGGTGGCGCGCAGGCGCAACGTGACCGGCTGGCTGTTCGCCTGGATGCGCCAGGACTGGCGCGCGCCGGTGCCGCCGGGCACCACCCGGCACCTGCTGTTCTGCTTCGTCGACCACTACGAGCCGGGCTGGGGCACGCCGGGCCTGGAGCGCGAGCGCGCGCGGGTGGAGCGCTGGCGCCGCGACCTGCCGAAGCTGTGCGAAGGGCACCGCGACGCCGACGGCCGGCCCCCCGTCCACACCTTCTTCTACCCCGAGGAGGAATACCGGGAGGAGCACCTGGACGCGCTGGTGGAGCTGTGCCGGCAGGGACTGGGGGAGATCGAGATCCACCTCCACCACGACAACGACACCGAGGACAACCTGCGCCAGACGCTTGCCCGATTCACCGAACTGCTGGCCACGCGCCACGACGCGCTGCCACGCGATCCGGCCACCGGCCAGCCGCGCTGGGCGTTCATCCACGGCAACTGGGCGCTGGACAACAGCCATCCGACGGGCCGCCACTGCGGCGTGGACAACGAACTGACCGTGCTGCGCGAAACCGGCTGCTACGCCGACTTCACCCTGCCGGCCGCGCCCGACCCCTGCCAGACCCGGACGGTGAACCGGATCTACTACGCCAAGGACGACCCGGCGCGGCCGAGGTCGCACGAGACCGGGCCGCGGGTGAAGGTGGGCGGCCGGAGCGAGGGCGACCTGATGATCATCCAGGGGCCGCTGGGCTTCCGCTGGAAGTCGCGCAAGTGGGGGCTGCTGCCGCGGATCGAGAACTCGGACATCCGCGCGGTGGCGCCGGCCACCCGTGACCGCATCGATGCCTGGGTCCAGACCGGCATCCACGTCGAGGGCCGGCCGGAATGGATCTTCGTCAAGATCCACACCCACGGCGCCGAGGACGAGGACATGGACGCGCTGCTCGGCAAGGCGATGGACGAGGCCCACACCTACCTCGAGACCCGCTACAACGACGGCCGCGAGTGGAAGCTGCACTACGTGAGTGCGCGCGAGGCCTACAACATCGCCAAGGCCGCCGAGGCAGGGCTGGACGGAGATCCCGGGCAGTACCGCGACTACCTGGTGCCGCGCCCGGGCTATGGCGTGGCGGACGCCGCGCAGCGGCGGGTGGCCAACGGCTGAGGCGGGTCACCGGTCAGGCGGCGAGCGCCTCGCGGTACAGGCGCTCGTAGCCGTCGGCCATCGCCCCGACCGAGGCGTGGCCGAGCACCCAGTCGCGCGCGGCCGCGCCCAGGCGGGCGCGTTGCGTTGCGTCGGCGAGCAGCTCGTCGAGCAGGTTGCGCAGGCCGTCGCCGTCGCCGCTGGCGAACAGCCGCCCGGTCTGTGCGTCGCGCACGATCTCGGGGTTCCCGCCCACGTCCGATGCCACCACCGCCAGGCCCGCGGCGCAGGCCTCGAGCAGGGCGATCGACAGGCCTTCGGTCAGCGAGGGCAGCACGAACACGTCCAGCGCCGGCAGCAGGGCCGGCACGTCGTCGCGGGCGCCCGCGAACAGTACCCGGTCGGCCACGCCGAGCGCGCGGGCCTCGATCCGCAGCGCCGCCTCCAGCGGCCCGTCGCCGACCAGGACCAGGCGCACCCCGGGGTGGGTGGCCGCCAGGGCCGGCAGGCAGCCCAGCAGCAGGCGGTGGTTCTTCAGCCCCACCAGCCGGCCGACGCAGCCGAGCAGTGGCACCCCGGGTTCGATCCCGAGCCGGGCACGGGCGCGTTCGCGCGCCTGGCCCCCGCCGTCGAAGCGCTGCACCGGGATGCCGTTGAGCACCGTCGCCGCCAGCGTTGGCGGCACGATCGCGTCGTCGACGAACCGCCGCCGCACCTGTTCTCCGACCATCGCCACGCGCGCGGTGTGGCGCAGCGACCAGCGGTAGAGCGTGCGCAGGCGCCGGTTGTCCAGGCGGGTGCCCATGTTGTGGCAGGTGTTGACCAGCACGGGCGGGGACCGGCGCCCGAACAGCGCGGTGGCCGCGTAGTAGTTGGGCACGAAGTTGTGGCTGTGGACCAGGTCGGCGTCGGCGGTCGCGCGGCGCAGCCGGTGCAGCACGCCCAGGTCCAGGGTCCGGCGCTTGCCGCCCACCAGCACCGGCACCCCGGCCGCCTCCAGCGCGTCGCGGAAGCCCCCGGTCTCGCAGATGCTGAACACGCTCACCGCCATCCCGCGCGTGCGCTGCTCGATCGCGAGGTCGGCCACCACGCGTTCCAGGCCGCCGAAGTCGAGCGAATTGACGACATGCACGATGCCGTGGAGCCGGGGACGATCCATGCGAACCGGGTTGCCAGGGATGGAGGGCGTCGGCCGCGCGCGGGTCGTGGCCAGCCCTTGTTACGCAGGACGCGCGGCCGACCGGCCACGGGGCCCCCCGGGGTGGCCGCAGGCGCGCGTGGATCTCGTTGTTGTGATCAGGCCGCGGTCGCGGGCGCTTGGCGCCAACGGGGGGCGGAGCCATCCAAACAGGGCGCTTCATGAGTCAGCAGTTCAGCGGTGCCGCGGCGATCCGCGCGGCGGTGATGATCATGGGATCGACCTACGTCACCTACGCGGTCGGCCTGCTGGTCAGCATCGTCATCGCGCGCCACCTGGGGCCGGACGATTTCGGGCGTTACGCCTACGTGGTGTGGATGGCGGGCATCCTGCTGGCAATCGCCAACAACGGCCTCACTTCCACCTCGATCCGCTTCGTGTCCGAATCGCTCGGGCGCAAGTCGCCCGACGCGGCGCGGCGGGTGCACGGCTGGCTGTTGCGGCGCCAGGTCGCGTGCATGGTGCTGGTGGCGCTCGGGTTCATCGTCGCCGCGCGCTGGCTGGCGCCCGACGGCTGGGAGGGGCCGCTGGCCTGGTTCGTGCTGGTGGCGCTGGCCGCGGGGCTGTCCAAGGCGGTCTACATCTTCGATGCCTCCATCGCCAAGGGCTACGGCCGCTTCGACGTCGAGGCGCGGGCCACGGTGGCGATGAGTTTCCTGAACCTGGTGCTGGTGCTGGTGCTGGTGGCGCTGCGCGCGCCGCTCATCGCCTACCTGTGCGCGTTCGTGCTGGTCAGCGCCGGGCACATGGCGATCTCGCGCACCATGCTGCGCAAGGGCGGCATGCACGCGCGGATGGATCCGCCCGATCCGGCCCTCGAGGCCCAGGTGCGGCGCCACCTGCTGTGGACGGTGGTGCTGGTGCTGGCCTACACCTTCAGCCACATGTCGATCGAGACCTACCTCCTCAACGCCACCGTCGGCACCGCGGAGGTGGGCTTCTTCGCGATCGCGGCCGCGCTCAGCCGCGGTGGCGTGGACCTGCTGGCCTCGGGGTTGGTGACGGTGATGATGCCGGTCATGGCCCACGGGTTCGGCGAGGGCGGGACTGCGCGGGTGAACGAGATCATGGCCAACTGCCTGCGCTACTGCCTGTTCATGGGGCTGCTGCTGATCGGGGTCGGGGTGCTGGTCGCGCGCCCGGGCGTGCTGCTGATGTACGGCGAACAGTACGAGGCGGTCGTGTTCGCGCTGCGGGTGATGGTGGTGGTTGGCGGGCTGACCCTGGGCGAGGCCGCCTTCAACTCGCTGCTCTCGACCACCGACAACCAGCGCATGCGGGTGGTGTTCGCGGTGCTGTCGCTGGTGATCACCGCGGGCTTCGCGTTCGCGCTGGTGCCACGGTGGGGCCTGGCAGGCGCGATCGCGTCGCACGCCGCCTCGCGGCTGCTGGTCTTCGCGCTGGTCGCGGCATTGATCTCGCGGCGCCTGGCGCTGCGCATCCCATGGCGCGAATTCCTGCGGCTGGGCGGCTGCGCGCTGCTGGCTGGCGCGCTCGCGTGCGCGCTGGTGCTGGCGATGCCCGGGATGTGGACCGAACTGGTGGCGGGGGTCGTGTTCGCGCTGCTGTTCCTCGCCGCCACGGTCGTGTTCGACGCCTGGCGCGCGTCCGACGTGGCCCACCTGCTCGAGTTCCTGGAGCGCTATCCCGCGGTCCACGGACGCGTGTCCGGACCGCTGCGGCGCTGGGCCACGGGGCTGCAGTGATGGTCGCCATGTCCGTGCCGGCGTCGCGCCGGCCTGCCGGTCCGGGGAGGAGCTGAGGCCGTGCTCTTCGTCCTGATCATGGTCTACCTGCTGCTGGTGCTGATCCGGCCCCAGGAGTACCCGCAATGGCCGCTGGCCGGAGTGCCGCTGCTGCCGCTGGCGCTGGTGCTGGGGCTGGGGGTGTGGCTGCTCTCGCGCAACAAGCGCTTCGACGCGCCGCAGTACCTGCTGCTGCTGGCGTTCCTGGCGGTGACCTGCCTGTCGGTGCTGCTCACCGGCTGGAGCGGCGGGGCGCTGCAGCAGTTCAGCGAGTTCGCGGCGATCGTGGTCTCGTTCTTCCTGCTGGCCAATGCGCTCGACTCGCGCGAACGGGTGGTGGCGGCGATGGCGGTGTTCACGCTGTCGGCCTCGGTCCTGGCCCTGCACGGCGCCGGCCAGGCCGCGACCGGGGTCGGCTGGACCGGCGCCGAACTGGTGGGCGACGGCCGTATCCAGTACCTGGGCATCTTCAGCGATCCCAACGACCTGGGCATGCTGTTCGTGCTGTGCATGCCGATGGCCGCCTACCTGGGTTCGCGCGGCGGGCTGATGGGCCTGCGCCGGCTGTTCTGGTGGTCGCTGTGCCTGCTGCTGCTGTATGGCGTGTACCTGACCCATTCGCGCGGCGCGCTGCTGTCGGTGATCGCGATGATCGGGATCTGGGTGCTGGTGCACCGGGGCGTGTTCGCGGCCGGGACCCTGGCCGGGGCCGCGCTGGTGGGCCTGCTGCTGATGCCCTCGCGGGTGAGCGAGATCGACGTCCAGGAAGAATCCGCGCTGGGGCGCGTGGAGGCCTGGTACGAGGGCCTGCTGATGTTCCAGTCGAGCCCGGTGTTCGGGGTCGGCACCGGCCGGTTCACCGAGTACCATTACCTCACCGCCCACAACTCGCTGGTCCTGGTACTGGCCGAGAACGGGATCGTCGGGCTCACCGTGTGGCTGGCCTTTGTGGGCTACTGCTTCTGGATGATGGTCCGGATCCTGCGCCACGACCCGGGCTACGTGGAGGGCGAGGAGGAGCAGGCGTGGGAGTGGTACGAGGACTGGCGCATCGCGCTGACGCTGCTGGCCTCGCTGGTCGGTTTCTTCACCGCGGCCTTCTTCCTCAGCCGCAGCTACGTGATCCTGCTGTACCTGCTGGCGGCGGTGGTGGTGGCCCACTTCTGCGGCGTGCGCGACCGCCATCCGCAGCTGCCCGCGCTGGAACTGCGCGAACACCTGGGGCGTTGGCCGGTCATCGGCGTGGCCACGGCGGCGGGGCTGTTCGTGGTGGTCAAGGTGCTGCTGGCCCTGGTCTGAGGGCCGGTCGCCGCCGCGCGCCGCGCGGCGGCATCGGTGTACAACCGCGGCGGCGCCCGGCGCCGTCGCCTGACGGAGTGGTGTGGACGTGAAAGCGGAGACGGGAGACCCCGCGGGGGCGTGGCAGCGCGATGCGGACGGCGAACTGCTGGTCGCAGGGCAACCACTGTCGCGGGTGGTGGCGGCGGTCGGCGGCACGCCGTGCTACCTGTATGACCGCGCCCGCGTCACCGCGCGCGTGCGCGGGCTGCGCGAGCGCTTGCCGTCCGGGGTGCAACTGCATTACGCGATGAAGGCCAACCCGATGCCGGCGCTGGTGTGCCACGTCGCCGGTCTCGTCGACGGACTGGACGTGGCCTCGGCCGGCGAACTGCGGGTCGCGCTCGACAGCGGAATGGCCCCGGAGCACGTCAGTTTCGCCGGGCCCGGCAAGTCCGATGCCGAACTCGCGCAGGCGGTCGCCGCCGGGATCCTGGTCAACGTCGAGTCGTTCCGCGAGATCGGCGTGCTTGCGCGTGCCGGCGAACGCCTCGGCCTGAAGCCACGGGTCGCAGTGCGGGTGAACCTGCCGTTCGAGCTCAAGGCCTCGGGGATGAAGATGAGCGGCGGCGCGCGCCAGTTCGGCGTCGATGCCGAACTGGTGCCGGAGCTGCTGCGCGAGATCGCGGTCGCGGGCCTCGGTTTCGAAGGCTTCCACATGTTCGCCGGCTCGCAGAACCTGCGCCACGCCGCAATCGTCGAGGCCCAGCGCAGGTGCTACGAGCAGGCGCTGGAGTGGCAGGACCTGCTGCCGGCCCCGGTGCGCAGCCTCAACCTCGGCGGCGGTTTCGGCATCCCGTACACGCCGGGCGAGGCGGCGCTCGACCTCGGGCCCGTGATCGACAACCTGGGCGGACTGGCGCAGCGGCTGCCGTCCGACTGGCCGGGCGCGCACATCGTGATCGAACTCGGCCGCTACCTGGTGGGCGAGGCCGGGCTCTACGTCAGCCGGGTGGTCGACCGCAAGGTTTCGCGCGGGCAGGTGTTCCTTGTCGTCGATGGCGGCATGCACCACCATCTGGCGGCGACCGGCAACTTCGGCCAGGTGATCCGGCGCAACTACCCGGTCGCGATCAACCGCACCGACCTGGGCACCGAAACCGCGAGCGTGGTCGGCCCGCTGTGCACGCCGATGGACCTGCTGGCCGACCGCATGGAACTGCACCGGGCGGAGGCCGGCGACCTGGTGGTGGTCTTCCAGTCGGGCGCCTACGGCCGCAGCGCCAGCCCGCGCGGGTTCCTCAGCCATCCCGACGTGGCCGAAGCGCTGGTCTGAACCGGAAGCCAGACAGGCCCGAAGGAACCTGCCCCCGGACGCGGGGCATTCCTCGGCCTGCAGTCGGCGCCGGCGACCGGGCCGTGCAGGCCGGGCACACCGGCGCGACGTTCGGGGCTGGCGACGCGGTGGACGGCGTGGGTCAGGCCCCGGTGGCCTGGCTCCGCTTGCCCGGGGCGGCGGCGTCCGCGTCTGCCGCGGCCGGTGCCGGCCTGGCGCCGGCCGCGCGCAGCGTCGGCGGTGCCGGCGGCGCCAGGTGGGCCCGGCCGGGCGGCGGAACGAGGGTGCCGACGCGGCGCGCCGGGTTGCCGGCCACGATGGTGTAGGGCGCGACCGTCCCGGCCACCACCGAATGCGCCGACACGATGCTGCCTTCGCCGACCACGCTGCCGGGCAGGATCAGCACATTGGAGCCGATCCAGGCGTTGTCCTGGATCTCCACCGGCTTGACGTCGGATTCGTCGGGCGGGGCCCCCGCCGCGCGGCGCGCCGGATCGGCCGGATGGCCGCCCGAGTCGCGGATGGTGACGCCGCCGGCCAGCTCCACCCCCGCGCCGATCCGCACTTCCTTGCCGACCACGATCCGGCAGTCGTGGGCGATGTCGGTGCCGGCGCCGATCACCAGCCGCGGGCGGGCGGCGAATCGGGCGGCGAAGGCCACCGACAGCTTGCCGCTGACGTGGACCCCGTCGCCGACCTCCAGGTCGCCCTTGCCCTGGATCCAGGGCACGTAGATGCCGGTGGTGACGTTGCGGCCGAGCCGGGTGCAATAGGCCTTGAACAACGGTTCGGCGATAAACAGCCGGCGGAACCCGAACACCAGCGCGCGCAGTCCCAGGAACAGCCACAGGTAGGGTCGCACCACGAGCCGCGGCGCCGGCAGCGTGAACCCGCGCAGGCCGCCGCGCAAGCGCCTCGCCAGCGCCGCGGACGGGTGCGGCGAGGTGGCCAGCCAGTGCCGCAGCGAGGCGCGCGGCTTGTCCGTGGCCACGGTCATCGGTTGCGGTAGCTCAGGTTGAGATAGACGACGTTCTGGTCGAACTCGTCGACCCCGGCCAGGCTGGAGTCGCGCTGGTAGTGCGAGACGGTGAGGCTGCTGTGCCAGTGGCGGTTCCACGCCTTGTCGAGGCCGATCGTGTACAGCCGGTCGGTCTCGGTCCGGATCTCGGGCGCGCCGAACTCGATCCGGCTCACGCTGGCCGCCGTGCTGAACACCAGGTCGGGGCGCAGCCGGTAGCGCAGTCCGGCGGCGATGCCGCGGCCCTCCTCGTTGGCGCCGGCCTGGTCCACGTAGTCGAGCCGCTGCACGAAGCCGCCGAGCGAGGCGCTCAGGCGCACCCCGGTGAACTCGTAGCGCAGCGCCGCCGACCGTTCCCGGTACGCATAGGGGTTGATGGTCGAGGTGCCCGTGCCGACCGAACCGGGGATCCCGCCGCCCTCGCCGATGCGGTCGAGCGCGGCGGCGGCGGCGTCGGAGAACTGGTTCGCGAGCGCCAGCGACACCCGGCTGCGTTCGCTCCCGGCCCAGCCGAACTCCGCGCGCAGCAGGGGTTCGCTGCGGGTCTGGCCGTCGTCATAGTCGAGGTGGGCCCAGCCGGCGTCCACCTGCATGTCGAAGCGGCGCAGCCGGTGGGCGTATCCCACGAAGGCTTCGTAGCGGCGGTGGTCGCGGGCCACGAAGTCGTCGTCGAAGTCGACCTCCTGCGCACGCACGTTCCAGGACAGCTCGCGAGTCGGGTCGAGCGCGCGGACCATGGCCACCGAGGCCAGCAGCCGGTCGGAGTTGAACTGGTCGGTGACCTCGGCATTGCTGTTGATGTAGCGGAACTCCGCGATACCGCGCTGCGCCGGGCCCAGCCCGAAGTGCAGGTCGGGGCCGATCGCGAACACGTTCACCTGCTGCCGGTTGTCCGGCGAGCCGGGTGCGGTGCGGTCGATGGTCTCGACGCCGTAGGAATCCTCGGCCACCAGGGTCAGGCGCTCGGGCACCGCGTGCCAGGCCAGGCGGCCTTCCAGCATGCGGTCGGTCATGCTGCCGTAGGCGTCGCCATAGCGGCGATGGTCGGCCCGCCCGACCACGCTGGCGTGCAGGACCGAGGTTTCCTCCTCGAGCGCGAAGCCGAAGCCGGCGCGGGCGATCGTCTCCTCGACCTGGTCCTGGGCCGCGAGGGTCACGTTGTCGTCGCGTTCAACGCCGGCCTCGATGGTGTAGTCGATCCGGACCGCGTGCGCGGTCCCGGGAACGGTACCCACCATCGCGACGGCGAGCAGGGTCGTGCGGATGGGGCGGGTCTTCATGGGACTGTCCGTGGCGTCAGTGGATGTCGTTGAAGACGACGCCCGCCAGCTTCTCCGGGTCGAAGTTGGAGGCGGCCTTCTCGATCTGGTCGGTGGTCACGCGCCCGTAACCGGCCACCAGCACGACCAGGTCGGCGAGGTCGGACAGGATCCGCGCGTCCGGCGAGCGCAGCACCGGCGGGCTGTCCAGGACCACGTAGCGGTTGGAGTGGCTGCTGCGCAGCGAATCGATCAGGGTGCGCATGCGCAGCGACGAGAACGACTCGCCGGTGATCTCGCGCACGCTGCCGCCGGGCACCAGGTACAGGCGCGGCAGGCCGGTCCGGTAGTGCACCTGCTGCAGGTCGCTGGCGGTGCCTTCGATGTAGTCCATCAGCCCGCCGCCGGCCGCGTCCAGGCCGAGAGCCGTGTGCTGCGCGGGGTGCAGCGCGTCGCAGTCGACGAGGGTCGCGATCTTGGTCTCGTCGAAGGCGAAGGCCGCGGCCAGGTTGCGGGCCACGAAGCTGGCGCCGCAGCCGGCGGCGACCGGCGCCACCAGGGTCACGAAGTTGGTGTCGCCGCGCAGGGCCAGCAGGCGCGTGCGCAGGTCGCGGAACGCATCGGCCTGGACCCGTGCCGAATCGTTGCGGTGGATCAGGCGCCGCTCTTCGAGGGCGCGGGTGGTCAGTGCCTGCGGCTCCGTGGCGCGGACGATCGACCGCGACGTCGCGGGGCCGCGGGGCTCGGCCGCGTCGTCTGGGATTGCATTCATCTGGCTGTCCTGGCGGGAATCGAGTTGCATGCGGGCCCTCACGAGGTAGCGAGCTTGAGGGCGAAGACCAGCGCGTAGACCACGAACACGCTGCAGACCATGGCCCCGCTCAGCACCAGCCGGAACGACTGCCGCCTGCGCTCGCCCGGGGTCGGGTAGGCCGGGATCACGGTCAGCAGCGGGTAGCCGGTGCGCTGCGGGATCTGGCGCGGCGAGCGCACCCTGGGGTCGAAGCGGGCCAGCAGCACCAGCAGCCCGATCGGCAGCCCGACCGCGAGCACCGCGCCCGCGGCGGCGATGTGCATGAAGCGCAGCCCGCTCGGCCGCAGCGGCATCGTCGCCGGATCCTGCACGCGCAGGGTCAGGCCGCGGTTTTCCTGGTCCAGGCCCATCGACACGCGCGCGTTCTCGCGCCGGCGCAGCAGGTCCTGGTAGATCTCGCGGTTCACTTCGTAGTCACGGGTCAGCTCGGCCAGCACGCTCTCGGACGCGGCGATGCGGCGGCTGCGGTCGAGCTCCTGGTCGAGCAGGGACTGGGCCACGCCCATGCGCGAACGGATTGCCGCCGCCTCGCGCCGTGCCTGCGCCAGCTGGCTGCGCAGCTCGTTGTACAGCGGGTTGAGCTGGGCGTCCTCGGACTGCAGGCCGCCGCCGCCCTGGGAGCGCCGCTGCTGCTCGGCGGCCAGCGCGCGCTGCACGTCCTCGATCTGGTGGCGCACGCGGACCACGTCGGGATGGCGCTCGGTGTAGGTCAGCATCAGCCGGTCGAGCTCGGCGCGCAGTTCGATCAGCTGGGTGTTGTAGAGGTTCTCGCGGGTGTGCGCGGCGGTCACCGCGGACTCGCCCGACAGCTGCGCCGCGATCGAGGCCTCCCGCGACTGCTGCTCGAGCAGCTCCATCCGCGCCTGCTCGACCTGGCTGCGCAGCGAGGTGATGCGGGCATTGACGTCCGCGGCGCTCCCCGGCTGGGCGTCGGCGTTGCGCGAGCGGTAATCCTGCAGGTTCCGCTCGGCTTCGGTCAGCTTGGCGTGGTACTCGTTGACCTGCTTGTCGATGAACTCGTAGGCCTCGCGGCTTTCCCGCGCCTTGGCCGCGAGGGTCTCCTCGATGAACAGGGTGCCGAAGGCGTCGGCGACGAGGAACGCGCGTTCCGGGTCGGTGTCGCGGTAGTCGATCTGCACCAGGTCGCCGCGCGGGATGCTGATGACGGTGTTGTTGCGGATGTCCTCCATCAGCTTGTCGCGCTGGATCGCGCTCATCTTCTGCTCGTCCCAGCCGCCGACCTCGATGATCCGGTCGAGCACGCGCTTGCTGTAGAGGATCTGGCGCGCCCGGCCGGCGCGGTCGGACACGCCGGTGGGCACGGCGCGGCCCTCGAGCAGCGGCTGGATGATGTCGCTGTCCTGGGCGAGGATCGTGATCGAGGAGGTGTAGTTGCGGGGGATGATCTGCAGCCCCACGAACAGCGTCAGCAGCATCACCGCGGCGAAGGTGGCCGCGATCGCGACCACCCGCTTGCGCGCCTCCTTGAACAGGATGACGAGCAGCTCGTCGGGCTGCGGGGCATCGACCTTGCGCGCCTGGAGCGGCGCGCGGGGCGCGGGGAGCGAAGTGGATGACATCAGAACGTGCGCTCCGGAACGGTGATGACGTCGCCCGGGGCGACGGAGTAATTGGTCGACAGGTCGCCGCGGTTCAGGATCCGGTCGAGCCGCACCGCGTAGGTGGTGGTGCTGGCGTCGTCGTTGCGGCGGAACAGGTCGGCGCGATCGGGCGCGGCGAACTCGGTCACGCCGCCGGCGGCCAGGACCGCGTCGAGCACGGTCATGCCCTGGCGGTAGGGGATCGACACCGGCTGGCGGACCGCGCCGGTCACGCGCACCCGCGACAGGTACTCGTGGCTGCGCAGCTGGGTGAGGATCACCGCCACCTGCGGGTCGCGCACGTAGGCGCCCAGCTTCTCCTGGATGTCGGCGGCGACCTCGTTGGGCGTGCGCCCGCCGGCGACCACGTCGCCGACCAGCGGCACCGAGATCTTGCCGTCGGGGCGCACCGGCACGGTGATGCCGAGTTCGGGGTTGCGCCAGACCGAGACCTGGACTTCGTCGTCGACCCCGATCAGGTAGTCGTCGACCAGGGTCGGGACCGGCGGCGGCGGGGCGGAGGACTGCCGCGCGCCGGTGGCGCAGGCGGCGAGGACGGACAGGAACAGGATGGCCGCGACGAGGCGGAGCGTGCGCATGGGTGGGTCCCCCGGGTGTGTTTCCGATACGCAGACAAACGCAGGAACGCCCCGGGCGCGGACATCGGCGGGCGAGTCCCCCGCGGGCGCGCTCAGATCCTGTGGTAGGCCCGGTACCAGTCCACGAAGTTGCGCACCCCGGTCTCGATCGGGGTGGACGGCCGGTAGCCGGTATCGCGCTCCAGGGCGCTGACGTCGGCGCAGGTGTCGGGCACGTCGCCCGGCTGCATCGGCAGCAGGTTGCGCTCGGCCTTGCGGCCCAGGCATTCCTCCAGCACCTCGATGTAGCGCAGCAGCTCGACCGGCTGGTGGTTGCCGATGTTGTAGACCCGCCACGGCGCGCTCGACGAGCCCGGATTGGGGGCCAGCGGGTCGTAGTCGGGGTCCGGGCCCGGGACCCGGTCCAGGGTCCGGACCACGCCCTCGACGATGTCGTCGATGTAGGTGAAGTCGCGCGTGTGCCGGCCGTGGTTGAACACGTCGATTGGCTTGCCCTCGAGGATGTTCCGGGTGAACAGGAACAGGGCCATGTCCGGCCGGCCCCAGGGGCCGTACACGGTGAAGAAGCGCAGGCCGGTGGTCGGCAGGCCGAACAGGTGGCTGTAGGTGTGCGCCATCAGCTCGTTGGCCTTCTTGGTCGCCGCGTACAGGCTCACCGGGTGGTCGACGCTGTCCTCGACCGCGAACGGCAGCTTGCGGTTGGCGCCGTAGACCGAGCTCGAGGAGGCGTACACCAGGTGCTCGACGCCGCCGTGGCGGCAGGCCTCGAGGATGTTGGTGAAGCCGACGATGTTGCTGTCGATGTAGGCGTGCGGGTTCTCCAGCGAATAGCGCACCCCGGCCTGCGCGGCCAGGTTCACCACCCGCTGCGGGCGGAAGTTGGCGAACGCGCGCTCGACCGTGCCCCGGTCCTCGAGCGACCCCTTGACGAAGGAGAACCCCGGCAGCGGCAGCAGCCGGTCCAGCCGCGCCTGCTTGAGCGCAGGGTCGTAGTAGTTGTTGAGGTTGTCGAAGCCGAGCACCTCGTCGCCGCGCGCGACCAGGCGCTGGCTGAGGTGGGAGCCGATGAAGCCGGCGGCGCCGGTGACGAGCACGCGCATGCGGGGAACTCCGTGGGGTGTCAGAGGCAGTCGTCGGCGCAGCCGCGCGGCAGGACGCGCTTGACGTCGAACACCACCGCGCCGGGCCGGCACAGGGCGCGCACGCCCTCGGCACCCATGGCCACGAACTCGCGGTGGGCGACCGCCAGGATGACCGCATCGTAGCTGCCGGGCGCCGGCTCGGCGACCGGCGAGATGCCGTACTCGTGCCGCGCCTGCGCCGGCGAGACCCAGGGATCGTGCACCTCGACCTCGACGCTGTAGCTGCGCAGTTCGTCGATGATGTCGGTCACCCGGGTGTTGCGCAGGTCCGGGCAGTTCTCCTTGAACGCCAGCCCCAGCACCAGCACCCGCGCCCCCGTGGTGCGCAGGCCGCGCTGCTGCATCAGCTTGACCACGCGCTGGGCCACGTGCGCGCCCATGCTGTCGTTGATCCGGCGCCCGGCCAGGATCACCTCCGGGTGGTAGCCGATCTGCTGCGCCTTGTGGGTGAGGTAGTAGGGGTCCACGCCGATGCAGTGGCCGCCGACCAGGCCGGGCCGGAACGGCAGGAAGTTCCACTTCGTGCCCGCGGCCTCGAGCACCTCGTGGGTGTCGATGCCTAGCCGGGCGAAGATCAGCGCCAGTTCGTTGATCAGGGCGATGTTGACGTCGCGCTGGGTGTTCTCGATCACCTTGGCCGCCTCGGCCACGCGGATGCTCGAGGCCTTGTGGGTGCCGGCGGTGACCACGCTGGCGTACAGTGCGTCGATGAAGTCGGCGGCCTCGGGGGTGGAGCCGGAGGTCACCTTGAGGATGTTCTCCAGCCGGTGCTCCTTGTCGCCCGGGTTGATCCGCTCGGGGCTGTAGCCGGCGTAGAAGTCCTCGTTGTAGCGCAGGCCGGACTCGCGCTCGATGATCGGCACGCAGACTTCCTCGGTCGCGCCGGGGTACACGGTCGACTCGAAGATCGCGACCCCGCCGCGGGCGATGGCCGCGCCGACGGTGCGGCTGGCCGATTCGAGCGGGCGCAGGTCGGGGCGCTTGAACTCGTCGATCGGGGTGGGCACGGTCACGATGAACACGTCGCAGCCGGCCAGGTCGGCCGGGTCGCTGGTGCACTGGAGGTGGACCGAGGCGCGCAGTTCCTCCTCGTCCATCTCCAGGGTGTGGTCGTGGTGGCGGCGCAGCTGCTCGATCCGGGTGGCATCGATGTCGAAGCCGACCGTCGGGTAGCGGCGGCCGAAGGCGGCAGCGAGCGGCAGGCCGACGTAGCCCAGCCCGATGACGGCGATGCGGATGTCGTTGCGGTCGGGGAGGGGTGCGGTCATCCGGGGTCCGGAAGTGGGTGGCGGGCCAAGTCTAGCGGACCGGCCCCGGCCATCCGGCCGCGGATTCCCCGATCCCTGCGTGTGACCTTGCACAACGCAGGATGCGGCCGCGACAGGCCAGCGCGCGCCGCCGCGACGGCCGCCTCCCGGCATGGCGATAATGGGCGCGACCCAGCAAGGACCCTTCGCATGCGCATCCTGGTGTTCGGCGGCGCCGGCTACATCGGCAGCCATACCTGCGTGGAACTGGCCGCCCGCGGCCACGACCTGGTCGTGGCCGACAACCTGTGCAACAGCTCGCCGGCGGTGCTCGAGCGGCTCGAGCGGATCACCGGCAAGTCGCTGCCCTTCCACGAGGTGGACCTGCGCGACCGCGCGGCCACCGCCGCGCTGCTGGCGGGCGGCGGTTTCGACGCGGTGCTGCACTTCGCCGCGCTCAAAGCCGTGGGCGAATCCTGCGAGCGGCCGCTGGACTACTTCGACAACAACATCACCGGCACCCTCAACCTGCTGCGGGCGATGCAGGAGGCGGGCACGCAGCGGCTGGTGTTCAGTTCGTCGGCCACCGTCTACGGCGACCCCGACCGGGTGCCGGTGACCGAGGACGCGCCGCTGCGCGTCACCAACCCCTATGGCCGCACCAAGCTGGTGATGGAGCAGCTCATCGCCGACCTGTGCGCCGCCGACCCCGGCTTCCAGGCCGCGGTGCTGCGCTACTTCAACCCGGTCGGGGCGCACGCTTCGGGCCTGATCGGCGAGGACCCGGCCGGTGTTCCCAACAACCTGATGCCCTACATCTGCCAGGTCGCGGTGGGCCGGCGGGAGCGCCTGCGCATCTTCGGCGGCGACTGGCCCACGGTCGACGGCACCGGCGTGCGCGACTACATCCACGTGGTCGACTTGGCCCGTGCCCACGCCGATGCGCTCGACGCGCTGGAACGCACCGGCCGCGGCTTCACCGTCAACCTCGGCACCGGCGCGGGGGTCAGCGTGCTGCAGCTGGTGCGCGCCTTCGAGCGCGCCTCGGGGCGCGAGGTGCCGTACGAAATCGTCGGCCGCCGGGACGGCGACGTGGCCGAGGTGTACGCCGATCCCTCGCGCGCGCAGGCGCTGCTGGGCTGGAAGGCCGCGCTGGACGTCGACGCGATGTGCCGCGACGCCTGGCGCTGGCAGCAGATGAATCCGCGCGGCTACGCCGGCTGAGCCGCCAACCAGCCGGCGACCGCGCCGGGGGTCTTCATCCAGGCGTAGTGGTCGGCGCGCGCGCCCAGGCGCCGGTCGTCGAAGCAGGCGACCTCGGCCTTCGACCGGCCCAGCTTGCCGAGCAGGAAGTCGAGCGAGCCGCGCGGGGCGAGCCAGTCGCGCGCGAGCACCACCGCGCGCACCGGATGGGCCAGAAGCCCCAGGTCCGCGTCCAGGTCCCGCGCCAGCCCGGTAGCGGCGTAGCGGCCGCTGATCGCAGTCCGCGCCCAGTCGGCGATGACGCCCGCCGCCTCGTTGCCACCGAAGCCGATCCGCCGCCCCGGCAGGTGTCCGTGCATCCGCGCCAGCCACGGCAGGAAGCGGTAGGCGAAGGGCAACCAGGCCCGCGTGGGCATCGGGAAAGTACGCCAGTAGGGCGCGCCGCTGGCCACCAGCCACAGCGCGTCCGCCGTGCCTGGCGCCAGCGCCAGGCGGCAGCAGGCGAGCTGGCCACCCAGGCTGTGGCCGCCGAGCACGAGGGGCGTGGCCGATGGCAGCAGGCGGTCCATCTCGGCCTGGCTGGCGGGGATGTCCTGTACCAGCAGTTCGCGGTAGCCCCAGTCACTGCCGCGCCGGGCGCGCAGGCTGCTCGAGCCGTTGCCGCGCCATTCGTGCAGGAACACCGCGACGCCGTGCCCGGCCAGGGCATCTGCGAAGGGCAGGTAATGGCGCGCGGCCACGCCCAGCGCCGGCAGCCACAGCAGCGCCTGGCGCGGTGCCGGCGGGATGCGCGCGAACAGGGTCCAGCGGTGGTCGTCGCGGGCGCGGACCGGCCGCTCCAGGAGCGGCGGCGCCCCGGTCATCGGGCGGCGGCCCCGAAGTGGTCCAGCACCAGGATCGGGCCGCGGCCCGGCCGGATGCCGCCACGCAGCGCGCGGCCGACGTAGTCCACGGCGTCGGCCACCGCCACCGGCATCGCCTTCCCCAGGCACAGGCCCGCCGCCACGGCGGCGGCCAGGGTGCAGCCGGTGCCGTGGCCCTCCAGGTCCAGGCGCGGATGGCGCAGGGTGGCCTGGCCCGCGCCGTCGGCGTAGCGGTCCACCACCTCTCCGCCCTCGTCCAGGTGCCCGCCCTTGAGCAGCACCGCGCCGCCGCCCATCGCGCGCAGCGCCTCGAGCGCGCGTTCGGCCGCGGCGGCGTCGCCGATGCGCATGCCGGTGAGCAGTTCGGCCTCGGGGATGTTCGGCGTCAGCAGGTGGGCGCGCGGGACCAGCCGCGTACGCAGCGCCTCCAGCGCCTCGTCCTCGAGCAGCTTCGCGCCGGAGGTGGCCACCATCACCGGATCGAGCACCACGTAGGCCGGCGCATGCGCCTCGAGCGCGTCGGCCACTGCGTGGATCACGTCGGTGCTGGCCAGCATGCCCAGCTTCACCGCGCCGACCCGGAAGTCGTCGAAGCAGGCGTCGATCTGGGCGCGCAGGAAGCCGGCCGGAGGCACGTGCACCGCGGTCACGCCGCGGGTGTGCTGGGCGGTGAGGGCGGTGATCGCGCACAGCCCGTGCACGCCGTGCGCGGCGAAGGTGCGCAGGTCGGCCTGGATGCCGGCGCCGCCGCCGGAGTCGGAGCCGGCGATGGTCAGCGCGGAGGCGGGGGAAGGGGAGGGGGTAGCCGCTGGATCCATGGCGCCATTGTGCCGCGCCGCGCGCCGCGCGTGGAGGCGCGCGGCGCCTCAGCGCGCCGCGTCGCGCGGCCGCTCGGCCAGCAGGGCGCGGGCCTTGGCCAGCGCCGGTTCGAAGGAAGAGGCGAAATACACCTCGCCCGGCGCCTTTTCCAGGCGCATGCCCGCGATCACCCGGTTCGGCTGCGCCTGCAGGCCGGAGATGATCAGCGCGATGCCCTTGCGGTGGCAGCGCGCGGCCAGCGAACGCAGTGCGTGCACGCCGCTGGCGTCGATCACCGGCACCTGGCGCATGCGCAGGATCAGCACCCGCGGCTTCTGCGGCAGGCCGTCAAGCAGGTTGCCGATCCGGTCGGCCACGCCGAAGAACAGCGGGCCGCCGATGCGGTAGACCTCCACCCCGTCGGGCAGGTGGGCGCGCTGGGCGAAGCCTTCCTCGCCGGCGGCTTCGTCGTCCGGCGGCACCTCGGCTTCGGTGCGCATCTCCACCGCGTCCGCCATCCGCACCATGAACACCAGGGCAGCCAGGACCACGCCGACCTGGATCGCGACGGTGAGGTCGAACAGCACCGTCAGGAAGAAGGTGGCCAGCAGCACGATGCGGTCGCCCCAGGGCGCCGACAGCGTGTTGCGGAACTGCTCCACCTCGGCCATGTTCCAGGCCACCACCAGCAGCACCGCGGCCAGCGCCGCCAGCGGCACGTAGCGCATCAGCGGCGCGAGCAGCAGCATGAACAGCAGCAGGAAGCCGGCGTGGAGCATGCCGGCCACCGGGGTGCGCCCGCCGGCGCGCACGTTGGTGGCGGTGCGTGCCAGCGCACCGGTCGCGGGCAGGCCGCCGATCAGCGCCGAGCCGACATTGGCCACGCCCTGTGCGAGCAGTTCGGCGTTGGAACGATGGCGCCCGCCGGTCATGCCATCGGCGACCACCGCCGACAGCAGCGACTCCACCCCGGCCAGGAACGCGATGGTGAAGGCGCTGGGCAGCAGTTCGTGGGTGCGCTCGAACGGGATCCGCGGGAGCTGGAACTGCGGCAGGGTGGCCGGCAGGTCGCCGAAGCGGCTGCCGATGGTCTCGGCCGGCAGCGCCAGCGCGCCGGCGGCCACGGTGCACACGGCCAGCGCGATCAGGAACCCCGGCCAGGACGGACGCCAGCGCCGCAGGCCCAGGATCATCGCCAGCCCCAGCACGGTCAGCACGAGCGCGGCCGGCTCCAGGGTGCCGGCGTGCGCGGCATAAGCCTGCCACCGCGCCACGAACTCCGCCGGCACCTCGCCCATCTCCAGCCCAAGGGCGTCCTTGACCTGGCTGGAGAAGATGCTCACGGCGATGCCCGCGGTGAAGCCGGTGATCACCGGCTGCGGCATGTACCGCATCAGCGTGCCCAGGCGCAGCAGACCGGCGGCGACCAGCATCAGGCCCGCCATCAGCGTGGACAGGATCAGGCCGCCCATCCCGTGCTGCTGGATGACCACGAACACGACCGGGATGAACGCGGCGGTGGGCCCGCCGATCTGGACCCGCGATCCGCCCAGCGCCGAGATCAGGAAACCGGCGACGATCGCGGTGTGCAGGCCCACGGCGGGCGTGGTACCCGACGCGATCGCCAGCGCCATCGCCAGCGGCAGGGCGACGATCGCCACGGTGAGGCCGGCCACGGCGTCCGCGCGCAGCGCCGCCAGTCCGTAGCCCTCGCGCATGACGGTGAGCAGCTTGGGCTCGAACTGGCGCAGGTAGCGGGGGAGGTCGAACCGCGACATCGCTCAGGCGCCCGTGCGTTGCTTGAGTCGCACGCCGCGTCCGCGGCCGCTGCTGGGCTGGTCGTCGCCGATCAGTTCCACCCCTGCCGCGTCCAGCGCCTCGACCACCTTGGTCAGGCTGGACACCACGCCGCGCACGGTGCCCTCGCTGGCCTCCATGCGCTGGATCGTGGGCAGCGACACCCCCGACAGTTCGGCCAGGCGGCGCTGGTCGATGCCGAGCAGGGCACGTGCGGCGCGGAGTTGGGCGGACGTCATCATGGCAGCAGGGGTCTCACGCCGCAATGATAGAGGTTAAGCAGGTTCAAGTCAATTATCAAATGTTATTATTGATGTCTCAGGCATCACTGGATCCGCCGCCGCCCGCCGCAACGGCGCATCGGGCCGCTGATGGTGGATCAGGCCGGACCCTTCGCCCGGCGTGTCCACGCGATCCCGCAATGGCCGCCCGCGCATGCTGCGGTGCCGCACCGTCGGCCGGGCCCGGACAGGCTGCGCCGCGGGGCCGCGAAGGCTTGCAATCAGTGTCGTGGTTGTTATCGTGCAATCGATTGCATCCACGCAGAATCGCGTCACTGGTTGGGAGGCCGGTGGATGATCGGGACCCCCGCAAACCCGCCCGCCCGCCGCACGCGGAATCCAGGCGCGTCCGTCGGCGCCGGGCTTCACGAACCTGTCGGCCGCCGGCTTGGGCATCGTTGCCGCAAGCCGTATCGTGCCGGGCCGGTCCTGGGGTCCGGCGCGCGGCGCGACGCAGCCGCGCCTGGTGGGCGCCGCGGGCCATTCGGGAGAGGCTGCCTTGAGTGATCGATTCACCAGGCGCGAGGTGCTGCGCGCCGCGACGGCCGGCGCCGTGGGGCTGGCGACACCCGCGCTCGCCGCGTCGCCCGCCACGGCCGGGCAGCCGCTGAAGGGCAATCTCAGGCACTCCGTGGCGCGCTGGACGTTCGCCCGGATGCCCATCGACGCGCTGTGCCGCACGGTGAGGCAGATCGGCTTTGCCGCCATCGACCTGGTCGGCCCGGACGACTGGCCCGTGCTCAAGGCGCACGGCGTGGACAGCTCGATGTGCAACGGCGCCGAACTCGGGCTGGAGAAGGGGTTCGCGGACACGCGCTTCCACGATGAACTGGTGGCGCGCTACACCCGCCACATCGACCTGGTGGCCGACGCCGGCTACCGCAACCTGATCTGCTTCTCCGGCAACCGCGCCGGCATGGACCCGGACGAGGGCATGGCCAACGCGGCCGCCGGCCTCAAGCGCATCCTCGGCCATGCCGAGAAGCGCGGCGTCAGGCTGGTGATGGAACTGCTGAACTCGCGGGTCGACCATCCCGACTATCTCTGCGACCGCTCGGCCTGGGGCGTGGCGCTGTGCGAGATGTTGGGGTCGGACCACTTCGGCCTGCTCTACGACATCTACCACATGCAGATCATGGAGGGCGACATCATCGCCACCATCCGCCGCCACCACCGCTGGTTCGTGCACTACCACACCGCGGGCGTGCCGGGCCGGCACGAGATCGGGCCGGACCAGGAGCTCAACTACCCCGCGATCTGCCGCGCGATCCGCGACACCGGCTTCGACGGATACATCGCGCAGGAGTTCATGCCCTCGGCACCGGATCCGGTCGCCTCCCTGCGCGAGGCGATCCGCCTCTGCGACGTGTAGACCACGCCAACCCCAGGAAGCAGTCATCCATGGCGAACAACCATTACGACGCGATCGTCGTCGGCTCTGGCATCAGCGGCGGCTGGGCCGCCAAGGAACTGGCCGAGAAGGGACTCAAGGTGCTCATGCTCGAGCGTGGCCGCAACATCGAGCACATCAAGGACTACGTCAACGCGCACAAGGAGGCCTGGGACTATCCGCACCGCAACGTGCCCACGCAGGCGATGAAGGAAGCGCACCCGGTGCTGCGCCGGGACTACCCGCTGTCGGAGAGCACCGACGGCATGTGGGCCGACGAAACCGAATGTCCCTACGTGGAAGTCAAGCGCTTCGACTGGTTCCGCGGCTACCACGTCGGCGGCCGCTCGCTGCTGTGGGGACGCCAGAGCTACCGCTTCTCGCCGATGGACTTCGAGGCCAATGCGCGCGAGGGCATCGCCGTCGACTGGCCGATCCGCTACGAGGACCTCGCGCCCTGGTACGACTACGTGGAGACCTTCGCCGGCATCGCCGGCACGGTAGAGGGGCTGGACGTGCTGCCGGACGGCAAGTTCCTGCCGCCGGTCCCGCTCAACGTGGTCGAGAAGGACGTGGCCGCGCGCATCCTCAAGGCCTTCGGCGGCAGCCGCCGCCTGATCCATTCGCGCACCGCCAACATCACCGAGCCGCGGCCGGAGCAGGGCAGGGCCAACTGCCAGTATCGCAACAAGTGCATCCTGGGCTGCCCGTTCGGGGCCTATTTCTCGACCCAGTCGGCCACGTTGCCGGCGGCGATGAAGACCGGCAACCTGACCCTGCGGCCGTTCTCGATCGTCAAGGAAGTGCTGTACGACAAGGACCGCAAGCGTGCCCGCGGGGTGGAGATCATCGACGCCGAGACCGGCCTGACCTACCAGTACACGGCCAGGGTCATCTTCCTCAACGCGTCGGCGTTCAACTCGACCTGGATCCTGATGAACTCTGCCACCGACGTGTGGGAAGGCGGGCTGGGCTCCTCGTCGGGGGAACTGGGCCACAACGTCATGGACCACCACTTCGAGGTCGGCGCTCAGGGTGTGGTCGACGGCTACGAGGACCGGTACTACTCCGGACGCCGGCCGTGCGGCTTCTACATCCCGCGCTTCCGCAACGTCGGCAACGACCGGCGCGAGTACCTGCGCGGGTTCGGCTACCAGGGCGGGGCGGGCCGCGAGGGCTGGTCGCGGGCCGTGGCCGAACTGGGGATCGGCACCGGGCTCAAGGAGGCGCTGAGCACCCCGGGCGCCTGGACCATCGGCATGACTGCCTTCGGCGAGATGCTGCCCTACCACGACAACACCATCCGCCTGGACCACAGCGTGCGCGACAAGTGGGGCCTGCCGGTGCTGGCGATGGACGTCTCGATCCGCGACAACGAGCGCGCCATGCGCAAGGACATGGCCGCCGATGCCGCCGAGATGCTGGAGGCGGCGGGCGTGCGCGACGTGCGGACCTACGAGGGCAACTACGCCCCCGGCCGGGGCATCCATGAGATGGGCACCGCGCGCATGGGCCGCGACCCGAAGACCTCGGTGCTCAACGCGCACAACCAGGTGTGGGACGCGCCGAACGTGTACGTGACCGACGGCGCCTGCATGACCTCGGCCAGCTGCGTCAATCCGTCGCTCACCTACATGGCGCTGACCGCGCGCGCCGCCGACCATGCGGTGCGCGAACTCAAGGCGGGGAACCTGTGATGGAACGTCGTGAACTGCTGAAGATGATCGCGGCCGCCACCGGCGTGGCGATGGTGGGCAATCCGGCCCTCCTCGTGGCGCAGGCGCCGGCGGAACCGGGCGCCACCGCCTTCGGCGCACGGGACGTGGCGCTGCTCGACGAGATCGCCGAGGCGATCATCCCGCGCACCGACACGCCCGGGGCGAAGGACGCGGAGGTGGGCGCGTTCATGGCGCGCTTCGTCACCGACTGCTACGGCCCCGAGGACCAGGCCGCGTTCCGCGCAGGACTGGTCGAGCTGGACCGGCGCGCCGGCGGCAGCTTCCTGTCCCTGCCGCAGGCCGACCGCCTGCAGCTGCTCACCGAAGTGGACCGCGAGGCCGCCGAGCGTGCCCGCGGGGCCTGGGTGTCCGCCGACGGGTCGGGCAGCGCGGGCGGGGTGCACTGGTTCACGATGATCAAGCAGCTGGTGATCTTCAGCTTCTTCACCTCGGAGGTCGGCGCGACCCAGGTGCTGCGCTACGACCCGGTGCCGGGCCACTACGACGGCGACCTGCCCTACGAGCCGGGCACGCCGGCATGGGCGACGCGGTGATGCGCGCGGCCTCTTTCCATCCGTGCCGCAGGGCCACGGCCGTGCGCGCCGGCGTGCTGGCCGGCGGCGTGCTGGCGGCCGCGGTGGCACTGGCCCACGACCCGTCCGCCGATCCGGAAAAGACCGAGGCCTGGACGCCGGTGCCGCCGGTCGTGGCCACGCCCGTCGGGGCGGCACCCTCGGACGCGGTGGTGCTGTTCGACGGCTCCAGCCTGGCGGGGTGGGAATCGGAGCGGGGAGGCGACGCCCCGTGGAAGGTGGCCGACGGCGCGGTGACCGTCGTGCCCGGCACCGGGGGCATCCGCACCCGCCGGGACTTCTGCGACATCCAGCTGCACATCGAGTGGCGCACGCCGGCCGGGACCCGCGGATTCGACGGACAGGACCGCGGCAACAGCGGCATCTTCCTGCAGGAACGCTACGAACTGCAGGTGCTCGACAGCTACGACAACCCCACCTACGCCAACGGCCAGGCGGCCTCGATCTACAAGCAGGCGATCCCGCTGGTGAACGCCTCGCGTCCGCCGGGCGAGTGGCAGGCCTACGACATCATCTGGAAGGCGCCGCGCTTTTCCGACGGCGGCGGGCTACTGGCCCCGGCGCGCATCACCGTGCTGCACAACGGCGTGCTGGTGCAGGACGACACCGTCATCGCCGGCACCACGGAGTACCGCGGCGCGCCGAGCTACGCCCCGCACGGCTGCGCGCCGATCTACCTCCAGGATCACGGCTCCGAAGTCAGCTTCCGCAACATCTGGGTGCGGGAACTCCAGGCGCGCTGAAGCCCCGCGCGGGGGCCGGCGGCCGGGCAGGCCGCCGGACCGGCGCGCGCGGCGACGGCTAGTCCACGGGATAGGCGAACTCGCTCAGTCCCAGTTCCGACAGCACCATCTCCAGATGGCGATACGCGTCCGGCGTCGGTCCGGGGTAGTCCCCGGCGATGGCGACGTTGCCCAGGTAGCCGATGTCCTCCATGCCTTCGGGCGTGCAGAAGTAGGCGGCCAGGACCAGCTCGCGCAGCCGGGCGAAGGCCCTGGCGATGCGCTGGAACCGCCGCGGGGTCTGGTGGTTGTCGTAGGCGATGTCGTCGATGATCGCCAGCTGCCGCGCAGTGTCCAGCGACGCGAATGGCCGCGAGAAGCGCAGCGCGGCTTCGTCGTCGATCCAGGCCAGGGCCGACAGGATGGTGACGCGGTCGCGCTGCTGGTCGGGGTAGGGCGCGCTCACCCATTCGTCGATCACCGTCGGGACCTGCACCGCGGACGCCGACGGCGACTGGCCCTCCGCCGGCACGATGATGTCCGACAGCACTGCCAGCAGCGAGAGCTGGGGCGGCGTCAGCGTCAGCGGCCATGGCGCCTCCGGCGTCATCAGGTCCGGATCGGTGCCGTACCCCGCGGCCGTCACGGGCGGCAGGTCGAGCTCCGGCCAATGCCCGTCGTCCGCCAGCGCGCCTGCGGTCCCTTCCGCGGGTGCCGCGGGCAGCATCGCGCTCGCCGCCAGTGCGGCCAGCAGCTTCAGCGACTCGCGCCGGGTCAGCCGGTTCGCGTAGGCGGCCGCGCCGTCGTGGGTATCGTCCGGCATGGGCCGGTCCTCGCGTGGTGTTCGCATCACAGCCTCCCCGCCTTGAGTTGGCCCGCCAGCCAGGCGCTGTTGCGCATCGCGAGGGTCATGATGGTCAGGGTGCAGTTCTTGTGCGGATTGGAGGCGAACACGCCGCCATCCATCACGAACAGGTTGGGGCAGTCCCAGGTCTGGCCCCACTGGTTGGTCACCGAATCCCTGGGCGATTCGCCCATCCGCGTGGTGCCGACTTCGTGGATGATCTCGCCGCCCCTGGCGATCGCTTCTTCCGGAGCGGGCAGTTCGCCGACGTTCGCACCCATGGTTTCCAGGATGGCCTTGGCGGTCTTCAGGCCGTGCGCGACCTGCCTGAGTTCATGCTCCGACCATCGCCAGTGGAAACGCGGCACCGGGATGCCCCACTGGTCGGTGACCTGCGGGTCGATGTCCATGTAGCAGTGCTCGTTTGGAAGCATCTCGCCGCGCAGCACAAGCGACACGAAAGCGCCGTAGTAGGCGCGTACCTCCTGCTTCAGCGCGGTGCCATAGCCCTGCAGGCCGCCGATGGCATGGGCGCCCGGCTCGCCGAAGCGCCCGCCCAGTTCGAAGTGGTAGCCACGCGGGAAGTCCAGCTCGCCCCTGGCCTGCGCCTCGTGTCCCCACCAGGGGATGAACAGGTGGTTGGCGGTGTGGCCATCCTCGTTGTAGCGAGGCCGGTTCATCAGCGCGGGGACCAGCGCCGACAGGCTGGCGCCGGTCGAGTCCATCAGGTTGCGGCCGACCTGGCCGCTGGAGTTGGCCAGTCCATTGGGGTGCCTGGCGCTCTTCGAATTGAGCAGGATGCGTGCCGACTCGCAGGCGCTGGCGGCCAGGACCACCACCTTCGCAGCCACCTGCCGTTCGGTGCCGGTCTTCTTGTCGATGTAGGTCACGCCCGTCACCTGGCCGTCGGCATCGGTGGTCACGGTGTTCACCATCGCGTCGGTGACGATGCGCAGGCGGCCGGTGGCCCGGGCCATCGGCAGCAGCGAGGTGGTGGTCTGGAACGCGGCCCCGATCGAGCAGCCGTAGCCGCAGGGGGTGGCGTAGAAGCAGGGCGCGCGATCGTCCAGCGGCCTGGTCAGGACCGCCCGGTGCATCGGCACCGCCGGGATGCCGAGCTTCTTCGCCGCGGCGGCGATCAGCAGTTCCGGGATCCGCGGCCTGGGCGGCGGCTGCAGGACGCCTTCCGACGAGGGCGGCATGTCGTCCAGGCCGGTATTGGTCCCGCACACGCCGATCAGGGCCTCGGTCCGGTCGTACCAGGGTGCGATCTCGTCGTAGTCGAAAGGCCAGTCGGCGCCAAGTCCGTCGCGGCTTTTCCCCTTGAAGTCGTGTGTGCTGAAGCGCAGCGAATAGCGGCCCCAGTGGTTGGTGCGGCCTCCCAGCATGCGCGAGCGCCACCACAGGAACTCGCTGCCTTCGGCGGTGGTGTAGGGCTCGCCCGGCACCTGCCAACCGCCGTCGACGGTGGCGTCGTAGAAGCCGAAGTGCTTGTCCGGCGTGGCGGCGCCCATCAGCGGTGCGTCGGCATTGCGCCGGAACATCGGTGTTTCCGTGACCGGATCGTAATCGCGGCCGGCCTCGAGCATGAGCACCTCGTGGCCGTGCCGGGTCAACTCGTATGCCGCCATCGCGCCGCCGGCGCCCGACCCGACCACCAGCACCGGGTAGACAGGGTCGCTCATCGCTCCAGCTCCCGGATCTTGAGGTTCTTGAACCACACCACGTCGCCGTGGTCCTGCAGGCCGATATGGCCGCTGTCGTTGGCGGCGAACCCCGGCCAGTTGGCGAACTTGCTGGCGGCCACCAGCCGCTGCCACTCCGGGCCATGGATCCGCACCGAGACCGTCTGCACCCCGTTCTGCCAGACCGTGAGCTGCCCGCGGTCGAGCAGGATGCGCACCTGGTTCCACTCGCCTGCCGGCCTGTGCGAGGCCGGTGGCGAGGCGATCATGTCGTACAGGGAGCCGGACAGGTGGGTGTCGAGCTGGTTGTCCGGGTGGCGCTCGTTGTCCAGGATCTGGATTTCAGGCGCGTGCGAGTAGATGCGCTCGCCGGTTTCGTCGGCCAGGATGAAGATGCCGCTGTTGCCGCCCTCGGAGATCTTCCAGTCCAGCCTGAGGTCGAAATCCCGGTAGCGGGCCCTGGTGAGGATGTCGCCGCCGCCCGGGCCGCTGAGCTTGATGGCGCCGTCCTCGACCACCCATTTGTCGCTCAGCCCCTCGCCTTTGAAGTTGCGCCACTGCGACAGGTCCTCGCCATCGAACAGGAGCTGCCAGCCCTGGTCGCGCTCTTCCGCGGTCAACTGGTTGTCGGCGGCGGATGCGCCGAAGCCGGCGAGCGCCAGCAGCAGGGCATACAGCCGGTGCCTGGTGTCCATGGTGGTTCTCCTTCCGACTGCGGGTCCGGGAGCAGGCCTACAGGCCCTCGCCCGCGGCGAGGCGTTCCCCGAGGTAGGCCGCGCCGGTCGCGACGACGGCGGCGGGATCGAGGGGATGGTCGTGTTCGATGATGTACCACTGGGTGCCGGCGCGCGCCGCCGCGGGGAGGATCGCTTCCCAGTCCAGCACGCCCTGGCCCAGGGCCGCGAATCCCCATTCCTCGGCGCCCTCTCCGGGCGCTGCGTTGTCCTTGGCGTGCACCGCGAACACGCGCCCCTGGTACTGCTCGAGCAGCGCGACCGGGTCGCGGTCCGCGCGCGCCACCCATGCCAGGTCCAGTTCCAGCAGCAGGGCGGGGCCGGCCCCTTCGAAGATCAGGTCGAGCGCGGTCCTGCCGTCGAACTCGGCCAGTTCGAAATCGTGGTTGTGGTAGGCCAGGCGCATGCCGCGGGCCGCCAGTCGCGCGGCGTACCCGCCCAGCTCGGCGCCCAGCGCACGCCAGCCTTCGGCATCGGCCGGGCGGTCGGCCTCTTCCAGCCATGGCACCACCAGGACCGTGTTGCCGATCGCGGCGTGGAAATCCGCCGCGCCATCGAGGTCGCGGCGCAGTTCGGACAGCGCCACGTGGGCGGCAATGGGCCGGATCGAGTAGCGGTCGAGCAGCTGCTTGAGCTCGCTGGCGGACACGTCCTGGGTGCCGACCGTCTCCACGGCCCGGACGCCGGCGTCATGGACGATCCGCACCCGTTCCTCCAGCGACTCGATGTTGCGCAGCGTGTACATCTGCACGGCGATGGGGGCAGCGGCACCGGCCTGCTGGGCGCAGGCGGGCAGGGCGGCGCAGAGCAGGAGTGCGGCGGCCGCGATCCGGCGCAGGAGATGGATCGTCATGGTGGTCCTCCGGAGACTGCAGTGGCGTTGGATGGAATCCGGCGCGCGGTGCATGGGGCGCCACGTCCGGGCGGCATCGCCGCGGTCGGGCGGGAGCCCGGCGCGCCGCGGCTGGTCAGGCGATCGGCGTCCACGCGCGCGTGCCGGCCGATGCGATGACGCGGTCGACGATCAGGGCCGAACGCAGGCCGTCTTCGAACGTCGGCAGGCCCTCGGGCCGTTCGCCCGCGATGGCGCGGTAGGTGTCGGCGACGAAGGCCTCGAAACAGTTGGCGTAGCCCTGGGCATGGCCGGCGGGCAGGATCGACAGCCGCCGCTGCTCGGCGCTGCCGGCGCCGGGGCCGCGCACGAATACCTGCTCGCGCTGGTCGGGGAACCCCATCCACAGCCGTTCGCAGTCTTCCTGGTCGAAAGCCACGCTGGCCTTCGCGCCGTCGATCTCGAACCACAGCCGGTTGCGGCGCCCGGCCGACACCTGGCTCACCGTCAGCGTCGCCAGGGTGCCCTCGCGGGTCTTGAACATGGCCGCGGCCACGTCCTCGCTCGACACCGCGCGGGTCTCGCCGCCGGCCGCGGGCGTGGCGAAGCTCTTGCCGGTGGCCGCCCCGCGCTCGGGGATCACGGTCTCGAACACCGCGCTGACCTCGGCGAAGCGCTCGCCGCCCACCCACTCCACCAGGTCGCACCAGTGCGAGCCGATGTCGGCGAACACGCGCGAAGCGCCGCCCAGGGCCGGGTCCACCCGCCAGTTGTTGCTGGCCGGGTCCAGCAGCCAGTCCTGCAGGTAGCTGCCGTGGATCAGGCGCAGCGGCCCCAGGTCGCCCGCGGCGATGCGCGCCCGCGCCTCGCGCACCACCGGGTGGTAGCGGTAGACGAAGGGCACGGTGGCCACGAGCCCGGAGGACGCAGCCAGCGCGGCGAGCGCACGTGCATCTTCCAGGGTGGTCGCCAGCGGCTTCTCGCAGACCACGTGCTTGCCGGCGCCCAGGGCGGCCTCGGCCATCGCCCGGTGCAGGTGGTTGGGGGTGCAGATGTGCACCACCTGCACCTGCGGATCGGCCACCACCTCCTCGATGCCGGCGTAGCCGCGGCCCGCGCCCCAGGCTTGCGCGACCTCGCGCGCGCGCTCCGGCGAGGACGCGGCCACGCCGCGCACCACCGCCCCTGCCAGTACCGCGGCGCGGCGGTGGACGGCGCCGATCATTCCGGTGCCGACGATCGCGACTCCCAGCGTGCCCATGCGATAGCCCTCAATGCGGCGCCGCCGCGGCGGGCGGAGCCGCCGGACGGTCGTGGAACAGGAACAGGAAGGCGACCAGCACCACGAAGGCGACGCCAGCCGGGAACAGCCAGATCTGCTGCCAGTCCGGGCCCGCCTCGGTGGTGTAGTGCTCCACGACCGCGCCCGACAGGAAGGTGCCGATCAGCATGCCCACGCCGTAGGTGGCCAGGGTGATGAAGCCCTGCGCGCTGCTGCGGAACGCCTGGCCGGCGCGCGCGTCGGTGTAGATCTGGCCGGTGACGAAGAAGAAGTCGTAGCAGATGCCGTGCAGCACGATGCCGATGACCAGCAGGGCGAAACCGGCGTCCGCGTCGCCGAAGGCGAACATCACGTAGCGCAGCACCCACGCGGCCATGCCCACCGCCAGCATGACCTTCACCCCAAGGCGCACGAACAGGAACGGCATGGCCAGCATCAGCAGCACTTCCGACATCTGGCCCAGCGACTGCAGCCCGGCCGCGCCGCGCACGCCCACGTCGTTGAGGAAGGGGTTGGTGAAGTTGTAGTAGAACGAGAGCGGGATGCAGATCGCGATCGAGGCCAGGAAGAACACCAGGTAGGCGCGCGACTTGAGCAGGTGCATGGCCGCGTCCAGCCCGAGGATCTCGCCCAGCTTCGCGTTGCGGTCGCGCGCCGCCGGCGGCGTATGCGGCAGGGTCAGCGCGTACAGGCCCAGCACGGCCGAGGCGATGGCGGCCATCTTGAAGGTCAGGTCCAGGCGCTGGGTCTGCTCCCAGCCCAGCCAGCCGATCAGCACGCCGGCCACGATCCAGCCGATGCTGCCGGCCACC
>Ga0123333_10000839_pt1 | contig 32980 bp, 15 predicted proteins | sample BioC12SIPDNA_3_FD_89957 | JGI IMG/M metagenome (GOLD analysis project Ga0123333, IMG submission 89957) | Anaerobic biogas reactor microbial communites from Washington, USA - Biogas_R2_B C12 SIP DNA | ecosystem: Engineered > Bioreactor > Anaerobic > Unclassified | place: Washington, USA...
ACGGTGACGCTCGAGATCGAGGCCGAGGTGCCGTCGGGTGTCCCCGAGCATGTCCAGCGCACGGTCACTGCGAACAGCCAGACGCTCAAGTTCGCCAGCCATGGATTCGAGGAGGAGTGAGCGGCCCCGCGGCCGGCCCGTACAAGCGCCGCCGCGCAGATCCGGCTGCCATGCCACCTGCTCTGCCTGCGGCCACACCTGGCGAACATGCTTTGGCTGCCGCGATGCTTCTAAATATCACGTGTTGCGCGCCGTCGCCATTTGACAGCCCGCTTCAATGCTGGTAGCATGCTTGCCGATGGGCACTTGCTGGCGCCAGCCTGGGTATCTTGCGGGGATCTGCTGGTGAAATGTTGCGATTTGCGAGTTGTTTGACATGGCGTTGGAGCTGCGATAGAATGCCTTCTGTCGCATTTGGCGCTATCGAATCGCAGCGCGCGGCCGGAGATTCGGGCAACGATTGAGCCTCGGTCTCGCCCGACAGCATGTTTTGCTTGCGCGATGCATCCAGGGTGCAAAGGCCCGCTGATAGGGTGGTCCCACCGGGCCAGCTCTTGTCCGATGGCCCGTTTTCTGCGCCTTGTCAGTTCAGCGGCTCTACATATCTAGTTTGCACAAGAGGCGGGTTGAGCATGGCTGATTTGCCCCAAGACAGCAGTCTCACGTACTACCTGCAGCAGGCGCGCGCCAAAGCCAAAGAAAACCGCTTTGAAGAGGCGCTCGCCGACGCCGCGACGGCCCTCAACCTCGCGTTGCAGCAGGAGGAAATCGACCTGATCCAGGCCATCCGGGCCGAGATCAAGCAGGCCCGAGATCGGAGGGTCCAAGAGCTCTCTGGATACCTCCGGTCCCTGCTGGCCAGGCCGCTGGACGACCTGGATCGCGATGCCCTGCAGAAGGCGAGCACGGGCGGCCAGGAAGCGTTCAGCGAGCTGCAAAGCGTCGATCCCCTCGCTGCTCAGCCCCTCGCTGCCGGCTGGAACACCCTCAAGAGCCGCATCGAGACGCGGCTCGACCTGCTGATGACCAGAGATGAGCTCAACCGCCTGTGGGCGGCGCCTCAGCTCAAGGTTCTGGAGTACCGTGCGGCCTTGCAGAAGGCCGATGAGGTGGCCGGGAGGCACCCCGGCGAGATGGAATTCCGGGATCTGCAGGCTGAGGCCCAGAGGCGGCTGGACGAGGCCAGGAAACTAGAGGGCGACTTGACCACCCAAGCCGGCCAGGCCGAGTTCAGCCGGCTCCTGGGTGCACTCGAGGGGCTGAAGGAAGCGGGCGAGACGCAGTTGCCCTGGTACGAATGGGGCGACCAGAAGCGAGAGGATGGCACCTCTGTGCGCGCCGTCATCAGCACCGACAGGTATGCCCCGGCCCCCGAGGCCCTGGGTCATGTCCGCCAGTTGGCCCAGGCTTTCGAGGAAGGCAAGGCCAGGGAGTATAGGCAGAATGCGCAGGTGGCGCTGCCCGCGGAGCCGGAAGGGGCGGAGGAGCAAATAAGGAAAGGTTTGGTCTTTGGCAATTTACTGCCGGATACGCGCCAGAGCCTCCAGGGCTACCTGGATGCCGAGGTCCTGCCCGCCGTCGCGGTCCGCCAAGCAGCCAAGGCCAAGCTTGACGAGGCGCTGAACACCTTGCGCTCTACCCAAGACGCCGCCCAGGCAGCCGGGAAGGCCAGAGAGGCCCAGCGCAGGGACGGCCACTGGCTGGGTTTCGCCGCCGAGCTGCACCGTGAGCTGGGCCCAGAGCTCGGCCGCGACTGGGGCGCCAAGCTGCGGGCCGCCGAAGAGCAGCGCGCGGCCGGCGAGTTCAAAGAGGCGCTGGCGGCGGCGCGGCGGGTTCAGGAACAGGCGGCGGGGCTGCCGGGTTTCGATGAGGTTCTGGCGCAGGCGCAGGCCCTGGTGGAATGCTGCCAGGCGGACACCGCCCTGTTCGAACAGGTCACCCAACAGGGGAAGGAGATCGTCGCCCTGGCCGACCAGGACCTGGGCACGGCGGAGCGCCTCCTGGCAGAGATCGAGACGCTGGTGGCCGGCAGGCCGCAGCGCTTCATGCAGCTCCTCTTTGCCCCCCGCCGAAAGGTGCAAGAGTGCCAGACCCTCGAGCAGGCGATGGCGCAGTGGGAAAGGCGGCTGGACGAATCCCACCCGGCCAGGCTCGGGGACAGCCTCTACGCCGACGCCGACAGGGTGCGCGGTGTTCTGGCTGGACTGCAGGATATCAACAAAGAGATCGACGCCCGCGGGGCGCGGCGCCAGCTCGCTCATCTGCGCGCGCGCGTGGATGCCCGCCGTCGTTTCATCGAGGGCCGGGCCGACTGGGAAGTGGGGCGTTACAGGTCGGCTCAAGAGCACTGGCAGTCCGTTCAGCAGCTGAACGGCGACGATGCCGCGCTGGCCGCCGAGTGGCTCGGACGCGCCCAGGACGCCAGCGAGGTGACCGAAAAGCTGGCGCAGGCCCAGCAGTTGCGCGCCGAGGGCAAGCTGTCGCAAGCCGCGGAGGTCCTTGACCCCTGGCGGACCCGCGCCTCGCCTCTGCAGGCCGAGGTGAGAAAGCTGCACCAGGCCGTGATTGCGGAGCGTAGGGCCCAGCTCGTCCAGGACATCGACGGCATGATCCGCGCGCTGGACGAGAACCCCGTCTATTCGCGCCTGATCCGCCAGGTCGAGGCTCTGGAGGAGATCGACCATGACCTCGCCAGCGAGTACAAAGCCAGCTATTATCCCCTGATCCACGTTCGCCTGGGCGACCTGGCGCTGAAAGCTGACCAGTACGACAGGGCGCTCGCGCACTATGAGACGGGCCTGTCATACGCCCAGGATGCGGAGCGCTCGGCCCTCTTGCTGGGGAAACGCAAGGCCGCCACGGCGCGGGCCTGGGGCGCTGCGGAGGCCCACGAACGGGATGGCCAGCTCGGCCCGGCCTGCCAGGCCCTGGACAAGCTGCTGGGTGACTATGCCGATGACATCAGGACCTTATACTGGCTGGCCGGGCTGGCGCTGAAGAAGGCGGAGACCGAGCAAGATCCGGCTCTCAAGCGCGCCGAACGGGAGCGCGCGACGCGCTGCTGCGATGCCGCCGAGCGGCGGCTGAACGAGGCCGAGCGCTGGAACGATCCCGGACGGGTCGGTTTTGCCAGCGCGGACGAGATCCTGGAGTGGCAGGCCCTGTTCGAGTTGATGCGTATCCGGATCAACGCCCAGGATCGGGCCAGCCGGGCCCTGGAGCGGATCGCCGAGCAATTGCGCCCCGAGGGCAGCATCAGCGAGTACCGCATGGCTCGCGAAGCCAAGGATGCCCTCCAGCAAGCGCTCCTTCAGCAAGCGAGCGACATGATGGCGGAGGAGCAGCCCGGCGCGCGCCTGCAGGCGCTGCCCCAGGCGATGCAGAACAACATCGCCAGGGACCGGGCCGAGACTGAGCGCTATATCCTGGCTCTGGCCAGGGACCGGATAGACGAGGACTATCAGAGGATGGAGGGCGACCTGAGCCGCGAGCTGCGCTCGAGCTTTGGCAAGACCGCCGACCCTCCCCTGGAATCCCTGGTCTTCCAGGCTGCTCCTCCCGCTGCCGAGCTGATCAGCCGCTGGAAGCTCGGCCTCAAGATCAACGTCCTGGCCGAACCGGCCCGGGAGGGGCAGCAGGCCCGCGCCGAGGTGATGCGCACCGCCAGCCGATTGGGGGGCACGGTCCGGCAACTGGTGGAGGATGTCCGCGGTCCGCTGACCGGCCTGGACGGGCAGGTGCTCGAGTCTATGGCGGCCCTGGAGACGCAGATTCAGTGGTGCGGCAACGCGGAAGAATGGGCCACGGAGCTGCGAGATATGCTCAATGCCTTCGACTTTGCCAAGGGCGCCAAGGAGGCGCCGGTCGGGGACTCGCTGAGCACCCGCGCCTACTGCAACCAGCTTGGCAAACACAAGGGGGCCTTGCTGAACCTCCGCAGCAATGCGCGCAAGGCGGATAACCTCATCGCTGCCGCCGTCGGCGCGGGGCGCCACCAGTACAACTCGTGGCGTCAGGTGGACTGGTCCAGCATCGTCAAGGAGCTCCTGCTGGCCAATAGCAAGCCCTTGCCCAAGGACGTGCCAGAGGTTGGCGGCGCCCCGGATCAGCAGCGAGCGGCCTTCTGGAGCGCCCTGGAGGCCGCGGACGACGCGACGAGGCGAGAGCGTTGGCAGACCGCCAGCGAGTTTCTCCTGGAAGCCAGATATGGCGACAATCTCGAGCGCGTCCCCTGGCAGGACAAGATCAACCCGATCATTCGCCGAGCACGACTCGACGAGCGATGGGATGAGGCGCTGGATCCCCTGCACGACGACATGATCCAGTTCAGCGCCCACCGCGTGGTGGAGTGGCTGCGGCAGCGCCGCCACGACGATGAGCAGAAGCGCAATCGCTTGGTCATCGCCCTGGCGGAGCTATATGCCGCCCTCCAGGCGGACAACTGGCAAGCAGCGCTTGCCAAGATCGAAACCATGAAAAAAGAGGATCCCCAGGACCAGTACGGCTTCTGGCAACGCGCAGTCATGCGCGAACCTCGCGGGCAGGAACCGCTCTCGCTGGATAGCCTCAAGGGTCAGGTCGACACCCACCTGGCGCAGTGGCAGGTGCTCAAGGAGTGGTGCGGCGATGACGCCGATAGCGCCCTCAGGCGGTGGAACGAGGGCAAGGATGACGAGCCAAGCATGCGACAGCAAGTCGTTGAGCTGACTCGCAGCGCGCGATTCGACGAGGCCCTGAAGCTCTGCCACGATGCCCTGGAAGGGGCGGGCGTCGACCAGAGAACTAACCAACTGGGCGGAGGGTTGTCGCTCGTGGCGCTGCTGGCGCGGCTCGAGGAGATCCCCGAGGCAGTGAGAACGCCGCTGACCAGCCGCCGGCTGGAGATCGAGCTGGCCCGGATCGATGGGGTGCGGCATGATGCCAACGCGGCCCAGAACGACATCAGGTCGTGGCTGTGGGGTGAGGAAGAGGGACGCGGTACTGGCGAGAACGGCCAGGAGCTCGAGCCCGGCTCGCCAGTTGGCGAGGATGAACCGGGTGCCGAGTACGGCTCGCAGTACGGCGACGTACAGTCACCCCCTGCAGCGGGGCCTTTGTTCGTCCCTATCCCCAGCCTGAAGCGCCGCTATCTGCACAAGAGGCAGGCCCTGCTGGGCTATCTTGACCAGATCGCATCATACAACAGGTCCGGCTGCTTGCGAAGGCTTTTCAGCAAAGGCCAGCAGGCGCTGCTGCTGGCGATGTGTGAGGAGACACTGCTAGAGCTCAGGGCCATCGCGCCCAACTCCCCGGAACTGCCGGAATGGGAGCGGCGCATCCAGGGAGAGGCCAGATGAAAGTAGCGCTTCTCGCGGATGTCCACGGCAACGCTCCGGCGCTGCGGGCAGTGCTCAGAGACTGCGGCGAGCGACAGGTGGATGAACACTGGTTCTTGGGCGACCTGCTGGGCTACGGCCCCCAGCCGGTCTCCTGCTATCGCCTGCTGGCCGAAAAGCGGCCCGCGGTCTGGCTGCTGGGCAATCACGATTTCGTGGGGCTGGGGATTCTACGCAGCGACTTGGCGAACCTGGACCACATCGTGGCGCGTGGGCTGGTGCCGGGCCGGGCCGAGTTGGATATCCTCGGCTGGCATGCCCGGCAGCTCGAGGTGGGGCTGGAACCCGGCGAGATTCACGCCCTCCACGCGCATGATACGTGGGTCAACGCCATCCCCGGCATCTATGCTGCGCACGGCGCCTTGCTGTCCTCCGAAGCAGCATCGGCGGACAATATCAGCGGGGCGAACTCGTATCTCAGGCTGGGCTCCTCCGGCCCCCAGATTACCGCCCAAGTCCTGGCCGCCTTGCACCTCGACGAGGAGGAGCGGCCCTGGTTGGTGGTGGCGGGACACGTGCACGAAGCAGCGATCTGCCAGATTCGCTGGGCTCCTCCCCAACAGCCGGAGTGGAAGGGGCTCACGTGGGACGATGGCTCGGCCTATGGCGATCCTCCGCCCGCCTGCCTTGGCTTGGCCGGCTGCCTCAGCCTCCTCTGTCCTGGCAGCGTCGGCGGGCGGCTCAACGACCTGCTCACTCACCAGCCCACCTACGCAATTCTGGACACTGACAACCGGACCGTGCAGTATCGGCGGGTCGCTTACGATGTGCGCGAGACCCTGGCGGCCATGGTACTCCCGCCGCGCGCGCCGAACTTGGAGAGCGACCTCACGGACTTGATGGAAGACTGGAAGACTCGGAGGCAGATGGCATGAAGAGACGAGGATGGGGGCGCGTGGCCCTGGGCATCGCGCTGCTAGGCGTGGTCATCGCCGCCCTGAGCGCGGCGCCGGTTGCCGCCCAGGACAGCTACACCGGCGTGGATGTTGTCTTTGTCGTGGATCAGTCGGGCTCCATGGGCGGCGAGAAATTCGGCGGGGAGGAAGGAAGCGTCGGCACCGACCCCAATGGCCTGCGCTTCCTGGGCTCCCAGCAGCTCATCGAGCGACTGGGCGGCTACCGCGCCAACTATTACCACGATTCGCCGGTCACGTTTCAGGTCGCCGTCCTCTATTTCGGGCGATCGGTCGCACAGATCGTGCCGCCCACGACCATCTCCGCGAACTCGGCTCAGGAGTGGGCGCCCATCAGCCTCCAGTTGCAGCCCAAGCTTCAGGTGAGCGCCTTCTACAAGTCTCTCGGCACTACAGATCATATCGGCGCGCTCGCGGAGGCCAAGCGAACCCTGGATGCCATGAAGCAATCCTGGCCCACAGGGGAGAAGCATTTCCCCGTGATCTTTCTGATCACCGATGGCGAGTCGTACATCAACTGCGCGACCGACCCGAAATCCCCGTACTGCATCGGCGGGCAATTCCAATACTCGAAATATTCCGAGGACCTCAAGGCCTATCGATGGAAGGAGCTGCCCGAGCCGCCGTATCAGCTCTACATGGCCTTTGTCAACGTCGATGACAATACCTGGAACAAGAAGGAGCAGTACTACAAGGAACTGACCAACAACAAAGTCGACCGGCTTGACACAGACACCATGTGGGCCTTCTTTGAGAAGACGCTGGGCGACATAACCGTGAACAATCCTGACCTGCCGCCTGTGGTTCCTGGGAAGGTGACAGAGATCGCGGAGACCGAGGATACGGTCAAGGTGCCGCCGTACCTGCAAGAGATCTCGTTCATCATCCACAAGCCCAAGCCGGAAGATAGGGTCAGCTTTACGCAGAACGGCCAGCCGGTGGAGAACGTCTACGCAATCCAGGTTGATGGCGGCGACCAGTACATCGAGCGGATCACCATCCTGAAACCCGCGCCGGGCTATATCACCATCAAGAGGCCCGTCACCACAGGCAAGCTTCGCATCTTTATGGTCCAATTTGGCGCCGAGTTCAAGTGCGTCATACCCAGCGTGGCCCAACACGTCCCCACCTGCCTGCGCTGCGAGATCTTGGACAAGGACAACAAGCCCTTTCCGCCCTACAGCAGCGGCCAGTTTGGGCTGCGGGTAGAGGCGGAGGTGACCGCCGCGGGCTATAGCCAAAAGTTGACCCTCGTCACGCAGGGCCAGAGCATCTGGCAGACGGACCTGGTGCTGCCAGAGCCGGGCCAGCACACTTACGTGGTTACGGCCAAGACTCAGGACATCGAGGGTCAGGAGATCGTGCCCTTCAGCGCGCCCTCGTACGGCATGGGCCAGTTCACCGCCACGGCGGCCGAGCCGCGCCTCGTGGGCGCAGAGGGCGCCACAGCCCTTCAGCCCGTCGATTTGCACATCGAGTTCGCCGATGCGATGGGCAGCGCGCTGTCCGCTGCGGGCTGCGGCAACCAGTACACGGCCATGATCGCTACCTTCCAACCCGCTTCCGGCGACGCTATTTCGGTGCAACTGGCCGAAGAGAACGGCGCCTACGCCGGCTCCTTTACCCCCTGGAGTGCAGGGGACTATCGCGTGTCCGTGCGCGCCGAGGTCAAGGACCCCACCACGGGTTCGGCCTCCGCGGCTTTTGACAAGGAGGTGGGCGCCCTCACGGTCCGAGCGCCGCAGGTGATCTGGGATGGGCAGGGGGATACCTGGCCCCAGTACCAGCCCGGCATGATCGGCTTCTACCTGGCGGACCAAAGCGGCCAGCCGCTGACCATCGATCCCACGGCCAACCTCCAGGCCGGGGCCCAGATTCGCGACGCTGGCGGGGGCGCGGAGCTGGTCAACCTGGTGGATCAGGGGCAAGGTCGCTGGGAAGGGGTCTGGATTCCCAGGAACATTGGCAAGTACACCGTGGTGGTCACGCTGAACGTCTCAGGGCCCAATGCGCCGCAGGCCAAGCTGATCTCCAGCCTCACGGTGCATTCGTTCACGGTCAAACCTTTGACTCCTCGCGTCGCCGATCCGACGGGCATCACCGCGCTGCAGACGACGCCGCTAAAGATCGTGTTCGCGGACGCCAATGGCCAAGTGGTTCCGGTGGATTCGGGCGCTTCTCAGTACGTTCGCACGAAGGCCATCGTTAGCCCCGAAGGCATATCGGGCGAAGAGACCGAGATACCGCTGGCCCACGATGGCGATGGCTACGCGGGCACGTTCGTGCCCCTGCGGGCCCAGCGCTACCGGGTGCGGCTGCAGGGCGTGGTGCACGATCCGGCCAGCGGCGCCAGCAGCATGCCCATCGACCAGGATATCGGGGCGCTGGACGTGCTGCCGCCCAAGGTCATTTGGGACGGCTCGCGGGACGCCTGGCCGCAGTACGAGGCAAGCCGCGTGGCTTTTCACCTGGCCGATCAGAGCGGCAGCGCGCTGCAGGTGGAAGGCGCGACCAACCTGCGCGCCGACGTCCAGCTCAGGGGCCCGGTGGGTGCCGCCGCCGCTCCCGTGAACCAGCTCGCCACGGGGACTTGGGAGGGGCAGGCCGTCCCGGACGAGTCGGGCCTGCACGAGCTGCGGGTCAGCATTTCGCACAAAGCCGCCGATGGCTCCGACATCGTGCTGATCAACGATCTCGTCCTCCATCAATTCAACGTCGAGGCGGTCACGCTGGTACGCATGGTGGTCGAGGATCCCGAAAGCGAGGGGTCTCGCGCCTGGCGCGACCTGTTCTGGCGGGTGCGCCCGCTGGACGTGCAAGTCGCCCTGGTGGATAAGCAGGGCAACCCGGTGGATCCTACCAAGATACTGAAGGATCCCTCCGCCATGCCCGTCGAGGTAAGTCTCGTGCCGCCCGAGGGTGGCGCGGGAGAACCCCTCGCCCTGGTCCATGGGGCGACGGGGCGCTTCACGGCAACATTCTCCGACTATGATGAGAAAAAGTGGTATGCCCATCGCGACCTGGGCTACTATGAGATCCGCATGGCCCCGAAGGCCGAATTGAAGGACACCTACACCTACGGCACCGAAGAGCTGGTCTCGTCGCGGGCGCACCTCACTAGACATCCGTTCTGGTGGGTGCTTCCGGCCATTGCCGCCCTCGTGGCGATCGCGCTGCTCATCCTGCTGGGGCGGAGCACCTACCTTCACCTCTGGCCGGCCATCGGGACGGTGCGGGTTGGCAACAAGTGGTCCTACCACCTGCGCGACGCTGGCAAGCATACGATAACGCTGGACAAGCGCCATGGGGTGCCCCCAGCGGTGCGCCAGATCAAGGTCCAGCAAAAGCTGCTGAGCGGGCCGCTGGCCAAGGCGCCGCGGATCATCCTCTCGGTGCAGCACCCCAATGGCGTCTGGGTGCCCCGCAACGTGTCGGTCCCGAACCCCTATAACACGGTGGTCGGGAACACGTGCGTGACCTGGAGCGCAGGCAGCGAGAAACCCCCCACCGGCGTGGCGCCCGACCTGTGGGCCTACGTCTTTGGCATCCTGGGAGTGGGGGCGCTGGCCGCACTCATTATGGTGATTGTCGCTATCGTGAGTAGCTTGGGATAGCTTGCAGCCCGGATCCGCCTGCTGCGAGCCGTCATCGACGACAGCTCTAGTTCAGACAGAGGGAAGGAGAATATCCATGTACCGTCCAGCATTGGTCATTGGATTGGGAGGCACCGGCGTGCTCACCTTGCGCCATCTGAAGGCGCAACTGCTCGCCAGTCAGGAACGGCGCTTGCCGGACTGCGTCAAGCTGCTGGCGCTGGACACGGTCAGGGATAAGGATCGCTCCGCCGAGACCGAGGGCAAGGCCAAGATCGCTGCCCTGCGCACCGAGCTCGCTCCCGGCGAGTACCACTGGGTCGGCGGCGATGTCTACGACTTTGTGCGGGAGGTCGAGCAGGGCCAGCATCCCCAGATCGGTTCCTGGTTCCAGGCTCGCCAGTACCTGCAGACGCTGCCCCGGGCCTCTTTCACTCTGGAGGATGGCGCCGGGCAACTGCGTCAGTTCGGCAGGCTCGCCGTTTTTCACGACGTGGATGCCCCTGCCGCGTCCGCCATCAACAGCCTGCTCAACAAGGCCATTGATGACATCCGCAGGGTGCAGCAGATCACGACGCTGGACGTGTTTCTCGTCGCCTCCGTGGCGGGAGGCACGGGCGCGGGGATGTTCGTGGATATCGCCTATCTGGTTCGGCAGATCGCCCAGCAGGCGCACCGCACCGCGGTGCAGCTCAAGGCCTTTCTCGTCCTGCCCGAGGCCTTTAGCGCAATCCCCGGCGGGGTCAAGCGTTCCATGCGCGCCAGGTCCTTCGCCGGCATGCGCGAGAACCGGCGCTTTATGGTGGACTTTCAGTTCGAGCACGGCTACCCGATGTACTATCACGCCTCCGGCGAGGGCGGCATCTGGCGCAGCGCGATCAAGACCAAGCTCTTCGATGTGCTCTATCACGTCGACGGTCAGAGCGTCAACAACCCGCTGACGAGCGTGCTGCCAGAGCTGGGCGTCACGGCGGCCATCGCCGACGCCATCACCGCCATGCTCGATCGCTCGCCCGACCAGAGCGAGGATGTATACGCCCGCCATACCAAGAACGTCATGGCCGAGCAGAACCGGGGCGAGGACGCGGACCGCACGGCCTCCTTTGACTCGGCCCTGGGCACCTTTTCCTATATCCTGCCCATGCACCATATCAGCGAGCTGCTGGCCCACCGGCTGGCCGTGGAAAGCCTGACGGCCTTGCTAGCCCCTGCCGAGAAGGATGAACAGGGCTATCTGCGGTCGCTCAAGCCGGATGCCAGCGAGGAGGCGCCCGGCGTGCGCGGCCGCGATGTGGCCGCCCGGCTGCTAACATCGGCGGAAATCCAGTCGAACGCGGCACTGGAGCGCATCGCGGTGCCCGGCCTGATCAACGAGTTGGCGCGCCTGGCGCACGAGTATCGGCCCAATGACGACGCCGTCTCTCAGCAGATCGCCTCGCAGGATGCCGCCTACTGGCAGGGGCAGATGGACCCGCCGGGGGAGGATCAAAAGGTCGTCAACATCCGCAACCGCGCCATGGCGACGCTGAACAGCCGCCTGATCGACGATGTGCCGGCGAACCAGCGCGGCGAAAGCCCCGCGGGGGCGGTGGACCGTATCGCCGAGGGCGTCGAGCGGTACAAGGGCACCCACCTGGGGCGCGAGGACCTGCGCACCGGCCAGCGCGTCGGCGGGCAGTACCGCAAGGCCCTGGACGAGTACGCCGAGATCCACCTAGACCGCTTCCGCCTGATGCTCGAGACCGAAAGCGAGAACATCCTCAACGGCAGCCTCTTGCCTGATGACCCGCTCGCCAAGCAGCGCGGCGGCAAGCTCGGACATTATCTCGACTTTCTGGATGGTGTGGAGGGGTTGCTGGGCCGCTTTGTGAAGGCCCTGGAAGGGGCGCAAAAGCTCCGCGAGGAGCGCCAGGACAAGCAGACCGCCGGGGTCGCGGCCAGGACCGCGCTGGATGACCTGAAGGCCAAGCCAGGCGGGCTCTTTGGCGGGAGGCGCCGTCAGGCCTACCTGGACGCCGAACAGCAGGTGATTGATGTGGAGAAAGTGCTGATCGGCGAGCAGGCGATCCGTGCCCTGGTCGATCGCATGACCCAGCACACCGTGCAGGTGCACGAGAGCGCCATGGCTTGGGCCAAGGCCCTGGGCCTGGACTTTGAGAGCCTGTACGGACGCCTGCTGCGAGGGGAGCGACAGATTCAGGGCGCCATCGCCGTGGAGAACCAGGTCCCAGTGCGCCAGGTAGTCTGGGATGAAGGCTACATCGACGAGCTCTTTGCCAGATACACGAGGGCGACGGAGAGCGAGAAGAACACCGGCGTCGACACCTACCTCGGTCGTCTCTCCTGGAAGGCCGAAAAGCGTCGCGTGGGCGTCCGGGACGAGTACGGCATCAGCCTCTTGCTGACGCTGCCCAATAGCGAGCCAACTCGGCTTGGACGGGAGAACCTGGACCGCACGCAAGAGCTGCTGCTCGCGCCGGCCCGCCAGGTTTTTGCCCCCATGTGGCAGCAAGAGTCCATCCTCACCTACCTCAGGATGCGGCTCTACAAGAACGGCGACCAACTGGCCGCCGAGCTCGCGCGCAGGGCGGACGTGTTGCTTCAGCACCGCGGCAGCACCGTGGTTCCTGCCAACTATTTGCACGCGGCCCACGAGTCGGCGGACGAGAGGCAGTATCTCCGCGTCGTGCAGGGAGCCCTGGAGGACCTGACCAAGGCCCGGGGCAAGCTCAACGATGTGGTGAACTCGTCTGACCGCTTCGCCCTCCGATTGGTGAACACCAAGGACCTGATTCCGCTGGACGAGATGGCCTCCTACCAGCAGGCTGAGCTCGACTACTGGTCCCAGGGCGGGGAGGTGGACGACGGGCAGGGGTCGCGCCGCCGCCTGACCCGGGAGACGCTGCACATCTTTCCCGCGGAGGTTCACGCGGCCCGCTTCGAGGCGCGCATGGGCACCTCCAATCTGGAGATCAAGACGCGAGCCCTGCACAACGATGTGGTGCTACAGATGGAGGACCTGGAGCGGTTCCAGCTCTTTGCGCAGGCCTGGGCCTACGGCCTGATCCGGTCCGATATCTCTGAGCGCCAGGGGACGAAGGAGAACTATATCTGTCTGGACCTGCCCGAACGCCGGTTGGACATCATGACGAAGGAGCCGGCGGTCAAAATGCAGTTAACAAAGCCCAAGGCGGGGCCGGTGGACGTGGTGGATAGCATGATGACCTGGAACTATCGTCAGCTTGACCAGACGCTCGACGTCTTTCGCGAGATCCCCTACAGCCGCGTCGCCGAGGCCATAGATGAGAAGCGGAAGGAGACCATCGCTGGAGCCGTGGAGCAGCTCAAGATCGACGAGGCGGCCATCTCCAGCGCCCTGACCAAGATGAAGCCGGCCGAAGCTGACGAATTCAAGCGTCTGTTGGCCGAGAACGCTTACCTCGCGGACCGGCAGGGCGGGATCAAGAAGATCGACCTGCACCTCGACCCGACACGACAAGACTATGCAGCGGCCCGTGCTGCGCTGGGCAAGGCCGATCCCAAGCAGGATGCCTATATCGCCCTGTATCTGGCCATGGAGGACAACCGCGAGAGTCTGGATGTGCGCATGAGGGATATCCTCCGGAACGCTGGCGACCCCCGCTAATACCGTGGTAGGCTAACCGCGCCCCCGGGCTGCCCGAGTGGAGCCCGGGGGTAAAATCGCGGGCGCTGCAATTGCATGACGTGTGCGTGGTGAGAGGAGCTGGGCATGAAAGCTGCGAGAACCCTCGGCGCTGTCCTGTGCATCATCGTGGCGGTGTTATGTCTTCAGTCGGCGACCCTGCGCCCGGCCCTGGCCCAGGGCGCGATCGCTTCCGACCCAGGGTTTGCGCAGGAGGTCATCTACCTGACCAACGAGGCTAGGGTGCAGCAGGGCCTGCCGCCGCTCAAGGGCAACGCGCTGCTGGCCCAGGCGGCCCAGGCCCACGCCGAGGCCATGGCCCAACGCAACTTTTTCGCGCACGCCGACCCCGCCAGCAACAGCGCCCCCGCGGACAGGGCCACCACGGCCGGCTACAAGTGGATGTTCGTCGCCGAGAACATCGCGGCGGGTAGCGCCACGCCCGCCGAGGTGGTGGCCGGCTGGATGGCCAGCCCTGGGCATAGTGCCAATATCCTCAGCCCCAACGTGCGCGAGATCGGCGTCGGCTATGCCATCGAGGCACAGGACGCGTTTCCCGATGCCAAAACACCCTATCGCACCTATTGGGTGCAGGTCTTTGGCCAGGACCGCGAGACGCTGCCGGTCGTCATCAACGACGAGGCGGCGCTGACGACCTCCCCCGACGTGTCCTTGTATATCCACAACGATGGCAACTGGGCGACCCAGATGCGTTTCCGCAACGACCAGGAAGCCTTTGGCGCTTGGCAGCCTTACGCCGCAACCGTCAATTGGTCGCTGCCCGCTGCAGAGGGGGTGCACGTCGTCACCGTGGAACTGAGCGGCGCCGATGGCAAGGTGCGCACCAGCAGCGACGAGATCCTCTATGCGGCGACGCTGCCGACGCCGACCCTTACGGAAACGCCGGTTGTCCCTCCGACAGAAACGCCAACTTTCACGCCCACCCCCCCCCCGCCGCCAACGCTAACGCCAAGGCCGATGGGCGATGGGGTGATGCGCCTGGACAAGTCCATCAGCCCATCCGGCGCCCTGGTCGGGCAAGAGGTGACGGTCAACCTGGTGCTGAGCGTCAACAATGCGATCTGCCCGTCAGAGGTCGTGGGCCTGCCGCTGGACGTGATCCTGGTGATCGATCACTCCAGCAGCATGTCGGACTCGCTGTTGGCCCTGTTGGGGCTTTCGCAATCCTCGACAGACAAGATGACCGCCGCCAAGAACGCGGCGATCGCCTTTGTGCAGCAGATGCAGATGGGTATCGATCAGGTCGGCGTGGTGCAGTTCAATGGTTATGCCGATCTACTGCAGACGCTGAGCCACGATGCCGTGCAGATCGAGCAGAGCATCCAGGGGATCTCTTCAAGCGGCGGCACTGCCATTGATGCTGGGTTGGATGCGGCTCGCGACGAGCTGCAGCAGAATGGGCGCGCCGATTCGGCACGGGTGATCGTCATCCTGTCCGATGGGCTGAGCAGCGCGGACTCGGCCATCAAGGCGGCTGACGCAGCCAAGAGCGACGGCATCCGGGTGATCTCGGTCGGCATTGGCGGGGATGTCGATGCCGCGCTGATGGAGTCTATTGCCTCCAGCCAGACGGACTATCATCACTCGCCCGACGCATCCGACCTGCAGCAGATCTATGTTTCCATCGCGCAACAAATTCGCCAGTTCGCCGCCGCCACTCATGTCAAGGTCACGCATACCTTCGACGCGGCGAGGATCGAGCCGATCACGAACTCGATTTCGAATGGCGGCGCCCTATCGGGGGGAACGGTGCGCAATATCATCACGTGGGACATGGAGAAACTGGGCGACCAGCCGCAGACCTTGTCGTACAAGGCGCGGCTGCTCAGGCCCGGCGAGTTCTATGCCGATGTGGAGGACAAGGTCTCCTACGTCCTTTGCGAGAGCGAGCCTCGCGCCTTTGTCGGGGATCCGGCCCTCTGGGTACAGGTGCCTACTCCCGTGCCCACGGCGACCGCCACGAATAGCCCCACGCCTCGCGTGACGGCGACATATACCCTTACCTCCAGCGTTTGGCCCACTCGGCCGCCCACGGCGACGCCTGACATCTGGCCGACTATCGTGCCGCCCAGTGGGGGAGGGTTTTGCGCTAGCAGGAATTGGTGGATTCCAGCGCTGCTCTTCCCGCTCTTGCTGGCGCTGCTGGTCTTCCTGCTGTTGTGGTGGTGGTCGCGTCGAAACCATGTGGCCTGGTATAACTTGTGGAAGGAATGGAAGCCCACCTGCCGAGTGATGTCGGTCCTGCTGTTGCTCTATCTGCTCTTCCTGACTTTTCTAATCGGCCGGGAGATCTTTGCGGGGCTATGCACAAAGACCGAAGCCGTGTATTTCTGGCGCATGGATCGCTCTACGGGCCAGTACGGCATCTACCTGACGAGGTTCGAAGAAGGGGCGCGGGCCGTCTCTTTCGATCAGGTCAACAGCTACCCTTGCGTTGGCTGCCATGCGGTGTCGAGCTCTTCTCGCCAGATCGCCGCGGTGGTCGGTCCGATGCCCGGCGATGGCATCGTCTACTCGCTGGGCGGGAAAGAGGTCTCCATTCCCGGGCTGGATGCGGCCTACTACGGTTGGTCGCCCGACGGCCAGCGGCTGGCCTATGCCGATTCCATAGGGGACATCTATATCCTCGACCTGCAGAGCGGCAGCGTCCAACCTCTGGCGGGGGCCAGCGACCCCGGCATCTCCGAGACCATGCCTGCCTGGACGCATGACGGGCAATCCATCGCCTTCGTGCGCAGCCAGACCCCAATACGGACCGGCGGCGCCAGCCTGGAGGGCACTTGCGATCTTTACCTGGTCTCTGCCGCCGGAGGCCAGGCGGCGCCCATCGCCGGGGCCAGCGGCGACGGGTTCAACTACTATCCCTCCTTCTCGCCGGATGGGCGCTGGCTGGCCTTTACTCGCCACACCACAGGCGTCAGCACCTACTCGGATAGCGCGGCCGAGATCTATTTGGTGGCTGCGGGAGGCGGAGAAGCCAAACGCCTGGCGGCCAATGACGCCGCGGGCGGCGCGGCCCTGCTCGGCGTGAGCAACTCTTGGCCAACCTGGTCCAGGAATGGCCAGTGGCTGGCCTTCAACAGCAAACGCAACGACCCGGCTTTTGACGTCTTTTTGACCGAGATTGACGAGAGCGGCAACTCGGGCCCCGCCATACCCCTGCCGGGAGCCTCAGAGCCAGGCATCTTTGAGCACACGCCATTCTGGGGCGTCCCGCTGGAGGAGCGGCCCCTCATGGCGCGTCTGCTGGACCTGTGGCCCTTCTTGCTGCCACTGCTGCTCTTAGCGTTGTTGCGCTGGCTTTTCTGCCGAGGAAAGCCTGTCGTCCACGTGGGTCCGATACCACCGGCAGGAGATCCCGTGCTTGACCGAAAGCCCGTCGAGTTCCAGAAGCGGCTGGACCTGAGGCTGCCCAAGTGGGATCCCGCTCCCACACTGGTCATAGGGCTGGGAGGCTCGGGGCGCTGGGCGCTCACCCACCTGAAAAAGAACCTGGCCGAGGCCGAGTGCGAGGAGGGCGAGTCTCCAGTGCGCCTGCTGCTCCTCGACACCTCGCCGCAAGAGGTCGTGGGAGGCCAGGATAAGCCGGTCCGAGTCGGCAACGTGGAGCTGGCGGAGGAGGAGAAACTGATCGTCGGGGCCAACCTGCGCGATCTGATCACGAGCATGGCGCGCGATCGCCGGGCGGAGCCCGAGATGCAGAGCTGGTTCCCCGCGGCCGAATACGTGGAGAACCGCCACCTGGCAGACGCGCAAATGGATATCCGGCGCACCACCTCGCTGCGCCGGCCGATGGGCCGCGCGGTGGTCTTCCAGGACATTCACCAATGCGAGAGCTCGCGGATCTGGCAGCGCCTCTCCCGCGCCGTGGGCCAGTTCACGCACCAGGGCCAGGTGCGGGTGATGATCGTCGGCTCCATCTGCGGCGGGTTCGGCAGCGCCGCCTTTGCCGATGCGGCCTATCTGGTCCGTCGCGCCGTCGAGGTGGGCGGCCGCCGGGAGGCGGGGGCCATCATCTCGGCCTTCCTGATCACCGATGGACCCTTTGGGGCCCAAAACACCCAGATCAAACTGAACGCCGGGGCCACCCTGCGCGAGATGAGCCGGCTGCTGCTGGCGCGCGGGCGGCCCTTCCCCATGGTCTATAACCGCGATTGGCCGAACACGGCCTTTGCGGGCCACATCAGTTGGTCGCTTTTCGATGATGTATTCTTGCTCGACGGTCGTCGGCCGAACAAACCGCTGGACCTGGTCCAACCCGAGCAGGGCATGTTCCCACTGGTGGCCGACTTGATGACCGCGCTTGTGGATAGGGGCAGCCAGCTCGTGGAGCAGGTCCGCGCCAACATGCGGACCGATGCAGCCGACGAGCAGGTGCGCACGGGAGAGCCGGTGGTAAGCACCATCGGCGGCTATACCTACCACCTGCCCATGCAAGACCTGGTGCGCGCCCTCCGGCTGCGCTTCGCCCACGACCTCGTGCGGCTCGTTTTAGGCGGCCCGAGCGAACAGGATGAGGCGCTGAGCCTGGCAGAGGAGTTGTGCCAGGATCGGTATGAGGATGGCCTGGATCAGCTGGCCGCGGACCTGCTCCGCGCTACGATCAAGGATCCGACCAGGCGCCCCCCTCCGGCGGAACCGGTCAAACCGCGCGGCTGCCTGTTCCGCGCTACGAGCGAGGATCCGACCGTGCGCGCGGACGCAGCGGGAGCGGAACGCGGCCTGGGCGCCGGCGGGCTCTCGACCTATGTGGCCGACCTGGCGCAGCGCACCGGCCACGCTGAGAGCTCGGCGGCGATGGACGGGATCTGGCACGCGATCGTCGCCCAGGCGGCGGCCCACGGCGATAGCGGGGAGACGCTCCTGAAGGAGAACATCGTCCAGTTCCGGCAGGCCCTGGCCTCTCTGTTGCTGCGGTTGGTTAATGGCCATCCCGCCGAGAACGACGTTGTCAAGGCCAGGACCGCCAAGCTAGGCTACGCCAGGGCCTTCCTGCAGACGCTCGCGCAGACCATCGAGAGGGCGGGCCAGAACCTGGCCCTGGCCAGGAGCCAGGCGGCGGCCGAGGCCGACACGGGCTGCGCGCTGCTGGCCGAGTTCATCCACAGGCAAGAAGCCGCGCTCAAGGAGGAGAGCGAGAGCCTGGACAAGACCATCGTCTTTCTGGCGGGCGACCCCGAAAGGACAGCGCGAGCCAGGCAAGGCGAGGCGATGGGCGTGCTAGACGATCTGCGGGAACTGGTCCTGCGCGAGAAAGAATGGCGGGCCGAGTTGGGCCGGATACCGGTCCGCAAGACGCTGGCCGACGAGGGCCTGCTAAATCAGATGTACACCGACTATTTCGCCCCCGCTGTGGTGGAGCAGGGCCTGGAGCGCCTATACTGGCGCGCCGGCGAGAAGGGTAAGCTGGAGCTGGTGGTGCGCCATCAGCAAGACGTCGCCTTTGCGCCCGAGGCCAGCAACAAAGCCAAGTTCATCGAGGCTTTGCTAGAGCTGGCCGAGAACGTGGGCCAGGAGGTCTGGAAGCTCGAGTTGGGCCCGATCCTGGACGACCCGGACACGGGACTGTGGGTCGCCCCCAGCGCCCGTCGCGAAGTGGGAGAGGCAGCGGCCTGGGCCGAGCCCGCCGCAACCGTCCAGGTCGGGAAGGCGCGAGAGCAATTGCCCCATCGCTATCTGTGGGCCAACCGCACCATCGGTCGCGCCGACGACTATGCCAGGGAGGTGCAGCTGCAGGCTGCCGCGCAGTCGGGCGTGCAGTCCCTCGTGGCCACCCATCCCTACCGGGCCATGCTGATCACCACGCTGGACGTGGTGCCGCTCTCGGCGCTGGATTGCACGGCGCGTCTGGGAGAGCTGTACCTGAGCACCTTTATCAGGCCGCCCGCGGAGAACAGGGTAAACCTGGAACCGGTGCACGTCTTTGCGGCGGAGCGCAACGCCCTTAGCTATGAGCAGCGGCTGCGCGAGCTCGCGGAGGCCCCTCGTCGGTTCCACCCGCTGTTCGTCGCCGCGCTGGAGGACCTGGAGCGGGCCCGTTGGTTCGCGCTGGCCTATGCGGTGGGCTGGGTGCAGACCGTCCAGGTCCGGGAGGGCGGTGACTGGCGGCAGCAGTACGTCTTGCGCCTGGAGGGGCAGCAGGAGCGGAAGCTGACCCGCCCGGACGACCCGGGCAACCCGGTGGCGCTGCTGGTGCGAGCGATGCAGGGTTTTGTGCTGGGCGACGACCCCAGTGCGGAAGTCGATCCGGCGCACCCCGTGGAGGAAGCGGTCCAGGCCGTGCGGATGATCATCGAGGAGCGGGTCGCCAGCAGCGAGGAGCGGCTCGACAGCTTTGCGCGAACCTTCTCGGCGGCGACCCTCAACGATAGGCGCGCGGGAGCCCAAGACTTGGCCTCCTTCGTGCGGCTGGTCGTGCATGATGAGATCCGCGCGATCCGCGAGCGGAGCATGAGAGGTGGCGGGTGAACCAGAAAGGGCTAGGTGATCAGCCATGACCAACTATATGCCACCAAGCGATCTGCAAGGCCAGACGCTGCGATTCTCCGCACCCCTGGGCCCGCGCAAGCTAGACAAGGTCCTGGGCGGCGGAGAGAACAAGATGGGCTCGACCTCCTGGGTCTTCCTGGGCGTCGACCCCCAGAATCCAGGAGAGGAGTCCAAGCGCGTCGCCGTCAAGGTCTCCAACCCCGACCCCATGTCTCGCGACAGCCTGGAGGCGGAGTGGAGGTGCCTGAGCACGCTGGCCCGCTGGGATAGCACCACGCATTACTTCCCGCGGGTGCTGCATCCGGCCGCCGCCGAGGGCCTCGACATGCAGCCAAGCCTGCCCGGGCTGCCGCCGCAGGCCACCTGGCGCATCATCGTCCAGGAGCTCGTCCGCGGCGACTCGGCGGATGACCTGCTGCTCAGGTTCCCCGGCCTGGTCCTGCCCGAGCCCCTGGCCCTGGCCATGTGGGCGCAATACGCCGATATGCTCGGCATCCTCCACAACGCGGGGATGACCTGCGGCTGGGACCGCAAGCCCTCTGACCTGCGCTGGGTGCACCACCCGGCGCTGGAATTCGATCCTGAGAAGCCGGGCTATGCTGCGACCTATCAGAAAGAGCTGCTCTCCCACCTCCGGCAGTCGTGGGAGCCGGGGCGGCTCATGGTGCTGGACTGGAACAAGGTTCGCGCCAAGACCGACGAGAACGTGGCTGCGGACCTCGTCAAGACCGGGCTCCTCTGGTGCGAGCTGCTGCTGGCGAGTAAGCCGTCCTTCCAGACCCTGGAAGGGGGAGGGTTCAAGCAACTGGAGGAGCCGCTGTCCGCACAATCGCGCTGGAGCACCCTGTCCGCGGGGACTAGGGCGATCCTGGAGCGGGCGCTGCACCCCCTGCCGCAGAGCCGCTTCGGCAGCGCCAACGAGCTGCGCAACGCCGTCCGCCAGCAGATTACTCGCTGGCAGATGACGCCCCAGGCCCTCTGGGACAGCGTCCAGCGCACCGACCTGGATCCCAGCGAGGCGTACCTTCGGGCCGACTTGCTGCGTCTGCTGATCGAATCCTGGGGAGCGGACCGCAGGGCAGACCTGGACCGAAAACTGTCCAGCCTCAAGCCGGGAATTGACCAGGCCTCCTGGGGGCCACTCCACAGGGCCATGGACCTCTCCAACTGGGCCGAGGCGGACCAGGAGCTGGCCAGGCTATGGGCCACCAACCAGGGCGATGTTCCAATCGCGCTCTGGCTGAATCGCTGCCGGGCCATCGTCGCCCGCGCCACCCAGCTCAAGGCCCTGTCCACCGAGATCAAGGCTTTGCACGACTATGCCAACTACACCGAGCCGCCCTGGGAGTGGAGCGGGGGCGAGCAGCGCCGCGCCGAAACCCTCGTGACGCAGTGGAAGGATTCGGGGTGGCAATCCCTCGCCCAGATGCTGACCGCTGAGAGGATATACCCGGCTCTGCTACACAAGGCGCGCGAGTTGAAAGGCCGCGGCAACATGCGGGAAGCCCTGCCCATATACAAACGTGTAAGCGACCGTCGAAATACTCTGGCCCATCCCGACTATGGCGATGCGTTGCGCCTGCTGGACCAGCTTTACGCGGACCCCGAGCCGGAGATGCGCAGTCTGCGGGACTGGCAAGGGACGCTGGAAAAGATCAACGACTACCTCGGCCTCGCGGTCGAGGCGCTGATCTCCGATGTAGACAGCGACCTGAGCGACATCCAACGGAACCTGGCGGGCGCGCAGCGTGTGGATCCGCGCAACCCGGCTCTGAGCCTACTCTGCGCGCTGCTCAAGGCCGAGAGCGAGTGGCGTCAGGCGAAAGGCGGCTTCCTTTCCTCGCGGATCGTGCGCCTGGGTGCGCTCGACCGCGCCTGGCGCAGCCGAGCCGTCGCCCCGCAGCCGGCGGAACCCAAGCCCGCCTCGGCTCAGGATGGCGGCGCCCAGGGCCAGGCACTGGTCTGGGAGGAGTGCGAGAGGCTGGTGGGGGCCAAGGCCGGGCAGATCGGCGCCCTGTTGCGCAACCGCTGGGTCGGGCTGCAGGATGAGCTGGTAAGGCGCCTCATCGCAGCCCCGACCGCTGCTGCCCAAGTCGCCGACGGGCCGCTCTCCGCCGAGCTGAGCCACGAGACCCTGCTCCGCTGCTATCTGGCGGAGTGCCCTGACGAGAAAGCAGCCGACCAGATCATGGCCGCCCTCCGCGACAGGGCCAGCGAGTTCCAGCGGGCGGTGCGGGACGCATTGGAGAGCCCCAAGCAAGGCTCGGTAGGTACCATCAAAGACCGGGAAAACCGGCTTGCGGGGATCATTCGTGTCGCAGAGCACGGCAAGATGCTGGCTGGGCTGGCGAATCAGGAGTGGCCAGTGGACCTCGAGCCAGCAAAGATCGAACAGGCTATGAAGGAGACGAGAGGATGTCTGATGGCGATCGCGGAGGGGTTGGGAGTGTACCGGGAGGGTGCCTGAGCAGTCCGCTGCCCGACCCTGGCGCGGCTAAGCAGCCCTCGCTCGAAGAGGAGACGCTTCGCGACCTTCAGAGCCAGGGCCTCGCCGAGATCGAGAGAGCTTCCATCGGCGATCTGCTCGCGCTGGCGGCGCAGGCCCGGCAGGCGCGGCTGGAGCTGGAGCGGGCCGAGGCGGCTTTCCGGGAGAGGGATCTGCAGCCCGACGGGATCGAGGAGGTCCTGCGCCGTGCTGAGAGCGCCAGGTCTGCGCTGCAGGCGCTCTCCTATCCCGACGGCGAGTTCTTCGATCCCCGCCGCCGGGCGTTGCAGGGCTTGGTGGCGCGCGCCGATGCGCTGCTCGATGCCCTTGATCTCTCGCGGTGGGTCAGCTTTGCCGAAGAGTTGCCCAAGCTCTGGCAGGCCGTGAGCAACTCGGGCGGCCGGGGAGAGGCAGAGGGGTTCTTGGAGGAGGCCAAAGGGAGCCTCGTGGGCTGGCTGCCGGAGACGAGCCCCAGGCTGGCGCAAGCGCGAGCGGCGCTGGCGCGATTGGAGGACGAACTGGGCCGGCAGGAGGCCGCCAGGAGCAAGTCGGCCGTCGTCCAGGCCCGGGCCTGGACGGGCTGGGCGCAGGAGGCCCTGCAAAACGACCCCTTCGTCGCCCTGCGCTGCCTGGCCGAGGCCGAGGCGCTGCTGGGCGAGTTTGGACCTCCTGCGGCCACGAACGAATCTCGGGGGTCCTTGGACCCAAGAACAGAGAGCGGAGCAGCGGCGCCTGAGAAATCAGACGCTGTGGCGTTGCGCCGCGACATTGATGAGATCAAGGAGCGGGTGCTGGATGGCGAGGCGCGCCAGTGGCTGCTGCAGAAGGGACGAGCGAGAGTAGATCGAGAGGTCAAGGAGCCTCTGGCTGCCCACTTGATGGATTGGACCAAAGGCGACCATAGCTGGTTGTCGGACAACAGCGAGGGCGCGCGGACGGTCCGTCGGCGAGTAGATGAGCTGATCGGCTACTTGGTTATCGACCCCGAGTATCTGGATAGCGAGACTGACGACCCTCAAGCCCTGCTCGGCGCCATCGAGCAGAGACGCGCAGCAAAGTATCTCGCCAATCTCACTTTCAACCAGGCAGATGATCTGCGCTCAGGGTCGGAAGGTCAAGAGCCAGGCAACATCTATCGTCGCTTGCGGCTTCTCCAAGAGGCGCTGCGGCATGATCCCGACTATCGTGATGCCCAAGATTGCGCCGCCGAAGCAGAACGGATGTGGAGCGAAATCGAGCAACAGCTCCAACAAGACAGCGACAAGCTGGCGCAGCAGGCCCAGTCCGTACAGAACCTGCTGAAGCGACTTGGCAGCGAAAGCGATCAATCCGGCGGGGCTGATTGGTCGAGCATGGACGAGATCTGGGATCAAGCGAGCAACGAGGAAGCCGCCCTGCGGCCGCTCATGGCCGTAGGGGAGGGATGGATGGAAAAAGGGCTGGCGGATGCCAGCATTCCACCGCCGGGCGGGCAAGAGCTGCAAGACCGGCTAGCTCACGCGCAGGGTCTTTCGAGGCACCTTGGCCGAGTCCGCTACCTCCAGGAACGCTGGAACGGCCTGCGCCACGCCCTGACCAGCCCCAAGTGCGCCTTGGACGCCAAGCTTGTCTTTTGGGCCGAGTGGTTTATGCAAAAAGGTGCGCTGGCCGAGTCGGTGAGGGCCGCGGCCAAGGCGGAACTGGAAGACTTGGCGAAGAAGGCGCTGGAGGCTAATCAGTCAGTGGATCTGGAGGCCGCCCAGCAGGCCAAGCTGACCGAGATGGCAATTCTGGTGCGCGCGGCATCTTCAGCCAACCCAAGCGGGAGCAAACAACCATGATCGAAAAACCTCAGAAGAAGGCCCTTCAGGCGATCAGCAACTGGTGGAGCAAGGGCGGCGACCCGGCGGCGCTGGATGCCCAACTAGATGCCCTGGCCCAGGCGAAGGAACTGGACGAGGCCCAGCGCCTCGTGCTGCTCCGCGCCGAGTTGGAGCGCCAGGCCAGCCGCCGCGGCGAGGCCTGGCGCACGGTCATCCTGGCCATCGGCGTGGTGGCCTTGGTGGCGTCCATTGCCTTTGCCGGCTGGGGCGCGCGGCTGTTGCCAGCCAAGCAGGGAACACCCACCCCGTCCGCGCCTACATCCACGCCAAAGGAGCCTGACCTTCAAAGCGATCTGCTCAAATACGGTGCTGCGCTGAGAGATCTAGAAGCGAACTACCATCTCCTCCGGAAGGATCTTGATGACCTTAAGAGCAAGCCCGAAACGGAACAGGGCAGCTCGGGTGGGGGCGGTGAGGACATCATGCGGTTGGAAACAAGCATTGAAGATCTACGAAAGGAAATCAACGGGCTGACAACGCAGATAGAGGCGCTGCAAGTCACCCCTACTGGTCAGGGACTCCCGAGCAGTGGCCAGTCGTCGGTGCAAGAGACCTCTGCCGCGACCAAGATAACGCTCAGAGTGGTGGGGATAGAGGCTTGTGGACAATGGACAGGGCCGACGCTGAGGGCCGGAGAGACGTCAGACAAACTTACCGAGCAACCCAGGTCTCCGACAAACGGCGACTTCACCTGGGAGCCCTCTGGCAAGGTGTTCGAGCTGGGGCTAGCCGGCCTTGCCGCATGTGGCGGGTATGTCAACGACCCCGTAACGGAGCCAGGCTGGGTTGTCAAACCCGATAAATTCACCGGGTTCACTTCGGCCCTGGAGAGCAAGGCCGATCTGCCGCAGGAGTCCTTGGTCACCCTGACGCTCAAGCAGGTGCCGGGAGTGCCAGTGGAGGCAGCAAAGGGGAAAGTGGACAATGTAACTAAAGCCGCCCCGGTTCGCATGTTTCCGAGCGATAGTGACGACACGAGGAACACGTCGAGTCAGGACATGGGAGTAGGGACTCCAGTCGATATCTTGGGCCAATTTGAGGATAAGTGGCGATTCGCGCAGGGGCGATTCCCGCAGGATCCTTCGCGCCAGGTGTGGCTCTGGGCCGAGTTGCTGAACGGGAGGCCCATCCTGGCTCTGGATGACGATGCCGCTGCCTTGCCGGCCCTCTACCTCCCCGAAGACTTGGCCATTAACTCCGAGCCGAAAGGTTGGAAGGCCGGAGTCACCGATGGGTTGTGGGTGTTGTCTCGGGATATCACCAATTCGGATAGCACCGAGCTTGTCTGGTCCCTGGGGTTGCAGCAGGGCTGGTTCGCGATCCAGGTCTGGGTCCCGAAGGGCAGCGCGGCAGACGCGAACTACAAGATCCTGGTAAAGGTTAGTGATGACGATTGGCCGGAGTTGCCCCCGCTCAAGGGCGCTAGCAGTGTGACGATCAACCAGAGCACAGACAGCAGCAGCTTTGCCGACCTGGGCACCTATTACCTGCAGAATGAGCATCATGTGCGGGTGTCTCTGAAAACCGATGGCGATGTCAAGACCGGCTGGGTTCGCGTGATCAAGATTCACTAATCCATGAGTTGCGTTTCGGCCTGATCGCCCCTGCGTTCGTGCAGATACGCGGGGCGACCGAGGGAAACTGGTCCGGGCGAGAGCGCAAGCTTGGGGTATAGAGGCTGCGAGAGGAGGCATCGCCATGTGCTTGGGTGTGTTGGTCGTCATCCTGGCAGGGCTGGCGCTGTTTAGCGCGCGCCGGACCTTTGGCCGGCTCGACGGCTTCGTTCTGGCTGCCTGCGGGCTCTCGCTTGCGGGCATCGCGCTGGTCTGGAGTTCCCTGGGCGCGCAGTGGGTGCGCTTCTCCCCTATGCGCAACCTGTTTCCGCCGGCGGTCTGGGATCTGCTGCCAGGGGTGCTGAACCTAGGGTTGCGCTTCATTGACGAGCATGTCCCGGGCTGGGTGCTCGCCTTGGTCTCGCTAGACCTGGGCATCCCGGGCCTGGCGCTAGCCTCCCTTAGCGCGGCCATGGACTCTGTCTCGGCGGTCCGACGGCTTGTGCCCGAGGCGGCCATTGCCCCCATGCTCGTCCTGGCCTATGCGCTGCTGGGACCCGCGAGCCTGGTCGCGCAGGGACTGGGAGGAGCTAGCTGGAGCGGATGGCTGATACGGGGCCGGGCCTTGCTCGCCGCGCTGCTGGCGCTGGCCCTGCTGATCATGCTGCCGGCGCTCGATCTTTTGGTGGAGCCTGATCTGCTCTGGGAGAGGGTCGAGCTGGCATTCAGTGGTCTGCACCTGGGCCCGGGAGTGGTCATGGCCCTGGCGGGGTTGTGCATCTCGGCGGCAGGCGCCGTCGTCGAGTTCGTCGCCCTTGGGCGGGAAGCGGGCGGGCCTTCAGGCGTGATCTCGCGCCCAGCACGCCTCGCGCCGAGGCGCGGGAGGAAGCCATGGTAGCCTCGATTGTAGGGCTAGTGGTCGCTGTCCTAGGGCTGGCTGGCTTGTGGGCCTATCACCTGAACGGCGCGAGCGGCCTTCCCACGCGAGAGACAGCTCGGGTGGTCGTCGTCACTGGCGTCATCATCGCCCTGGCCAGCTTGCTGTGGTTGCCCGCCATCTCTTTCCTGCCGCCAGAGATGACGCTGAAACGCGCCCAAGAGGTGGCCGCCAAGGGACCCCTGCTGGAAGCTCTGAGGCTAGTGCCCGCCTTCCAGGCCAAGGTGGCGCTGCGCTACCCGCCGTCGGCCCACGCGGAGCAGCCCTTTGCGCGAGTGGAGCTGGAGGAGACGTGGAACAGCGCGAGGACTCGCCGCGGCTTTTCGGGATCCGACCTGTTGCGCCACGTGCCCATCACTGCCCAACCGCTGCGTTTTGGCCTCTGGCTCGCCTGCATAGCCTGCTTGCTTGGGTTGGCGGCGGTCGCGGTTGGATGGTTGTCCGCCGCGGATAGCGCCGAGTTGTGGATCATGGGCGTCAGCGGCGCGGCGGCGGTGCTGGCCCTGATCCTGCTGATCGCGCGCCTTCCGACGATGGACACCTTTGGGCTGCGCGGGGATCTGGGCGCCGAGTGGCTGGCGCTGTTGCTGGGGTCGCGCCTGGGCTTTGGTTTCTGGCTCATCTGCCTGGGGATGCTGTTGCTGCCGCTGGGAGGCGGCGGGCTGTTCCTGCTCCCGGCACCTGTGCGGAGGCTGCAGATGCAGCCTCCCTACCGTGGCCCGCGAGCGCGATCCAGGAGGTTTCGACTGCTCTGAAGTGGGGTGCCTTGCGGAGGCTCGTATGCTGTCTGCGGATTGGCCGGTGCCGGGGTTCTGGGTGGCGCTATCTATCGGCGTTCTGGTCTTTGGCAGCGTCATGGTCGCCTTTCGCCGCGTCTTCTCGACGGATGACCGGGTGGTGCTCAAGTCTGGGGCGCTTTTCGCTGGCGCCGCCGGCGTCCTGACCACCCTGTACCTGTTGGAGAGGCCTGATATCCTGGACCGCTACGCTTTGCAGATCGTGCTGGCGCTGTTGGGCCTGGTGCTGGCGTTCATCGCCCTGCTGCGCCGCCACGTGCGCTGAATACCCGTCAGCAGGCCAGTTCTGTCGTCTGGGAGGAGAGCCATGGGTTCCATCGAGCGCATCGTTTCGCTGATCCTGTTCGGCCTGATTCACGTCCTCGCCGTCTCCAGCATCATCGGCATGGTCATCTTTATTGTGGGGGTCATCACGGGGGAGGATGACGGCGTGGAGCGCCTGCTGCGGGCCGCGGCGGCCGCCGCCGGACTGCTCATCTACCTGGGCGGCAGAGCCTACGGGCTATCCATCCCCGACTTGATGGCCTCCGCGCTGGAGGTCACCAAGCCGTTGATCAAGGATTTGGTTAGCATTGTTGCGCCCTTGGCGAGCGGCAGCTTTGTGGCGTTCTTTTGCATCCAGACCATGAAACGCGATAGTGACATCGGCGCCAGGGGCATCGTCCTCTTTAGCGCCCTGGTCTTTACCATGTTCTCGGATACCTATGCCGTGCTCGCCTCGCAGGCCACGCCCAACAACCTGGCCTTAGCCTTGCCCAATATCACCTTTGTATTGGGGGTGATCTTGTACTCTATCTTTTCCTACAAGACCGGCTATTAGCGGAATCAGAAGGCGGCCTGCTGCTATTGCCTGGGCAGGGATCAGCCCCTATACGATCGGTAGGCAAGGACGTCACGCCGCTTCTTGCATCCGGACGTCACGACATCGCCTATCCGGCCGACACCGCGCGCCGGATGGGCGGAATCGGCACCCCGAATGAAGGGCACGGGTGGCCTATTGGGTAGTATCTGGGTCTGCAGGCGCTGTTGAGGTTGGCGGCGGGTTCGGAGATCCAGTCCGGACACGGAGTCATTGCAGGTTCCGGGGGAGGAGGTGGAGAGACCATGTTGATGAATTATCTAGGGGGTGCGGTCATATCGGCCCTGATCGGGGCACTGGTCGTCAGCGTCATGGGGACCGCGTTTCGCAATATTCGACTTCCGATCAGGACGATGCCGAAGGATCCCCCCACATCGTACTCTACCAGGCTACGAGAGCTCGCAACCCAACTGGTCAAAGCTTCTAGCGACGTCGACTGCCTGCTGGGCGAGATGTCGAGCGTGGCCTCGGAACGCCAGCAGTCCTTCGAGTCACTGCAGAACCGGATAGACGAATTGGCGCACCGCGAGAAGGAACTGAAGGATGTCTTGCAGCCGCTCGAAGGCAAGTGGCAGGTGATTGCCGACTATTTCGCACAACAGACCGAAAAAGAGGCGAAGGGCGACGCCTTTCGCGATTGGCTGCTCTTTTTCCTTGGCGCGATCGTCGGCGTGGTTACCCAGATCCTCGTGCGTTAGGCTGGCCCGCTCCGTCCGTGGGGGTCCGCGCGCACGTGTGACCGGTGACTGCAGGACGCCCTTGTTTCTGTCTAGGGAAAACAGGTTCATCCGCAAATCCCGTGATGCCTCAGCTGCTCACCAGCACATGCGACTGCTTCAAGTTGTAGGCCAAGCAGACCAGACACCACTCTCCAGCTACCGCCAACTGGCCCCGCAGCAAGAACTGGCGGAAGCCCAGCGTTTCCTTGATGATGCCGATGACTGGCTCCGTCGTGGATTTGCGCAAACCATGGATCCGCTTGCCGATGTCGGTCTCGAGTTTGCAGGTCATCCTGACGATCAGGCTCGCATCTTGGAGCAGAGGCTCCGGCTTCTGAGCGAAGCGCTCTTGCCAGCTCTGGTGATGGCGGTCACGGCCGGTGGCAGTATAGGGTTCGATGCCCCGCACTGTCAGTGCCTCGACGTTGGTCGGGCTCCAGTGGCCATTGTCCAAAGCAGCCGCCTCGGGCTGAGGGTGGCATTGGCGCGCTTGGGTTTGTTTGCCGTATTCACAGGTCTGTCTATGATCTACACAGCAGTTGTATCTCCAGTGCTTTGCGCAGGCGCGCCGCAGGCAGTATGAAGCTACGGTGTTGCAGGGGCTACAATGCCGTAGAGGCGCGCGTTACGGTCCACGTGGTTTGCGGGTGCTGACCGTGACCGCAGGGGAGAAGCGCCTAGCGCAAGTCTTGTGCAACCAGACGCCGAATTGGTTTTTTCTGCGAAAGTCTGAACTTTTACAACTGAACCCTGTTCCGCTACACTCTTGGCATCCTTGTGTGGAGGACTGCCGTGAGCGACAGCGAGACCAACGAACTCACTCACCATGCCATGCTCGTTGCCTGGGGCGAGTTTGCCCAAAGCGTCGGCCTGATCCAGGATATCGAGAGCGTGCCCTTGCGCCAAAAGACGGTCACCCATCGGCCGCAGACCAAGATCCTGGAGTTCTTCGTCGCCATCCTGGCCGGCCTGGAGTATCTCAAGGATCTGAGCCGGTCCGCGCACCCGATTGACCAGGATCAGGCCGTAGCGAAAGCCTGGGGACAACCGGCCAGGGCCGACTACAGCGGCGTTAGCCGTACGCTCACTTCTCTCCGACAGGAAGAGGCCGAACAAGTTACCAGCGTGCTGCACAAGATCACCAAGCTGATCCTGGACGAAGAAGTCCTGAAAGCCTTGCAGCTCTCCGGACGGCTGAGCTACGATGGCGATCTCACCGGCCGGCCGGTGTCCAACAGCAGTACGACCTATCCGAATGTGGGGTATGGCCACATGGACGATGCCATTCGGCTGGGCTACCAGGCGGCAATGGTCAGCCTGCACAGTCCCAGCTACAGCCGCTTGTGGTTGTCGGTCACGCCTCATCCCGGCAACACGGCTGCGTGTACGCAGGTCGAGGCCATGGTCCTGGCCGCAGAAGCCAAAACCGGCCTGCGCCCCTTGCGCCGGACAGACCAGCTCCAAGGCCGATTGCAGCGCGTCAGCCGGGAACGCCAGGGCCGAGAAGAGCAAGTGCAGGAGATCGAGACGAAGCTGGCCGCCGTGCAGGCTCAAGAGGTGGAAACCCGACAGCTGATTGACGAGCAGCGCGCTTGCGTTGCTACCCTCGAAGCAGAATACCGAGAGAAACCGCGACCGGAGCGACCGTACAGCAAACTGGGACGGGCGCGGCACAAGCTGGGTGTGCTGGAACGGCGACAAGCACGGCTGGCGAAAAAGGCTCCCAAGCTGGAGGAGCAACTTGCTCGCCGCAAGGTGAAGCTTGATGTTTGCCAGGCTCAAGAATCACTACTGCAGCAGCGACTGGGGCAGTTCGAGGCAGACAACCGCACGAACCGATATCCGATCCAGGCGGACTTTCGGCTGGACGCGGGGTTTGGCGTGAGGGAGAATGTGGCCCTGCTGATCGAAATGGGTTACGAAGTATACACCAAACCGTATGCTGACTGGTTGACACCTCGGCTCAAGCGTCAGGCATCTGGACGGAGTGACTGGACGCGGGTGGGTAAGAACGCGGAGATGATCGCCTGGAAGGCCACAACGTTGCGTGATCTCCCGTACCCACTCGATGTGGCATTGGAGCGCTTCTGGGTCGGTGATAAACAAAAGCACGCCACACTCCTTCACTTCGGCACCGATCCGGTCACCGCCGACCTGACCGCCTGGTTCAATGGCTACAATGCGCGTCAGACCATCGAGGCGGGCATCAAAGAAGGGAAGGGCGTGTTCGAGATGCACCACCTGAAGGTTCGGTCTGCACCCGCACTCTACCTACAGGAGCAGTTTGCCGTCTTTGCCGCCAACTCGGTGCGCTGGGCGGCGCATTGGCTGGCGACACAGTGTCCCCGGCTCCCAGCGGGCTGGCAGGACACGGCGCAGCCGAAGGTGAAAGAGCAGGTCAAGGTCGGAGCGCACACCTCGGCCTGGGTCAACTGGCAGGAACAGGGTTGCTTGTTAAGGTTCACGGACCACAGCGTCTTTGCTGGTCGGTCCCTTAAGCTGGAAAGGTGCTGGACGGTGCAACTGCCGCTGCCTTTCGCTGAAAGTTCATGTTTTGGCCATTATTAGCAGTTTGGCCTCTGGTTGCACAAAAGTTAGGCTAGCCAACCCGAAACGTGCAACTAAGGAGGTCGGGGGCGAGCAGATGCTCTGGTGCACGACGGCAGGGGAGGCGGACGAGCAAGAGACCTCACGGATCCCATCTGGCGCATGTCGGGGATGGAGACGCGGCAATGGCTGGTGTAGGGTCGAATATGGTTTGTCGGTGACCGTGAGTGGGTACGCTCCCAGGCATTGCTGGGGATTGAGTCGAACTCCGAGGTTGAAGTATACACACTTCCGGGCTCTTCGGAGAGGAGACCATGATGAGCGGATTTCGTGCCAGAAGCGACGGTGTCAGGGCGTATCGCATCGGTACCCTATCCTGGTGCGCCTGGGCGGCACATTCTTGGGCCAAGACCCATGATTTGCCTCTTCAGCCCGTCTGGGGGGCCTGACCATGGGACCAACCCTACCATTCGTTCACGTACAAGGCCCCGACGTGTGCTATGGCAGTTCCCGTAACCCGCACGAGGCAATGCTAGGTTATCACGCCTTCTTTGTCACTCTTGTTCCCTTCGTCCCGAGTTTCCTGTCTGATGATTTCACACGCATGATAACTGGCGAGACCAGCCGCATCAAGCTGATCGTAAGCCGCCAAATTCGCTTCCTGAATGACCTTAGCAGTTGTAGGTCTGATGCCGTGGAAACGTTCGATTTGCGTTTCGTGTCGGTCCCTCAGCCTGGTCAGCCGTTCAATCGTCTTCGCATCTTTTTCATCGGGAAGGTTTTTCACGAGAACAGAGGCGAAGCCGAACTGCGAGCGGTTGATCTGTGGAGGAGGTTCTGTAGCCACTTTCCGCTGGAGGACCCGTTCAACTATCCGCTCCAGACAATTACTGGTGAAGGCCAAGTCGGCGGACAAGCTATTCCCTCTGACCAAGATCTGTTCCAGCTCGCCTTGCGGCCGATCACGCTGGGCAATGAGCTTCGGCCTCATCTGATCGAGATCCGCAAATACGAAGACCGTGATCCGATGCTGGGCAGGACCGACGACGCGCCGCAGGAGCAGTATATCGGGTACTATCCACACCCGTTTCGACCTACGATTGACTTCAGCGCCATGTCGCGGTTCCTGGAAACCTTTACGAAGCAGCCGCAGAAGTGCGTGGTC
>Ga0123333_10000840_pt1 | contig 32957 bp, 15 predicted proteins | sample BioC12SIPDNA_3_FD_89957 | JGI IMG/M metagenome (GOLD analysis project Ga0123333, IMG submission 89957) | Anaerobic biogas reactor microbial communites from Washington, USA - Biogas_R2_B C12 SIP DNA | ecosystem: Engineered > Bioreactor > Anaerobic > Unclassified | place: Washington, USA...
ACACCAGCGCCTACCGGCTCCGTCGATCGAAAATCGACACAAGCGCCTACCGGGTCGACCGCTGGAAAATCGACAGAAGCGCCGCGCCGGGCCGATGCGCAGAGTGTGCGTCGTAGCGATTGTGAGCCCTTGCCAGATTGACAATGGCGTGTCGCGGCAGTGAAATCAGCATAGGATCTCATCGCCGATTTTCCTTTTCGGGGCTGAACACGTCGCACATCGCGTGTTTGCAGGAGGAAAGATCATGGACGTCGCTCGCTCGTTCGGCCGTTTTGGGATCAGAGGTGCACGTAGTCGAAGCCGTCTGCCAGGGTGCAGAGCCGGTACCCGGCGGCGACTCTTCTTGGAGCGACTCGAGGACCGTGTCGTGCTGTCACAAGCCGGTCCGCTGCCCGCGCTGGGTGATGCGGCTGCGTATTACCTGGCCGACGGCCAGCGCATCGGATTGGACATAGACAAGTCGGCCATCGCCTTGAAAATCAATCGGGCCGACTCGGACGCGCGTCTGTCGGAGATGACTCGGGCACTGGAATTGCCGGCGGGACTCGAGATCGCTGCGGCGCTGACCGACAGCATCTTCATGGTGGGCGGCGGAGGTGTCTCACTGCCGGAATTCCAGCGCGAGGACGTGGCCTGGGCAACGACGGCGTTCACGTCACAGGCGTCGGGCAACCAACTGTTCGTGCTCGACGAAGCGATCGTGGCGCTGGTGCCCGGCAGCAGTCCGGGGGACATTTTCGACTGCGATGCGCGCGTTACTGGGTATCGTTCGCTGCTGGGCACGCCGGACCAGTACGTGGTCACGCTCGGTGCCGCCGGGCAGGCCACGCTGGACTACGCCAACAAGGTCAGGGCGGACCCGCGGGTGGCGTGGGCTGTGCCCAACTTCTATCAGCAGGTGGAGCGGATGTTCGTACCCGACGATCCGCTGTTCTCCACTCAGTGGCATCTGCACAACACGGGGACCCAAGTCCCGGAAGCGGTGGCGGGTGCGGACGTCAGCGCGGTGGCGGCCTGGGACATCGGTACAGGCACGGGGGTGACGATCGCCGTGGTGGACGACGGCATCGAGCGCACGCACCCCGACTTGTGGGAAAACATCTTCGTGAATCCCGGTGAAGTGGCCGGTAACGGCATCGACGACGACGGCAATGGCTGGATCGATGACGTCAGTGGGTGGAGTTTCGCTGCCAACAGTCCGAACCCGAGCGTCACGGCCGACGATCGGCACGGCACGTCCGTGGCCGGTGTGGCGGCGGGCCGGGGCAACAATGGCCTGGGGGTGACCGGTGCCGCCTTCAATGCCCGGATCCTGCCGGTGCAGATCTTCCAGGGCGATTCGTATGTGAGTGACGCGGCCACGGCGCAGGCCATCTACTATGCGGCCGGGCGGACGGCCAACGGGCTGGGCACCTGGAACGCCGCGCAGGTGATCAACTGCTCCTGGGGTGGTGGGTCGCCCAGCCCGGCTGTGACCACGGCGCTGACCTGGGCAAGCAACTCGGCCCGCGCCGGGCGGGGGGTGGCCACGTTTATTTCTGCCGGCAACGGTTACGGCCCGGTCAGCTACCCGGCCTCCCTGTCCAGTTCGCTCGCGGGCGTGATGGCGGTGGGAGCCAGCAACCAGCGGGATCTCCGCGCCGAGTACAGCAACTACGGACCCGAGCTGGATTTCGTGGCACCCAGCAGCGATATCGACTCCCCGTACGTGGTCGGCATCACCACAACCGACCGGACCGGTTCGGCTGGCTACCACGACGGAGACTACACCGACAACACCGTGGCGCACGGGTTTGGCGGCACGTCGTCCGCATCTCCTCTTGCCGCCGGCATTGGCAGTTTGCTCCTGTCGGTCGACCCGACACTGACGGCCGCGCAGGTGAAGCAGTTGCTGCGCAGCACCGCAGACAAGGTCGGGCACCTGGAGTATGACAGCAACGGTTTCAACGTGGAGTACGGCTACGGCCGGCTCAACGCGCTGGCCGCGCTGCAACAGCTGGGCATGAACGTAGTGAACACGGTGCCAGCCAATCGGGGGACCGTGGGCACGCCACCGCAGCTCGGCGGCGGCTACCGGATTGACTTCTCGGATCCCTTCAGCCAGCTGCCCGCGGACATCACGGCCAGCGGGGTCAAGGTCAACGGGATTCCCGCCAGCGGCTACGCCATTGTGGACGCGGACACGCTCGAGTTCGTCTTCTCGGTCCAGCCGGTCACGTCGGAGGGCCTGCAGACGTTGACGCTCGACGCCGGGACGGTGAAGCGTGCGAGTGATGGCGATCTGGTGGGCGCCTACGCGGGCAGCTTCCGCTATGACGCGCTGCCGCTGGCGGCCACCGGCACGACTCCCGCGGCCGGGTCAACAATTCAGTTGCCGTGCACCACGCTGGACATTGACTTCAACGAAGCGGTGCAGGCCAGTTCGGTGCAGGCCAGTGATTTCGCGGTGAGTCTGGGACGGGTGGTCGCTGCCGGACTGCTGGACGCCGACACCGTGCGTCTGACATTGGCGGATGTGGACCGCGAGGAGTTGCTGACGCTCAGCATCCCGGCCGGTGCATTAACGGACACCTGGGGGAACCCGGGCACGGCCTATAGCGCCAGCTATGTGCTCGACATCGACGTGGTGCCGTTCCCCGGACGCTGGCACAGCGTGGCGCCACTGGGCTCTCTGGTGCACACGGCGAGCGTCGCCGCGTCGATTGGCCAGGAAGGGGATGAGGACATTTTCACGCTGCGTGTCGCGCCTGGGCAGACGATTGCGTTGGCGGTCACGCCGGAGGTGGGCAGCACGTTGCAGCCCCACGTGTCGCTCGTGGCCCCGTCAGGAGCCACGGTGTCGGCCGCGGCCGCGGTCCCCGGCGCACCTGCCACGGTGCAGGCGGTCCCGAGTGAGTCGGGCACGGGGCTCTACCAGGTGATCGTCGCCGGGGTCGGTGGGACCACTGTGGGGAGCTATGTGGTGCAGGTCACGCTCAACGCCGCGCTGGAACAGGAGTCGAACGACACGTTGTCCAGCGCTCAGGACCTGGCTTCCAGCTTCATCAGTCTGGGTGGCACCACGGGCAGTCGGGGCACGGTGCTCGGATCCGGCAGCGTCACAAGCAAGGGGTTTGATGCGGGCGGTCCGGGCAGTCGGGACGACGTCTTCTTTCCCAGCGCCGATCTCGACTGCTATGTTCTCGAGCTGGCCCACAACGAAACGGTGACAGTGGCCCTCACCGGGCTGTCGAAACCGGCCAGCAGTTTCCAGCTGCGCGATGCAGCAGGCGTCACGCTCGCGACCAGTTCAGCCGGCTCGACCAACGTCGACCAGGTGATTGCGGATTTCACCGCCACGGCTGCGGGGACCAATCCGTACTATGTGGTCGTGGCGACCACGGGCGACTACTCGCTGGTAGTGACGAAGAACCTGAGCTTCGACCGGGAGCCGAACAACACGGCGGCGACAGCTCAGCCTCTGAGTGGTGCCCTGTCTGTGCTCGGTTACTTGGGCCCCGATTACAAGGCGTTCACCACCGATTTCGAGATGGGCAACTGGGGCAGCGTGCCGTGGGTGACCACGGGGGATGCCGACTGGTATGTAACCACCGAGGATGCCGTCTCGGGAAAGTACAGCGCCCGCGCCGGCCAGATCAGGGACAACCAGGCATCGACCCTGTCCGTGACGCTCACAACCGGGTCGGGGGACGTTTCATTTGCGCGGCGGGTCTCTTCGGAGCCCTATTACGATTACCTGGACTTCTTCATTGACGGGACGCTGGTCGACTTCTGGTCGGGGGACGTGCCGTTCACGACCGTGTCGTTTCCGGTCGAGGCCGGCACGCACACATTCAGCTGGACCTATTGGAAGGACTACTCCATCAGCACCGGCCTGGACACGGCCCTGCTGGATGACGTGGTGTTCCCGCCGCCGATCCAACAGGAGGACTGGTACGCGGTGACGTTTCTGGGGACCCAGACGGCGCTGCGGCTGGAGACGCACACGCCGGGAGACGATTCGGAGGAGCCGGCCAACGTGCTCGACATGCAGATCGAGCTGTACGACAGCACGGGCTCGACGCTGTTGGCCACCAGCGTGCCGCGGCCCGATGGCCGCAATGACTGGCTGCTGGCCAGCGGCCTGGTTCCTGGTGCGACGTACACGATCAAGGTGGCGCAGGAGGAGGAGTCGACCGGCGCGTACATCCTCACGGCGACCGAGTCTGACGCGTTGTGTGTAACGCGCACGCTGCCGGCGGTGGGTAGCACGATCACCTTGCCGTTCACCACGCTCGATGTCCAGTTCGGGAATGCGGTCCAGGCGAGTTCGGTGCAGGTGAGCGATTTCGAAGTGAATCAGGGGCGAGTGGTGGACGCCGTGCTGATCGCACCGGACACGGTCCGTCTGACCTTGAGCGGCGTGGATGTGGAGGGCACGCTTACATTGACCACGCAGACCGGCGTCATCACGGACACGTTGGACCGACCGAGTGCGGCATTTTACGGGAGCTATGCGTTGGACATCGGCACGGTCCCGCTGCCGGCCCGCTGGCAGGCGGTGGACCCGGCCGGTTCCCTGGTGCACGAGACATCGGTGAGCGCATCGATCGCGTCTGGAGACGACACCGACAGCTTCACGTTCACCGCGGTCCCTGACCAGACGATCACCGTGGCGATCCGGCCGGTCCTTGGCAGTGGTCTGCGGCCCCAGGTGACGCTGGTCGCGCCGTCTGGTGCCTCCGTATGGGCCGCCGCCGACAGCGCGGGGGCTGCGGCCGTGTTGCAGTCGGTGCCGGCGGAACCGGGCGCGGGGGTGTATCAGGTCGTTGTGGCGGGGGCGGAGGGGGGGTCCGCCGGTGGCTACACCGCGCGGGTGATACTCAATGCCGCGTTGGAGACCGAACCGAACAACACAGCGGCCAAGGCCCAGAACCTCGATGCCAGCCTGATCCGGCTGGGCGAGTCGGCCAGCCGCGGCGCGGTGCTCGGCGCCGGTGCGACGCTGAACGATGGTTTCGAGACCGGCAATCTGCTGCATCTGCCCTGGGTGACGTCGGGCGACGCGGCCTGGTTTGTCACGACGGAAGACGCGGCCAGCGGCAGTTTCAGCGTCCGGGCCGGCCACCTCGATAACTGGGAGGTCTCGACACTCGCCGTCGCGCTCACGACCGGCGCCGGCACCGTCAGCTTTGCCCGCCGCGTCTCGTCGGAATCGGGCTGGGACTACCTGGATTTCTACATCGACAACCAGCTGCTCGGATCCTGGTCCGGCGACGTGCCGTTCAGCACGGTATCGTTCCCGGTGACGGCCGGCGCGCACACCTTCCAGTGGGACTACCGGAAGGACGTCATGATGTCGGGCGGTCTGGACACTGCGTTCATTGACGACGTTGAGTTCCCGCTTGCCGATACGGACTACTACGCCATCCAACTCGCGCAGGGTGAAACCGTGACCCTGGCGCTCGAGGGGCTGGCGGGCATCGCGCGCGGCGTGGAGCTGCGCGACGCGGCGGGGCACACGCTGGCCCACAGCGTGGCAGGGCCAGCCAATGTCGACCAGTTGCTCGCACATTTCACCGCGCCGACGGCTGGCACGAACACCTATCACGTCGTCGTCGACGCCAACACGAAGTACCACCTGGTCGTGACGAAGAACCTGGACTTCGAAACCGAATCGAACAGTACGCCGGACACGGCACAGCCGCTGGGGGACGCCGCGCGCGTGTTGGGCAGCCTGGGCCCGGAAGTGACTTCGTTCACGGAGGGCTTCGAGACGGGCGACTTGAGCGGCCTGCCCTGGGTATCGGCGGGTGCCGCGGCCTGGTTTGTCACGGCGGAAGACGCCGCGTCAGGCACCTATAGCGCGCGCGCGGGTGACATCGCCGACGGTCAGGTTTCGACCCTCTCGGTCACGCTCGCCACACAGGCAGGCGACATCCGTTTTGCCCGCCGCGTCGCGTCGGAGGCCCACTACGATCACCTCGAATTCTACATCGACGGGATGCTGATGGACGCATGGTCAGGCGACCTCCCGTTCGCCCTGGTGTCGTACCCGATCACGGCCGGCATGCATACGTTCGACTGGAGCTACCGGAAGGACTACATCGTCTCGGATGGTCTGGATACGGCCTTCATTGACGACATCGCCTTTCCGCAACTGGCGGAGACCGAACCTGAGGACTGGTACCGGATCGCGCTGCGCGAGTCCCATGCGGTCCTGCAGGTCGAGACTCACACTCCGGCCGATGGCCCGGGTGGATGGCTCGATCCGTTCGATGCGCGGATCGAGCTCTATGATGCCGCAGGCACAACGCGCATCGCCGCGGGTACCACGTTGCCCGATGGCCGCAACGAGAGACTGGTGGCGGAGGACCTGACGCCGGGGGCCACCTACCTGATCCGCGTGACCGGCGAAGCGGGTACGTCAGGCGCCTATGTGCTGGCGGTACAATCATCCGCGCCCCAGGTGGCGGCTGAAATCGTCAGCCGCATGGTCTTCTACAACGGTTCGGCGTACGACGGCAGGAACGCGGCCGCGAACGCCCAGGACGATGCGGCGATCGCGATCGACAAGCGAGCGTTGAGGCCCGGCCAGAAAGCCACGTTCAGCAACTACACCAGCTACGACAAGGGCATCAACGGCCTGATGATCGACGTGCGTCATCTGCCGGCTGCGCCCACGGTCGACGACTTCCTGTTCCGGATCGGAAACGACAATCACCCGTATGGCACGGCGCTGACCGATCCGGCCGACGATTGGACCTGGGCACCGGCACCCGTCGCCATCGCCGTGCGTCCCGGCGCAGGCCAGGACGGGACGGACCGCGTCACGCTGATCTGGGCCAACGGTGCCATCCGCAAATGCTGGCTGCAGGTGACCGTGCTGGCCACGGACGCGACCGGACTGGTGGAAAACGATGTGTTCTACGTGGGCAACGCTATCGGCGAAGCGGGCAACTCCACACGCGACGCCGTGGTCAACGCGACCGATGAGATCGCCGCCCGCAACAACCCGCACGGGCCCTTTAATCCGGCAACGCTCGACGACCGGTACGACTACAACCGCGACCGGTTGGTCAATGCCGCCGATCAGATCATCGCGCGCAACAACCGGACCAGTCCCTTCACGTCGCTGTTGCTGATCGCGCCCCCCATGGAGCCTGTGGGGATGGCAGGGGCCGGCGGTGCCGGTGCGCAGAATGGAGCGGGGGAGGGGAGCAGCGACCTGTGGGCGGACTGGCCCGAGTCACTTCTGCCGGTCGAGCTGCTGGCCAGGACAGGGAGGCGGCCGGTTGCGACCACCACCGCGACCGCGTCCATCATGGCCACAGTCGCTCAGGCTGGATGGCGGCCTCGTTCCACGCCGGCGCAGGAAATGGAGCGTCCGGTGGTCGAGGATCTGGCTCCGGCGGCACCGCCGCTCATGGGGCAACCGGCAGGCATGGGACATCCGGTACGGGCGGTGCGGGCGTATGACCGCGACGCCGCGGCCGCAGGTCTTCCCGCGCACCGGCTGCTGGACGCTGTGCTCGACGAGTTGCTCGACAGTTGGGCGTTGCGCTGAGCGGTTCGGGTCGGCCCGCAAGCTCTACAACGTCTACCAGAACTAACGTCTACCAGAACTAACGTCTACCAGAACGACGTCTACCAGGACTGCGCGGTCTCGTGCTACCTCGCCGCCGGGCTTCTGGTATCCGCAGCCGTCGTCGCCAGTGTCGTGAAACCACCCCGCCACCTGGCCGAGAACTGACGGCAAAAAACAGCACACCCGTCAACCGCCCGGTGTCTTGCGACGCCCGATCGGCGGTTGACGAGTGCGCACAGAAGCAGGATGAACAGTCGGCGGGATCAGACCATATCCTTGAGCGCCTTGAGCGCCCGGATCTTGATGACGTTGCGCGCGGGCTTGGCGGCAAACACCGTCGCTTCACCCGTGAACGGATTGATTCCCTTGCGCTCTCTCGTGGCCGGCTTACGCACCACCGTGATCTTGCACAGACCGGGGACGGTGAACTGTCCCGGGCCACCGCGCTTGCCGATCGCCCGCTTGATCTCGGCAGCCAGTGCCGTGAACACGGCCGCGACTTCCTTCTTGGACAAGTCAGTTGCCTGGGCGATGTTGCTGATGATCTCGGTCTTTGTCGGCGGCTTGGCTGAAGCTTTCGCCATGGCTCATTACCCTCCTTGTGAGGTAACCCGTTGCCTACGTTGTACACCTTTCCGCAATGCGGAACGCGATGATTAGATACTGTCGCCCCAGAATTTCAACCCTAAGTCGGCAGAAAACCCCGCAAAAACAGCAGATTTCACCCATTGCGTCTCGGTTTTCCTCGGGTATTCCGGCGTGAAACGGCTCCGGAGTGCCCGGGCAGTGGTCTCTGGCACGCTCGTCACAGCCGCTGCCAGGCGTTGCGGGGCGCGGTAAAGTTGCCTGTCTGGCATCAGTTCTATAAGATATTTACGAATTTGAAGTTACGTTATTCTGAAGGGCTCTCTGGCAGCCGTGTCCCGGGCTGTACAGGCACGTCCCGCGGGAGTCTGTACGAGGCGTTTTGCAGGGGTGTCGGCGGTGGTATGTTGCATCGCCGAGGACAGGTGCAGGTGGCAATGGTGCGGGCTGGCGCAGTGGGCTTCCGGGAAGGGCGGCCGTCTGGCCAGGCGCGCCGAGCTGGAGTGACAGGACCGGATACTGGGATTGCGGCATGATTCGTTATCTTCGCTCACTTGCCTGCGCGTCAGCGTTTGCCTGCCTGCTCGTATCGCTGCCGAGTGAGAGTGTCTGGGGTCAGATCGTGGCGCGGCAGGGCCGGGCGGGCGAGGAGGCGATGGACATCTTCCTGCCGGCGCCGCGCAATTTGCGTCAGCAGTTGAGCCGTGCCGCCAAGGCGTTGGAGGAGGGGCAACTGAGTGAGGCGGTGGATCTGTTGGGCCAGCTGCTGGCTTCTGCGGGTACGGACCCCCAGGGCGCCGATCCGGGTGCTGAGCAGGACTATTTTCTTTCCGAATCGGAAGCGGGCGGCACGCAGACGAGTCTGAAATCGGAAGCGCAGCGGATGCTCGGTACGATGCCGGACAAAGGGCGGGAGCTGTACGAGCTCAAGTTTGGCGCCGACGCGCGGCAGATGCTGGAGCGGGCGTTGGAGACGCGTGATTTTACGCAGCTGGTGGAGGTGACGCGGCGGTACTTCCACACCAGCGCCGGGTACGAAGCCACGATGCTGATCGGGCGGTACTATCTCGATCAGGGGCGGCCACTGGCCGCCGCGCTGCGGTTCGAGCGTCTGGTGGGCAGCCGGCAGGCGGTGCAGCAGTACGAGCCGGAGCTGTCGGTGTTGCTGGCCACCTGCTGGCTGATGTCCGGCATGCCGGACCGTGCCCGCGCAACATTGGTCGAGCTGAAATCGAGCGCTCCGCAGGCGGCTTTCCGAATTGGTGACACACAAGTGTCACTTTTCCAGGACGAGGAGCAGGCGTTGACCTGGCTGGAGCAGCTGGTCGGTCCGCTGTTGAACTCCGAGCGGGAGGAGGCGACCGAGTGGGTGCTGTTCCGCGGCAACGCGGCGCGCAACGCGGAGAGCCGGGGCGGTTTCCCCCTGCTCACAGCGCGGTGGCGCGTGCGGGCCGCCAATCATCCGACGGACGAGGAGACGATCGAGCAGCAGCGCAACAGTTTCCGGGACCAGGGGATCCCCGCCATCCCGACGCTGCAGCCGCTGGTGGTGTCGGATGTGGTCGTCATCCGCACGCCACGGCAGCTGATGGCGGTCGACATGCAGTCCGGCAAACGCATCTGGCATTTCCCCTGGTTCGAGGAGACGGAAGAAGATCCGCTGCCATCCGACCAGTTTCGCCCCGACGGTCGGGTGCCGGACCCGTATGCGCTGGAGCTGACGCAGCGTGTCTGGGACGACGCCCCCTACGGGCAGATCAGCAGTGACGGGCAGCAGGTGTTCCTGCTGTGGCGACTGACGTCCAATCTTCAGGAGCTATCTACCCGCGTGCTGGCGCTGGGGCGGCAGAGCCCGGACGGACTGGGCGAAACGAACCAGCTGGTGGCGTTGGACCTGGGTGCGCAGGGCAAGTTGCGTTGGATCGTGGGCGACGTCGATGGCACCGACGAACCGCAACTGGCCGGCGCGTTCTTCCTCGGCGCCCCGCTGCCGCTGATGGGGCAGCTGTACGTGCTGGCCGAGATCAACAGCGAGATTCGGCTCGTGGTGCTGGACGCGGCCACTGGCCAGCTGCAGTGGGCTCAGCAGCTGGCGCATGTGGATCAGCGCGAAATCATGAACGATCCCACGCGGCGGGCAGCCGGTGCCTCTCCGTCGTTTTCGGACGGCGTGCTGGTCTGTCCCACGTCAGCCGGCGCCGTCGTGGCCGTGGACATCGCGACCCGGTCTCTGCTGTGGGGTTATCAATACGCGCATGCGGCGACGGTCCGGCGCACCGGCTTCAGCATCTATCCGACCCCGGTCCGGGAGTTCGGCAAGCGCTGGCTCGACGCCACGGTCACCATTGCGGACGGCCGCGTGCTCGTGACCCCCGTGGAATCCGACCAGCTGCACTGCCTGGATCTGGTCACGGGCAAGCCGGTGTGGGATCCGCAGCCCCGCAACGGTCTGCTCTACACGGCCTGTGTCGTCGACGGCCAGGCGGTGATGGTGGGTGCCGACCGCGTGCAGGCAATCGCCCTGGCAGACGGTTCCGTCACGTGGACTCAGCCGCTGCCGCAGGGGTTGCCCAGCGGCCGCGGCATCCGGACGGGAGACGCCTATTACCTGCCGACGACAGCCAGCCAGCTGCTCCGATTCGAGCTGGCCACCGGAAACATCGTGTCGGAGGTGGAAACCAGTCTACCGCTGGGGAACCTGGTAGCCTACAAAGACCAGCTCGTGTCGCAGAACGTCGATTGGCTGGCGGCCTACTATCAGACCGAGCCGCTGCGGGCCGACGTCGCGCGCCGCCTCGAGGCCGACCCGGACGACATCTGGGCCCTGACGCGGCGGGCCGAGCTGCTGCTGTACGACGGCGTCCATGGCGAGGCGGTGGAGGTGTTGCGGCACGCCTACCGGCTGGCGCCGCAGGACGATGCGATCCGCGCATCGCTGGTGCAGGCGCTCATGTCCGCGATGCGCAGCGGCTTTCAGGCCAACCGCCAACTGGCGGCCGAACTGGAAACGCTCATCGATCAGCCGGCGCAGCGAGCCGAGTTCTACCGGCTGATGGCCGTCGGACTGCGCGCCGCCGGCGCGCTGGACGAATCGGCGGAATTCTTCCTCAAGCTGGCGTCGCTCGACGGAACCGGGTCAGGGCTGGCCGACGATTCGGATCGCCCCGACATGGTGCGTGTCGATGCCGACCTGCGGGTGCGGCGCGATCGCTGGATTGCTGTCAATGTGGGTGAGATGCTGGCCCACGCGGACGCAGCGGTGAAGCAGCGGATCGACGCGGTGGTAACGACGCGATTCGCGGAGTTGAGCCAACGGTCATCGGTCCGGGAGCTCCGGCAGTTCGTCAATTACTTCGGCCGCCATCCGCTGGGGGAACACGCGCAGCTGCAGTTGGCCCGCCTGCTGCTCGACCAGGAACAGCCGCTCAACGCGGAACTCTGCCTGATTCCGTTGCAGGAATCGCGCGATCCGGCGATCGCCGCGCAGGCCACCGCCTGGCTGGCGGAACTGCTGCGCGCCCACCTGCGGCTGCCGGAGGCGGGCGACTGCTACAAGCGGCTGGCGCGCCAGTGGGCGGATGTGCCGGTGCGTGACGGGCAGACCGGCCAGCAGGTCGCGGCCGAGGCCCTGGCCGATCCCGCCCTCCAGGAGGCGCTTTCACCCAGCCTGCGCTGGCCGTATGGCAAGGTGACGGCCGCGGAGGCGGAGCGCAACATGTTCCCCGCGTATGCCAGCATGTTTGGCATCGAGCTGACCGACGTCGGCGGCCCGTTTCCCGCCGACGTCTCGCTGGTCTACAACCGCCAGCAGAATCTGGTGGTCTTCCGCGACGGCTTTGGCAACCCGACCACGCAGGTGCAGGTCGGGGACGGCAACCAGCTGATTCTGCCCAACGTCAACGTGCCGGCGGGTGCGGCAGCGGCGGAGGGGCACCTGGTGATCCTGTGCGTGGGCGGCGACGTCATGGCGATCGACGCGCTCTACGACGCGAGCGCGCGCGATGATGTGGTGCTGTGGCGCCAGGACGTCTCGAGCGGGCTGGCCTCGAGCGGCACGATGCAGGCGTCGGCCAATGCGATCGTGCGACCGTGGGGACCGACCCGCTACGTGTTCTCAGAAAACCTGCGTCCCATGGGCTCGATCGGACCGATCACCGCAGCAGGGTTCTTCTATCAGAAGCTGCAGGAGCTGATCTGCGCCGATCCATTGACGGGCGAAACCATCTGGGCACGCGGCGGGATGCCGGCCGGGTCGGATCTGTTCGGCGACGACGAGTACCTGTTCCTCGCCCCCCCGGACCACGACGAGGCCATCGTGCTGAATGCGGCGGACGGCACGATGCTGGAGCGCCGCTTTGTCGGGACGCGCCGGGACCGCTGGATCACCTCCGGGCGCTGCGTGCTGCACTGCCAGCTGGTCGACCAGCAGCTGATCGTGCGCTGGTTCGACGCCTGGGCGGAGCAGGACGTCTGGCAGCGCAAATTCTCCGCCGGGGCGCAGTGTGCGCTGGTGGGCCGGGAAGCGCTGGCGGTGCTGGAAACCTCCGGGCAGTTCACCCTCCTGACGCTCGCCGACGGCGCGGAGCGGTTCACGGCCCAACTGGACGCCGAACCGCAGCTCGCCCGGCTGCACATTATTCCCAGCCGGGACACCTGTCTGGTGCTGGCCAGCCGCCTGGAGCCGCAGGAGGACGCCAGCATGGCGCGCGTCCGCTCGTGGTCGCCGCTCGGGTCCGATCTGTGCCCGGAAATCAATGGCCGCATCTACGCGCTCGATATGCACACCGGCAAGCCGCTCTGGCCGGCCGCCGCCGAAGTGGCCCGGCTCTGCTGCCCGCTGGACCAGCCCCCGGAATCGCCGGCCGTCGCCTTCTTCCAGAACATCCAGCCACCGTCGCCCGATTCGGCACCGCGCGCCGCCATCCGGGGCTCGCTGCTGTGCATGGACAAACGCGATGGACGCCAGCTGCTCTACGACAACGACCTGCCCATGGTCCGCTCCTATTCCATCTCCCTGCTCCCGCAGGAGCACAAGATGCTGATCAGTGCCGGCGCGAAACAGCATGTCCTGGCCTTCACCGACGAGCCCGTGGCGCAGCAACCACCGCTCCAGTTCAAGCCTGCTCCACCCAAACCCGACGCGCTCCAGCAGGTCGGCAAGATCGCCCGGGGGATCCTGCAGGCCATCGCCCGCCCCAAGGAGCCGGGCGAGGAGGGCGTCCAAGAAGAGGCCCAGGGAGACATCGAAGAAGACACCGAAGAGGACATCGAGTCGCAGGCCGAAGACCAGAAGGAGTAGCGATCGTAGCGGGGATCCAGACTGTGCAGCCGTGCATCCGGATCGACCGCCGCCGGGTCAGAATACTGGGCAAGCAGCCGCGGTAAACCTATCCTTGTACCGTGGAGACACGGGTCTCCGCCCCGCCGCTCCCGTCGGCGTGCCCCGCGCAGCCGGCCGAGTCCCCCGCATGCAAACGAGCCACCAACCGTCCGGGAATCATCAGCAGAGGAATGCTTCATGACGAGCCACGCTTCCGCAGGAGGAGATTTGGACACCACGGCCATCCAGAAACTGGGAGAGGCGCGTGCGCGGATCCTGGGTCAACTGGCCCACGTGATTGTCGGCCAGCAGCAGGTGATTGACGAGCTGCTCATTACGCTCTTCAGCCGGGGGCATTGCCTGCTGGAAGGGGTGCCAGGGCTGGCCAAGACCCTCATGATCAGCACCTTGTCGCGGACCCTCAATCTGACGTTCAGCCGCATCCAGTTCACCCCCGACCTCATGCCGGCGGACATCACGGGCACGGAGATCATCGAGGAGAACCGCGCGACCGGCGCGCGCGAGCGGCGTTTTCTGGAGGGCCCCCTGTTCTCCCACACGATCCTGGCAGACGAGATCAACCGCACACCTCCCAAGACGCAGGCGGCGCTGCTCGAGGCGATGCAGGAGCGGCAGGTGACGGTCGGTCGGGTGCGGCACCCGCTGGCCGACCCGTTCTTCGTGCTGGCCACACAGAATCCGATCGAGCAGGAGGGCACTTACCCGTTGCCCGAGGCCCAGCAGGACCGCTTCATGTTCAAGGTGTACGTTGACTACCCGAGTTTCGACGAGGAATTCGAAGTGGCCCGCCGGACGACGGCGCTCGAGACCGACCAGGTGCAGCCGGTGCTCACGGCGGAGGAGATTCTGGATCTGCAGCGGACGGTGCGTCAGGTCCCGGTCACGGACCACGTGATCCGCTATGCCCTGGCGCTGGTGCGTCAGACGCGTGTGGGCGCTCCCGGCACTCCCGATTTCGTGCAGGACATGGTCTCTTGGGGCGCCGGGCCGCGTGCCGTGCAGTTTTTGATACTCGGCGGCAAGGCCCGCGCGCTGCTACACGGCCGGACGCATGTGTCGACTGACGACATCGCGACGCTGGCCAAACCGGTCCTGCGGCACCGGCTGGTCGTGAACTTCGCGGCGGAGAGCGACGGCGTGACGGCCGACGAGATCGTCCAGCGACTGGTTGCCATTACTCCCACCAAGGAAGACGAGCTGACGAGCGATGCCCGATTCAAGAAGATATTTGCATCCTGAAGCGATCAAGCGTATTGCGCGGCTGGAGCTGCGTGCACGCCACATCGTCGAAGGGTTCCTGGCGGGCATGCATCGCAGCCCGTACTTCGGCCAGTCGGTGGAGTTCCGGCAGCACCGCGAGTATGTGCCGGGGGACGATCTGCGCCATGTGGACTGGAAGGTCTGGGCACGGCAGGACCGCATCTACGTCAAGCAGTTCGAAGAGGACACGAACGTGCGGTGCACGCTGCTGGTCGACGTGTCCCACAGCATGGCCTACGGCAGCGGCGCGCTGACCAAGTACGAATACGCCTGCACGCTGGCGGCCAGCCTGGCCTACCTGGTGCTCAAACAGAACGACGCCGTCGGCTGTTGCACGTTCGACGAGCGGGTGCGCACGCAGGTGCCGATCCGCAGCAAGCGGAATCATCTGCTGTCGGTGATCGACGCGTTGGAGGTCAGTCGCCCCCGGGACAAGACCGACATGTACCACATCTTCCGCACGGTGGCGGAGGGGACGCCGCGGCGGGGCATGGTGATCCTGTTTTCCGACCTGCTGGCCGACCAGGCCGGCACGCTGCGCGGCCTGAAGCTGCTCCGCCAGCGCGGCCATGACCTGCTGGTCTTCCACGTCATGGACGACGACGAACTGGACTTCCCCTTCGCCGGCCCCACACGGTTCGAAGGACTCGAATCCCCGGACTACCTGCACTGCAATCCGCGCGCGCTGCGCGAGGGGTACCTGGCAGCGGTCCGCCTGTTCCTGGACGATGTCCGCCTCGGCTGCGCGCGGCAGATGATCGACTACGCTCTGTTGCGCACCAGCGAGCCGCTGGATGCCGCGCTGGCCACCTACCTGAGCAACCGGCTGGGGATGCACCACCGCAACTGACCTTACGTACCCGCAAGAGTTTCCATGCAGTTCCTCTATCCCGCACTGACGACCGGCTTCCTCCTGGTGCTGCTGCCCCTGTTGATCCATCTGATCAACATGATGCGGCACCGGCGGGTCCAGTGGGCCGCGATGGAGTTTCTGCTCCAGAGTTACAAGAAACACCGGCGCTGGATCTGGCTGCGGCAGCTCCTGCTGCTGCTGCTGCGGATGGCTGCCGTCGCGGTGCTCGTCGCCATGCTCGCTCAGCTGGTGACACAGCAGCGCTATGAAGGGCTCTTCGGCAGCACGCTGACCCATCACTACGTGGTCATCGACGACAGCATGTCGATGTCCGATCGGGCCGGGGGCATGAATGCGTTGGAACAGGCACTCGCATTCGCCTGCGACCTGGGCGCCGAGGCGGCCCGGCAGGAGCTGCGGCAGCGTTTCACCCTGATCCGGTTCTCGAAAGCCCAGTCCGCGAGCCAGACCGACCCCGACTCCGGACTGGCCGTGGTCATCACCGACCTGAACGCCGAGGATGTGGATGCACGGTTCCCGCTGCGGCTCGAAACGATCCGCGCGGCGCTGCAGCCGACCGAGCTGCCGGTGGGACCGGCGGCCGCACTCCAGGTGGTCCGCCGCCTGGTCTCGCAGAACGACAACGAGCATCGGATACTCTACCTGGTCTCGGACTTCCGCGCCCAGGACTGGGACAACCCGCGCGAGATCCGGGAGCTGCTCAGTGAGCTGGACAGCGCGGGGGTACAGATCCGGCTGGTCAACTGTGTGCGTGCCCGGCACACCAACCTGGCGATCACCGCGCTGGCGCCGTCTGACGAGACGCGCGCGTCCGGCGTGCCGCTGTTCGTCAACGTCAGCGTCACGAACTACAGTGACCAGGCGGTCGAGAAGGTGCCGCTGCAGGTTCGCACGTGGTTCTACGCCGCCGCGGTGGGCGCCGCGTCCGAACGTCCGGTGGCGAAGGTCGACAAATCCCCGATGATGGAGCTTGAACGGCTGGAACCGGGCGAGACGGTCACCCAACGTGTCCAGGTCTACTTTCCGGAGGCGGGCCAGCATGTGGTGGAAGCGGTACTGCCCGACGACGCCGTGCAGGCCGACAACCGCCGCTGGTGCGTCATTGATTTCCCGGCCGAAGAGACCGTGCTGGTCGTCGACGGCGATCCAGCCCAGCGCAACGCATTCTACGTCCAGGCGATCTTCGAACCGGGGCAGCGGGCGCGGACCGGCATCCGCCCCGAAGTCCAGAACGGGGCGTTCCTCCGCGACGTGAGTGCGGAGTCGCTCAACAAGTACAGCGCGATCTACCTGTTCGACGTCGATCGCCTCGACGATCGCGCGCGGGAGAACATCGAGGCGTACGTCCGCAGCGGTGGCGGACTGGCCATCTTCGCGGGTCCTCAGGTCCACCTCGAGTATTACCAGCAGGAACTCTACCGCGACGGTACCGGCCTGTTTCCGCTCCCCTTGGCGCGCGACGACCTGTTGATCGCCGAGGAGGGGGAAGGGGTGCCGGACGTCGAGATCGACGCGACGGATCACCCGGTGTTCCAGGAACTGGTCCAGGGCCAGAATCCGCTGGTGCGCACGATGCACGTGGAGCGCTATCTGCGCCCCGCCGCCGATTGGACGCCCGATCCGGCCAGCGGTGTCCGGATCCTGGCGCGGCTGCGCAATCACGCGCCGCTGGCGGTCGAGAAGCGGTATGGCCAGGGGCGCGTGATCGCCTTCCTGACCACCTACGCACCCTACTGGAACGATCTGGTGTTGGGGCCGAACGTGATTGTCGCGTTGCGACTGCAGTCCTACCTCGGTTCCGCCCGCCGCATCACCGACGTACGCACCGTGAGCGGCGCGATTCAGGTACCCTTCAGCGGCGAGCGGTACCGGTCGGACGTGCGGATGTTCCTGCCGTCGGACGACCCGGCAGCGCCACTGGTGATCGATCGCACGGCGGAAGCGTTGGAGACCGATGCGCGCCAACTCGTAGCGACCATCGAACCGCAGGAGACGGAGCGGTCGGGCATCTACGAGATCTGGCTCCGCCGCATCGACGGCTCAACCCATGCCCACCGCTTCGCCGTCAATGTGGAACCCCGCGAAGGGAACCTGGCTCAGACAGCTACCTCCGACATCATCGCCCATCTGGATCCGGTCCCCGTCGACATCGGCTACGCCGACCAGTATGAAGCGGCCGTGATCGAACAGTCGGGATTCAATCAGAGCATGCTGTTGATGGCGCTGCTGGTATTCCTGCTCGTGGGGGAGCAGTGGCTAGCCTACGCCAACAGTTTTCACGCGCACCGCGGCACGCAGTTGCACCATCTCGGTCGCCCCGGACATCGGGCCAGCATCCAGCGGCTTCGGGAGGAGAACGAGGCGGAGGCGCGGGCTGCGCACGCGTTGCGCGATGCCGACCCGTACACGGTCGCCGCGCGATCCGCGGCGTCCGGTGCCGATCCCCAGGATCCCTTCGCTCAAGGAGTGCCACAGTGACACCCGACTGGTGCCTGCTGGCCGAGAGCGCCAGCCGCACTTACTACCGATTCGCACGCCTGCAAGCGATGTCCGAATGGTGGCACGGGCTGCTGCTGATCGCCGTATGCGTGGCGGTGGCCGCCTACGTCATCGCGATGTACTGGCGTGACAGAGTGGATTTGAGTCGCGGTGTGGGCTGGTCGCTGACCTTCCTGCGGCTGCTGGCCTTCACCGGCATTCTGTTCTTCTTCCTCGACCTGGAGAAGCGCACGGAGGACCGCGAGATCAAACCGTCGCGCGCGGTGCTGCTGGTGGATACCAGTCAGAGCATGGGGCTGCGGGACACGCCGGCGGCCGGTGGCGCCGCAACGGCCAGCCGCCTGGATGAGGTGATCCGCGAGTTGCACAGCGGCGAGCTGCTCGAGCAACTGCGTGCCCGGCATGACCTGGCGGTCTACCAGTTCGGGGACCAGCCGGAACCGGCGCAGGTGGCGTTCTTCCGCCGCACCGGGAAGCAGACCATCGATCGCGGCACGGCGGAGGAACTGGCGGCGGCACGGCAGGCCACGCACCAAACGGCGCGGACGATCACGCTGCTGGCCGCCGGGCTGCTCGGCCTGGCCGCGGCAGCGCTGCTCGTCTATCTGGGGCTGGGACGCCGCACCCCGCTCCGCCCGGCCGGCGCGTTCGCACCGCCGCTGAGCGTCGTGGCGCTGGCCGCGGCCGGCGTTCTGCTGGCCACCGCCAGGCTGAGCGCACCCGACCTGTCCTGGCGCGCCGTCGCCGGACTCGTCGAGCCCGACTTCGCAGCCGAGGTGCAGGCCGAGCTGGCCGAGCTGGCCGAGCGCAAGGCGGCTCAGGACGCGGATCGCGCGGCCACGGACGCGAGCGAGCCGGCCGATATTCCATGGGACACAGCGCTCCTGCCGCGCGGCACCGCGACCAGGTTGGGAGACGCCCTCCGGACGATCGTCAACGCTGAACGGGGTGGGCCCTTGGCCGGCATCATCGTCGCCACCGACGGAGGCAACAATGCGGGCATCGATGGCGACGTGGCGGCACAGATAGCGCATGGAGCGGGTATCCCGGTGTTCGCCGTGGGACTCGGCAGCGACCGGCAGCCGGTCAACGCGCGGGTCGTGGACCTGGAGGCTCCCAAACGTGTCTACCCGGGCGACAAGTTCACCTTGACCGGCTACCTGCAGGCCTACGGACTCGCCGCGCGGCTGGTCAGTGCGCAGCTGCTGTCCGCTCCCGGCGACATGCAGCTCGACGACGGAACGGAACGCAGCGACCAGGTGACGGTGGAGGAGGAACGTTCCGTGCGGCTCGCCGCGGACGGCCAGATGGTGACACTCAAATTCGAAGTCACGCCCAGTGAAGTCGGGGCGCGGCAGTTCATTCTCCGGGTGGTGCCGCCCGGCGAGGACCTGGAACCGCGCGACAACCAGAAGACGGCCCGCGTGCGTGTTGTGGAGCGGAAATCGCGCGTGCTGCTGATCGCGGGCGGTCCGAACCGCGAGTACCAGTTCCTGAGGAACCAGCTGTTCCGCGACCGGGATGCCACCGTGGACGTCCTGCTGCAAACCAGCGGAGCAGGGGCCTCCCAGGAAGCGACGAACATCCTGACGGAGTTCCCGGAGCTGGCCGACGACCTGTTTCAGTATGACTGCATCGTCGCGTTCGACCCCGACTGGTTCGCGCTGAACGAACTGCAACTGGAACTGCTTGACCGCTGGGTGGCGGAGCAGGCTGGGGGGCTGATCGTGGTCGCGGGCCCGGTATTCACTCCGGAATGGGCCGGTCTGCGACGCGGCCGCGATCCGCGCGTCGATACGATCAAGACGCTCTACCCGGTGGTCTTCTTCAGCCAGGGCTCGCCCAATCTCAGTCTGGGGCGTTTCGGCGGCGAGTCCGCCTGGCCGCTGAACTTCACGCGCGACGGGCTGGACGCCGAGTTCCTCTGGCTGGAGGACGACGCTCTGGCAAGCGAAGCGGCATGGCAGTCGTTCGAGGGCGTCTTCGGTTACTACTCGGTCAAGGACCCCAAGCCGGGCGCGCGGGTCTACGCGCGGTTCTCCAACCCCGAGACGGCGATTGACGGCGAGCTGCCGATTTACGCCGCAGCCCACTTCTACGGATCGGGGCGGGTCTTCTTCCAGGCCAGCGGCGAGATGTGGCGTCTGCGTGCGTTGGAGCCGCGGTACTTCGAGACCTACTACACCAAGCTGATCCGCTGGGTGTCGCAAGGCCGCTTGTTGCGGGACTCCAGCCGCGGCGTGCTGCTGGTCGACAAGGACCGCTGCCTGCTGGGCGACACGGTCACCGTGCGTGCCGTCCTGAACGACGCCCAGCACCAGGCGCTGACCGTGGACTCCGTCGCCGCGATGCTGTGGCAGCCGGACGGCCAGCGCGTGGGGATCTCGCTGCGCAAGATCCAGGACACGGCGCGCGAGGGGACGTACGAGGCCCAGTTCACCGCGCTGCTGTCGGGCGACTACCGCATCGAACTGGCCCCGCCGGACAGCACCGACGATGAACTGCTGTCCGCGGAAGTGCGGGTACGCGTGCCCGCCCTGGAGATCGAGCGCCCGCAACGCAATGACGCACTGCTGAAGGCCCTCACCCAGACGACCGGAGGGGAGTATTACGTGGGACTCGATGCGGCGATGAATCGGGGTGGCACCACCCGCGCATCGCTGGCATCTGCGTTACAGCCGAACGATCAGGTGATCTACCTGCCAGAGACTATGGACAAGCTGTTTGACGAGCGGCTCATGGGATGGCTTCTCGCGTTGATCGCCGGATCGCTCTGTCTGGAATGGCTGCTCCGCCGCCTGCACAAGCTGGCGTGAGCAGGCGTGGCAACGTGACTGCACCGGCATACGATGGAGAGAGAAGAGAAAGAACCAAGGAGACGTTCAGCGCTGTCTGGTGAACGTTTGTGTTGATGGCGACTCAGACTGACCCTCTACAACTCGACACCGACCTGGTCGGACTGTTGGCCCGTCTGCGCCGGCGCATCCGGCTGTACGTCTGGGTGGAAGGGCTGGCCCTGGCCTGCCTGTGGCTCGGCGCCACCTTCTGGATCGGCCTGGCGATCGATTACCTGCCCGTGCTCATGGGCGCCAGCGAGGTGCCGCGTGCGCCGCGGCTGGTCATGCTGGCCGGCATCGCCGCTGTCCTGGCCTGGTTGCTCTACCACTGGGTCTTCCGGCGGGCCTTCACCCGCCTGTCCAACCCCAGCCTCGCAGTCCTACTGGAACGGCGTTTCCGCCAGTTCCGCGACGGGCTGGTGACGATCGTGGAGATGGCCGAGCATCCGGAACACGCGCGGGAGTTCAATCGGGAACTGCTGCGCCGCACCGATCTGCAGGCGCGGGCTGCGGCACACGGCGTGCGTGTCGGCGAAGTGCTCCGCCTGAGACCGCTGATCTCCAAGCTGGCGCTGGCCCTGGCCGTGCTCGCCCCGATCGGAGTGCTTTATGCGTTCAATCCCCAGGCCATCCAGATCGGAACGCAGCGTCTTTATCTGCTCCATGATCGCCCCTGGCCGCGCGGCACCGAGATCTCGGTGGCGGGGATCCAGATCGAACACACCGCCACGGCCGACGGCGCCGTCACGCTGTCCCCGCTGATCCCGTTCGATGCCGATCGCGAGATCCGGGTCGCCAAGGGAACCAGCGTGCTGCTGCGTGTGCGGGCCGACGCGACCAAGATCGTGCCGGAGTACTGTACGGCGTACTATCAGACCGAGGAAGGCGATCGCGGCAGTGTCAACCTGCAGAAGCTGGGACGCATCCGTGACAACTACCAGGCGTTCGCATCCGACTCCAAGCCGTTCCGTGGGATTCTCTCGAGCATCACGTTCGACGTGCGGGGGCACGATCACCGCGTGCGCGGCTATCGCCTGCGGGTCGTCCCCAGCCCGTCGATTGTCGAGACGAAACTCGACTGCGTCTTCCCGCCATATATGGTGGACGAAGAGTTGTCCGTGTGGCTGCCGCGGACCATTGACCTGGCCAGCGGCACGCAGTTGCCCCACGGCACCCAGATCACGATCCGCGCCCGGGCCAACAAGGACCTTACGAGAGTCGATATTCACGACGTGCAGACCCAGGAAACGACGACTTACGACGTGGCACAGGCCGGCGGTGATCCCCGCCAGATCGAGTACTCCATCCCCCGCCTGACCGGCAACGTGGCACTGGAGCTTACGCTGCATGACACGGACGGCGTGGTGAGCGATCCACCCATCCGGCTGTCGATCGGCGGCATCGAGGACCGGGCGCCTGCGGTGGCGGCAACCTTGCGGGGAATTGGCACGGCCATCACACCTGACGCGATCATCCCGGCCCGAGGCAAGATCACCGACGACTACGACGTCGACCGATCCTGGTTCGACGTCGCCATCAATGACAGCGAGCCGCGGCAGTTCCCGTTCGAAGTGCCGGACACGGGCCAGCTCGACGCCACGCTGGACTTTCGTGCGCTGCGGGCGGCCGAGGGAGGCCTGGCGCTGCAGCCCAAAGACAAACTGGCGGTCACCCTGATGGCGTGCGACCGCTGCGATCTGTCGGCCGCTCCGAATGTCGGCAGTGGCGATCGCTATCAGCTGGACGTGGTGACGCCCGAGGAGCTGCTGGCCATGCTGGAACGCCGCGAGCTGGGTCTCCGCCGCCGGCTGGAGCAGATCATGGACGAGCTGGGGGAAATGCGGGATTCGCTCAGCCGCGTCCGGCGGGCGGCGGCCGTGCCGGCCAACACAGCGCCCGAAGACCGCCTGGAGCCTGCGCAGGCCGCACCGGACGGGGAAGGGCCGGCCGGCGCATCAGCCCTCACAGCCGAAGAGCGCGAACAGTCGTTGCGGTCGCTCCGGATACAGCGGGCCACCGTGCAGGCGGAGAAATCCGCGCAGGAAGTTCTGGGAGTCGCTGCCTCTTTTGATGATATCCGCGAAGAATTGATCAACAACCGCGTCGACTCGGAGGACCGCAAAGTGCGGCTCCAGGAACAGATTGCCGATCCCCTGCGGCGGGTCGGTGAAACGAGGTTCCCCGTACTTGCCCAGCGGCTGAAGGATCTCGAACAGAAACTGGCCGACCCGCCGGCCAGCGACCAGGCGGCCGATGCAGCGACCCAGGAAACGGATGACATCCTGCTGGAACTGGACAAAGTCCTGCAGAAGATGCTCGAACTGGAAACCTTCAATGAGTTGATGAATATCGTACGTTCGTTGCTCGAGGATCAGGAACAGCTGATCGACAAGACCAAGAAAGCCCGCTCCAGCGAAGCGCTCGAGCTGCTGCAGTAGCAGACGAACAAGAGGAACGAACCATGAACCGATTCTGCCGTGCGCTGATGTGCCCCGCGCTATTGTATCTCGCGCTGTTCGCCGCGCACGCCCGGGGGGCTCAAGACGGCGCGGTACCGGCTCAGCCCGCGGACGAGCCCGCTCGAGCGGCCGCCACTGACGCGTTGCCGGAGGAGCAGGGGCAGGTGGCCGAGAAGTACCGCCGCCTGGAAGACCTGATCTTCAAGATGGCCGATTTCGAGGCTACATCCAATCCGCGCCGGGCCGCGCTGCTGCGGCAGGCATACAAGCAGTCGAAAGATCGTCTGACCCAGTCTCAACTGGCCGCGATTGTCGCCCTGCTCTCCCAGAAACAGTACAAGCGGGCTCTCGACGGTCAGGAAATTGCCCGCAAGGATCTCCAGGAACTGCTGCAGCTGCTGCTGAGCGAAGACCGGGCGGATCGGCTCAAGACGGAAGCGCAGCGGACGCAGGACCACATCCGGGAGCTGCAGCGTCTGGAGCGGCTGCAGCGCGGCCTCCGCGGACAGACCGAGGGGAGCGAGAATCCCCAGGCACTGACCCAGAAGCAGGCCCAGATCGCGGACCGCACCGGCGAGTTGGCCAAACAACTGACGGACGAAAAGGCCACGGCGGCCGAGCAGGAGGGTGGAGCGGCCCCGCCGCCCGGTACCGAACAGCAGCCGGCCGGGGAGGGGGACCCGCCGCAGGACAGCCAGCCGGACGACGGCCTCGCGCCGGAGGAACCGGAGGAAGAGGCAGCCGAGTCCCCCGAGGCCGCAGCCCCCGACAGCGAGGCGCCGGGCGACGCGCAGGCGTCCAACGCGCCCGCGCCGGAGCCGGGAACCCCGTCCCCCGCCGCGCAGCGTGTGCGCGAGGCGGAGCAGAAGATGCGGGAAGCACAGCAGCACCTGGAGGAGGCCCGGCGGTCCGAGTCGGTGGAGAAGCAGAACGCCGCGCTGCAGAAGCTGCAGGAAGCCATTGCGGAACTGGAAGCCGTGCTGCGCCAGTTGCGGGAAGAGGAAATGGAACGCGTCCTGGCACTGCTCGAAGGCCGCTTCCGCCAGATGCTGGAGGAAGAACTCAAGATCTACGAAGCGACGCGGCGACTGGATCAGTTGCCGGAGGATCAGCGCGGCCGGGCCCTGGATATTCGCGCCGGCAAGCTCGCCTTCGATCAGCGCAAAGTCGCCGGCCAGGCAGACCGCTGCTTGACCCTGCTGCGCGAAGAGGGCTCGTCCGTCGCCTTCCCGGAGGTTGTCGAGCAGATCCGCGACGACATGGAGACGGTCAGCAACCGGCTGGCGGAGACCAAGGTCGGCACGGTCACCCAGGACATGCAGCAGGAGATCATCACGAGTCTCGAGGAGATGATTGCCGCCTTCCAGCGGGCCCAGCAGCAATTGGACGAACCGCGCCCGCCGCAGCCCAGCCAGGCCGGCGAGCCGGGCGAGCGCCCGCTGGTCGACATGCTGGCCGAATTGAAGATGATCCGTGCGCTGCAGATGCGCGTGAACCAGCGCACCGAGCGTTATGCGGCACTGCTGGACGACACCGACGACCCGGTCGGGCAGGCTGTGACCGACGACTTGCGCCAGGCGCTCGGCGCGTTGAGCGCCCGGCAGGCAAGCATCCAGCAGATTACGCGCGATATCGTATTGGGAAAGAACAGATAGCCGGGGCAAGCCCCAACCGAGCGTCCGGTGCGAGCCGGTACGCTGCACAATCGGAACCTTCGGAACTACGCGTTATGATCAGCGAGCTGTCCCATCACTGGTGGCCGATCCGGCGCGGGGTCGCGGGCGCGGGCGTCGGGGGCGCTGCCCGGCGGGGCCTTCCCGCCGCGGCGCATCTGCCGAGCCGCTTCGCAACGGCGGTACGGCCGCTCACGTGGCTGGCGCTGGCGATCGCCCTGTCGGTCCCCCAGGGTCCGGCGTGGGGTGACGAAGAGTTGAAGCAGAAGGCGAGCTGGACGCTGCCCGACGCCGCACAGGTCCTGGCACGGCTGGATGCCTTCCTGCAGACCCGACCACTCGACGAGCCCGCGCGGACACAGGTCGCCGCCATCCGGTCCAGCCTGGCCACCGCGACCGGCTCGCCCGCAGACTGGCTCGACCCGATCGCCGCGACGTTGGCCCTGGTGGACGAGCGGGCCCGGCAGTTGGTCGATTTCTGCCGGACAGCGCCGGACGGCGGGGCGCTGCCGGATTTTCCGGTTCTGTCGGACGAGCAGCAGCCGGCGTTTCTGCGCCACAACCTGCGGCTGTACTACGCTCGGTGGCTTGCACAGCACCACTTCTATGATGAAACCATCGACCAGCTGCAGGGGCTGACGACCACCGACGTCGTCGATCCCGCCGCACTGTTGTTCTACCAGAGCATCGCCTACCACCGCATGCCCGACAAACAGCAGTGCCTGCCGCTGGTGGCCCGACTGCTCGAGCAACAGGAACACCTTCCACGCCGCTACGTGACGGTCGCGCGACTGGTCCAGGCCGATATCGAACCGCTGGAGACCGACTCGCTGGACGAGGTATCCCGTCTGATGGACGAAGTGCGCCGCCGCCTCGCACTGGAGCGCGCGGGCACCCAGGTGCGGCAGCAGGAGCAGGACGTCATTGCCAAGCTGGACAAGCTGATCAAGCAGATCGAAGAGCAGCAACAACAGCAGCAGCAGGCGGCTGCGGCCCAGAAGCTGCAGCCCGGCGATCCGGCGCGGGACAGCATGCCGCTCGGCGGCAAGGGGCCGGGGAACATCGACCCGCGGCAGATCGGCAGCAAGTCCGGGTGGGGCAATCTGCCACCGGCGGAACGCCAGGAAGCGCTGCAGCAGATCGGCAAGGATCTGCCGTCGCACTATCGGGAAGTGATCGAGGAGTACTTTCGCAGACTCGCCCGGGAGGGAAGCGGCCCATAGGGCTGCTGGGATCAGCAACATGACGAGCATGATGTGGATGACAATCCTGTTGTGGCTGCAAGCCACGCCGACCATGGACGTGTCGCTGGAAGCGTTGAGCGGCCCGACGCGGAGCGGCATGTTGGTGGCGCTCGACGATCAGCAGGTGGTCGTGGACGTGGACTCCACGCGCGAGACGCTCGACCTGCGCGATCTGCTGGCGCTGACCTTCACCCGTGCCCCGCGCACTGAACCGGCACCGGCCAGCGTCTGGATCGAACTGATCGACGGCTCGCGGCTGGAGGCCACCAGCTACACCGTGACCAATCGTGTGGCGGCGATTCGCATCGGAGACCGGACTGTCCCGGTGGAGACCCACAACATTCTGAGCGTGCGGTTTCATCCCCCCTCGCCCGATCTGGACCTCCAGTGGCAGGAGCTCCTCCGCGGCCGGGCCAGCGGCGACATCGTCGTGCTGCGGCGCAGCAAGACCTCCCTGGACCAGCTCGAAGGGGTCTTTCACGACGTGACGGAGGAGGTGGTGGACTTCGAATTTGACGAACAGCGGATCGCGGTGAAACGCGAGAAGCTCGAAGGAATCGTCTACTTCCATGCCGCGCCGCGCGAACTGCCCGGCACCATATGCCGAGTGCAGGAGACCAACGGGAGCGTCTGGCAGGCCCGGTCGCTGGAGCTGGCCGGCGAACTGCTGCGGGTGACCACGACGAGCGGCACACGCTGCGACATTCCCATACCCCAGCTGCTGCGCTGCGATTTCTCCGCCGGCAACGTCACGTATCTCAGCGACCTGGAGTACGAACTGGTAGAGTGCCTTCCGTTCATCGGTACGCGTCTGCCCGACAAACGCATCTTGCAGCTCTACGCGCCGCACACCGACGCGAGTTTTGAAGGGAGCGGGCTGTGGTTGGGAGCCGGGAACGATATCCGGCAGTACGAAAAGGGGCTGTCGATCCACAGCCGCTCCGTGCTGGTGTACCGCCTGCAGGATGCGTATCGCAAGCTGACGGCGGACGTCGGGATCGACAGCCGCGTGCAGGGGCGTGGCAATGTCGTGCTGATCATCAAAGGGGACGACAAGGAACTCCTGCGCCGATCGGTTGCAGGCACAGACCCGCCGCTGGCCCTGGATCTGAACATCGAGGGGGTCCGCCGCCTGGAAATCCTGGTCGATTTCGGCGAGACCCTGGATGTGGCCGACCACCTGAACCTCTGTAATGCCAGGATCATCAAATGAACGCCCTCTCACTGCCGCCGGGTCTCGCCGGGCTGGCCGTCAGCCTGACACTGTCCTGCCAGGCGCTCCACGGCCTGGCTCAGGAGCTGCCGGCACCTGTGCAGCAGGCCCAGCAGGCTCGTATCGACACGATGGCGCGCGCCGCGCGGACCGCTGTTGCCGTGTTCGAGTCGGGCGGCAACGGCGGCGGGTCGGGCGTGGTGATCACGCCGGACGGATATGCGCTGTCGAACTACCATGTGGTCAAACCCGCGGGAACCTACATGCGGTGCGGCATGGCCGACGGCAACCTCTACGATGCGGTACTGGTGGGTATCGATCCGACAGGAGATGTGGCGCTGATCAAGTTGCTGGGGCGCGACGATTTTCCCGTGGCGGAGATGGGCGATAGTGACCGGGTGCGTGTGGGGGACTGGTGCTTTGCGGTCGGCAACCCGTTCCTGTTGGCAACTGATTTTCAGCCGTCGGTCTCGTATGGCATCGTCTCGGGCGTTCACCGGTATCAGCCGCCGGCGGGCACCCTGCTGGAGTACACCGACTGCCTGCAGACCGACGCGGCCATCAATCCCGGCAACTCCGGTGGCCCGCTGTTCGATGCGGACGGTCGACTGATCGGCATCAACGGCCGCTGTTCCTTCGAGAAACGGGGGCGGGTGAATGTGGGCGTGGGCTATGCCATTTCCATCAACCAGATCAAGCAGTTTCTCGGTCACCTGCGCGGCGGGCGCATCGTGGACCACGCGACGCTGGGCGCCACGGTGGCCACGGACGAACGCGGTCGAGTGATCGTGACGGACATCCTGGACACCTCAGACGCCTACCGGCGCGGGTTGCGGTACGGAGACCAGTTGTTGTCCTTTGGCGGTCGGGCGGTCACGACGGTCAACAGTTTCAAGAACACGCTGGGGATCTTCCCCCGCGGCTGGCGCGTGCCCGTGACGTTCCGCCGCGACACGGAGGTCCACAACGTGTACGTGCGGCTGGCCGGCGTGCACGCTTGGGAGGAACTGCTGACGCAGGTGGAGCAGACGCCTGCCACGCCCCCAGTGCCGCCGCCTCGCCCCCGTCCGGCTGACGCCCCTCCCGGTGGCGACCGCGATCCGAGCGACCCGCCACCGGTACCGGAGCTGCCCGGGCCACCGCCGCTTGGCGCGCCGGGCCGGAACGAGCCGCCGCCGGCCGAGGTGGCCCAACTGATCGAGGCGCGGCCGGGATACGCGAACTATTACTTCAATACGCTCAACCGGGACCGCGTCTGGACGGCCTGCCGGCAGCAGGGGGATTTCCATTCGTTGACCGGGACCTGGATCCTGGCCGGGCAATTCAGCAACGCCGCGCCGTTCGAGATTCAGCTGGGCAACGATGTGCTGGCTGGTCAGTTTCCTGCCAGCCGCGACCGGGTGGATCCGCGCATTGATCTCGACCAGCAACTGCTGCCGCACGGCAGCGGCGGGCTGCTCCCCGCCCTGCACCTGTGGCGCCGCCTGCTGCAGCTCGGCCCGCAGGATTTCGGCGAGATGTACTACCTGGGCACCGTCCCGCTGCCAGGTCGCGACGGACTGTTCGATGTGCTGGTCGGCACCCACAACGTCGTCGAGACCCACTTCATGTTCGACCCGCAGACAGGCCGCCTCGCGGCACTCGAGATGTATCCGGCGGCCAACACGGACCCGTGCGAAATCTACTTCGACGATTACCGGCCGGTCGAAGACCGCTGGCTGCCGCATCGCATGACCGTGCAGGCCGGCGACACGGTGTATGCCGCGCTGGTGATCGAGCGCTACGAACTGGCCCCCTGACACGAGGCGAAACGGTGTTGATCAAGCGACAGCAACCACTCCCACGCGTGCACGCACTGGTCGCCTGCGCCCTGCTGGCAGCTGCCGGGTGGGCTCGTCCCGCCACGGCCCAGTCCCCCTCGCTCGCGGACGTGATCGAGACCATCCAGCCGAAGATCGTCAAGATCTACGGGTCCGGTGGTTTGCATGGCCTGGAAGCCTACCAGAGCGGCGTGCTTATCTCGGCCGACGGCCACGTTTTGACCGCGTGGAGTTACGTGCTGGACGCGGAGGAATACATCACGGCGGTCCTGGATGACGGCGCGCGCTACGGCGCCACGCTGGTCAATCACGACCCGCGACTCGACGTCGCCATCCTGAAAATCGAGGCGACGAATCTGCCCTGTTTCAACCTGGACGAAGCGGTGTCCCTGCAGCCCGGCGACCGCGTGCTGGCCTTGAGCAACCTGTTCGGCATTGCGGTGGGGGATGAGGCGGCCAGCGCGCTGTACGGCACCGTCGCGGCAGTGAGCCCGCTGACGGCGCGGCGCGGCGCGTTCACGTCACTCTATAGCGGACCCGTGTACGTGCTCGACGTGCCGACCAACAATCCCGGAGCGGCCGGAGGCGCGGTGACCGATCGGCAGGGTCGCCTGGCCGGGCTGATCGGCAAAGAACTCCGCCACGCACTGGATAATACCTGGCTGAACTTCGCCATCCCGATCGCCGAACTGCGGAGTTCGATCGAGGCCATGCGGGCAGGTCGCCAGCTGCCGCGACGCGCGGACGCGACGGCCAGGAAACCGGCCACGGCTCATACTCCCGCCGCACTCGGCCTGGTGCTGGTGCCCGACGTGCTGCCCAAAACACCGCCGTTTGTCGATCAACTGCGGGCAGACTCCCCCGCACAGTCCGCCGGCCTGCAGCCGGACGACCTGATCCTGTTCGTCAATGATCGCATGGTGTCGTCGTGCAAGGAGCTGGTGGAGGAACTCTCGTTCATCGACCACATTGACGCGGTCCGCCTGACGGTGCAGCGTGGTTCGGAACTGATTGATGTGGAGCTCAAACCGCGCTGATGCCTCGTGACAACCGGACAGTACCGATGCCCGCAGTACCGATGCCCGCAGTACCGATACCCGCAGCCGCGCCCATACGGCTCGTGAGTGGCGAGCCACTGGCAGTCGCAACACCCGTGACACAAGGTCCTTTCCCAGAGGAGGGGCAACGAGTCGTGAAGTCCATATTCGTCCGTCGCTGGTTCCCGGCGATCATGGTTGGTCTGGCGAGCGTGTGGGGGGCGCGGGGCGGGGCGCAGGAAGATCTCGCCACCTTGGAGGAGCGCGCGATGCGGGCAGCGGTCGAGCGGGTGGCGCCATGCGTGGTGCGCATCGAGACGCTGGGAGGACTCGAGCAGCTGGACGGGCAGCTGTTGGGCGCGGGACCGACGACCGGATTGATCGTCGGGTCCGACGGCTACATTCTCTCCAGTGCATTCGCCTTCGTGGGCCAGCCGACGTCGATTCTGGTGCAGCTCCCCACGGGCCAGCGGGTGGCGGCCACGATCGTGGCCCGGGACGAGAGCCGCATGCTCGTGCTGCTCAAGGCAGCCTCCGCGGTGCCGTTGCCCGTGCCCACGTGGGTACCGCGCGAGGAGCTGGCGGTGGGCCAGTGGACGATCGCGGTCGGCCGTTCCGTCCCGGCGGCGGCGCCCCACGTGTCGGTGGGGATCCTCAGCGCCATCAATCGCGTGTGGGGCAAAGCCGTCCAGACGGACGCCAAGGTCTCACCGAGCAACTACGGGGGCCCGCTGATTGACATTCAGGGCCGCGTGATCGGGATCCTGGTCCCCTTGTCTCCGCAGCAGGAAGGCGAGTTTGCAGGTACGGAATGGTACGACTCTGGAATCGGGTTCGCCGTCCCGCTGGCCGATCTCCAGCCCCATCTTGACGTGATGAAGCAGGGACAGGATCTGCGGCCCGGGCTGCTGGGCGTGTCGCTCAAGGGAACCGACATCTACGCGCAGGCAGCCACTATCGCCGCCTGCTCCGCCAAATCACCGGCGCGGAGCGCCGGCCTGCTGCCGGGCGACACGATCGTCGCGATCGATGGCGTGCCCGTCCGGCGCCAGAGCGAACTGCGGCATGCGCTCGGACCGCGTGTGGCGGGTGACACGGTCCGCGTGGCACTCACGCGGGGCACCGAGGCGCAGCGCATCGAGGTCGACGTCACGCTGGTAGCGGAAATCGAACCGTACGTGCGTCCCTACCTGGGTGTGCTCCCCGTGCGTGTGCCGACCGATCCGGCCCATCCGGCTGGCGGGCCTGCGGGGATCGTAGTGCGGCACGTCTTTCCCGGCAGCCCGGCAGCGGCGGCGGGGCTGCAGCCGGGCGACCGCATCGTCGCCCTGGGCGACCAGACCGTCGCTACGGCCGCCGCCTTGCGCGAACAGGTGATCACCTGCGACCCGGGCCAGCAGGTACAGGTGACGTTTCAGCGGGGGGACCAGACCTCGACTATCCAACTCACCCTGGCCCGGCAGGACGCGTCCGTTCCGGACGCACTGCCCGCGGCGCACGAGGCGTGGGAGCAGCCTGCCGCGGCCCGACCGGCCACGGGCAGCGTGGAGATCAAGATCCCCGAAGTCGCCAATAAGTGCCTGGCGCTGGTGCCGGACAACTACAACCCGCTGCACCCGTACGCGCTGGTGGTGTGGCTGCACCCGCCCGGCAAATTCGCGCCAGAAGAGCTGATCAACCGCTGGAAGCAACTGTGCGCGGATTACGACCTGATCGTGTTAGCACCCCAATCGGCGAACGAGCAACAGTGGCTCGCCACGGAAATCGAATTCGTGCGGAAAGCCATCGACGAGACCATGCGCCGGTATGCAATCGATCCGACGCGAGTGGTGGTGCACGGCTACCAGGCGGGTGGGGTGATGGCGTACTACGTCGCATTCCTGCACCGCGACATCGTGCGCGGCCTCGTGCCGGTCGCCGCGCCGCTGCCCCTGCGACTCGGCAAACCGGCCACTGACCCGGTTCAACCGTTGGCGGTGTATAGTGTATCTTCAGAGAAGTCGGAAGTCGCCATCCGTATCGGTGCCGGGGAAAAGCTGCTCGCGGAGCAGGCTTTCCCGATCCTCACCCGAGTGCTGGCCGGTGACGAACGGTATTTGAACAAACAGGAACTCCTGGAACTCGTTCGCTGGATCGACGCCTTGGACCGGATCTGACATGCGACGACACGCCCTGCTGGCGCTGGCAGCACTGCTGCTGATCGTGTTCCTGTACGGCTGGCTGATCACCGGCCTGGGGCACGGGGACGAGGCCGTATTCTACACTACCTGCCAGCGTATCGGGCTGGTGTTGGGTGCCATGTGGCTGGCCTATCCCCAACTTGTGACCTTCGCCTCCCACACCTCGTCCCGCTTCGTGTTGCTGATGGTCGGCATCGGCCTGATCATCCTCGTCCGTCCCCGCACCGCAATCATCCTGGGACCCATCATGTTGCTCCTCGCCATTCTGCAGTTCACTGGCTGGCTAATGGCCGGAACAGGCAGGAAGCAGTAGAGGACCGCCGGGGCGGCCGGCCAGGGACGCCAGTCACCTCGGCGCACGGTGCTCG
>Ga0123333_10000845_pt1 | contig 32815 bp, 32 predicted proteins | sample BioC12SIPDNA_3_FD_89957 | JGI IMG/M metagenome (GOLD analysis project Ga0123333, IMG submission 89957) | Anaerobic biogas reactor microbial communites from Washington, USA - Biogas_R2_B C12 SIP DNA | ecosystem: Engineered > Bioreactor > Anaerobic > Unclassified | place: Washington, USA...
GGCCTCGATGGCCGCGGCCGACGAGCCCGACCACCACCTGAAACGACGACTCACCGCGCTCGACCTCGTGGTCTTCGGCGTCGGCGTGGTCATCGGCGCCGGCATCTTCACGGTGACCGGCCGCGCGGCCCACCAGTACGCGGGGCCGTCGGTGATCCTGTCGTTCGTCATCGCCGCGACGGTCTGCGCGCTCGCGGCCATGTGCTACGCCGAGTTCGCCTCCACCGTCCCGGTCTCTGGGTCGGCCTACACCTTCTCCTACGCCACGCTCGGCGAGGTGATCGCCTGGATCATCGGCTGGGACCTGCTGCTGGAGATGATGCTGGGCGCCAGTGTCGTGGCCCAGGGGTGGTCGGCCTACCTGCAGATCTTCCTGGGGCACCTCGGGATCGAGATCCCCGCGGCGATCGCCCCCGGGTCCCGGTTCGACGCCGGTGCCTTCCTGCTCGTGGTGGTGCTGACCCTTCTGGTGGCCCGGGGCATCAAGGAGTCGCTGCGGGTGAACCTGGTGCTGGTGGCCCTCAAGGTCTTCATCGTGCTGTTCGTCATCTTCGCGGGCATCGCCTACGTCGACCCGGCCAACTGGTCGCCGTTCATCCCGCCGAGCGCCCCGGGCGCCGAGGGTGCCGCCGGCATCCACGCACCGGTGCTGCAACTGATCACGGGGATGACTCCGGCGACGTTCGGCGTGATGGGCATCATGTCGGCCGCGGCCCTGGTCTTCTTCGCCTACATCGGCTTCGACGTGGTCGCGACCACGGCCGAGGAGGCCAAGAACCCGCAGCGCGACCTGCCCATCGGCATCCTGGGCTCCCTCGCGGTCTGCACGGTGCTGTACGTCTCGGTCTCGCTGGTCATCACCGGCATGCTGCCCTACCAGGACATCAACCCGCAGGGTGCGCTCGCGGACGCCTTCGAACAGGTCGGGAGAGGTGGCTTCGCCACCCTGATCTCCGCGGGTGCGGTCGCGGGGCTGACGACCGTGGTGATGACCCTGATCATCGGCGCCACCCGCGTGACCTTCGCGATGAGCCGCGACCACCTGCTCCCGGCCGGGCTGGGGGTCACCAACCCCAAGACCGGCACCCCGGTGAAGCTGACATTCATCCTGGGTGGCCTCATGGCGCTCATCGCCTCGCTCACGCCGATCGGGCGCCTGGAGGAGATGGTCAACATCGGCACCCTGTCGGCCTTCGTCCTCGTCTCGCTCGCGGTGCCGATCCTGCGCACCAAGCGCCCCGACCTCAAGCGAGGGTTCCGGGTGCCGTTCAGCCCCGTGCTGCCCTGGCTGTCGGCCGCCCTGTGCACCTACCTGATCCTCAACCTGTCCGTCGAGACCTGGATCCGGTTCATCGTCTGGATGGGCCTGGGCTTCGTCATCTACTTCGTCTACGGCCGCTACAACAGCCGCCTGGCCAAGGGGTTGCCCGAGGCGGGGATCGAGGGCAGACCGAGCATGCTCGACGTGGAGTAGCCGGCTGACGGCAGTGCTCCGCCAGCCACCCACTGGGCTCTTGGCCGCCACGTGCCACTGGGCAGAGAGTTGGTGGACCGGTCACCCGCGAGGCCACTACCGTGGAGGGATGCCGGCGCTGCTGTGGTGTGGCCTCGTGGGCACGGCCGGGTTCGTCCTCACGTTCCTGGTCGACGGGGCCACGCGGCCCGGCTACCGCCCGACCTACCACGCGGTGAGCGCCCTGGCCACGGGCGACCGCGGCTGGGTCCAGACCACCAACTTCCTGGCGTGCGGGGTGCTCATCACCCTCGGCGGCGTCGGGGTGGGCGACGCGACCGGCAGCCTGCTCCTGGGCGCCGCCATCGTGGTGTGGGGCCTCGCGCTCGTCGCCTCGGGCGTCTGGTCGATGGACCCGGTCCGCGGCTACCCGCCCGGCACGCCGGCGGGCGACCCGGAGGAGCTGTCCCGGGCCCATGACCTCCACGACAAGGCCGGCGTCGTCGTCTTCCTCGCCCTGCCGGTCTCGGCGGCGATCGCGGCCTTCGTCCTCGACGGTGCGTGGCGCTGGCTCTCCGTCGCCGCTGCCGTCCTCACCGTCGCGCTGCTCGCGCTGTTCGTGCGGGCCTGGGAGCGCGACGCCCCCGGCACCGGCGTGGTGCAGCGGGCGATGATCATCACCGGCTGGGTCTGGCTGGGTGGGCTGTGCTGGCACCTGCTGACCTGAGGTCGAAACCTCGGCGTGGCGTCGGATCGGCGCGCCTGTCGAAATCGGTGGCGCGGCTCCGTCCCAGGGGTGAAGGTGGCCAGAGGGGCCACCGCAGACAAGGAGAAGATCATGGCCAAGTACCTGTTGCTCAAGCACTACCGCCGCAGCGCCGGACCCGCGAACCTGCCGGAGGCGGACATCCCGATGGACGAGTGGTCCGAGCAGGAGATCTCCGCCCACATGCGCTACATGAACGACTTCGCCGACAGGCTGCGTGAGCGGGGCGAGTATGTCGGAGGCGATGCGCTCGCCCCGGAGGGCGCCTTCGTCCGCTACGACGGCGAGGGCCGGCCGCCGGTCACCGACGGTCCGTTCGCCGAGACCAAGGACCTCATCGCGGGGTGGATGATCATCGACGTCGACTCGCAGGAGCGCGCCTACGAGGCCGCGGCGGAGCTGTCGGCCGCGCCCGGCAAGGGCGGTGCGCCGATCCACGAGTGGCTCGAGGTCCGCCCCCTCCTGGGCTGGTCCGCCCCCGGCACCGAGTGACCCGGGTGGCCGACGCCGCCGACGACCGCACCCTGGAGCCGCTGCTGAAGGAGCACGGCCCCCGGGTGCTGGCCGTGCTCGTCCGTCGCGGCGCGGACTTCGCGGCGGCCGAGGACGCTGTCCAGGAGGCTCTCATCGAGGCGCTGGGCCGGTGGCCTGACCGTATGCCGAGGGACCCGTTCGCGTGGCTGGTCACCGTCGCCTGGCGCAAGTACCTCGACGCCCACCGGTCGCAGACCGCCCGCCATCGCCGCGAGCAGGCCGAGCTGGACGAACCGCCGCCCGGGCCGACCGAGCAGTCCGACGACACGCTCCGGCTGCTGTTCCTGTGCTGCCACCCCGCGCTGACGTCGTCGTCGGCGGTCGCGCTGACCCTGCGGGCCGTGGGCGGCCTGACGACCCGGCAGGTGGCCGAGGCCTACCTGGTGCCGGAGGCCACGATGGCCCAGCGGATCAGCCGCGCCAAGCGCACGGTGGCCGCCGAGGGGCTGTCCGGACCGGGCGACCTGGGCCGCGTCCTACGGGTGCTCTACCTGATCTTCAACGAGGGCTACGGCGGCGAGGTCGACCTGGCCGCCGAGGCCATCCTGCTCACCCGGGAACTGGTCGCCCAGGCCCCCGAGCCGGAGGTGGCCGGCCTGCTCGCGCTCATGCTGCTCCACCACGCGCGGCGCGCGTCGCGGTTTGCCGGGGACGGCGGGCTGGTGACCCTGGCCGAACAGGACCGAGGCAGGTGGGACACCGATCTGATCAGCGAGGGGATCGGCATACTGCAGGACGCCCTGGCGCGGGACCGGCTGGGCGAGTTCCAGGTCCAGGCGGCCATCGCCGCCCTCCACGCGGACGCACCCACGGCCGACGAGACCGACTGGGTGCAGATCGTGGAGTGGTATGACGAGCTGACAGTCCTCACGGACAGCCCGGTGGTCGCGCTCAACCGGGCCGTCGCGGTGGGGGAGGCGGACGGCCCGCAGGCCGGCCTGCGGGCGCTGGCGGACGTGCCGCCGGTGCCGCGACGGACCGCCGCAGAGGCCCACCTGCGCGAGCGCGCGGGGGAGGCGACGATTGCCGCCGAGCTGTATGTCGTGGCCGCCCGTGAGGCGACCAACGTCGCCGAGCGGGACCACCTGACCCGGCAGGCTGCGCGGCTGCGGGGTGTTGCGTCGGACCAGAGCGCCGGCGTCGACCAGCGCGCGGCGTCGGGCCAGGGCGCTGTTGACCCGGACCTGACGTGAGCGGGCCCGACGCTAGGTGGCTGGCGTCGTGGCGAGCGCCTGCTCGAAGGTGGCCCGGGCCCGCGCCCAGACGGGCGAGACGTCCCCCTCGGTGACCAGGGTGAGCAGCGTGGGGAAGAGGTCCTCGGCGTAGGTCCGGCTCGCCTCCAGGGGCAGCAGGGAGGGCAGGTTGTCGATGGCGATCACGTCCAGCGGGGGGCGTCCGCCCTCCGCGTCCGCGAGCCTGCTGACCGGGGCCTCCCAGGAGGTGAGGTCCTGGTAGACGGGCAGCAGGTTGAGGTGCGAGGTGTCGCAGGTGACGTCGACGAGCAAGGACAGCCGCCGACCCTCGGCGGGGACGTCCGCCGCCCGCACGAAGGGTTCCGACGGCGTCGTCGTGAGCACGCAGTGGACCAGGAGGTCGTGGTCGAGCAGCGCCCCGCGGTCGAGCCGACGGGTCTCGTCGAGGTCCCATCTGGTGGTCGTGACCCCGGCGACCGCCAGGGCGTCGGTGGCACCACGGCCGGACCGGCCCAGCGCCCCGGTGACCAGGGCACGGGATGGGGCGGACCCGGCGCCGGCCCGCAGGGAGGCGTCCAGCTCCTCCCGGGTGGTCGGCGTCAGCGGCGCCGGGAGGGCGCCCCGGCTCTGCAGCACACCGAGCGCGGCGCCCAGGTAGCCGGCCCAGTAGCCGAACGCGGCGACCCGGCGGCCGTCGTCGGCCACGAGGTACTCGAGGTCCAGCAGTGTTCCTCCACCGGCCCGGAAGCGCTGCAGCAGGGCCGGCGCCTCGGCCTGACCCTTGAAGGCGTGCCCGAAGTAGATGTGCCGGTGCCGGAGCCGGGCCGGCTCCTCCGGCAGCTCCTTCAGGCCGAGCACGAAAGCGTCCTCGGGCGCGTCGACCCAGCTGCCCGTCGGGGCGGTCTCCGCCCCCGCGGCGACGTAGTCATCGAGCGGGAAGATGCGTTGCGTGGACTCCTCGACGGTGACCCGGGCGCCGGCCTCGACGAGCCGTCGGGCGCTGTCGGGTGTCACGGGGCAACGGCGCTCGGTGCTGCGCGCCTCGTGCCGGACCCAGATGTGCGGGTGACCCATCGGCATACCGTCCTTCCGGTCGTGACTGCCACCATCATGACCGGTGCGGGCCCGGCCCGCCGGGTGGGTGCCGAGCGAACACTGCGCATGTGGGCTGAGGGTGTCAGCGGCCGGTGTTAAGAAGGGCCGCCATGGCGATCGAAACCGACCGGATGAACTATCCGCCGTTCACGGTGACGCCCGCGGCGATCGATGAGCTCGTGACCCTTGGAGGTGCCGTGCGGGTCGATGTCGAGCCGGGTGGGTGCTGCGGGACCACCTTTGTCTATGAGGTCGTCGATGGTGCCGTACCGGACGAGGCTGTCCTCGATGGTGCAGCGGACGATGCGGATCCGACGCTCGCCGGCGACGTGTTCTACGGGTGTCCCGGAGCATGGCTCATCGTGAGCAGGGCCGCCGAGGAGGTGCTGGTCGGCGCGACGTTGGACTGGTCCGGTCGCGTGCGACCACCGAGGTTCCGGGTGCTGGCTAACCCCAACACAGAGCACGTGTGCCCCTGCCGCCGCTCGTTCGGAACGCCGTGGCCCGGGCCCCGCCAGCCGACATGCCGGGCCTACCTGCCGATGCCGTGGGACGCCGACTACGATCCGCCGCGGGCGTGGAAGCGGCAGACCGGCTATCCGGAGTCGGGCGCGCCGGCCGAGAGGCAACACGGCGACGGTTGATCCGGGACGACGGGTTGCGTCATCAGGTGCGCGACTCCGCCAGCCCCAGCCACGCCCCCAGCGCCGCGATCTCGCGGTCGACCTCGCCCAGGGCGGTGCGACTCAGCCCGACGTCGTCGTGGACCGCGTCGACGCGCAGCACACCGCGCTCATGGTCGGCGGTCGCGTCGACCTTTCCGACGAGGGCGTCCCCGCGCAGGATCGGCAGCGCGAAGTAGCCCCAGCGGCGCTTGGCGGCGGGCTTGTACATCTCCAGTTGGTAGTCGAAGGCGAACAGGTCGACCATGCGCTTGCGGTCGAAGACCAGTCGGTCCAGCGGCGACAGCAGCACGGTGCGCCCCCGGAAGGGCTCGCTGAGCCGGTCCAGCTGCCCGGGATCCACCCGCCACCGGCCGCGCACCCCCTCGATGACCGCCTCCTCACCGATCTCGCCGACCGAGTTGGGCTCGCCCGGGGTCTCCGTCGTCTTCGCGCGGGCGATGCCGAGCGCCTGCAGCCGGCGCTCGCGACGCACTGCCTGCGCCTCCTCGAGCGGCAGCGCCGGGCCGTCGGGATAGATCCGCTCAGCCAGGTCCCACAGCCGGTCGCGCCCCTCGCGCCCGGCGACCGCCACCTCGCCGCGGGCCTCCATGATCTCCACCAGCATCCGCACGTTGCGGTTGTTGTTCCACCCGCTGGAGCGCCACGGCCGGTCACAGGTGTCCGGCAGGTCCCGGACCGGCAGGGGTCCGTCGGCGCGCAGCGTCTCCAGGATGTCCAGGCGGCACCCCTTGTTGTCCTCGACCCACACGGCCAGGCTCTCCGCGTAGGACCCCTCGCCGGGCCAGGTAGCCATCGCGGCGCGGAACAACGCCAGGTCTTCGCCAGGACGCAGGTATCCCTGGAGCTCCACCAATCGCTGCGCCGCCACAGCGTCGTCCAGGTCGTCGGGGGAGTAGGCCGTGCCCAGCCTGCTCCAGAACACCAGGTCGGCACTGGGGGCGACCGCCGCGGTCAGGTCGACCTGGACGATGGTCAGTCGTCGGGCGACCTCGAGCAGGTCGGTGGGCCGCTCGGCGTCCAGCAGCTGGGCGCGGACCGCGATGCGGCGGGCGTCCCGGCGTGAGAGCTCGTGCACCATGGCTCCACGCTATGCCCCGGCTCCGACACCCGTGCCCGCCCGGGACCGCCAGCCGGCCGCGGACGGTGCGTCGTCCGGCGACGCCCCCTCACCCCCAGGTATGAGGACAGAACGGCCCGAAAAGGTGATGCGGGCGGCCGGACCCCGTTCCTACGGTCGAGACATGACCACACAGATCCTCTCCCGCCGCACGGGGTCAGCGCCTGGCGCGGCTCCCGCCCGTCCGGCCCCGCTCTTCTCGTGGCGGTCCGTGGCGGACGACCTGACCTACCTGACGGCCGGCTTCTTCCTGACGCTGTTCAGCTTCATCCTGCTGATCACGCTCTTCGTGCTGGGCCTGGGCACCCTGGTGCTCTGGATCGGGGCGCCGATCCTGGGCCTGATGCTGCTGACCGCCACCGGCTTCGCCCGCGAGAACCGCGAGCTGCTCCGACGCTGGGGCCACCCGGTGGCCGAGCCCGCCTACCGCGGTCGGCGACCGTTGTCGATGCTCGCCGACCCGCGGGCCTGGCTGGAGGCACTGCACGGCACTCTGGTCGCCTTCCCGCTGCGGACCACCACCTTCGTCGTGGCGGTCACCTGGCTCGCCGGTGCTCTCGGCGGCCTCACCTGGTTCCTGTGGGGGCACTTCATCCCGCAGAGCGAGTACAACGGGCTCGCCTGGCTGCTGGTCCACGTCGCCGGGATCGACCTCTCGGGGAGCCGCTACCTCATCGAGTCGGTGTTGATGTTCGCCACCGGTGCCCTGTTCCTCGTGACGGCCCCGGTGGTCACCCGGCTCTGCGCCACCGTGGACGCCACCGTGGCCCGGGCGCTCCTCGGCGGCTTCGGCACGACAGGGGTGCGCTGATGAGCGTCTCGACGAGTGGGGCCACGGCCGTGGTGCTGCCCCGGCCCGGCGAACGCCTCGGAGCCTCGGTCTGGCTCGGTCTCCTCGCCGGGACGGCCGCACTCGCCCTGGCCGCCGTGAGCATCCCGGTGCTCAGCGCCCTGTACGGCGTCTTCGTGCCGATGTCCTTCCTGATCGTGATGTCGCACGCCGCGGCACTGGTGCTCGCGCCCTATCGCCCGGGAGTGGCCACCGGGCTGTCCGTCGCCGCGGTGCTGGCCACGGCCGTGTTCACGGTCACGTCGTCAGGGCTGCCCTGGCCGCTGCCGGTGCCGACGATGATCACCCAGCTGCTGGTCTGTGCCGTGGTCGCGCTGCGCGGCGACCCCGTCCGCGCAGTGATGGCGCTCGTGGCGAGTCTTGCTGCAGCCTCGGCCCCGCTGCTGTTCGCGGTCTTCCAGGGGGACCTGTGGAGCGTGGGCTTCGGCAACCTGGTGACCTTCGGGGCGGTGGGCGTGCTCGTCACCACGGGCGGACTGGTGGCCTCCGCGCTGCTTCCGGGGTCGGGGCTACGCTCGGAGCCGTGAATGTGCTCAGCGGCCCGGTGTCCCGGGACTGCCCGTGCGGGAGCGGCCAGAGGTACTCCGCGTGCTGCGGCCCCTACGTCGGTGACGGTCTGGCCGCACCGACGGCCGAGGCCCTGATGCGGTCTCGCTACACGGCATACGCCCTCGGGGTGGACAACCACGTCTTCCGCACCTGGCACCCCAGCACCCGCCCGGCGGACACCACGCCCGACCCCTCGATCCGCTGGGTCGGGCTGGAGGTGCTCGACGTGACCGACGGCGGCACGGACGACGAGGAGGGCTTCGTCACCTACCGGGCGCGCTGGGCCACACCGCCGCCCGACAACCAGCGCGGCGAACTGGGCGAGCGCAGCCACTTCGTCCGCCGCGCCGGCCGCTGGGTCTACCTCGGCCCCACCTAAAGCCCACCAAAAAATTCAGGGGTTTCGCACGTCGTCCACACAACTTCGTAGGGGTTTTGCGCGCCCGTACGCCTCGGCGACCGAGGTCGTTGTCTCATGGGGAGGCTGGGGGTCGTCTCATGGGGAGGCTGGGGGTCGTCAGGGCGTGCTCAGTTGACCCGCGAGCCACCCTGTCCGGGGGCAGCTGTCTCGTGGGGAGGCTGGGGTCGTCGGAGTGCGCCCAAGTGACCCGCGAGTCCCCGGGGTCGAGCTAGACGGGCCCTGACGTCTCCGCCCGGTGTGCGCGAATGCCCACCGATCAGTCCGATGAGCCGCATTCCGTCGTGTTTCGTCAGCGCCAGCGCCAGTTCGGTTCATGGACGCGCCAGCGGCCACCGTCGAGCCGCACTGGCCCGGGCGAGGCCAGCACGGAGATGTCAGGATGCGAGGGTGACCGCGCTGACCGAGGACCTGACCCGCGAGCTGCACGAGCTGTACAAGCACCTGCACGCGCACCCCGAGCTCTCCATGCAGGAGCACGCCACGGCCGAGCTGATCGAGCAACGACTGCAGGCACTGGGCTACCGCACGACTCGGTGCGGCGGCACCGGGGTCGTCGGTGTGCTCGAGAACGGCGACGGTCCGGTCGTCGGGTTCCGGGCTGACACGGACGGGTTGCCCGTCGCCGAGCAGACCGGTCTCGCCTACGCCTCAGGAGCTCGGGGCACCCTGGCCGACGGTTCGGACGTGCCCGTGATGCATGCGTGCGGCCACGACACCCACATCACCGCCGCGATCGGAGCGGCCACCCTGCTCGTGGAGAGCCGGGAGCAGTGGAGCGGCACGGTCGTCCTGGTCTTCCAGCCCGGTGAGGAGACCGCCGCCGGTGCGGTGGCCATGCTCGAGGACGGTTTGTGGGACAAAGTGCCCCGCCCCGAGGTGATGTATGCCCAGCACGTCTCCAACGACCTCACCGGCACGATCCGGCTGTCCAGCGGTCCGGCGATGGCCGTGGCCGACTCGTGGGAGGTGACCGTGCACGGGACCGGCGGGCACGCCTCCCGCCCGTCGGACACCATCGACCCGGTCCTCCTGGCGGCCCACATGGTCGTCCGCCTGCAGGGCGTGGTCTCCCGGGAGGTGCCGGCCCAGAGCCCCGCCGTGGTGTCGGTCGCGACCTTCCACGCGGGGCTGAAGGAGAACATCATCCCGGCCGAGGCCGTCTTCACGATCAACGTGCGCACCCTGGACCAGACGGTCCGCGAGAACGTGCTGACCGCCATACGGAGGATCCTCTCGGCCGAGGCCGCGGCCTCGGGTGCGCCGGAGCCCGAGGTCCGGGAGCTCTACACCTTCCCCCTGCTGACCAACGACCCGGCCGAGACCGAGCACGTCACCGGGGTGCTCACCCGGGCTCTGGGGGCGGACCGGGTCAGCGCCCGGCCGGCGCAGATGGGCAGCGAGGACTTCGGCGCGCTGCCCGATGCCCTGAGGATCCCGGGCGTCTACTGGTTCTTCGGTGGGACGCCCCAAGAGGTGATCGACTCGCCGGACCCGACCCCCGCCAACCACTCGCCGTTCTTCGCGCCGGTCCTGGAACCGACCCTGTCCACGGCGGTCACCGCCGCCTACGAGGTGATCCGCAGCCGTCTGGGCTGAGGCCGGGGGCACGGACGAGACAGCTACGAAGATCGTTGGGGGACGTGCAAAACCGCTACGAAAAGGTGTGGGGGAGGTGCAAAATCGCTACGAAAAAGGTGCGTATCCAGCCACGGTGCGTAGCATGAACGGCTGTCCGATGCTGAGGTCCGGGAGGTCTCATGGAGCCGGTGGAGCGAGCCGAGCTGTATGCCGTGATGAGCCGGGAGCTGCTGGCTGCGGAGAACGAGCCGCTCACCCTCCAGCGGATCGTGGACCAGGCCGTCCAGGTGGTGCCCGGCTGCGACTGGGCGGGGGTCTCGCTGCGCACCGCGGAGTCGCCGGCCGAGCCGGCCGCGTCCACCGACGAGGTGACGCACCGGGCTGACGAGCTGCAGAAGCTCCTGCGGGAGGGCCCGTGCTACGAGAGCGCGGTCGAGAGCGAGACGCACATCATCCGGGACACCCGTGACGACCGGCGCTGGCCGGAGTGGTCTGCCAGGGTCGCCGACCTGGGCATCCGGTCCGTGCTCAGCGTGCAGCTGATCGGGTCCTCGGGGGAGCTGCTGGGGGCACTGAACCTCTACGCCGGGACGACCGACGCCTTCTCCCGCGACGACCTGGACGAGGCGCTCCTGTTCGCTGCCCACGCCGGCGGCGCGCTCGGGGTGTCCCGACAGGTCACGGGCCTGCGCGAGGCGCTGCGCTCGAGGCATCTGATCGGCGTGGCCCAGGGCATGCTGATCCAGCGATACGGTCTGACCCTCGACCAGTCGTTCTCGGTGCTGTCACGACACTCCCAGGAGAGCAACACCAAGCTGCGGGACGTCGCCGCGCAGATCGTGGAGGGTGGTCGCCTGCTCGACCAGCCCGACGAGCTGTCCCCCGCGCCGGACCCCGCGCCGGACCCTGTCTGAGGCATCCCTGCACGTCAGCGGCCCGAAGCCGGTGACAGGTTGCCGCTCAAGGAATTCGCGGTAATACTGAAGGCTCCTCTAGAAGTGGGGTTGTGATCTGTCGGCCACGGTCGCGCGGATGGCCCCTTCGGGGCTGGGCGATCGTGTCGACATGACAGACAGGTTCGTCATGAACAAGACTTCCACCATCCATCCTGTGGGCGCCGAATGGGACTGGCAGCACGAGGGTCTGTGCCGCACCCGGAGCCCGGAACTGTTCTTCCACCCCGACGGTGAGCGGGGATCGGTCAAGCGCGCCCGCGAGGCCCGCGCCATCGAGCTCTGCCAGCAGTGCCCCGTCATCGACGCGTGCCGCAACCACGCCCTGAACGTGCCGGAGACCTATGGCATCTGGGGCGGCCTGACCGAGGAGGAACGCGACGAGCTGCTGCTCCTGGAGACCAGGCGGATCTCGTGACCCGGACCGCCTTCGTCACCACCGTTCGGCGCCAGCACGACGAGCTCATCGACCAGGTCAGCGGGTTCTCCCTCGGTGCCGAGGTGCCCGACGTCCACGTCGTCGTCGGGCTGGCCGACCGCGCGGTCAGCCAGGGACGGCTGCCGATCACGAGCGACCGGTGGCAGACCGAGGTCGTCGGCCTGCCGACCGTCAAGCGTGAGCTGCCGACGGCCCGCGGGCTCCAGCTCGGTGTGGAGACCGCGGTGCAGGCCGGTGCGGACCTGCTCGTCCTGCTCGACGTGACGTGCATCCCGGGCCCGCAGTTCCTGGGGCACCTGCTCCAGCACATCCGCGAGCATCCCGGGAACGGGCCCACCCTGTGGACCACCGCGGTGCAGCGACTGCGGGAGGCGCCCCCGCAGGGCTATGAGTTCGCCCGGCTCGAGGACTGGGTCGTCGACCCGGAGCACCACCCCGCGCCGCTCCCGCCCCAGCTGGGGGAGGTCGCTCTCGACCCCGACCGGTTCGCCAGCCCGGTGCTGGTCATCAGCGTGGAAGACCTCGCCTCCGTGGGTGGTCTCTGCGAGGAGTATGTCGGCGGGCTGGGTCATGACTCCGACCTCGCCGCCGCGGTGGCCGCCGCGGGCGGGCAGGTCCGCCTGGTGCCCGGCGCCACGGCCTACCGCCGGCACCGGCCGGCGGAGCGGCCCGACGCCCTGCACCTGTCGGTGGCCAGCCGGGACGCCCTCGTCTATCGGGACAGGTGGGGCCGGTGGCCGGCCGCGCCGTGGTTCGCCGACCTCGTGGCCGCCGGGCTGATCCCCGCGGAGGTCGACCTGGCCAGCTGACCGCATCGGCCAGACCACTGACCGGCGCCCGCCCAGGCAAGTTGCGCGGGCGCCGGTTCAGTCCGCCGGGAAGAGCCAGCGCAGACCGTCGGCCCACGTGGCGCGCCACCAGGTGGCGTCGTGACCGCCGGCGTACTCGCGGTACACCGTGTCGTAGCCCTTGAGCCGCAGGACGTCGTGCAGCCAGCGGTTGCCGAAGACCTGCCGGATCTGAGCGGGCGGCGGACCGTGCTCGAGCCGGCCGACCTCGTGGAAGATGCGGACCGGCACCGGGTCGGCCGCGGCGAACGCCTCGATGAGGCTCGGCGTCGGAACGGCCCGGCCGACCACCTCTGCCTCGCCGGTGCCGCCGGGCCGGACCAGGGACGGCAGGCTCGGGTGGAACCAGCACGACGGGGACTGGATCAGCGCGTTGCCGAAGACGTCGGGGTGCTGCAGCGCCGTCCACGCGGCGCACAACCCGCCGAAGCTCGAGCCGGAGAGGGCCAGGTCACGGGCCTCGGCGGACACGCCGTATGCCGTCCGCAGCCAGGGCACCAGCTCCTCGGCGAGCATCCGGGCGAACCCCGGGTCGGCGGTCAGCTCGACGTCGCGCCGCCCGAGCTGGTCGACGAGGACCACGACGACGTCGCGCACCTCGCCGGCCGCGACCAGGGTGTCCCGGACCGCCGGCGCGGTGTGCCCGGCCGTCCCGTCGAAGACGATGACGGACGGAGACGGTGGGCCGGCGGTCGACCACCCCGGCGGGAGGGAGACCCAGACGCGACGCTCGTTGCCCAGGATCTCGCTCCGGAAGACGTGCTCGTCGAGATGCGGGGCAACGCGCCCATGCTGGCCCGTCTCACCGGCCCGGTGCGGGTCGACGGGGAGCTCGGCCGCGTCCGGCAGGGTCAGGACGGATCCGGTGAGCCGCTGGTCCAGGGACGGTGGCGGCGGGTTGAAGGCATCGGGCACCAGCTCCGGTGCCCCGCCCGGCCGGTCGATCTGGAAGGCGTAGGACAGACGCAGGTCGGAGCGCATACGCAGCGTCAGCGCCCGGAACGGCGTGCCGTCCACCGGGCGGAGCACCCGGTCGCCGGCCGGGCCGGACCCGACCAGCTCGCGCAGCCGCACCTCGCGGTCGGCCCCACTGGCCTGGTCGATCTCACCGGCCTGGTCGGTCTCGTGGACGAAGGTCACGGCGACCTCGTCGGCCGTGAGCCGCTCGACCAGCGGGGTGCCCTGGCTGCTGAGGTGGTCGCGGAACTGGTCGACGCTCCACCGCGCCTCGGTGAGCGCGCGGAGGGCGGGGTGCGTCGGTGCGGGCGGGATCATGGACCCATCGTGCGGCACGCTCCGCACCGACCTACGGCCCGGGGGCCCTCAGATGCCGGAGACGTGGCGGGGGGACCTCAGATGCCGAAGACGTCCCGCGGCTGGTCGACGACCAGGTAGCGCGCGGTCTCGGCCGCCTCGTCCAGGCCCAGCCGGTGCTGGGCCACGAGCTCGGCCAGGTGGCTGCAGTCGAGGCGTCGTGACATGTCGTGCCGGGCCGGGATGGACAGGAAGGCGCGGGTGTCGTCGATGAAGCCGGAGGTGCGGGTGAAGCCGGCCGTCTCGCTGACGGCCGCCCGGAACCGGCGGATCGCGTCGGGGGCGTCGATGAACCACCAGGGCACCCCGATCCGCAGCGACGGGTAGAACGCTGCCAGGGGCGCCAGCTCCCGGCTGTAGACCGTCTCGTCGATGGTGAACACGACGAGCGTGAGGTTGGGGTGGGTGCCGTACCGGCCCAGCAGCGGCGCCAGGGCCTGGGTCACCTCCACCCCGATCGGGATGTCCGCGCCGACGTCGGCACCGAAGCGCTCGAAGGTCGGGCCATGGTGGTTGCGGTGCACGGCCGGGTGCAGGGTCATGGTGAGCCCGTCCTCGGTGGCCATCCGGGCCATCTCGTCCACCATGTGCCGACGCAACCGGTCGCCGTCGGCGGGGCTGATGCGCCCGGCCCGCGCCGCGGCATACAGCTCGTTCGCCTGCTCGTCGGGCAGCCGCTCGGTGCCCAGGTCCCGGTGCGAGTGGTCGGTGGAAACGGCGCCGTGCTCGGCGAAGTAGGCGCGCCGGTTCTCCATGGCGGCCACCCAGCCGGCGTAGTCGCCCGTGTCCACGCCGCTGACCTCGGCCAGCCGGTCCACCGCGGCGACCCAGCGGGGTTGGGCCGGCTCCAGGTAGACGTCCGGGCGGAAGGTGGGGACCACCCGGGGGCCGAAGGCCGCGTCCTCGGCGATCCTCCGGTGGTGCGCGAGGTCGTCGCAGGGGTCGTCCGTCGTGGCGAGGAACTCGATGCCGAACTGCTGCATCAGCGCGCGCGGACGGGAGGTCGGCTGCTCGATCCAGGTGCTGATCCGGTCGTAGAGCGCGTCGGCGGACGTGGCGCTCGGCTCCAGGTAGGCGCCGAAAACCTCCACCAGCTGAGACTCGAGCCAATAGCGCATCGGGGTCCCGCGGAAGACCGCCCAGTTCTCGCAGAGCAGGTGGAAGGCCTTGCGGGCGCCGTCGGGGGTCAGCTCGGTGCCGACGCCGAGGTCGGCCAGGTCCACGCCGCTGGCGTGCAGCAGCCGGGTGATGTAGTGGTCCGGGGTGATCAGCAACGAGGTGGGGTCCCGGAAGGCGACGTCCTCGGCGATCCACTGCGGCGGGACGTGTCCGTGCGGCGAGATGATCGGCAGGTCGGCCACCGACGCGTAGAGCTCGCGCGCGATGTCCCGGACCGTGGGGTCGGTCGGGAGGAGGCGGTCCGGGTGGAGGTCGAGGGTCACACCATGGATTCATCCACGGACCGGCCGGCCGGCGCACCGTGTTGCCACAAGTTGGCATGCTGTCGCCGGCTGTTCCGGGGTCGCCCGAGGCACGTGCGGGCGAGCTCAGCGACGGGGGCCGGGCGACCTCAGCGACGGGGTCCGGTGGAGGTGCGGGTGACCAGCCGCACGGGCAGCACCGACAGCGCGTCCCGGCTCTGCGCGGTCCGGTTCACCAGGTTGGCGACGTAGAGCACGGCGGTCTCGCCGAGCAGCACCGCCGGCGAGGCCACGGTGGTCAGCCCCACCAGCTCGGCCGCCATGGTGTTGTCGAAGCCGACCACGCTGACCTGCCCGGGCACGTCCACCCCGAGGTCCTCCAGGCCGCGGAGCAGTCCGACCCCCAGCAGGTCGTTGTAGGCGATGACCGCGGTGAGGCCCTGCTCCACCACGCGCCGGGCGGCGCCGCGCCCGCCGGACACGGTCGGGTGGACCGGTCCGATGCGGGCGTCGTCCAGCCCCAGCTCGAGGGTCGACTCGCGCACCGCCCGCCACCGCATCCCGTCGGCCCACGAGGCCTCCGGCCCGGCGACATACCCGATCTTGTGGTGCCCCAGGCTGGCCAGGTGCTCGACGGCGCGCCGGATGCCGCGGGGGTTGTCGGGGACGACGCACGGCAGGCCGGCGACCTTGCGGTTGAGCACCACGACCGGCAGCCGGCGGGCGATGGAGCGCAGGTCCTGGTCGGACAGCCGGCTGGAGGTGATGATCATGCCGTCGACGAGCGGCAGGTGGCGCTCCAGCATGCGCCGCTCGGCCTCGGACGACTCGTGCGCGTCGCCCACCATGAGGGTGAAGTCGGCGGTGGCGGCGGCCCGCTCGGCGCCGCGGATGATGCCGAAGTAGAACGGGTTGGTGATGTCGCTGACCGCCAGCCCGATGACCCGGGTGTGGCTGCCCTGCGACGCGGGTCGGTAGACCTCGGCGCTGCGGTAGCCGAGCTCCTCGGCGACCCGGTGGATCCGCTCGGCCGTGGCGCTGCTCACGCGTCCGGGGCGCGCGAAGGCGCGCGAGACGGTGGATGCGCTCACGCCCGCCGCACGGGCCACGTCGTAGATCGTCACGCGCCGTGTGATGTCCTCGCCCTCCGGCACGGCTCCAACCTAGTCGGCCACCCGGCATACCGCATCGGAGCACGCGGGATGGCAACGAACCCGGCGACGCTGGCGGCACCATGGCGTTCCGGGGAATAGGAGTGCGGCAGCGGGTCGTTCCCCGGCCATGACAGCCCCCGCCTCCCCGCGCCCCCTGAAGATCGACATCTGGTCGGACATCGCCTGCCCCTGGTGCTACATCGGCAAGCGCAAGTTCGAGCGGGCGGTGGAGCAGTTCTCGGCCGACGGGCGCGAGGTCGAGGTGGAGTACCACTCCTTCGAGCTCAGCCCGGACACCCCGGTCGACTTCGAGGGCAGCACCATCGAGTACCTCGCCGAGCGCAAGGGCATGCCGGTCGAGCAGGTCGAGCAGATGCTGGACCGGGTCACCCAGATCGCCGGCGCCGTTGGCCTGGACTACGACTTCGACAAGGTCGTGCACATCAACACCGTCCGGGCGCACCAGGTGCTGCACCTGGCCAAGGCCCGGGGTCTGCAGTCCGAGGTGAAGGAGCGCCTGCTCAAGGCCTACTTCGAGGAGGGCCGCAACCTCTCCCGGCCCGAGGAGCTCGCCGACCTCGCCGCCGACGCGGGTCTGGACCGCGCGGAGGTGCTCGCCGCGCTGGAGTCGCAGGAGTACCTCGCGGACGTGCGCGCCGACATGAACCAGGCCCGCGCCTACGGCATCAGCGGGGTGCCCTTCTTCGTGCTGGACGCCAAGTACGGCGTCTCCGGCGCCCAGGAGAGCGAGACGTTCGTGCAGGCGCTGACCCAGGCGTGGGACGAGCGGGCTGCGTCGTGACGACCCCTTCCCCCTCCCGACCGAGCGCCACCCCCTCCCGATCGAGCGCCACCCCCTCCCGACCGAGCGCGTCGGGTGGTGGTGTTTCGACCCCACCGAGCGCGTCGGGTGGCGGTGTTTCGACCCCACCGAGCGCGGGCGAGTCCCTCACCACGCCAGCCGCAGGTGGCCCGGCTGGTGGGCTCGTCGCGCTGGGCTCGACCGATGCCGCCGTCTGCGAGGACGGCTTCTGCTGGGTTCCCGACGCTACGTCCGACTAGCTAGCGCTCCCGTCGGGCCGCCGGCCGCCGATGGCCTGAGATGCGGCCTGTCTGGCTCGCCTGACGATCGGCGAGCAGTCCCGGCGACACGCCGACGGCGACCGGCTCATTCGTACCCGGGTACGGTCTGGCCGCTCGAAGTCGGGCGTGTCGCGGGACGGTCGGCTCCGCGGAACCTGCCTCGGTCACTCCGCCCAGTGAGACGGTTCGGTGGCACCGCGCAGCGATCTCATTGACCAGGCGCTGATTCCGTGCTGCAATATATTGCATGCCGATCCCTGCGACGAGCGCCTCGGTGGCCCGCAACCTGCTGCGGGACGACGTCTTCACGCGGTTGCGTGACGCGATCGTCGACGGCACGTTCGAGCCGGGGGAGAAGCTGCGCGACCTCGAGCTGGCTACCTGGCTCGGCGTGAGTCGCACCCCGGTGCGGGAGGCCCTGTTGCGCTTGCAGCAGGCGGGGCTGGTCGTCAGTCACCCCGGCCGCTCGACCGAGGTCACCGGGCTCGACGCCGCCGCCGTGCGCGACGCGCAGGCGGTCGTGGCGGCCATGCACCAGCTCGCCGTCCGGCAAGCGGTGGGCCAGCTGACCGAGGTCGACCTGGAGGCGATGCGCGCAGCCAACGACCGCTTCGCGCAGGCGCTGCGGGAGGGGGACGTCGATGCGGCCCTGGCCGCCGACGACGCCTTCCACGCCGTGCCGGTGCGGGCCGCCGCCAACCGCGCGGTGATCTCGGTCCTCGACCAGTTCACGCCCACGCTGCGACGGGTGGAGCGGCTGCGATTCGGCTCCCTCGCCGGGCGCTCCTCCGTGGCCCTCCACCAGCGGATGGTCGACCTCTGCGCGGCGGGCGACGCGGACGCGGCGGCGGCCGTCTCCTACGACACCTGGTGCACCCTCGAGCCGCTCCTGGACTCCCTCGACCCCGGCTCACGGCATACGAACGCCTGACCCCACCACCACCCACACCCACGGAGACCCCCATGGCACTGCAGGACTTCGAGCGCTACCCGCTGCTCTTCGGACCCAGCCCGGTCCACCCGCTCGAGCGGCTCACCCGGCACCTCGGCGGCGCCCGCATCTGGGCCAAGCGCGAGGACGTCAACAGCGGCCTGGCGTTCGGCGGCAACAAGACGCGCAAGCTGGAGTACCTCGTGCCCGACATCCTGGCGCAGGGTGCCGACACCCTCGTGTCGATCGGGGGCTACCAGTCCAACCACACGCGCCAGGTCGCGGCGCTCGCCGCGCACCTGGGGCTGAAGGCCGTTCTCGTGCAGGAGAAGTGGGTGAACTGGCCGGACAGCGTCAACGACCGGGTCGGCAACATCATGCTCTCGCGCATCATGGGCGCCGAGGTGCGGCTCGACCCCGCTGGCTTCGGCATCGGCTTCAAGGACAGCTGGAACCAGGCGTTGGAGGACGTGCGGGAGCGCGGCGGCACCCCCTACGGCATCCCGGCCGGCGCCTCCGACCACCGCCTGGGCGGGCTCGGGTTCGCCAACTGGGCGTATGAGGTGGAGCAGCAGGAGCGCGAGCTCGGCGTCTTCTTCGACACCATCGTCGTGTGCTCGGTGACCGGGTCGACCCACGCCGGGATGATCGCCGGCTTCGCCGGCCAGGACCGTCCGCGGCGGGTCATCGGCATCGACGCCTCCGCGAAGCTCGAGGAGACCCGCGAGCAGGTCGCCCGCATCGCGCGTAACACCGCCGAGCTCATCGACCTGGGCCGGGAGCTGCGCGAGGACGAGATCACCGTCCTGGAGGGGTGGGCCGGCGACGAGTACGGCATCCCGGTGCAGTCCACGCTCGACGCGATCCGGCTGACCGGGTCCCTCGAGGGCGTCATCCTCGACCCGGTCTACGAGGGCAAGTCGATGGCCGGCCTCATCGACCTGGTGACCTCCGGCGAGATCGGCACGGACTCCACCGTCCTCTACGCGCACCTGGGCGGACAGCCCGCGCTCAACGCCTACAGCGCGCTCTTCACGTCCTGACGCGGCCCGGGCGGTGGGCCCCGCGCGGGCGGTGGCTTCGGGGCAACGGCGCGGTCAGCCCTCGGTCAGCCGGTACCCCACGCCGCGGACGGTGCCGAAGCGCTCGGACCCCAACTTGTTGCGCAGGTAGCGGATGTAGACGTCGACCACGTTGGAGGCCCCGTCGAAGTCGTAGCCCCACACCCGGGAGAGGAGCTGCTCGCGGGAGAGCACCTGGCCGGGGTGTTCGAGGAACTCGCGGGCCATCGAGAACTCCCGGGGCGAGAGCTCGACGGGCTCGCCGTCGACCGTCGCGACCCGGGTGGTGAGGTCCAGGGACAGACCTCCATAGCTCAGGACCGTGGACTCTTGCGCTCCGGGACGGGGACGCAGCCGGGTGCGCACCCGGGCCAGCAGCTCCTCGAACTTGAACGGCTTGGTCAGGTAGTCGTCGGCCCCGCCCTCGAGGCCGGCGACGGTGTCCTGGACGGCGTCCCGTGCCGTGACCATGATGATCGGGATGTCGTGCTCGAGGGTCCGCAGCACCTTCAGGACCGTGAATCCGTCCATCTTCGGCATGCCCACGTCCAGGACGAGGAGGTCGTAGTCGCCGCTGGAGGCGTGCTCGAGGGCGCTCACCCCGTCCGCGACCACGTGGGTCTCGTAGCCGGCGGCGCGCAGGCCCTTGGCCACGAACAGGGCGATGCGCTCCTCGTCCTCGGCGATCAGGATGTTTGCCATGGCCCAAGCATCACATCTCCGCCGGGATCCAGATGCGGAAGGTGCTCCCTGAGCCGAGCACCGAGTCCAGGGTGACCGTGCCACGGTGCGCCTCGGCGATCACCACGACGATGGGCAGGCCGAGCCCCGATCCCTCGACCGTGTGGTGGCTCTCGCTGCGGCCGAACCGCTCGAAGATGCGCTCGGCCTCCTCCGGGCTGATGCCGGTGCCGTGGTCCCGGACGGCGATCACGAGGTAGCGGTTGGCGACCTGCGCGACCCGGCCCGCGACCTCGGCCGTCGGGGGCGACCAGCTCAGGCTGATCTCGACCCGGCTGCCGTCCTCGGAGAACTTCGCGGCGTTGGCGGCGAGCTGGAAGGTGGCCTGCTGCAGTCGTTGCCGGTCGCCGATCACCACGCCGGCGGCGGTGGTGGAGACCTCCCACTCGTGGTGGCTCACCCGGTGCACCTTGTCCTGGATCTCACGACCGAGCGCCTGGACGTCGACCGACTCGAAGGTCACGAAGTCCGGCCGCTGCGAGCGGGCCAGCATCAGCAGGTCGTCGACCAGGCGTTTCATCCGGTCGGTCTCGTCCAGCACGAGCTCGCGGGTCTGGTCGACGTCCTCCACGTCGCCGACGTCCATGATCTCGAGGTTGCCGCGGATGATCGTCAGTGGCGTGCGCAGCTCGTGGGCCGCGTCGTCCAGGAACTGCCGCTGGTCCGCGACGCCTCGCTCGAGGCGGTCGAGCATCTGGTTGAAGGTGACTGCGAGCTGGGCGACGTCGTTGTCGGCCGAGCTGACCTTGACCCGCTGGGTGAGGTCCTCGGCGTCGATCGTCGACGCCGCCGCAGCGAGGTCGGTCAGCGGTCGCAGCAGCCGCCCCGCGACGACGTAGCCCGTCGCCCCCGTCAGCAGGATCACCCCGAGGGCCACGAGGGCGTAGGTGCCGACCTGCCGCCAGATGGCTGCCCGCTGCGTCCCGGCGTCGATCGCGACGACGAGGGTGCCCTTCCGCTGCTCCTCGGGCAGGGCCACGTCGGAGACGATCATCCGCAGGTCGCGCTCGTCCAGGGCGAAGTCGAAGATCACCGCCCGGCCGGGGATACGCCGCTCCTGCGCCACCTCGACAACGCGGGGGTCGTTCAGGCTGAACGCCATCTCACCACCCGGGATGAAGGCCACCACGGCGTCGATCAGCGTCACCATCGACTCGTGCTCGTTGGGCAGCGAGACCGACAGGTAGGCCTCGAAGAGCTGACCGAGGTCGGTGTAGGGCAGGTCGGTCGTGGGCGGCCCGTTGCGGGCCAGCTCCCGGACCTCGTCGACCTCCTGCAGCAGCTCGCTGTCGATGCGGCGGTTGAGGTCACTGAACTGCACCGTGAAGACCACCAGGCCCGCCAGCGTCAGCCCGATCGTCAGCATGGTGACGACCAGCGCGATGACCCGCGCTCGGACGGACCATGGGCGGCTGGTCCCCCTCCCGAAGCGCTGCGGCATGCGGCTCACTGTAGGGGACGCGATCGCGGCCCCTCCTTAGATGAGAGAAGTCTCATCCGCGTCTCATATCGATCCAACACTGCAGGGAGACACTAGGGCCATGAAGTTGTTGGCATCCTTCCTCTCCCTCACGCTGGTCGCGGCGCTGAGCGCCTGGCTGTGGTTCAGCCAGGGCACCAGCGACGCCGAGGCGGAGGGCGTCGACCTGACTGCCGCCACGTCGAGCGTCGAGCCTGGTGTGCCTGATGCCTCTCCCATCCCCGGTGACAGCCTGCAGGCCCAGGTGGACAGCGTGCCGGGTCTGACCGACCAGCACGCCGCCGCGTTCGTCGGCCTGCAGACGCTGCTGGACGTGTGGCAGAACCAGCCGCGCTCCGTGCTCTCCGACTCCGACCTGCTGGCGAGCGCGGTCCGCGACGCCCGGGCCAAGGCGGAGGGGGAGGTGACCGCCAAGGCCGAGGCCGAGGCGGCTGCCAAGGCCGAGCGGGAGGCCGCCGCCGCGGAGAAGGCGCGCCAGGAAGAGGAGGCCAAGGCGAAGTCGACCACGCCGGAGGCCCCGCGGCAGGTCTCGCCGCGGCCCGTCTCCCCCGACTGCGAGTGGGACGACGGTGAGTGGGAGTGCGAGGACGATGACGACTGGGACGACGACGATGATGACGACGACTGGGACGATGACGACGATGATGACGACGACCGCTGATCGTTAGTCGGCGTTGGCGCACCCGCGTCCCGTCCCCACTGCCCGCCCCATGCCCGGGGCGGGCAGTGGTGTGCCTGGGGTGGAATAGCGGGGGCCGGCGGTTCCTTTGACATGACACGGGCTGGACAGGGAGGTCTGCGTCCGTTCGCACCCTCCCGACCAACCCACCGGAGCCGCCCGTATGACGACCCTCCAGTCAGCCCGCCCCGCCCGGACCGGCGTGGGTCCGGTGGACCCAGGTGGCGTGTCGGGCTCGTCGTTGGGACTGATCACGACCGCCTTGGTCGTGGGTGGCTTCGCGATCGGCACGACCGAGTTCGTCACGATGGGCCTGCTCCCACAGATCGCTCACGGTCTCGGCCTGACGATCCCGACGGCCGGGCACACGATCTCCGCGTATGCCGTCGGGGTGGTCGTGGGCGCCCCTCTGGTGGCCTTCTTCGGATCCCGGCTGCCGCGCCGCGGTCTGGCCCTGGGTCTGATGGGGATCTTCGTCGCGGGCAATGTCGCGAGCGCGGTCGCCACCAGCTACGAGTCGCTCGTCCTGGCCCGCTTCCTGGCCGGCCTGCCGCACGGGGCTTTCTTCGGTGCCTCGGCGCTCATCGTGGCCGCCTGCGCACCGGACCACCTGAAGGGCAGGGCGATCAGCCGCGTCATGCTCGGCATCCCGATCGCCAACATGGTCGGGGTCCCGACCGCCACCTGGCTGGGGCAGGAGCTCGGGTGGCGCTCGGCCTACTGGCTGGTCGCCGGTCTCGCCGTGCTCACCATCGCCCTGGTCGCCTGGTGGGTTCCGGCGACCCCGGGCAACTCCCGCGCGAGCGGCCGCACCGAGCTCGCGGCCCTGCGCAACCCGCAGCTGTGGCTGACCCTGGCCGTCGCCTCCGTCGGCTTCGGAGGCATGTTCGCGATGTACTCCTACATCGCCCCCACCGTGACCGAGGTGACCGGCCTGGGCCAGCGGGCAGTCCCGTGGTTCCTGCTCGCCTACGGCGTCGGCGGGATCGTCGGCAGCCTGCTCGGTGGCCGGCTGGCGGACTGGTCGGTGCTGCGCGGGCTGGTGCTGAGCCTGGTGGGGGTGGGCAGCGCCCTGGCCCTGTTCGCGGTCACCTCGCAGTGGGCCGTGTCGGCGCTGGCGACCCTGTTCCTGGTCTCGGTGCTGGCGACCGCCCTGGTCGTCGTGCTGCAGCTGCGCTTCATGCAGGTGGCCGGCGAGGCCGAGACCCTCGGTGCGGCCAGCAACCACGCGGCCCTCAACATCGCCAACGCCCTGGGCGCCTGGCTGGGTGGCCTGGTCATCGCGGCGGGCTGGGGCTACCAGGCCGCCAGCTGGGTCGGGGTCGCGCTGTCCCTGGGCGGGCTGGCGTTCCTGGGCGCCTCGCTCCTGGTGCACCGGGGGACGGCCCGCGCTGGCTGACCGTTCTGTCAGGATGGCCGCATGATCGTTGCCATCAGCATCAGCCCTGCGGGAGGGGACGAGTCCGGCGGCGTCAGCGAGGCCGTGGCCCGCGCCGTCCAGGTGATCCGGGACTCGGGCCTGCCCTGCGAGACCAACGCCATGTTCACCAACATCGAGGGGGAGTGGGACGAGGTGATGGCCGTGGTCAAGCAGGCCGTCGACGTGGTCGCTGCCGAGTCCCCGCGGGTCGGCCTGGTCCTCAAGGCCGACATCCGACCGGGACACACGGGGCAGCTGACCGCCAAGGTCGAGCGGGTCGAGGCGCACCTGGCCGACCGGACCTGAGCGCGCCTCCCCGCCCGGGGGCACCTCCCCTACTCTGTGCTCATGCCAGACCCCGAACCCGACCTCGTGCTGCGCTCGGACGACCCACGGATCCGGCAGGCAGAGGCCGACGGGTGGGAGTGCGTCGCCACATCCTGGGGCGCACGCCTGGACCTGGACCGGTCGCCGGCATCTCTGCCGGACCGGCTGCGGCAGTATGTCGTGCGCGCCGCCGGCAGCGGCTACGGGATGCGGGAGATCCGGACGGAGGACGTCGCGCAGGTGCTGGACCTGGACGCCCTGACCGCCCGCGACTACCCCGGTGGGACCGCCACACGCCACGAGCCGCTGGACGAGGCAGCGGCGAAAGAGCTGTTGGCGCAGGGTCGGGCCTGGGGCGCCTGGGAGGGCGACACCCTGGTTGCGCTGACCGCCACCCGGATGCTCTCCGACCGGGTCGAGACCGACTTCACGGCCGTGCACCCGGAGCACCGACGACGGGGGCTGGCGACGGCGGTGAAGGCCGCCTCGGTGCTGGCCCACGCACAGGACGGCGCCACGCGCTTCGGCACGGGCGGGGCCGCCGACAACGTGGCCAGCCTGGCCATGAACCGGGCGGTGGGCTACGAGGTCATCGAGCGGTGGCACACCTACCGCCGCAGGGCTGCCGACGTGACCGTGCGCGGGACCGCAACCGACGCCGAGCTGAACGCTCTGCACGCGGCCGCGTTCGGACACCCATCCGCCGCGGTGCCGTGGAACGACCGGCTCACCGCGCACAGCCTGACGTGGGTGACCGCACGCACGCCCGCTGACGGCACCCTGGTCGGGTTCGTCAACGTCATCGGCGACGGGGGAGCGCACGCCGTCCTGCTCGACACGATGGTCCACCCCGACCTGCAGCGCCACGGCGTCGGCCGCGAACTGGTCCGGGTCGCGGCGCGGGACGTCACGCGGCGGGGCTGTCACTGGTTGCACGCGGACTACCCGGAGGACGCGGCGGTCTTCTACGAGGAGGCCTGCGGGCTGTCCCCGACCTGGGCCGGGCTGCTGCGGCTGGGTCCCTGAGCGCCCCCCGACCGGGCGACGATCACCGGGGCACGATCACCGGGGCACGATCACCGGGCGACGATCACCGGGACGGGAGCGGCCCGCACGATGCGGGTCCCCGTCGGCCCCAGAAACAGCCGTGTCAACCGTCCCTCCCGGGACGAGCCCACCACCAGGATCTCCCCGTCGTGCCAGGGCACCTGGCGCAGCGCCTCGACCCAGTCGGAGCCACGGGCCACGGACTGCTCCACCTCTGCAGGGTCGACACCCAGCCCGGCCAGCCCCTCGACGACGCGCCGCTGGTCCGTCGCCACGTCCTCGATCCACTGGTCGGCGATGAGCCGCTCGCTGCGTCCCACGCCGGCGGTGAACATCCCCTGCGTGGTCACCGCGAACGTCACGACCCGCAGCGCCGCCCCGGCGCGCAGGCACACCTCGGCGGTGCGACGCAGGGCGCGGTGGGAGGGGGCATCCCCCCGGAAGGCGACGGTCGCCCGGCTGATGACGCCGGACTCCGGCGTGACGTAGCCGTGGGTCCCGACGGCCACCGGGATCGGGGAGGAGTGCAGCAGGGCGTCCGCGGTGGATCCCAGCGCCACCCGGCCCATGTGCCGGGAGGACCCCAGGACGATCAGCTCCGCGCCGGTCCGGGCCGCCTCGCGGCGCAGCGCGGACGGCGCGGAGCGACCCCGCACCCAGGTGGCCCGGGCCGGCACCCCCGTGCAGTGCTCGTCGATGAAGGCCTGCGCGCGGTCGGAGGCGACCGCGCCCTGGGAAGCCGCCCACGCGGCATACTCCTTGTCGACCCCGCCCGAGGTCGGGGTCGGCCACGGCGCGGGGACCACGCTGACCACGACGAGATCCTGCCCGTCGGACCGGGCGAGCGTCGCACCGAACTCGATGGTGGCGTGGGTGTCCAGGGGACCGAGCCCGACGAGGATCGTCACGCGACCTCCACGGGGTCAGCCTCGGCCTGTCCGGTGTTGAGCCGCGAGTGCCGCCGCCCCCAGAGCAGGTAGAAGGCGATCACGACGGCCAGCCAGGTGAGGAAGACCACCCAGGTGAACAGCTGCAGGCCGGACAGGACGTAGACGCACAGGACGATGGTCAGGACCGGGGTCACCGGGTAGCCCGGGACTCGGAACGGCCGCTCCAGGTCGGGGTTGGTGCGGCGCAGCACCAGCACGCCGATGGCCACGGTGATGAACGCGCCGAGGGTCCCGATCGAGACGGTGTCCCACAGGTAGTCGGCCGGGACGAAACCGGCGATGAGGGACACCACGACCGCCACGACGATCGTGTTGAAGTTGGGGGTCAGGGTGCGCGGGTTCACCGCCGAGAACTTGTGCGGCAGCATCCGGTCGCGGCCCATGGCGAACAGGATGCGGGTCTGGCCGTAGAGCGTGACCAGGGTGACCGAGAAGATCGAGATCACCGCACCGGCCGCCAGGATGGTGCCGGCGGTGGAGTTGCCGGTGATGTTGCCGAGGATGACCGAGAGTCCGGCGGACTGCTGCTCCGGACTGGAGAAGTCCTCCAGCGGCTGCGCGCCGACGCTCGAGATCGCGACCAGGACGTAGACGGTGACGACGACGAGCAGCGCGCCCATGATCGCCCGCGGCAGTGCGGTCTGGGGGTTGCGCACCTCCTCCCCGGCCGTCGACACCGCGTCCAGGCCGATGAAGGAGAAGAAGATGGTGGCGGCCGCCGCGCTCACACCCGCCGGCCCCGCGGCCCAGAAGTTGTCGAACCGGTCGGCCTCGAAGGCGGTGAACGCGATGATGACGAACATCAGCAGCACGCCCAGCTTGATGAGCACCATGATCGTGTTGGCGCGCGCGGACTCGGTGACCCCGCGGATCAGCAGCAGCATGCACAGGAAGACGAGCACCACGGCGGGCAGGTTGATGATGCCGGTCGTGTTGTCCTCGAAGGGAATCGGGGAGTAGGACAGGCTGTCGGGCAGCTGCCACCCGAGCAGGCTCCCGGTGAGTTCGTTGAAGTAGCCGCTCCACCCGACCGCCACCGCGGAGGCCGCCACGCCATACTCCAGCAGCACGCAGGCGGCGATGATCATCGCGACCAGCTCACCCATCGAGTGGTAGGCGTAGGAGTATGTCGAGCCGCTCACCGGGATGGCGCTGGCCAGCTCGGCGTAGCAGATGGCGGACAGCCCGGCGGCCAGGCCCGCGACGATGAAGGCGACGACGACCGCCGGTCCCGCGTCCGGGGTTGCCTCCTGCATGACGAAGAAGATGCCGGTGCCGACCGTGGCGCCGACGCCGAAGAGCATCAGCGTGAAGGTGCCCAGCTTGCGCTGCAGGTGCTCGTCGCTGCTGCCCGCGGTGACGTGGTCCAGCGGCTTGCGCCGGGTCAGCTGTTCCCACAGACCCACGCTCATGGCCTCACCCCACCTCGTGACGGACCCTTCGGGACGAACGTAGACCCCTGTCGCCGCGTCCGCATCCGGTCGTCTCTCCGGGGGCCCCGCGGGCCCTGGTGAACTAGAGTCGGAAGGTCCGCCAGACCGCGGCCCGAGGAGTCATCATGGCGTCGTTGCTCAACCCCTACCTCACCTTCCGCGGCGCGGCACGGGAGGCGCTCGACTTCTACGCGGCGGTGCTCGGCGGCGACGTCCGGATCATGACGTTCGGGGAGTTCCCCGGCGCCGGGCCGGAGCTCGCCGACCAGGTCATGCACGGCCAGCTGGAGACCCCCGCCGGCCTGACCCTGATGTGCGCCGACGTCCCGCCGGGGATGGACCACACCCCGGGGACGAATGTCGCCGTCAGCCTGAGTGGTGACGACGCCGAAGAGCTGCGCGGCTACTGGGCCGGGCTGTCCGACGGCGCGATCGTCCAGACCCCGCTGGAGGTCCAGATGTGGGGCGACGAGTTCGGCCAGCTCACCGACCGCTTCGGGGTCAACTGGCTGGTCAACATCCGCGTGCCGTCGGGTCGCTGACACCCGTCGGGGGGTGCGCGGCCTCAGCTCTCGTCGGGATACACGCGGGCGTCGGCGCGTGGGACGGCCAGCAGGGGGACGGGCATGGTGATCGCGGCGACCGCGTCCTCCCCCGCCGAGCCCGCCGGGGCCCGGTCCGCGCGACGGTCGGGCAGGGGCAGCGGGGCGGACAGCTCGTCGAGGACCTTGGAGGCCGCCACCTGCTCGGCCGCGAGATCGGCATACAGCCCCCCTCGGGCGATGAGCTCGGAGTGGGTGCCCGACTCGACGATCTCGCCCGCCTCGAGCACGTGGATGACGTCGGCTTTCATCACGGTGGACAGCCGGTGCGCGATCGACAGGGTCGTCCGTCCCTTCGACGCGGTGTCCAGAGCCTCTTGGACCACCCGTTCCGACACCGTGTCCAGGGCCGAGGTCGCCTCGTCGAGGAGCAGGACCGGCGGGTCCTTGAGCAGGACACGGGCGATCGCGATGCGCTGCTTCTCACCGCCGGAGAGGCGATAGCCGCGCTCGCCGACGATGGTGTCGTAGCCGTCCTCGAAGCCGTCGATGATGTGGTGGATGTTCGACGCCGTGCACGCGGCGACGACCTCGTCCTCGGTCGCGTCCGGCCGGGCGTAGAGGAGGTTCTCCCGGATCGTCGCGTGGAACAGGTAGGTCTCCTGCGACACGATCCCCACGTGCTCGATGATCGACTCCTGGGTGAGCGTCCGCACGTCCTGGCCGGCGAAGAGCACGGTTCCGCCGACCGCCTCGTAGAGTCGCGGCGCCAGGTAGAGGACGGTGGTCTTGCCGGCACCCGAGGGACCGACGAAGGCGACGTGCTGACCGCGCTCGGCGACGAACGAGACCCCCCGCAGGGTCGGGCGCACGTCGGGCGCGGCGTCGGGGTAGCGGAACTCGACGTCCCGGAACTCGATCCTCCCGACCGGGCCGGGTGCCTGGGCCACCGTGTTCGCACCGGGTGTGTCCTGGATCTCCGGCACCATGTCGAGGTACTCGAAGATGCGCGCGAACAGGGCGGTCGAGGTCTGCAGGTCGAGCGCCACACGCATGAGACCCATGAGGGGCTGCAGGAGCCGTGCCTGGACGGTGGTGAAGGCGACGACCGTCCCCGCCGTGATGCTGCTCGCGCCGCCCTCGATGAGATAGCCCGAGACCAGGTAGATCACCGCGGGGACGCTGGCCATCAGCACCTGGACCACCGCGAAGAAGCCCTGGCCGCTCATGGCGCGGCGGACCTGCAGGGTGACCTGGTTGCGGTTCTCCTCCTGATAGCGGGCGGACTCGGCACTCTGCCGGTTGAACGACTTGGACAGGAGCATCCCCGAGACGCTCAGCGTCTCCTGGGTGATCGAGGTCAGCTCGGAGAGGGACTCCTGGGTCTCCCCGGCGATGCGGGCCCGGACCTGACCGACCTTGCGCTGGACGACGATAAGGAAGGGCATCAGGACCAGCGCGATGAGCGTCAGGCGCCAGTCGATGAGGATCATCGCCACGAGGGAGGCGACGACCGTGACGACGTTGCCCAGGATGCTGGTGACCGTGTTAGTGAGCACCCCGGAGACACCGCCGACGTCGTTCTGCAGTCGGGACTGGATCACGCCGGTCTTGGTGCGCGTGAAGAACCCGAGCTCCATGGCCTGCAGGTGCTCGAACAGCCGCACCCGCAGGTCGCCGGTGACCTTGTTGCCGACGGTGGAGGTGAACCACGTCTGGAGGACCCCGAGGAGGGCGGAGAACACGAAGAGCCCGACCATCAGAAGGACCAGCTGGATCAGCAGGGTCAGTTGCGGGCCGCCCCCGTCGAGGGGGAAGAGTGCCTCGTCGAAGATGCGCTGGACGATCAGGGGCGGGACGACCGCCACCGCGGCGCCGACCATGACGAGCAGGCCCGTGGCGACGATGCGGCCGCGGTAGGGCCTGAAGAGTCCCACCACGCGCGCGCCCAGGTCACGGACCTTCGGCGCCTCGGCGTTGGCCCTCCGCTGCGCTGCCTCGTCCACGCCGCGGAAACCCCCGCCGCCGCGTCCGCCGCCCATCCCGCCGAAACCCATGGAGGTCAGCGTAGGGGTCCGCGGTGCGTCCGCGGGCGATGCGCGACCCGCGTGGCTCAGCCCTCGAGGTCGACGACCTCGAACTCGAGCATGCCCTCGGAGGAGGACACCGTCGTGCCCGGGGCGTGCCCCTCGCGCGCCGACGCCCACGCCTGGAAGCTCTCCTCGCTGTCCCAGCGGGTGAGCACGAAGTAGCGGGTCTCCCCGGCCACCGGGCGCAGCAGGTCGAAGCCCTCGAAGCCGGGGGCCGAGTCGACCGCGTGCTTGCGGGCGGCGAAGCGCTTCTCGAGCTCGCCGGCCTGTCCCTCGGGCACGGACAGGACGTTGATCTTGACCACGGACATACCGCCAATCTAGCGCTCGCGCGGGACGGTGCAGGATGGTGGGTATGCACTCCCCGGACCCCGCGCGCTACGACTCGATGACCTACCGCCGCACCGGCAGGTCCGGCCTCGACCTGCCGGCCGTGTCCCTGGGGCTGTGGCACAACTTCGGCGACGACGTGCCGTTTGATCGGCAGGAGCAGGTGCTGCGCCGCGCGTTCGACCTCGGCATCACGCACTTCGACCTCGCCAACAACTACGGCCCGCCCTACGGCTCGGCGGAGGAGAACTTCGGCCGCCACCTGACCCGCTCCTTCGCCGGCCTGCGCGACGAGCTGGTGATCTCCAGCAAGGCCGGCTGGGACATGTGGCCCGGCCCCTACGGCCAGGTCGGCGGGTCGCGGAAGTATCTCGTCGCCAGCCTGGACCAGTCGCTGCGGCGGATGGGGCTGGACTACGTCGACATCTTCTACCACCACCGCCCCGACCCGACCACGCCGCTGGAGGAGACGATGGGCGCGCTCGACGCCATCGTCCGTTCGGGCAAGGCGCTCTACGTCGGGATCTCCTCCTACTCCGCCGACGCCACCCGCGAGGCCGCGGCGATCCTGGCCGACCTCGGCACGCCGTTGCTGATCCACCAGCCGTCCTACTCGATGCTCAACCGCTGGATCGAGCAGGACCGGCTGCTGGACACCCTGGAGGAGGTCGGCGCCGGCTGCATCGCCTTCTCGCCCCTCGCCCAGGGGATGCTGACCGACCGCTACCTGCACGGCATACCGGAGGGGTCCCGGGCCAGCCAGAACAAGTCGCTCGACCCCGCGATGCTCAGCGAGGAGTCGCTCGCCCACGTGCGGGCGCTGCACGACCTGGCGGCCGGCCGCGGCCAGAGCCTGGCCCAGATGGCCCTCGCCTGGGTGCTGCGCGACCCCCGGCTGACCTCGGTGCTGGTCGGCGCGAGCAGTGTCGCGCAGCTGGAGCAGAACGTCGGTGCGCTGCAGCACCTCGACTTTTCCGCCGAGGAGCTGGCGCAGATCGACCAGAATGCCGTGGACGCCGGCATCGACCTGTGGCAGCAGGCCCGGGAGGGGGACTAGACACCTGGTAGCCGCGGCCGCAAGGATCGGGGTGACGACGAGGAGGTCCGCCCGTGACCGACAGACCGTGGGACGACGAACCGCAGCCCGGTGACGCCGATGTGACCCGCGAGATTCCGCGCCCAGGATCCGGTATGCCGGGTGGTCACCAGATTCCGCCAGAGTCCGGTGTGCCGGGTGGCTACCCAGAGTCGGCAGGACCCGGGATGACGGGTGGCTACCACGTGCCGCCGGAGGAGCCCGAGGACCTTGAGCCGGAGGCGGAGGGCCGTCCGGCGTGGCTGGTGCCGCTGCTCGCGGGGACCGGTGCGTTGGTCGCCGGGGTGCTCCTCGGGTGGCTGGTCTGGTCCGGTGGCGACGACGCCTCGGACCTCGAGGCCGATCTGGACCGCCTCACGAGCGAGAACGCCGAGCTCCGTGCCGAGGTGGACAGCCTCACGGCCGACCTCGAGGCGCTCGAGGCCGACGGCTCGGGTCGGGTCGACGAGCTCACCGCGGAGAACGAGGAGCTGTCGGCGCAGGTGGACTCCCTGACCGGGGAGGTCGACTCCCTCACCACCGACAACGAGGGGCTGACCGAGCAGATCGCGGACCTGGAGGCCGAGAACACCCAGCTCCGGGAGCGCATCGACCAGATCCTCACCGACATCGACGAGGCCATGGTCGCCGCACCCAACGTGGTCGGCGGCTCCTCCGAGGACGCGGCCTCGGTCGCCGAGGAGAATGGCTGGCTGCTCGTCCAGATCCCCTCCGCCACCGACCAGGTCGAGGCCGGGACCGTCGTGGCCCAGACACCACCGTCCGGGACCGCGATGCTCACCGGGTCAGCGCTCGTGGTGAGCGTGGCAGCCGAGCCCGACCCGCCGCCGGAGCCGGACGCCGAGACGGTCTTCGAGACCGACGGCACCGGCCCGGCCACCACCGACGCGGTGGAGCTGGCTGGCGGGACCCGCCACGTGCTCGCCTACTCCTTCGCCGGGGAGGGCAACCACACGGTCACGGTCATCGACGCCGAGGACACCGTGGTGGCCGTGCTCGTCGACGTCAACGGCCCCGCGGAGGGCGCCACCGGGCTGCCGCTGGCGGGCTCCTACCGTCTGCAGGTCGACACCGACGACGCAGTGGAGTGGAGCCTGCGGGTCGTCGCCCTCCCCTGACCTGGCGCGTGGGGTGTGGGGCGGCTGCCCTCCCGCGAGCCCATCCCAGCCCGCCCCGCCCGCGTGCCCACCCCCGGCCCGCCCGCGTGCCCACCCCCGGCCCGCCCGCGTGCCCA